>Ga0114994_10000468_pt1 | contig 26927 bp, 24 predicted proteins | sample ArcticOcean_MG_C_9_FD_87043 | JGI IMG/M metagenome (GOLD analysis project Ga0114994, IMG submission 87043) | Marine microbial communities from western Arctic Ocean - ArcticOcean_MG_CB2_152 | ecosystem: Environmental > Aquatic > Marine > Oceanic | place: Arctic Ocean: Canada Basin | collected...
AAAAAAGCTCTAAAAAATATAAATTTCTGTCCATCAGGCGTTAAGGTATTAAAGGTAAAAGGTATAATGTCACCATTGTAATATTTCCATGTAGCTTCTTCAGCTACTGCTGCTGCATCTGTATTACTTACTTCGATTACTTCAGACATATTAATATAATCCCCTACTCCTTTCTTCGCGTACCCTAATCTTACCCCTACCTCTTGTGTTGTATAATCAGCAAGTAATTCTTTAGGTGTATTAGAACTATATCCATTAGTATCTGGGCCAATGCTTTCTCCTTTACCTTTTACACCTGCATTAACACCGTACTTACGTACCTTTCTAAAATCAATTAATTTAGTAACTCTTTTGGTACTAGTGCTTCCAGCTGATACTGTACCTCCTAATTCTGTTTTAAGGTCTTCAGATTCTGGAATTAATTGATCTTGAAGATACATTTTAAGTTGAGAAGGATTGTTAGGGTTATACTTTCTTTCAATTACACCGGTAACTCCTCCTTCTTCATCAACAAATGTTCTAAATTCTCCTTCAGCAATTCCATCTGGTCCTATTTGCGGCATTATTCTACCTGTAGTAGAAGGCCCTTGGGGGTTCACTCCAGCAGAAAATGGAGTAGCTTTTAGTACTGTTGTTGCTTTATCTAGACTTGCTGAATGGTGGTTTAATCGATTGTATCCATCGTTATTTGTACCTAAGTAATCAGGAAGTTCTTCTGGGGTCTTATACCCAGGTGCTGAACCTGTTGTTAAGGTATGTGTCGGTCTTAATGGTTGTAGTTCACCGTTTACTTCAATATTTTCTTCTGATGCTTTATATTTTATACTAGAAGAAAAATCAGCTACTATCTTAGTATTTTTTTCCTCAGGGGTTCCTTTAATAAGAGTTCTTGCGTCTAACCCAGCATAGCTACTGGAAGGAATGTCTATATTTAATTGATCAGGGCTAATGTCGCTTCCTGAAGGTAACGTTGCGTATCTGTCATTGTTAAACCCTTCTTCACCTCTACTATCTGGTATTATAGGTAATCCAGCATCACTGCCTGGTTTTTCCAGTAACATGCTTCCTGTAGTAATAGTAGGCCTAAGGGGTTTTTCTTCTCCTTCTATATTAATAGTCTGTTCTGATTCTTTATTTTTTAAAAAGTCAAAAGCCTGTGGTTCATATCCTCTTCCACCATCATTGTCAACTATTACTTTTTTAGCTCCTCCTCTAATTAAAGGTCTTCCTTCAATATCAGTTCCATCAGCATTACCTGTAGTAAGGTGGTTGACAGGGTCTTTAGGTCCTTTTAACTCAGATTGAATAGAATCGTGCATTTCTGCTTCTTCATCAGTAATCAATCCTGTTGGAGTCATAGGCTGGAAATTTTCCTGTCCTAAATTGTCTCCTTTAATTTTAAAAATACTACCTAGATCTACTTTTTTAAGGGGATCTTTTAGTTTCTTTTTTTTATTTGTACTTGTAATCCCTTTAAGTAAGTTTCCTGCTGCTCCAATAATTTTCTGACCTATTGGGCTTTCAACTGCTCGGGCAAGCGTATCAATATAGGGGTTTACTCTTAATTTATCTAACAGTGTAGAAGAAAAATTATCTGCTCCAGGTTTTAAGTCATATTTACTATTAAGTTTCTCTAGTGCGCTTTCATGTTGAGGTCTATAGCTCTTCTGTCCATCGTTATCCGGTATGATTGTTTTACCTGTTAATGCTCTGGAAGAACCTAAAAGATTATTAATCCCTAAAGTTTCGGCAAGAAATCGACCGAACCCTGTTTTTGATGAAATATCGTTTTTAAGATAAGTATCTTTAACGAATCCATGTGTGAAGTGTGTACCTGTTCCATTTACAGGTGCTTGTGCAAGAGTTGCTCCTATAATAAGAGCTATTTCTTTTGGTGAATTGCCAAGTAAAGCTTGATTTATACTAAACTTAACTCCTTTTTCTTTTATTACAGTAGCTAATCTCTTTAAATCATCTATTCTTGAACCTATAATACTACTTGCCTCTGGAGTAGGTGTAGACTCAAATGTTCCTGAGATAAGACCGGTAGAGTCTTTTTCAAAGCTATGTTTAGGTACATTCTTAGTTACATACGGAGCCTTCCCAATAGTCTTATCTGTAGACGTAGTGGTAGTATACTTCAGAGACTTTAAATCAGTATTCTGAGTTATTAAAGGTAGTCCGTATTTTCCTGACATATATTAAAATGCTGCGTCTTCTGGAGAATTATTTCTATAAGTCCCTGTTGATGGTAATTGTCCATCTAAATCATATTGCGACTGCCCTACTTGTGTTTTAAAGTTAAGGTTAGTAGCAGATGTAGGTCTCTGATTTCCATTTCCAGCTGTACTAGGGTTTGATGCTTCTGTGTTTGTTCCTTGTGCGTGTAACTGTGATGTAGGTAGTGCTCCTGCTCTTATACCTGGTAATCCACCATCAAGATCTAATACTGAATGTCCTGTTGATTTTTTAAAGTTAAGGTTTGTTGCAGACGCAGGTCGATTTGTTCCATTTCCAGTTGTAGAGCTTAAAGATCCAATAGATTCTCCTCTATCGTTTACTGCTCCTTGTCCTTCCATATCAAAAGCTCCTTGAGAGTGTGTTTGAGAAGAAGGTGAAGCTCCTGGTACTGTTGCAGGGATTTGCCCTAGGAGAGATTGTGCATTTTTTGTAGGTCCTGAGTTTAATTTGTCTAATAGTCCCATGTGTTATTAATTTAAATTGTTTATTATAAATAGTTTTAAGATAGAGTTGTTGACTCTATAACTGTTCTTTTTGTTATATCATCGCTATCTAGATAAACTCTAACATTTGCACCAGATTTAACTGCTGCGATAAGTTCATCTAATTTAGCTGTATTATCACCATTGTTACTATCTCCTCCTGTTCCTGCTATACCTTGAATTAGTGAAGTTATAGCTCCTGTTGCAGCAATGGCTGGTGCCGCTAGAGCAGTTGTACTAATGAGGTCTTTTACCTCCTCTAGTTTATCGGTTTCTAATGACTTTAAAGCTTCTGATAGTTTTGCTACTCCTTCGGCCATTATTTTAACTCCATTACCGGCGTTCATTAAACCTGTACCCATCAATGCTATAGCTCCAAGCATTGCAATTGCCGGTAAGGAAGAAAATATAGATGCTGTTAATATTGCTAATCCAAATGCTACTGAGGCTAGTGCTGGTCCCATGATTAATAGTGCAGCTATTTTCTTAAAGGTGATTGCCCCAAGCATCATTACAAAGCCTGTTGCTACTGCATTTATAACACTTGGTAACATTTCTAATGCTTTCATTAATACGTCACCAATTACTCTTGCCAATCCGGTTATTATTGTACCTATAGCATATATAGCCGGTGATGCCATGAGTAGTGCTGCTCCTAAAGTAAGTATTACAGGTATAGCTGGGTATAGTGTCATTAATCCAGCAGAGAATGCTGCCATTCCTGCTCCGCCTGCTGCTCCTGCTGCAGCTGCTGTTGCTGAGGCTACATTGGCTGTTTGTTGTGCTCCTATTCCAAGCCAAGTTGCTGCCGTTCTTGCTACTATTGCAGCTCTTTCTGCTATGAATTGCCCTATTCTAGTCTTACTTAAAAGTAAGTATATTCTATCTACTGCTATTTTTGCTTTTGTTGCTAAAGTAGAAGCCGTAGTTGCAATTCTATTACGCATTGAGGCAGTAGTAAGTAAATTGTAAGTCCCAATTGCAAGTTTTCTTAACTTATCACCAGCAGCAGTTACTAGGTTGTTTATTTTAGCAAAAATAGTACTACTCTTTATTGTGTTAGTTAATTTTTTAATGTTAGAAGATAAAAATTGAGTAGTACCAGCGTATGCTTTTTGAAGGGCAGTACTAACTTGTGTAAGTTTATTGCTTAATACAGTTTGTATATTTTTAATTCTCTCTACTCCTATCAATCCAAGCATTTTTGCTTTCAAAAACTTAAAAGCTTTACCTATATTTTCAAGACTCTTTTTATATGCGTTTTGGATTACTACCCCTGCTTTTGTTGCTAAAGTATGAGCTTTTAATGCTATAGTTTGACCTATAGTAAGCTTAGAAGTAATAATCATACTTTTATTTAACTTACCTGCTGCTTGAGCTTTTTGTATTGCGTTTAGACGAGCAGAAGTCTTAACAAGTTCTGCCATAGACTTACCTGAAGTAACTAATCCGCCTATAAAGCTTGCAAATTTAAATCCAAAGACGGCTGCAGTTAAAGCTTTTAAAGTAAACATTATAGGTTCAAGCCTTAATAATGCAGCTAAACCTTGAGCTAAATAGCCTACAAAACCAGCTATTGGTGCTATTATAGAACCAAGCATATCTACTATAGGTACTAATGCTTCTAATATAGGAGCAAATGACTGAGCTAATTTACCCATTAGTAACTGTATCTTTTCTTGGACAGCCATTCTTTCCATGTCTTCTTTCTTAACTCCGGCTGCAAGAGCTGCCTGTTCAGAAGTCATATTATTTTCTAACCCTCTTTGGTATGCTATTTTACCTAATTGATCTCTAGTTAATCCAAGTGCTTTTGCTTGGGCTTCTTGTTGGATTCGGTTCATTTTACCGAACTGTGCAATTGAAGCAGAGTTTTTAAATATTTCTTTTCCTACTCCTGCTAGATCATTATTTAAAGCAAGCTCTCTTGCTTTTCCTAAATTCATCTGTCTACCTGTAAGTAACTGGGCTTCTAATTCTGCTTCTATGGATGATTCAAAATCTAATAGACTACTAGCTACACTATCTAATTCAGACAATGACATTCCTAGTCTTCTAGCTGCTGATGCTGCTAATCCAAGCTGTTTTGGCATTCCAGAAAATGAAGCTTTTATACCGTCTGATGTAGTTGCTACATCTCTAAGTATTTGTCCTTGTGATACAGCGGATCTATTAGATCTATTGAAAGCAGATGTAGTATCTACTATACTATCAGTAACACCGTCTATGTCACCAGAAGTAGTTTGTGCGATCATTGCTAGGCCTCCTGCTTCGTTAGCAGCAAGTCCCATTGTGTTTTGTAATTCGGCGGCACCTTGTAGAACATCATTAGATAAGATATTCTGAGCATTCATACCAGTTTGCTTGGTAAGTTCTGCTATAGTTTCTAAGTATTGCTGTGTGGTAGCTAATCTACTATTTAATCCTTCAGTAAATACAGCATTTTGCCCAGTAAGGTGTACTGATTCAGTAGCTGCTTTATTAACATCTAAAAATCCAGAGACTATAGACCCGACCAGTACAGCAGGATCCGCTAGTCCCTTTGCAAATCCTTTTAAAAGTATACTAAAACCTTCTGCGGCAATTTCAAGCTTAGTAAATTTTCTTACATTAAGTGCGGTGTCTTTCGACATCTCTCTCATTGTCGCGGCGGACCTTCTCATAGCGTCGTGGAAAATACCAGAACGCATTCCAAGTCTTTCCATTAATGCACCTGTACCTTCAACTAAAGCACCAGTTACCCCGCTTAATCTACTTATTTCGTCTTCTGTATCTAATCTTGCATTAGCTTGTTTTAATATTTTTTTGGTAACTTTTCCTTCATCAAAGTAAAGACCAAGTAATTCTCTTTCTTGGTCAGTGAGATCAGTAGCATTTTTGAGCATTTCTCCAATAAGCTCATTTATAGTATCTGTTTTGGCTCCCATCTCGATAAAGCCAGCTATCTGATCTTGTATTTCTCCTACTATACTATGGTTTTCTCCTAACCTTTGAGCTTCTTGATTTAATATCTCAGAATTAACTTTTATTTTCTCCTGCAGAGCTTCTACTTCTGATCTGGTTAGATCTACAATAGATTGTTCGTCAAATTTTAATTTTTGGGTAGCATCTAATAATTGACTAAAACCTTTGTTAACCCCTTTAACAGCAATATTATTTTTAGCACTAATGTCTAAAAACTCAGAAGCTATACCTCTTAATTGAGAATAAAGGCCAGTAGCAGAACCTGCCATACTTTCTAACTCTGTCCTAGCTGTTCGTATATCTGAAGGTAGAGACTTGAATTGCTTCATAGCCTGTTCATCGGTCAGTTCAATAGGTTGTTTATTGAGTTGTGTTCTCAACCTATTGAGCTCCTGCAGCAATACTTTAGCTTCCTTTAAATCTTCATTTTCTTTTGCCACTTGGGTATATTTTTATATAAATAGGAAAGGCCTCTATTATTTAGAAGCCTTTGCTGTATAAGATGGTTGTTTTATTGCAGGTCCCATTGGAGTAGAAGAACCTCCTTTTCCCTTGTTTGCCTTTTTCATCTCTTCTGCTTCTTTTTCGAAGAATTCATTTATCTTTTGAAAGGTAAAATTACGAAGCCAGATCGGCATATTATATATAGTATTAAAATCATATCCACCTTTACCGTGGAATACTATTTCATGTATTTGCGTGAATAAACTCGCCCTATAGGTTGGCGTCAGGCCAAAGAAAGGTAATCCCTATCGGTATGTCGACGCCCTCCTCCGCACCGTCTGGGTAGAATTTTAAGTCTACGTCAGGCTGTATTTCATTAACAAATTTTCTAAACGCTCTTGAATCTCTTGCTAAAAAATTATTATCTACATAAGGACGTACTGCTTTTTCGTCTCCATTGACTGATAAAAGCATATACTTAAGCCTGGTAGATAGCTCTGCTGATGATTCTTTGTTCATTTTCTTTAAACCTTCAATTTCTCTCTGTACTGCTAGCTCATCACCGTGAGTAAGGAGTTTAAATGTAAGTGTGTCATTAGTAGAAGGTGTAAGAAAAGTAAATTCATTTTTACCATCCTTAATACTACTTTCATCTATTGGTTTATTTTGTACTGCTGAAAGATCAACGTTAACTTTTTCACCGAGATAAGTAAAATCGTAGTCTTTTCCGTATCCTAAAATACGAGCAGCTACTAAAAGTGCATTTTTATCACCAACTAATATGTCATTATATGTAATGTCTTTATTAACTATAAGAGCTTGTAATAATTTGTCAATAACTGTACCTTTTTGAATAAAGTTCTGATTAGTTAAAATATCTTCTTCTTTAGCAGTCATATACTTCATCTCAATAGTTCCAGCCCTAAGGGGTGAATCTTCTGCGTACAATAAGCCTTTTGAAGGTAAATCTACAATTTCTGTTGGAAATTTATTTGCTTGTTCCATAAATTTTATTAGTTATAACTAGTTTAATAATAAATATATGAATAAAAAATTTAGTAGCCAACTATACCGCAACTTTTTTAAAGTAATGGCTTATCTTTTAGTACAGATGAAGGGTTTAAGTGTAAAGTGTCAGGGTTACCTGAAGGTTCTATATTATTATTAAAATTATATAGTGCTCTTTTAACATACTCATCTTGAACAGAAACAGGCATATGATTATCCCTTGCAATAGAAGGTATCTCTCGTTTAATAGATGTATCAGTACGAAGTATATAGTATTCTTCTTTACTCACAGGAGATATAGTGTATAACTGTGCTCCCATATGTTTTGCTAGTGTTTTAATATAGCTATAATGTAATTTAAAGTACATCTCCATATTATTATTATCCAACAGTAGTTTTTGCGTAGACTTATTAAGTAGTAATCTTTTTTTACTGCTTTTATAACTACTTTCTTCCAACCATTTAAAAGAAGGTGATACAGTTAACCATTGATCTGCATGTATGTCGTAATATTCATACCTATAGGGGTGAAAAGCAAATAAGAATATACTTTTGGGTTTTAGTATATCCTTAAAATGTTCAAGAAGTCTAGTACAAGTTCCTATACCTGTACCGGGTATAGATAAATTTAGGTAGTTACCTTTTATTTTTTTATTTACTCTATAAGACCAAACGTTATCTAAATAATGGCCAGTACCAAAAGTATGACTACATCCTAAAAATATATTACCCTCAATACCTTGATGGAAATCTACATTTGTTCTGAAGCCGTAATTATTAAATGTGTACTCTATAGGATTATCTCTATAATGTAGTAAACTTTCATTCGATGGATCATCTTCTAGTCTTTCTTTTAGATCAATTTCAGCATCATTAGGTATCCAGTTCAGAGTCTTACCTGCATGTTTACTAAATTCGTGAAGATTAGTGAGTGTAAAGTCCATTACTATAATTTACGAAGAATATAGGGAATAAAAAACCCACCATATAGGTGGGTCTTAAATACTTGTCGGGTAAAGTCTTAGTAGTTAAGGACGCAATAATCCATTGCTACTGTAATTCCTAGTTCAGCGACATCAGATGTAGCCCAATCGAAAGAACCTTGTTCCATTGAAGTAATGAAAGCTCCTTTGATTATCCATTCAGATACTATATCTCCTACTGGGCCTAATACGTTAAGTACTAAATCTTTTTTGTAGAAATCTGAGTATCCTGCTCTTCCTGTTACTGATTCGTATGATAAACGAGCCCATTCCATTACTGCTTGTGCTCCAGAAGGTGTAATCGGATCATATAAAGTCATGTCCATGTTACCCCATTCTCTTTTACCACGAATTTTTCGGTATGTGTTAATATGATCGAGTTTGACTTCTTCGTCCTCGAAGTTAGGAGCTGTTACGTTTTTAATCATAAAGGACGGAATGTTGTCGATATACATTACGAATCTATTCTGTACTTTAGGCTCGAAAGCTCTAAACATTATCTCATTTGGATCTAATACTGCCATTTTATTACTTTATTATAAATATTATAAATTTAAAATTATGCTCCAAATGTTGCTCCTGATGGCTCAATCGTGAAGTCTAATACGATAAACTCGACTGTTTTAGCAGGTTGAATGAAGATTTGACCAATCAATTGGTTTCTATCTATCACATCTGGTGTGTTATTTGACTCGTCCATTACTACTCTATAAGCGTAAAGTCCCTGTCTCTGTACTACTGACTCTAAGAATGGATTAACCTGTGCTAGGAATCCGTTTCTAGTTGTAGTTGTATTTTGTTCGAATACTAGTGTTCTTGATATATCACCAACGAATTTTTTAAGTTCGATCATTAACCTACGAACGTTTACTCTGTCTAATGCAGAAGATTTAGTTTGTAAGGTTTTTTGTCCGAATACATTAATTCCAGCTCCTGGGAAGGTAGCGATTGGATTAATTGTAGCATCGTATAGTGTATCTCTTTGATTTCTAGTTAATTTTCTTTCTGCTTGAATAACGTCTCCGATTCCTCCTCTAGTAAGTCCAGCTGGTGCAAACCATGGTGCAGCGGCACCGTCTGTAAATGCATATACTCCTGGTATAATAGTTGAAGCTGGTATCCATACGTTTTTACCGGTAGCTGATTGGGTTTGTAACCAAGGCCAGTAAGCAGCTCCATAAGAACTATTAACTGAGTCTGCAGCAGCGGCTGCATTTGCCACACTAGTACCGTAGTTAGATAAATCTACTACTGCAATCGTGTCTCCTCTACTTTCTGCAAGAGAGATAATAGAATCTACTTGAGTTCCGTGGGAAGCTCTGGTTAAACCTGGTACTGAAATAATGTTGTATACGTACTCATCTGTATTTCCTAGTAAAGAGATAACATTAGTATAATTACCTCCTGTAAGTCCTTGACTTCTTGTACTTATATCTCCAAAGTAGTTATTTGTTACTCCTGCTACTACATTGTCTCCTGATCCTCCTGTAAATGAGCCTGATTGTGCTGTTGGTAAAGAACCAGAAGCAGCATCTACTCTTATCGAACCGTTATTACCCATGTAATTTAATGTTGGGTTATTAACAGCTGATATTCTAATGTATTTAGATCTATTAATATATTCTCCTGTAGTAGAAATAAAAGCTGGCGTTTCACTAGTATTAATAGTTTTAACTTGGTTACCAATTACTTTTTCTACGTAGTTAGTAGATTCTGGATCTAACGTCATGTTAGTAAAAGATTCTAATACTACTTTATTTTTATGGTTATCGTCTCCTCTTCTAATGTTAAGGCTAAATGTACCTTTTTTACTATTAACATTAGTTACTTCCCATCTTACATTATCGTTACTTCCTTCTACTAATGATCCATCAGTGTTCTGTGAGCCTGAGTTATTATATAGAGCACCTTTCCCTAATGTTTGGATTGTAAACGGGTCAGTAATACTTCCTGTTGCTGCTGCAACGGTAGTACTGTTAGAAGCTCCAAATGATCCTGTAACAACTCTAGTTACAAGCATTGAGTTTCCTCCGTTACCAAAGTAAGACTTTACAGCAATTGAAGTTAAAAATTCTTGTTTAGTGGATCCAGAAGTAAATGTAGTACCGAAAACATTACTATATTGCCCGTAAGAGGTAATTAAAGTAGGAGTTTCCACCGGTCCTTTGACTGCTGGTCCAATGATTGCTGCCCCGGCTACAAGAGCGGCTGGAGCGATAAATGATATATCGTTCTCTCTTGTTAGTACGCCTGGGGAGATTAATGTTTCTGCCATGTTATATAAGTTAAATTATTGAGTACTCTTATAAATATCGTAAATACTTCGAAACCGCTAGTATAACGGTGAACGGTATCGTATATAAATATAGTGAGTTAACTCTAAAAGACTATAAAGGTATAAATTCTCCTGAATCTATATTAACAGAGCCTTTTCCATACTTATCTTCTAGTGTTTTTGCTAGTTGATTTTCTTGAGCTTTGAGCTGATCTAAAAATTCTAATGCTCTAGATTTTCTTTGTTTAAGACTCTCTTCAGATATAGATATCTGTCCAAACTCGTTAACTACTCTTTCTGTAGAACTTTTTATTTGTGATAGTTGATCGACTTCTTCTTTTGTTAGTTTCATATTATCTTTGATTTATTTTTTAAGGCTTCTACTAGGTTTGGGAATAATTCTTTCCAGTCTTCTCTTCTTACCTTGTCTACTTCTTGTGTTGTGTTAATAAATTCATTTATAAGATTACTATCTTCTGTATTGTAGAAATTACTTTTTAATCTCTTAAAAAAGCTATCTTAGTACTCCCTCTATATTGTCTAGTTTTTTCTTTCTAACTTCTAAAGGTATTACCTTGACATTATGATAGTCTGGGTAATTTACATAATTATCTCTTATAGTACTTATTACTCCTGTACCGTCTTTATAATATAGGCCTTTTTCTTCTAAGTACAAATGAAGTTGCTCTATATATAAAAAATTAAATACATGTATCGTCTGGATAATAGCATAAGTAAAGTTATATTTATCGGTATATTTTTTTATATTACCAATTACGGTTTCAAATCGACTTAAGCTTCTTATGTAATCGTTTCTTTTAAAAGTATCATCTAAACTAAAGTTTAAGTTAACTTCTTTAAAGTGGTGTAATTTATCTAATATTGGTACTATTCTTTCAAACTTATAATTTCCATTCGTAATATAGGTAATGTATATATCTTTTGCTAAATCTCTTTCTATCAGCAAATCTAATAAGTATGAATGTTTATCAACTAAAAATGGTTCTCCACCACTAATATGTAACTCATCTAATTTAAAACCATTTTCTAATAAATCTAAATATACTTTCGGATCTTCTACCCAATCGTAGTCAACTCCTTCTTTTTTTAAGTTATCATACCCGCTAGGCAGGTTAATTTTATCTTTAAGTTTATAATAATCATCTACCCAAGATGTTGAAGATTCAGCATTACAGCTTCTACATTTTAAGTTACAGAAATTACCTAGTCTGAGTTCTAAATAAGTAATATCTGGTTTTATAGTGCCGTCTTCTGATGTTATATCATTTAATGTTTTTTCATCTATAATTTTTTCTTTATTTCTTTTAGAAAAACCTCCTGCTTTTTCTATATTATGACAAGTAAGGCACGCTTCAGGTACTTCCCCATCTAACATATCCCTTCTAATCTTTCTAAAAGATTCTGAATTAACTATTTTATTAACTCCGTCATTAATATGTACTGGTCCGCTTTCTTGGTCGTTAAAGTTTTGAGAAAGTGCGTATTTACTATCCCAGTTCGCTTCACAACATACAGACGACCAACCATGAGGCATTACACTTAAATGTTTCCACGGAAGACTACATATAAACTTACTCATAGTAGTGTTTATTTTTTAAATCAGCAAATTCAGGAAAAATATTAAAAAAGTCTACTTTTCTTAGCTTATCTAAATTTGCTTGAATTATACTGTACGTTTCTTCTTTATGATTATCAACTTTTGATTCTAACCCTTCTTTAATATACACTACTACCTTTTCAAAAGCTAGTATATCCATGGTTTTAAGGTTGTCTGGTGCATCTAAAGTTTTTATCCATTCTATATGCTTATTATACTTGTTGACTAGAGCACCTAAGTGCCCTTTAGGTAATTTGTAAAGAGCATATTGAGGAGGATTATGTAAAATATTAGCATGAATTTTACCAACAGTTATATACTTCTTTTCGATAAATTCTCTATGTAAATCAACTACATTGTAAGAATTCATCCAGCTTATAGTTGGGGCTATATTAAAATTTAAATGGGGAACCTCTTTCTGTAGTCTTTCAATATTAGCTTCTACATTATCCCACTTAATATTAGTACGAAGATATTCTCCTCTAGAATGAGAACCGTCTAGACTAGCTTGTACACATATTTCTTTAAATTGCTGCCATAGAGGCACCACATCCCATTTACCGTAAGTTAATTTAGCCATATTTGTGCTATACAGTAAGGCGATTTTCTTAGCTCTACCTTTATCTATAATCTTATTTAGTAGTTTATAGTGTTCTGGTAGCATTAGTGGTTCTCCCCCTGCAAAATATATTTGCTCAATGTTATCTATTTGATCATATATTTGAGTAAGTAGATTATCTGTATTCTCTATCGATTTTAACTTAGGTTCTGAGGGGAGTGAATGTCCTAATTGTACTGAGTCACCATACCATGCAGTTGACCATCCGCTGCTACAAGTTACACATTTAAGGTTACATTTATTAGAAAAACGTATATCAATATACCTCAGTTTTAGATCCGGTATAAAGAAATTATTAGCATTAGTAGCTTTTACTACTTCATCATAAGCATACGAACGGTTAAAGTGGTACCTTAGTGACCCTAATCCCTTATCTTCTAATTCCCAGCAATGATTGCAAGCTTTAACTCTTACTCCGTTATGCAGATCTTTACGCAGTTGTACAGCAGCAGGAGAGTTCATATGATCAAGTAAATTATCATCGCCAGAGTATGTGGATAGCCTGCTTTCATAATTAAAAATACAACATGGCATAAACTCACCCTGCATTCCTATGTAGGAAGCAACATAGGGAGCAGAGCAAAAAGTACTGTTTGTACTGTTTAAATCTTTTTTCATTAAATTAATTTTGTTTCTAAATCTAAATTTGAAACAACGTTACTATACTTGTTTAATTTGCGAACCTCATTTAAAAATTGAGAATGTTCGGGATGATCTCGGTCAAAAACATTTACTTCTTTAAATTCTTGTTCAGTATATGTTCCCCAATTAGAAATTCTATAAAATAATACCGTATGTTCTTTATGTCCTTTAAAAATACTATTCATAAGTATAGTAAATTTTTCAACTTCTTTATAGTTATCTCTTTGTACTACAAATGATGTGGTAATCCTTTTAACTGTCTCAATAGTATTAAGGAAGTGAAGGTTATCAATTAAAGTGCTCCATTTTCCACCTCTTCTTATCACTTCATATGTTTCTTTACATGCCCCATCAATACTAATTTCGCATTGATCTATAAACTGGTGTACTTTGCTAAGTTTATCCCAAATTTTAGGAGTCCAAAGTATCCCGTTAGTATGTATTATAATTCTCTTTAGATTAGGGTACTTTTCTACTGGAAAGTCAATTAGGTAATCTCTCATAGCTTTACTATAAAAAGGGTCACCTGTACCACTGGTAAAGAATTCTTCAAGTTCATCTCCAAAGCCTTCTTCAATTCTTTTCAGTTGACTCAAGGTCATAGCTGTGTTAAGATCTGTGTTAGGTATAATATTATCTCTACACGTTGGGCATCTTAAGTTACATGTTCGATCTATGCAAATTTTGACACGTTTAGGTTTGTTATAATTATCAGCATTGAATTCCTCAATAGGTCTTATAGGTCCAGTAACCTCTCCTTTGTTTACCAGCATATTAAGGTGAGGACAAAATTCCTTACTGCATGACGAAAAAGAGCCGTCTAACATCGACTCTCTAACTTCTTCTGCTTCTTCACTAAACCAGTTTTTAAGGTAGTCTGGTGATTTTTTCAGATTAGTATCATTCCAGTATGGGCAACATAGCGTTTGCCGATCCTTATGAATTTCGGTGTATGTAAAAGGTAGGTCGCAAAAATAATTTTTAAGGTCTACTTTCATATACTTTTTAATTTAAAGTGGTTATAAATAAAGGGATCTAATTCTAAAAAATTCTGGTTTCTTTTTTCATCTAATATATCTGTAAATTTAACAAAGTCTCTAATACTGTTTTCTTCTGAGTCTATCTTTATTAAGGTAATTAAAGATTTAAGTTTGTTTATAAGCCACTTTTTTCTAGAGCCAGGTATATTAGTGTAACTTACTTTTAAAAACTCAACCTTGTCGTTTATCATAGACACTACTTTTACTTTTAATGCTTCAGGTATGTTCTTAATATTTAAGTACTGGGGGTTAGTAACTGGGTGTAGTACAGGGGTAAAGTTTCTATCAAGAAAAAAATCTATAGCATCTAGCATATGAATTAAATTGTATATCTGAACTGTAAAGTTAGCATATACGTTAATATTTTTATTGTGTTTAATAAATTCCTCTAGTATGTTAATTTTTTTATTAATAACTGACCATCTCATAGGGTACCTAACATACTCATAAGTATCTTCTATACCGTCTATAGAAAAATCTATATTAACATTTTTGAAAGTAGTAAATTTATTAAGTAACTCTAAATTAATTTTAGTAAGGTTTGTATTAATTCTAAGATCTAGATTAGGAGCATGTTTTGATTCTATAAAAAAATCTATAAGTTCATAAAAAGACTTATTAATTAATGGTTCACCCCCTGAGAATCTAATTATTTCTATGTCTTTTACGTTTTCCTTAATATGGGTACAGTATTGATCCATATTAACATTAATAGGTTCGTCTAACGTAGGAAAAAGATTAATTAGTGAATTACTGGTTAACGTAGAAGTTATTTCTTTATATTCATTATTAATTAAATCCGAATCTTGAGGAGAGCACATTCTACATTTTAAATTACATAAATTACCCACTCTATACTCAACAGAAATAGGGGAAGAATCTAATATACCATTATTTTTAAGAGCGTTTTGTACCCTATCTATAAATTCTTTATTTCCTTTATATGTATCTACTAGATCTGTTCTTAGGGATGCTCCTCCATCTTTTTCTGCTTCATAACATACATCACATCCTTTTACATACTCACCTTTTATACTTTTGACTCTATCTTCTGCTAATTCTTTACTATTCCAAAAACTTTCTAACGGCTGGTCTACTGTTATGCCTTCTACTTTACCATTATTCCTTTCAGGAACATGTAAACAACATGCTTTGTAGACTCCGTAAGAGTCATTCATTACATGGTTAAAAAAGTTAGGGCAGAAAGAATTCATAATCCTTAAACTTAAATGGTTGTCTCTACAGGGTGTTTATCAGGAATACTTTCAAACCAGTCTTTAAAATGTGGGTATACATTAGTAAATGATTCCTTTCTATGTTTATCTACTAAAGAAACAATATGTTTCATTTCTTTGTTTTCTGTTGATTTATCTACCTCTCCTTTTTCAAGCTCAAAATACTTAATAATTATATCGTATTTATGTTTCATTTGTTTTTTATAAAACTCCGGTACTTTTCTAAGGTGGTTGTATAGGTTATCTTTTGCTTTAATTTTTAAATCGGTAGGAAGAGTGTCCAGAGCATAGTACCTTGGAAATGTTAAAACATTATTAAGGTGAACACCGTGCCATTGAACTCCTAATTCTATCATTCTATCTACAAAATCTGGTATTTCAAATATGTTTAATATACTTACTGTACAACTTAAATCAAAGTGAAATCCTTTATCTAAGACTGTCCTTACATTGTCTTCTATCTGTTTCCAATTAGTACCTGATCTAGAATACTCTGCTACTTCTTCTTTTGCATCTAATGAAGCAAATATTCTTACATTAAGAGGGTCATGTTTAGTAAAGTGGCTCCATAATTCTAACACATCCCATTTTTTGAACTTTAAAACACTGAAATTAGTATTGTACCTTATACGAGTATCTGTGTTACCTATTTCTATTAGTTTTTCTAGTATCATATAATGCTCCTCCATCATTAATGGTTCTCCTCCTGCAAAATATATCTCCTCTACCTCTTCTATAAACTCATGAACATATTCATGTATGTTCTTTTTACTCCAATCGTTAACATGAATAAGTGCTCTATCGTTATCACTTTGTCCAAATATATCAACTTCATCTTTATACCATTTAGAACTTAAAGATGACCCACACATTCTACACTTAAAATTACATAAGTTAGAAAAACGGAAATCCCAGTATCTTAATTTGAATTCATTGCTATGCCCGTCTTCTTCTGTTGTCTTTACAAAATTGTCAATATGTTTATCCATCAACCTATTAGAGGCGATTCTCATACTTTCATCACCATTATCTTCTTGCATATAACATTTAGCGCAATGTTCGTGACGTTCTCCATCTAGTTTATCTTTCCTTAGCTGTTTCATCCTATCTACATTCCACAGTTCCTCTAAAGTATTATTTTTTACATGACCGATTGGCTTTCTGTAGTCAGTTAAACAGCATGGGTACACTCTTCCATCTGGCCAGTGGTGTAAATGAGACCAAGGTAAAGCACAAAATGTCTTACTAACTTTATCTCCAGGATTTTCTCCTGCTTTATATCTTTTATGATTTCTATGTTCCATTATAATGTATTGTACCAGTTAAGCATATCACTAGTAAAGTGAGTTTCAATAGGCATTTTTCTACGTACTGAGTATTGTTGAGTAAAATTCTTAAAGTCTCCTGTTTTCTTATCTAAAGCATCAGTATCTTCTGATGATATTGTAACATTTTTTAAATATTTAGTTAAACGAGTGATTTGATTTAATTCCCAAGGTCGAAGTATATCTTTAACTTTATCTAAAGTACTTTCTATTCTATCAGCTAAAACATTTTTATTTGCTTGATCTATAATATTAACACTTTGAAAAGAAGGAAATCTTAAAATATTTAAAGACATATAAAATTGATCTGGCCTAGTAGATTTTCGCCATTCAACTATTTTTTCTATAAATTCTGCTACACCCCATACACTAAGTGCAGAAATGGTCATCATTATATTAACAGTCGTAACTGAATCTTCTTTATTTAGTGCAAACATATTTTTTTCCCATATATCCCATTCAAATCCATCCCTAACGAAATCCTGTAGAGGACCGCAACATTCAGCTGATGTATATATTTCAAACTTTTTAAACTTTTTACTTGCTGCAACTAACTTTAATAGCCTATCATCTTCCATGATTAGGTTACTGTTAACAGCAAAATCAAACTTTTCGTTTTGACAGGTTTCTAACAAATGCCAAAATGAAGGGCTTCTTGATGGTTCCCCACCTGAAACTCTTAGTTCATCTAATCCATCTTTTATTTCAGGAAACCAATCAAAGAACCGTTTAACATAAATATTACCTTCATTCTTATTTCCGAAAGGCATTGCTAAAGAACCATCCTGTCTATAGGTCTTTCCGCCAAAAGTTTCCATATTTTCATAAGGACCTTTAGTAGTAATGTCTTTCGCCCAAGTAGAACTAAATTCTGAATTGCAGTAAGAACATGCAAGGTTACATAAATTATCAAAGCAGATCTCTACTGTTTTAGGATTAACATTCTTATCCCAAGGTATATCCTTGAGAGCAGCAATTTCTTCATCTGTATATCTAGCAGTCTGGTAAACTCTATCGCTGTAGACTCCTTCTTTATTTCCACCAGATGCATCTTCAGCAGTCCAGCAGTAAGAACATTCAGGTGGTCTCTCTCCTTCTAACATCATCTTACGTTGTTTCTTTTTAAACTCCGTATTATGTAGTGCTGATGGTGTTTTAGCCAACTCTTTATCAGGTATCTTATGTGCTAAAGGGTGATGACAGGATGCTGTTCTACCGTTACCTAGCCATATAGATACATTATACCACTTTGCTGCACAAAACGATGCTGAGGTATTTTTCATCGCTTTTAAAGCGTTCTCGTATGATGTTTTCATGCTATTTGGTATAAAAAATTTAAATTACCTGTTATATCAACAGACTTACCGTGTATAATATTTTTAAAGTTATGATGACAGGCTATACCATTAGTATCGTATATTTTAAAATTATGAACTATAATATCTATATCTTCTGATTCTTTCTGTGTAATGTGAGTATTTACTCCTAAAAATATAACAGGATTATCCGCAACTGCTAAAGGTTTATCTTTAAGGTTAAATTCAAACTCTTTGTTATTATAAATAGATATTAACAATTTATCTTTAGGAAAGTGTTCGTAAGTAATATTAAAAATTTTACCTGGGGATATGTCATAGTTCGTCTCAACCCTATCGTTCATATCATCATACCCTAACCCCACTACTAATTTGTTTTCTAATATAGATAAGCTGGTACATTTAGGTACAAAGCAAAATACATCTTTCATAGAAGAAAAATTATTAGTTGTATTTTCGAAATCTACTTCAATCTTCCAATATTTATCTCCTTGTACTTTTTGGAGTATAGGGTCTTTTGAAAAAGATGGACATATGCTATCAGGCCATAACATCCATGGGAATCTTCTACTTATATTTATCATACATACCTTTTAATTCTGGAAATGTTTCTACAAAATTAGTACCTCTACGCTCATCGTATTGAGTCACAAACCTTACAAAATCTTTCCTTTGTTTTTCTACATTGAATGGGGTAAAATCATTTTTACCGATAGCATAATCATATGTTCTTTTAATCTTCTGTATTTCTACATCATTAAAACCGTACTTTATTTTAGTCATTCCATTTCTACCGTAGTATAGTGCTTTTGTTGCTGCTTCTAAAATATACTCTTTATGATTATCCTCAAGTATTTTTATATTAAGATGTGGTGGCCAACGTGTATAAGAAGTATCCAATTGAAGAGCTGTATTCCAGTACCTATCTTTGTTCCAAAATTTCTTTTTGAAAGTAAGCACCTTGTCAATTAACTCTGAATAGGTAAATACAGAAAGTGCATTAAAAGCAGCCATAATATTTACAGTGACCTTAGGAAGCTCAGTAAGTATATTTTGTACATTTATCCAAAACTCATCGTACTTAAGTCCAAATCTTACATATTCAGCTTGTCCTCCAGTTGCTTCAACTGAGGTAAATATTATAAGTTCTTTTACCTTATTATTATTTACTAAATCTTTACAAATAATAATCATTCTATCCATTAGTTTTTTAGGTACAGCTAAATTAGTATTAATAGCTAGTGAAAGGTTAGGATTTTGTTCCCAATTCTCTTGTATATACTCTAACACCTTAAAAGTATCAGGTGATAGTAAAGGTTCTCCTCCTGTAATTCTAAATGTATGTAGATCTTTATATAAGTCTGGCCACCATTCCCAAAATGCATCTATGTAAGGATTATGTTCTGATTTTTTGTAAGGCATCTCATTTCTTGCCTTAATATCTTTTATACTATTAAATCTAGTAGCTGTATCGTATCCTCCATGTTTTTCTATTTCTTCTACCCATTTAGATGAATATTGTGGTCCACAGTATGCACATGCTAAGTTACAGGTATTAGAAAAAGATACTTCTACATATCTAGGATTATAGTCCTCATTCCATTTAGAACTTTTTATTTTTTCCATTTGATCTAAAGACCAAGGTTCAGCGGATTTAAAGGTTCTATCAGAAAAATGCTCTGAGTTATCTTCTACGTTCCAGCAAAAGTTACATTCTGAAGGTCGTTTTCCTTCAAGCATTTCCTTTCTTCTTTTTTTCTTGTACCTCGTATTATGTAGTGCTGAAGGGTTATTTTCTAACTCTCTTAGCGGTATCTTGTGCTGTACAGGGTGGTGACATGAATGAGTAAGCCCGGTACCAAGGTGAATGGTTACTTGCGTCCACTTGGCTAAGCAGAAACCACAGCCTGTGGCGTCAAGCTTTTTCTTAACTATTCCGTAATCAAAATTCATAACTTTATATCTAACATTTTAGCCCAAGGAGTTAATATCTTTTCGCCTACAAGCTCATATTGTAGTTGTTTAATGCCGTCTTCTTTATAGTTTATTCTTTTATCCTGCATTTTAAGAACATACCTTCGTTCATTAGCAGCGGTTGTTTCTCCTTTAACAAACTTACCGTTTACTATTCCTTCATCATCATGAGGTAAACATCTCATTCTACCTTCTACCCTGTGAGGTAGTATAGAGTTAGGAACTTTAATGTCCTCTACTTTATGTTCAACATTATAAAGGTTATGTTCTGCTTTTGGGTCATTAAAATTTAAATCAACTGTATGACCTTCTGATGGTAAGTCTTTATGTAAGTTACGAACTTCTTCTGGAGTTAGTGCTCTATTCCATGCATGTATTTTTGCAATGTCTCCTTGAAAGAATTTAACTGTGCTGTTTTCAGGTTCAGAAGGTGAAGTTCCTAAGTAATAATCATTAGATCCGTAATTTTTTAGGTTGCCTTTAAATCTCCAAGGGGATAAACTACCTATACCTGCTCTAGAATCTACTTCATTACCGTTTAAGTAAAAATGAGAGTGGTGAGTCGATAAATCAATTACAGCAGTAATCCATGACCATTGCTTATCGTACCTCTTTAACCACATGTAGTTATGTCCGTTAAATGAGTTCCAGTATGTAAGAGATAAGGCTCTAGAATTATTAAAAGAAATACCGTAATCATAACCAGGTATTCTAAATATAGGATACTCTACATACTTTCTTGTATTATCACCTATTAAAAATATAGGATTTTTTTCAGGCTGTTGATATGCTCTTACTAATACAGAAATAGTATGTGATCTTGATGTGAGTCCTCTGAACTCTCTTTGGTAGGGTATTTTACCGTACGAATTACTGCCGTTAAATGATATAAATTTATGTTGAGGTAAATTAGTGTCAAGGTAAGTGTCATTAGTGAGTCCTTCTAGATGACATCTATAGAATAGATCATCGTCCTCCATACCCCAATCCCAGTAGTCATTAGAATAACCGTTAGTTGCTTCAACATGTTCCTTAGTAAACAGTACCGCACCGCCGAAGTACTCGTGGTACTTTAACTGGTAGTCCATTTGCTCTATCTTAGTAGCAATATGTCTTGGTCCTTCTGATGGATAAGAATAATCACATCCTCCATCATCTTCAGGTATCATATCAATATCGTGCCATACAATATAATCACAACCATCCTCAAAGGCATGTTTAGCTCCTATATTCTTTGTAGCTCCCCTATTAAATAGTTTATCATCTACTTGATGTACTATATAAATTTGAAATTCTATACCATGTTCTTTTAAGTACTTACCTATTTTAGGTATGAACTCATTCATATGTAACTCTCTATTTCTATATGGTACGCAAACTCCTAATTTATGACTCATAACATTACTTCTATATGATGATAATTATCACTATCGAATTTATTTCTTACTTTATACTTACAGTTAGTAAGTCCATCTTTTTGGTAATTTGATTTTAAACTGTAATAATTATTTAAATACCTTAATTGATTCTCTCTACTAGTCCAACTTACCCAGTATCCATCTTTATAGCCATTTTCTCTGTGTGGAAGTATTTTAAATTTACCTTGTTTTCTATGAGGTATAGGTTTTAGTACATCAGAGGTATGTTGTTTATGTACTTGCTTGCAGTTAAATACTCTAGCGTTGTTATTACCTTTAAGGTCAATTAACTCAGTACCGTTTACAAATTTAGAATCGTAATAAGATACTAACTTATCTTCTGATTTAAGATTAAATAAACTATCTTTTAGGTTACTCCCTAATTGTAAGCATTCTGATTCTGTAAGTACATCATTATATGTTGCAAATGTATCTATATCTCCTTTGAACCAGTTATTCTTTTCTTCTCTATCAGGATCTCCTACTCCTAGGTATATATACTGCTGTTTTTGAATGTTTAATAGTTTATCAAAGGTGTTTTCACCTACTAGTATACCGTTTAGGTAGAGTTTAACTATAGGAGGTTGATAGTCTGTAGTGTTTTTATTTGCTCCTTTATTATCTATAGTTATAATAGCATTAAAGTTCCCTGCTTGAAGACCTTTAGTAGGAATAGAAATAGAACTTAAGTCTTTCTTCCAAAACTGAAAGGTTAGATCGAAAAATGAGTTTATAGTTAAGGTTGTATCGAATCCTGGGATACTAAATACCGAGTTGTTATCAGTGACAAGGTCTACATCTGATATTACATTGTTATAGCTAAATGATGTAAATAAAGAAAAGTTACGTAGTATTGAAAGTTTATTAGGTACTGCTACAAAACTATCTTCTCCATTAAAATCTAAAGAGACACATTCACGTCCTTTTTGAATTACTTTTTTACCGTCAAGGTCTATGTGGTTTTCTAAACATCTTAATAGTAAGTCATCATCTTCAAATCCCCAACCGTAGTATTCATTACTATATCCATTAATTTGTTTAAATAAATTAGATGGAAATGCTGTAACTCCTCCAAAGTACTCGTCAAATAGAGTTCTAGATACACCTTCAGGTAGATCAACGTCTGTTATAAGGTGAGTAGGTTTATTCACGTAGTTATAGTCAGCATCGATTGGTACCATATCTATATCATGAAAGATAACATAGTCACAGCCCAATTCTTCAGCTTTTAAAAATCCAATATTAAGAAGTTTACCTCTATTAAAGTCTTTTTTATCTGATTGCTCTATTACAATCAGTTCAAAATCTATATCTAGGTAATCGTTTATTTCTTTTCTGAATGTTGAAAGCTGCTCTGGTCTATTTCTGTAAGGAGTTATTATGCCGAGCTTGTGCTTCATTCTTCAGTTTCTTCTTCTTCTGTAGTCTCTTGTTTTTTGGATAAAAACTCGGATAGGTAGTACTGTATTCTTTCTCCCCACTCTTCTTTATCCACTTCTTCAAACCATAAAGTAAGGTTATCTAAAATCTTAGCAATTTTTTCAATAGCTTTTACTTTTCGCTCTTCTAGTAGTTTAGCTTCTATATCACTTTTAGTATTACTCATATTGTAACTATTTTTTTTGTTAATGTACTCCAATGTGGATAATCTGTATAATCAATATACGAAAATTCTTTTAGTTCTTCAACTAAATACTTAAGATTATTTACATCTATTTTCCAATTGTAGTTTTTTATAGCGTCGTACATTACACTATACTCATGAGAATAAGCATACTCTTTATCTACATCGGCTACTTTTTTTATTCTATCAATACAGGAGCTATCCCATTTGAAATGATGTACTTGTGTAAAACATTCTTCTATCGGCATACGTCTTCTATGCTTAGTACCCCAGCTATTGCCACCGTCGTTGAATGATGCGTAATGCTGACCTGAGGTTATATTTTGATACCCTTTCATTAGTGTAACTTTATTAGGACATGCTTTAGATATCGGGTATCTAAAAAATCCAGCTAAAGGAAAAGCTTTGTGTAAATCAGTCTCTCTCGTTACTTTTGGAAAAGTACCATCTATACCTATTCTATCTAAGAACCCTCCTGTGACAAACTCATATCCTTTTCTCTCACAGCTCTCAATAATGTCTTCTATAGGCTCTGGGTATACTTGGAGTTCATCATCATCAGATACTATCCACCAATCGTTTGGTTTAGTTTGTTTAACAGTATTATATATTTCAGTTACTCTTTCCCAGTTATATTTAGGTTCTGTAAAAACCATAAATGGTTCTATACCTAGTTCTTCAATTTCTTCTAATATACCATCATCTTCACTTTGACGATATACAGCTACATAAGCTTTATCTATACTGTCTTCATAGTGTTTTAACATATGAGGGAGTATATGTGTGTTTTCTCCAACTACTGTGACTAAATTAGGCATGTCTTAATAGTGTTAATCCGGTTGAACTTGGCTTTGTATTCAATGTTCCTTCATTAAAGAAATCAAATCTTTGCCATTCATTGCCTATCTCTTCTATAAATCTAGAAGGACCATTGCCAAAATCATCATACTTATTCTGTTCTTTAATATCCTGAGATACTATATAATTTTCAGTAAAGTTTTTATCTGTATCGTGTATAGATATAATACCGTTTGGTGAAAGTATTTTAGAGTATAATTCAAAATCTTTTTTAACTCCTTCATACGAATGATCTGCATCTATGTGAAGGTAATCAATTTTAATATCTTCTTTAACAAAAAAGTTATAATAGGCATTTTCTGTTGTATCTTTTATAAAACGAGGAAAGAATGTACTTCTAAAAAAAGAAGACTCGTCTAGATAGTTTACCTGTCCACCTACACCGTTGGCTGCGTCTACTAAGTAGGTACTTCCTATATCTCCCCAATTAAATTCTTTTTTACCTTCAAATATTGACGTTTCATATAAATCAATTCTAGCTTGTGTCATTAATCTAGGTACGAATCCACCTCCTGAGCCTAAACATACACAGTTTTTAGCTCTCATGTAACTTATAATAGAGTATATTAATAAACCATCTCCTAAATGATAATCAGTTGCCCCATGGCACCATCTAAACTCAACAGGTATCTCTCTTTCGTATACCTTACCGTCTTGTTCTAGAACTTTTACTGTATCATTAGTTAGGTTCTTAAATATATAATCTTTATTTAGTAATGTATCTTTGATCATATTTAATATCCTTGTGTACTGAAAGTATATTCTTTAATATAGTGATTTCTTCTTTCATATCAAAGCCTTCTTTTGATTTTTTTATTTTGGCTTTTTCCATACAGTAGTGTCTAAATCTAGTTGAGCATTCTTCTAAAGGGTAAATACCAATAGGGTACTCTTTATATTCTTTATCTACGCAGTTCCATTCAGCTTTCATAAGTGAATCATACTGTACTTTATGTTTATCCAAAAGGTTTTTTAATAGTAGTTGTTCACTAACTATAAGGTATCTTGAATTAGGTGCTTTAAGTTTAGTAAACTCTACCATGAGCTCTAAACTTTTTTCAGCATAAAAATTAGCAAATGAACTATGAGGGAAGTATAAGAAACTACAATTGATTGCTCTTAACTTAGGTCTATTTAAAAGTCTCTTAACAGCTTTCATATATGGGTCATATGCTGTTGGGTAGTATCTAGTGCCGTCTTCTTCAACTGGGACTACTATTTTATCTTTAAGGTGTTCTTCTAGATTAGTATAAACAAGAAAATCATGATCCATAATTATACTAGGGCCCTCTATAAATCTAAGTACTTCTAATTTACTAGATGCCCAGAATACATTCTTATCAATAAATTTGTTTTCCGGTAAAGTTCTGATTTCATCCCACAGTTTCACTGCGTTCATACTTTCGATTAACTCAATGGTGAGATTATCAGCATAAAGTATACAAGTAAAAGTAGGATGATTGCGCTTCCATAAAGTAGTGGAAGAAAGTAAAAGCAGTACATCTAATTCGTTATAAAAAGATGACTGCTTTCTTATGTTCTCATAAACCCAATATGTATTCAAAAACCTTTTTTTTAGTTACTATTAAGAAAACTCTGCGTAAAATAAAGTTGTACCAGTCTCTGTACCAGATGATATTGTTAATGTATTACTTGTAGTTATTTCTGCTCCTGAGCTGCTTCCTCTTCTCCATCTTGTGAAAGTATGTGGATAAGCTGCTGTTTCATCCGCAGTTAATGTTAAGTTACCTTCATCTAAATTACAATTTTTTAAGGTAATAGTACCTGCACTCTGATTATCTATTGAATAAGACCCTGGGCCGCTTACATCAACTTTACCGTTAGTGGAGACTTGTAGTTGACCATGAAACCAATTGTTATTATAAATCTCACTAGCTGATGTTGGATTAGAATTACTTGGTGAAGCGTCTGCTAATGCATTATTCATCGTTACATTTGAATCAGATGCTATGTTGTTAGCCCATGTATCAAAAGAGCTAAAAGAAATATTAGTTGTTCCGTAGGTATGTACTGCCATGATTATACTTTTTCTATTTTATCTATAGGAAAACTTTTTCCTAATGCTTGTATTAAATTATTATAACAGAACTCTCCTAAGTTGTTTAAAGGTATATTGTAGTCAATTACTTTTTTAGTAACTATATCTGTTCCTACTTTTACCTTTTCTTTATTAGTAACAGTTCTATATAACGTAATCTCATTTCCTTCTTCGTCAAAGCTAACATAAGGCACTTCTTTAGTAACTTTCTGTTCTTCAAGAACATCTACCTCAATTGCTTCTTCTACATAAGGGTGAGTAGTGTATAAATTAGGAATATGTATCTCTATTCCATCACTACCAGCTTTATCATAAAATACTACGTCCTGTGTTACTAGTCCTATTGAATTTTGCAATTCATCATCGTAATATTTTCTTAAAAACTTATCCCCGTAACTTTTATCGAGCCAACTAGTAGTTGAATATCTAATTTCATTTACTGTGTTGTTTATACGCCAGGTATCTATTCTGATGTATAACTTATTTGTTGGCCCTTGATTTGTTTCCAAATCTAAATTTAATATTAATCCCATATGACTAATATACGAACTATTTACTTAATTCGTCTACTTTTGCTGCTAGTTCTTTTACTGCTTCGATAAGTACTGCATTTAACTTAATATAGTCAACTGCTAAGTACCCGTTATCTCTTTCATGAACTAGTTCTGGATATTGTGCTTGTACTTCTTGTGCTTTAACTCCAATATCATGTCCTGTCTTGCTTACTACGTCTTCGATACCGTCTTTCCAATCGAATTCATATCCTCCCATTGCCTTAACTTTATCTAAAGCTCCTGCTAGT
>Ga0114994_10000470_pt1 | contig 26855 bp, 19 predicted proteins | sample ArcticOcean_MG_C_9_FD_87043 | JGI IMG/M metagenome (GOLD analysis project Ga0114994, IMG submission 87043) | Marine microbial communities from western Arctic Ocean - ArcticOcean_MG_CB2_152 | ecosystem: Environmental > Aquatic > Marine > Oceanic | place: Arctic Ocean: Canada Basin | collected...
AACGCATCTAAAGAAGTTATCAAAGCATTCTTCTTTGCTTGTAAATGTTCTGTTCCTCTGGTATTATCATTGGCTTTTGTCTCTATATTCATTTCTTCCAACTTTCGTGAATTATCAGATAAGTTATACAACTTTTTGGTTGTTTCGGCCGAACCAAGTTTTGTTGAAATAGGAAGACACAACACTCTTGCCAGGCTATCTTTATTTACTATTTCCCCCACTATTTCTTCAGGTTTTTTTTCCTCTCCTTCCACTTTATCTACTACTTCTATGTTGTTCTTATCAAAAAGCTTCACCGGTCCTACGGCTTTTAAAACTTTCACACCCTTATGGGTTACTTTTTCGATATCTTGTTGAATTGTGAACTTGTCACCTGGAACATCTGTTGTTGGTACGATTGCAACTTTTTCTGTTGTTGGTGTTGGTGGTGCCTTTGGTGCTTGTGGTAATCCATCTAAAAATCCGTTGCCTTCTTTGTTTAAAACTTTGAAGTCAGTGTCCATTTTTAAACCAGTTAATACTTCTCTTAAACCAGTTAATACTTCTATTGGTGTTTCATCGTTTTTGTACTTTGAAATATAATCATCAAATCCTTTCAATAATTCAGCACTTAAAGCACTTAAAGAATTTCTATCATCAATTACAATTTTTGTTACTTTTGGCTTTTCATCTTTTTCGGGACTAGGAATATCAAACCAAAAATGTTTCTTAGGAGAATCTTTGATCTCATTGCCGTACTGAATATGTAATCCACAAGATTTAATTAATCCAAACCCGGGAAATATGTATGTTTGATACGTTTTACTATCAATTTCTACTACAGGACAGTTTTCAGTGTCTACTTCACCGTCTTTATTTGCTAACTTTTGTTCACTCATATTATAAATATACAATATAGTGCTAAATTAATTTAGTCAAAACCCAAGGAAATAAATATAATTTTTGTATATATGTCGTGTTTATTGTATGTTGATGAAGAAGAGGCCAATAATAAGATAAGTATAGACGAATTGTATGATAAAAAGCATCAACGGGACCTCAAACAAATTAGTATATTCAATAAATTGCTAAATAGAATCCACAAAAGAATTCAAATAACGGGTCGGACGAAAAAGAACGAGAAACATATTTGGTTCACCGTCCCCGAATATTTATTTGGAGAACCGAATTACGATCAAGGAGATTGTTTGGGTTTTTTGATAGCTAAATTAGAAGACAACGGATTCTATATCAAGTATTTGCATCCAAACACACTCTTTATAAGTTGGGAAAATTGGATACCCACGTATGCCCGGAACGAGTTCAAAAAGAAGACCGGTATTGTAGTAGACGAACACGGGAATGTCATCGATAAATCAGAAGACGCGGAGGAAATCGAAAGCCACGACCCTAACGCAAGATTGCTTAATATTCAAAAGGAGAAGGACAAAGAAAAAGAACAAAAACAATACACCTCGATTAAATCATACAAGCCAACTGGAAATTTGGTGTATGATCAAGAAATGTTGGACAAAATCGAGAGGAAAGTAACGTTTTCTTAAACCGACCTAAACGTTCACTTGAAAGAAAATAAAAAATTGATTGTATAATTATGAAAAGGGTATATTCATAATTATGGCACAATTCGTTCAAAAATCAATGACGAAAGGTTTTGCTACTATAAATATGGATAGCAAGAAAACAAAGAAGAATAAGGTGCTCTTGTCCAATGCGGAGAAGTGTAAGCTGTGGGATTTGTATGATACTGATATGAATGAAGACACCACCGCAAAGGAGCAGCCGATTGTCGTGTATGATAAACCCAACGAAAAACACGAACAAGGACTATGCGAATCGTGCAATTCCATACTGATGATTATGGAGGACGGATTTCCGACTTGTACGAATGTAAAGTGTGGAATCATCGCCAGAGACACTTTAGACCATTCGCCAGAGTGGCGTTTCTTCAACTCCGAAGACAGACATTCGACAGACCCCGCCCGTTGTGGAAATCCCATTGACCCACTTTTGGTTGAATCGTCGTATGGTGTGAAAGTTCTTTGTAATAGTAAGTCTACGTATCAAATGAAGAAAATCCGAAAGTGGACGGAATGGCAATCCATGCCTTACAAGGAGAAGTCGTTGTATGATGAATTCCAGTTTATTAAAACGATGGCCCAGAATGAAGGCATTCCAAAAATGTTGATAGACTATGCGATGGTGATTCATAAAGATATATCCGAACAGAAAATGTTCCGCGGGATGAACCGGGATGGCATTAAGTCAGCGTCTATATACTTGTCGTGTAGATTGAACAACAACCCTCGAACACCACAAGAAATCGCCCAAATATTCAAGTTGGATAAAACAAGTGCCACCAAAGGATGCTCTATGGCGGTGAACATATTGAATAATATTGACCGGGGTTCTGAAATGGAAAACAAGAAAGAATTGTGTGCTACAACACCGTTATCGTTTATCGAAAGATATTGTAGTAAGTTTAACATAACCCCGGAGCTAACAAATCTGTCTACATTTGTCGCTAAAAAGATTCAGAATGAGAATCTCATAAACAATAATACGCCTCAAGCAATTGCTGCTGGGATTGTGTATTTCATCTCTATGATTTGTAGCCTAAACATTTCCAAAGCCGATATTAACAACATATGTGGCGTTAGTGAAGTGACAATAAATAAGTGTTATAAAAAAATGGAAGGAATGAAAGAATCGTTGATCCCTAACTGTATTTTAGTAAAATATTCGTGAAAACTGACTTGTCCCGTTTCGTTTTTGAAATAAAAATATTTGTAATCTATATATTTTTTTATGGATATAGAGAGCAATAATAATAGCAGTATTCCGTCTGCTAAACCCAAAAAAAAGCACGATAAAAAGCATCACGCTGGTCTTAAACACCGCAGCAAAAAGAAACCGCGTGTAGATGGGAGTGGAAATATAATTGATGTTTCTGGGGAAGACTTATCTTTGAACCTTGTGGGAGATTTATCTTTGAACCCCGTGGGAGATTTATCTTTGAACCTTGTGGGAGATTTATCTATGAACCCCGTGGGAGATTTATCTTTGAACCTTGTGGGAGATTTATCTTTGAACCTTGTGGGAGATTTATCTATGAACCCCGTGGGAGATTTATCTATGAACCCCGTGGAAGACATATCGTCGAACCCCGTGGAAGAAAACATATCAATTGTGTATGAGACTCCAAAAGATGTAGCATACATACACGAAATTTATTCCGACAAAGAGGATAGTGACCCAGAAACTGTTGAAACGGTAGAAAATACGATGCCTAATAAGAACAAAACTAAAAAAAGTCCTAAATTAGTGTTTATTGTTCCTTACAGAGATAGAGAGCATCAGCTTATTTTTTTCAGAGAGCATATGGTAAAGATAATGGAAGATTACGATAAGAGCACATATCAAATCATATATTTACATCAGAAAGATGCACGCAGTTTCAATCGCGGAGCTATGAAAAACATAGGATTTTTATACGTAAAAACGAAGTATCCCGATGATTATAAATCTATGACGTTGGTATTCAACGATGTAGATACGATGCCATTAACAAAGAACTTTTTAAATTATGAGACGCACTCTGGAAATGTGAAGCATTTCTATGGATACGAATTTACATTGGGCGGAATCGTTTCAATCACAGGAAACGATTTCGAGAAGATCGGTGGTTACGCCAATTATTGGGCGTGGGGGTTCGAAGACAATGTTCTTCAGGACCGTGTATCGAAGGCCGGCTTGAAAATCGACCGTTCCCAATATTATCCAATAATGGACAAAAATATACTACAATTGAAGGATGGCATTACCAGATTGGTGAACCGCGGTGAATTCGATAAGTACGAGCAAGAAAAGACGACAAACAAAACGGTCGACGGGTTTCACACAATAAAGGATTTACAATATGTGTTTGATGAAATAAGCGGGTTCGTGAATGTGACCTCTTTCACGACTCAAACACCTGAGAATATTGCTCAAACAACGGTACACGATATGCGCAACGGAGCGGTGCCCTTCAAACGCACACGGAAAAGACCCAAGATGGGGATGTTTATGCAACATCGGTAATATCATAAAAAGAATCGACCACTTGAATCATTTGACTACATTTATTTGTGTTTTTGTTCAAGTCGTGGGTTCGGGTTAGTTGCTGGGGGTGTAAGCGATATAAAACGAGAGATTGTGGCAAGTTGACCAGTTTTTTGTATTTTTTCACGAGTCGAAGTTCTAAATCGTAATCCTCTTGTATGAATTTTATTGTGTTGTCATACACATTATAATTTCCAACGCTCAACACGGCTGATTTCCGGTAGCAGAGAGTAGGGTGATTCGCGAACCAAGTCGGAACATTCTTTTTGATAAAGTCCCAATCGACTATGGACGGATGACTGGTCTCGTCAACACAGACCTTTCGCGAAGTATTATCGCAGTTAAAGAGTTTCATATTGGAACCACACACGTGAACATCGATGTTTTGTTCCATGAAAGCCACTTGGGTTCTTATTCGGTCAGAAATCATCACATCGTCGGAATCCATTTTGAAAATGAGCTCGTGTGAACATTTCATTATTCCAATATTATTGGAAAATGCGGTGCCAGAATTGGGGTAATGTTTATGATACACTACCGATGTGAATCGGGAATTTTCCGAGAACCAATCCAACAAATCCTCCAAATATTTTGTATGAACCTCATCCGAACCATCGTTTATCCAGACAACTTCAATCCCAATATGTCCAGTTTGATTACGCACGGATTCTAAACACTCAAACACATATTGTTTAGACGTATTATAGCTTGTAATCATCAAACTAACCCATTTATGCGGGGGTAAAAGAGAAGGGGGTAGCACCACTGAATTGATAGTGTCATACGATTGTTTCGCAGTTCCCCATTCTTGATACGCATACACTTTTTTATGGCCGTCATATGAGTCGCCAGTAAAATGGATGGGTAGGAAATAATGGCTTGGGTATATAGTCATATTATGTTGATATCTCTGAGTATTTAGAAAGTCAGTCAAAAGTGCGGGTCCAACAGATGCCCAGGCACGATGTGTTTGAATAGCGTCATCGTGTTTTCCATTTGAAATCGAGTCGACAATGTCGTTCAACAGCGTGTGTTCTGGAACAAACCCCATTGTTCCAGTAGCGATGAGGTCGTCCCTAATTTTTTTGTTTTCGAAGGTAGCGAATCCGGTGTTTTCAAAGAACGAATCGTTGAAGGGTTCTATGCAAATGGAGTCGGCGTCAACGAATATCCCGCCAAATTTCTGTAGAATTTCCCATCGTATAATATCGGCTTTGCCGTTGATTTCTTGGATCATATCGATTTGTTTTTGACACTTGAAAACCAAATTTCGCCGTTGGATTTCGTCTTCATTCCAGAGTATATATTGTAAATTGGGGTGTTTGAGTTCCCACGTTTTCATTAGAACGGTTGGAGGAGATTTAGGGCCTATCCATATTTGGTGTAGTATTTTAGGAATAGACATTTCGATCAAATAGTAATTATATGTAGGATAAATATTATTTATATATTTTTGGGGTATCAATACTCAATAATCTTGTAAGTAATACCATATTGGTGTGATGATTCCCAAATACCGGATATTTTGATATAATATTTTTGTAAGTCATACCCGGTCATAAAGGGTTTACTTTCTGCGTAATGATTGAAAGTTCTTTCTTTGTAAAATCTCACATTACCTATCGAATGAATAGTATTGAATGACAATTGTTTGGATTTACCGTGTAATCCAAAATGCTTCGAGTAGTCATCGAGAAGCATTTGTTCCAATTTGAATAGCGTGTTAAAGATGTCGGAATTCATCCTTGTATCAAAATACAAATTACTTTTTATGATTTGTTTTATCTTTAGTGGAAATACAAAAAACAGCCCGTTCAACGAAAGGTGTGCATCCGAATAAATAATCTTCGAGAATTTCCCATCCATTATCATATTCGCCTTTCTTTCACCGAAAAAAATACCACACCGATTGATTTGTCTTGGAGTCAATAATAGTTTCATTCTGTAGTTTCAATACTAATCATATAAATGAATTAATTTTATATGATTTCTAACACTTATGTATTTGTATATTTAGATGGTAAATAAACCAATAGAAAATATATAACAAGAAATATATAACAAGAAATATATAGTCATGTCGGCATTATTAAATATGAATCAAATTAGATATAAATCATGGAAGGGGAAAACGTTGGAACAAGTAGTATCATCCATTCAAAAAAACGAAGGCACACAAACGAATCTCCAAATACATCAGTTGATGCGAGCACAGCCTCTGAAACTCTACCGTAGAGAAATCGCAAGTAACCCATCTAATTCTTGTAATGTGCGCACGTCTACTAAAATCGAAAACATCAATATGCCTGGGTCGACAATAGTGTCTGAAACATACACAGGAAATGGATTGGTAGGTTCATTACACTTAAACGAGTCGACAAATAGCGCAGAGAACCCACCCGCCTGTAAAAGTGAATGTATTTTTTCACCCGAGGCAAACGCGCGCAGACGGGTTCGAAGCTCCGGAATGATTCCTAAAAAACACAATATAAACAAGAATAATGACCAATACTGCACAAGCACGAATCAATATTTAGTGAGTCGCAATAGAACTATCAAACAAAACGAATACAACTATATCAGAAAGGGAAATTCTGGTGTAGAACCAGGAACTGGCTTATCCAAATCCAACATCTATAGTCCAGCGGGTCTTAGTCATTGTTATCAACCAGAGGTATCGGCAATTAACAACAACAACCATTTCCAATACTTATGGGTGGATGGTGCCACATATGATGTATTCATTCCTGATGGCAAATATGATGTGGACGCTTTAAATCAAGTGTTTCGCAATCAAATGACAACGAATGAACACTATTTCATCGATAGTTCGGGTAAAAAGGTTTTCCTCTTGAATATTTCGTACAACAATTTAACCGAACAAGTGATTTTGTATGCCACTCCAGATATTTTACAATCGACATATCCGTCACCTTCCTATACCGTGCCTCCTGCGACTTCGTGGTTAACATCTATTCCGTATAACGCACCCGGATCCAACACATTCATCATCATTCTCGACAATCAACTCTCTAAATTATTAGGAACTTTACCTGGTCAATATGGTTCTGGGTCAACATATTCTCAAATGAGACCAGATATTAAACAAAATTATGTCCCTCTTTATTATAAACCGAGTAACCCGGCATTTGGAACTCAGGGGGCTGTGGATAGTAGCACGCGCATTCATCGGCGAAAATATAACACTATTAACAACGTGGCGCACTCTATGGGTGCGGCGTATGGAACTGGAACAGCAAATGCTATGGCGTATGGTGTATCAGAGACGCCTTACAGTTTAAAACAACAAACTGGGTTTCAAGATACTGCTGTGCCAGTAATTAAGCCAGACGGTTCTTTATGTGTGAAAAAGAAATTCATCTATCGCTACTAAATATTTACATTTTCAAGCTCGTTGTATAGGAATAAGTTGTTGGGGATATTATTGTAGGGTATTTTATTTGTGATACACCATTGGATTGATTTTTGGACATTTCCTCGCACAATATTATTAATCTTGTCTTGTTTCATTCTGTTGGACATCAGTGAAATGGTGTAGTTGATATTTTTCAACTGGGACTGGCCAAATATAGAGTTATATTCCTCGAGTTTTTGTATGAAATGAAGCGGAATATCTTCTGATAAGAACCGACAATATTCGTAATCATCGCTCAACATTTGATTGAAACAATTGTAGATGTATGGATAAAAATCATCGTGATGTGAATGCAAGAACCCTGAACATACAACGTATTTTTCTGAATTAGCATTTCGACTGGTTTTGGGTTTTATGATGTGGGTTTTTTCGTAAAAGCTTGACAAAAAATACAATAAGTCTATGGTATGCTGCATAAAACAGTCGAAAATCTTTAATACGAATGTTCCTCCTTTCTTTTGTATACATAGCGCATACGCTATTTGCGCGAATAATAATTTGGAAATCGCGTTTTCTTGTTGATTAAAATCAAATGAAAAGTCGAACCCACCATCAGCAGTTACCAGTTCTACGGAAGAATGATATTTTTTTGCCACATATTCAAAATTGTTTATATCCAGTATATTCCCAGTTCCGTCTAATCCGTTTTCTATTGTTACATTTTGGTTTTCATTTAGAAAATGTTTGCTTTTTTTCCAGGCGGGAATATTTGTGTCTGCTTTGTTATCCAGTAGAGTCATGCCTATATACGTGTCTTTACAGTTCCTCCTTTCATTGACAAGTGCTTCTATAAATCCCCCAGGACCTTCGGCTAAATGAAAGGTGATGATTGGGTTTTCATACAGAATACAAAATATGTGTAATATCTCTATCATTTTAAAATATGACCGGGAAAGAGGTTTATACTTTGATATAGGCCGTTTGGTTTGAGGGGTATTCGTATGGATATATTCGTAGGGGTTTGTATATTTCTTGTAAATGTCCCACGATTTATCGATGTTTGTTATTTTTTCCTTTATCTCATACAAATATTTGGCGAGTGTGTGTGATAATGCAATTCTGTTCTCTGTACTTTCATAGGATAATTTGGTATATACATTTCTGTTTGATCTTGGTAATAAATAATACGTCATCTAAAGTTGTATATGAAAAAATATTTATATTCATTTTTTCATAGTTTTCATTTTTCATAGTTTTCATTTTCCAACTTTACATTTTTTCAACTCATTTATTTTTTTGTTGGTTTTTTCGACTTTGCTGGTGCTTTTGACTTTGATGGTGTTACAGTTTCCTTGTCGGTTTCCTTGTCGGTTTCCTTGTCGGTTTCCTTTTCGGTATCCTTTTCGGAATCCTTTTCGGTATCCTTGTCGGTCTCCTTTTCAGTCTCCTTGTCGGTTTCCTTTGCAGCCTCCTTTTGGGTATCCTTTTCGGTATCCGTTTCGGTCTCCTTGTCGGTTTCCTTTTCAGTCGCCTTTTCGGTATCTTTTACGATTTGGATCTTGCGTGTCGATTCCTTAGGTTCAAACTCATCATCGGATGACTCTGAATCCGACAATATGTCCAAATTTTCATTGATGGATTTCAATACAATTTTCGCTTTTAGTTTCGTAATATTCCCCTTTATAGGTGACTGAAGGCGTTGTTCTGTTTCTAAAGCTTCCGCTAATTCCGAATCTTCATCGTAATCCGTATCAAACATCGACGAATTCTTCTTTGCGTTTAATAATAACTTGGCGATTTTTGCCGCTGGAACAGTGGTGGTTTTCTTAAATATACAGTATCGATTCATAAACGAAAGATTTTTCTCGACTGAAGTCATATGGATAGCCTGTTTGAAATCCTTTTTCAATTTTGGATTCATCTTTACATCGTTTTCAAGTTCCGCGAATAATTCGCCGAAGAGTCCCGAATTTCGCGGCATCCCCATCTGTTTCGCCTCGTCATCAGTAATACGAGTAAATCCATAGTCTTCCATTATTCTCACAAAGTATTCAAAGTTCACAAGATATTCTCTACAAACTTTATTTATGGATTCTTGGTAAACATCAATCGCATAACCAATTGAATTTTCATCATCAGGAAACCCACTTTCGTCATATTTTTTGATGATTTCACAGATTTTTTTTGTGGGACCATATTTGGGGTCCGTCATAAATGAATACGACTCACCCTTTTCTTTGTCTCTCAACAACTCGAACACGGATTTACCATCGAAACAAGTGGAGATGAAATATCCTTGAATTTTCGTATTTTCCGCAATATTCTGCATAAACCCGTGTAGGATGAGAGGATTTTCAAAGTAATAATGTAAAGCGAACTGACAAGAGGAAATGTTGAATCCGGATTCACCAACACCATATCTCTTGTAGACCCCTTTTCCTAAAACAGTGGCATCTTTTGTTCCCTTTCCAATGAGCGCGTTGATAACCATCTTGTCTTTTTCGCTGGTAAAGCTTTTACCGTTTCGAATATTTAATCCTGTATTTCCCTGCATAAATACTGCGTAAAACAGTTTGCTTGTCTTTTTGCACTCATTCAAGTAACGCACACACGCCCCATCTATAGGATTCATTATGTTTTCACCGTACAAATCGATTCCCAAGACAAACGATAATTTGGAAGATTTCCACTTGGCAATATCGCCTCCCCGTCCTACAGCATAATCGATAAGCGTATCTTCCGCGTTGGCCACACCGGTAATGAGCTTCTTCTTGACAAACAGATTATGAAAGTTTCGTAATGCGATTGTTTTTGATTCGTCGCTGTGGCACTGATTGTAGTATACGTCGCCTTCCCCGATATTGGTCACGTCTGGGATGTTGTTTCCAGAGACAATCATATCTTCCGTGATTTCATTATGTATTGAATGCCAGTTGCTGTTGGCAACGTGATACGCATTACCATATTCGCGCGAACCGGCCAGTAGTTTTTGCGTTTTATCATATCTGACCCTAATAGGTATCCATCTCCATTTCGAATCTTTGGATTTATCGTATCGAAATTCCACAATATTCGATTCTTCGAAATATTCCCCTTCTTCGGTCATCATCAACATATTTTCCCCGTCACATTTCAACATAATATTACACAGTCCAGCGGTTTCATCATATGGACTGGTTGGACGGAACTGAGTGGGTTCATATGTATTCATTTTTTCGTCTTTCAGGCTAGGAGAAGGCAAATTTTCGTGTAAGATATCATTATATGGATTTTCGTAGCCGTGCTTCTTTGGGTCGAACCCACACATTAGAACCAGCGTCTTATATTGTATGATTGCGTTGGAATTATTTGTGGATGTCCCCTCTTGGAATACATTCGATATTTTATCGCGTCCCGATTTATCCTTTTCGACCGACACAAGGAAATCAACTGTGTTACTCTCCACTGGTTTCCATTTGAAAGACATATCCCACGTGGATTTTTCCAACGGTCCAGCCTCACCCTTCTTGTTTGATGCCACTCCTGTCTTCGATGGTGTAAATATCAGCCCATCTGTAATGTATTCGACTAATCCATCTTTAACGGAAGAGAGGATCTCAGAGCATCCCTCAAATATGGTTGTTTGAGGAGAGGTGAAGTAGAATTTTTTACACTCGACCCGTAATCCGCACGCTGGATTCGCTTGAGGTTTTGTCATTGCAGATTTAAATGTATCTCGGTTCACCCATTTTTTAGTGAGACCAGTTTTAGGGTCCGTAATTTCTTTCCAGCGAATATTGTTTTCTTTTAGAATGGACGATGGTTTCAAAAGAGAGACAAATTTGTTGAGGAGGGGCAGACGATAATCGTTGACACTGAATTTATCTTTTGGATTTCCGTCTTCTTTTTCACCTTCCTCTTTATCGAGAGAATCATACATAAATGACTTGCTCCGAACATTTTTGTTTCCGACGAAATAGATGTCGAACGCGGCATATAGATTGATGAATTTGCGTGTTTTATCATATTTGATATGCTCTCCGTCGATCAAACTCATAAATATGGTTTTTTCTGCCGTTTTACATCCGGTAAAGGTAATATTCATATTTTTATCGATGTAATAAATCCGCCCTTCTTCATTTACGAACAACATCTTACGGTCACCATCGGCTTTGTCTGTAACAGAATAATCTTGGCGTATATTGGGGACATTAGTATCCGAGTTGTCTGAGACTATATTCTCTAATTGTAATGTGTATGAGTCAGGACCGATGAAGTTGGCCGGAGACATTTTTTTGAATCCATCGGCGGCGTCTTTGCCGTGCAACATAGTCATATATGATTTGAAAATGCTATTGCGTTCCGAAAAGGGAATGGGATAATTCGACCCCTGTATTCCGCTCAGTGTCATACGAATACATTTTCTTAGTGCCCCCATAATTTGTTCGCCTGATTCATAATTGGTTCCCATTCCGACGCGTCTATTGTCCAGTTCAAGTTCTATTTCATAGGATGGAGTATTTTCAAACACCTTCGAATCTTGTATTGTGTATGTTAGTATAGGCACTTTGTTTGACTTTTTATTGGTGCGAATGATACTGATATCCACAAACACCGGTAATTCAGGGTGTTCGAATCTTACACGATTAATATTACGAAAGTTCTTCTTGTTATCCGTCCATTTAGACACGATGTTGGTTATGAAGGGAGATGTGATATTGAAATCTTGTTCAAACTGATAAGCCACGCGGAAATTCATATCGTTAAAGTCGATGGGTCTTTGAAACTTGCCATCTTCCCCTTTTGGTGAAGTCTTCTTTGTGAATTTGACTTTGTTTGTGTGTTTCAATGAATTCAACGCGATTTTATCCAAACTGTTCGACTTACAATATTCTTGTATCATATCCACACCCAACAACTCAGCACGAATATTCGATACGCGAACTTGTCCGGTTTGTTTATCCGTGTATTCGGAATAAATTCTCAACATTTCCATTCCATCCGCATTTTTGGTGAAGAATCCTTGAGACATAATTTGTTTTACTACATTATCATAGTCCAATTTCGAAATCGGTCGCCCCCCTCCGTATTTTGTATTAATCCCAAACCTCAATTCGAATTCCTTGGTTTTTCCGTCGACACGTAATGATGGATTTCCACCTTCTAAATATTTGTCGATTCGTTTGGCAAATTCAATCTTCAATTCGTCGGCATCTTTTTCTTTATTGTCTTTATTGTCTTTATCTGAGGTGGAATTGTTTGATTTCAATTCCGCGGTTGACATGATAAAAATGTATGATATAATATGTATTCATATATTTTTGAATTTTTAAATCAATTTTTTCTACTGTGATTTATATTCTCTATTTGCAAGTGGCCCAAACGCAATAGTGATTTATTTCATGATATAGCTCATTTTTCTTCTTCCCCACACAATCTATATTCATTTTGAACGATATTTCGCGCAGTTCATCTGTTTTATATGACGATAACCCTAGAAGAGGCTTATTGTATTGGTGGAATTCGTGTTTAGTTCTGCGAATTTCGTCTATGAATTGGGGTTTATCGCTGATCATACACAACTTGTATTTCGTTTTTTGTCGTTCGTTGTCAGTAACCGCATATTCTAATATAATGGGGTCCTCGTCTACACTATCAGACTCTTCGACCTTGATATACATATTCTTTTCTCCATGGATTAAATAAATGGTTCGTTTGTAATATATCACTAAAGCAATGAACCCCAACAAACTCGTTTTATCCTGAATACACATAAATTCAGACATTATTTCTTGGACCTGACCATTCGTAATCTTTTGATTACTATTTTTCAAAAGCTTCGTGTTATGGCTACGAAAGTATTCCACAATCTTTTGTTTTTCGCTGGTTTCTCTATTTGAATATCGATGGCCGATTTGTAAATAGTCGTTTTCTCCGTAAATTTCATAATATATACACCAAAAAAGTGTATCTGGGTGTTTCGGAACAAATGCGTATTTCGATGCGGTTGTATTTTGATTCGGCGGTTCTGTTATTGGGATTTGTAGTTCTGATGTAGGTTGTGTTGGTGATTCTTTAAGAGTCATCATAAACAAATTATTAAGACCCTCTTTGGCATTAGTGCACATATATGGATGTAGTGGAGACACGTCGAGATTATCAAATTTATTATTTTGGTAAAAAATTTGATATAAAAATCGTAAACTAAAATTATCTACGTGATAAGGGTCTTTCTCTCTGCGATATGACATATTGCTTTGATTAGACTTGGTAACTATACATATTTACCGAATTACCTTTATCTTCTTTTTCTAAAAAAAATGTATTTTTAACGTCTTCTTTCTTCGTCTCTAAATCTATCAACAAGTCTTCTTGCTGGTTCAAGTAATCTAAATACTTGACAATTTCATCAATGATACATTCAGGTAGAAGCGCCATATTCACGAAAACGCCATTCTTATTTTCATTATGGTTATTGTGTGTGGAAGAAGTTTGAATTATACGCAAAATTTGAATATGATGATGTTTGTCTAATCCTTCAATCTTCTTCTTAATGCCTTCTAAATCCATTATAGTAATATTATACTACTATATATTAGTGTTTATATTGTTTGATTCTCCTTTCAATCATCGAGTATTTGTAACGATGGTTTTTGATTCGACCTTTCTATTGAAATGTCAACTAACTTCCCAATTGCCGAAACGTGTTCATCATTCAATTCAAATCTCACACCGATAATAGATACAATTATCTTGGTGTTTTCTCGGACTGTTTCATACAGACTATTCATTAAATGGTGGTCACGGGCCACAAATATAATAATAGGCACATTTCCTTTTCTGTCTACCACTTCGGCGTGAATACCTGCTTTGGTAACACTCTTACAAGTACATTCTACCTTCATATTTTCTACCGGATGACATATCATACATTCGTAACTACATATATATTCAACACTATCGCCGTTGACTTTTCCAGACGAATAATTTACGATTTTCACAGTAGCGGGTTTGGTGTATCCTTCCACTGAACACCTTCCTTCGACTAGAGACGCGATTTTTTTCTCTAAATTTTGCTTCAAATGTTTCCCAATATTGTTGATGGACAATATCACCTTCATAGTGAGAAGACTTGGAATATATGGTTCATATATTTCGTGCGGATTGTTTGATTTCTTGTTTACTTCCATTTGTATATAGATTATATAGATATATGAATCAAATATATTTATATGTATTTATATTTGATATTAAATGAATCAATTTTTTAAATTTGTTAGTTTTACCACATTATTATAGATGGCATGTTCGAAATCCATGAAGTAAACTTTATCGGTGGTATCAGTCAAATATCTAGATAAAAACTCTAACACAACACATAACGCGTGTTTGTCATAGCGGTCTATTTCAGTATCCTTCGACACATTTTTAATATGATTTAATGATAATATTTTAGTTATTATGTCGTTCTTAGCTGCGCTGGATGCCTTCGCCCCCATATTATTTCTCACCTGAGTAAAGTCTTTGATCTTAAATACTACACCTTGGTTCTTGAATTCATAGAAAAAACCCATCAACTTTGTATGTATTGTCTGTAAATCAACTGTAAGATTTTTTTTCATCGCGTCTTCAATATCTTGTTTATCACTGTATGTTGCTTCTCCAAATTCCTTTGTCGTCTCATCATATACAACGAATGTATTCTTGGATTTAACCGCCATTAAAAACACGTATTGATTTTGAGAAGCTATTAGGAATTTTTTACTGTCAAAATAAGTTCTAATGTATCCTTCGTATTTTTTCTTGATATTTTTTTCTTTAGAAACCGCGTTGGGTTCTGTTTGTTCCTCTATTTCAGGAAAATATATATTTTTTATGAGTGTTTGTTTCTCTGGGATTCCGAGAACATCCAACCAATGAAATATAATATATTTGGTGATAGTTTCTCTTGGGATTTCATATTTATTTTCCAGAATATAAATAATAGTATTTGTATATTTGTAAATATTATATTCCCCAGAGTACATCGACATTCCCTTTTTATAAACCAACATAATATTCTCATATATTTCCGTCATTAATGTATCATACGTTTTCACAGATAATGTTTCTGACTGTTCTTCAATCTGTTTTGGGTCCTGTTTTGGGTCCTGTTTTGGGTCCTGTTTTGGGTCCTGTTTTGGGTCCTGTTTTGGGTCCTGTTTAGGGTCCTCTTTTCTGTATGCTTTCACAGAAAATTCTTCTGGGATTTCGAGAACCAATGTCTCATTTTTGTATGGAACGGGGGTTTCTCGTTCATAAACAGACGCATATTCATCACCTATTTCAGATGGTTGAAACGCATAATACAACCCTTTATTTATTAAATACCCTTTTCGACCATACTTGTCTACTAATTCCGTCCGATTATTTATGAATTGCGAAAGAGAATAAAATGTGTGTTCAATCGGGTATCTTCTATAGAAGTTAATTCCGGATATTAAGTGGTCTCTGCTATAGACCGACCGGTCTTTAAATATTTCTCGAATCCGTTTCGATATACCAATGGATGTATTTTGAATATAAACATCAGTATAAGTATTTTTTATGAGCTTGGAATCATCTTTTTCCATTTTCGACCCACTGCATTTGAAAACGCAATTGTCCATGTAATCACATATGTCTGTATATGGTTTGTCTCCTGGATTGAATTTGATTCGTTTTCCACTGGATAGATTAATATGTATATTTTGGTTCTCAATTATTTTCGAGATTTCTTCTTGTGTGAAATTCGTCTGAGAAAGATTGAGATGACAATCAACAGCCACCTCTTTCAACAATCGTGTTATACGCCCAATTCCGATGGCCTTCTTTTCCGCAACTCTATATACATAAAGGTCGGCCATTTCTATGTCATTCTCTTCTGTTTTTGTTCCGTGTAAATATATTTCGACATTTCTCTCTTCAAATGGTAATTTACAACAACTAAGATGTCTTACACCACGTCCAATAATCTGTTCATTTCGATTCATGTTATACCAAGGATCTAAAATGTGGACTTGTCGGATGTTTTTGAAATCCAGTCCTTCATTGGCCGCTTTCGATATTAAAATTACCTTGACCAGCTCACCATTTTTATTATCAGGGGATGTTATGTATTTAATGTCTTCACCGTTATTTGGCGAGAAATGCCTGTCTCCGGTAATCATCACATATTTTGCTTGCTTAAATGATGAAGTAACTTGGCCTTCCTGTAAAGTAGAGGAGTCTATTGGAGAACACGGTGGAGTTTTGAATAAATTCTTTGTATAATGTGCGCTACCGTACCTTGCAAATCCCATTTCTTCCAACGCCAATGCCAAAGGGACAATACCACCATCAATGAATTGAGAGTATATCAAAACTATACCCGTTGACTTCTTAATAATATCACAAATATTGGATATTTTATGACTATATTTAGAAATCTCCGGACTCGAAAATACACGACCGTATTCTTTCAACACACCGGGTTTATATTCATAATTGTAACGAAGAGGATATGGATTTTCTTGTTGCTTCATCGTCATAGTGTTATTTAGCCCTTCTTTTCCTATATAGGATGAAATCACGGCCTTGCGTTTTTCTTGGGACAACTTTTTGGTGGTTTCAGTCAAAGAATATTTATCCAACACCTTGTTTGGGTACACTATATTCAAAGCCTCCATGGGGGCCAATAATAAAGTATACCCGAAACCTTCCATATTTTCGAAACTAGGCATATGTATGGAAGCCCCGGTGCTCGTGTTCTTATCATACGACCGATTCAGCATATCTTTCATTATAAAATCATACCCACGATTTTGATATTCAGATATTGTATTGGTATACACTGGAACGTGTTTGATAGGTACGTCTATTTCTGATAAGTTCATTTGTTTCTTGGGATACTGGTCGGGGCTGATTGTATGCTCAGGCGCAAATACTTCCGGATACACACGATAAGGAAATGTAAACGGATTTTCGCCACGGACATACGACACATAACCCTTCAATTTCCTCACTAGGAGTTCTTTTCCCCCTTCTCTGTTTGCAGTACCCTTTACAAAATCACCCGATTTATCAAACACATCACTTTGTTTTATTAGTGCGCGTTTGTCATTTGCGCTCAATAAATTGGTCAACCAGATTATTTCCGCGTATGAATTATACATTGGTGTGGCCGACAATACCAACAAACGCATATCATCTGATTTATTTACAATCTCATTCAATAATATGGTGGTCCTTTTATTTTTATTAGTATCTGTAAGACGCAGATTGTGAACTTCGTCAATGATTACAAGCCGTTTATTGAATAAATGTTTAATGTTTTTTAATCGACGGAGTTTAGATTCTTCGGGTGAAAGACCACTGTCACTTGAAACACTTATATGACGGTCTATGTAATTCGCAAATTCACCATATCCCATAAACGCGTATGACTTTTTTATTATTATCCGTATTTGTTGTATGATCCGCTCTCTGGTATCTCCCATTAGATTTAATGGGTTCACCTCATTCAATAACTGATTTCCAACACAAGAATCTATATTCCATACTCCACCAGTTTGTTCAAGTTTCCGTTCATCAAATAACTGAATACGGAAATTCTGTCGAACATTGGGAGACGCAATCACTATTGTTTGTCTATTGTGACCGGATTGTTTCATAAATGCGCGAGATTCTTCGGCAATACCAATAGCGCTACACGTTTTTCCTGTTCCCAATCCGTGATACAATAAAAGCGTATTATATGGTGTTTGAAAAGATAAAAAGTTTTTCACAAATAGTTGATGGGGACTCAATTCGAAACTTGAATTACAAATTTTGTCTGCTTCCTTCATTATTGATACACCTTCAATAGTTCCGTTGTATTTTGTATCCGCAAACTCTTTGCGTCTGGCAATTTTCTTAGAAAAATCGTATTCTCCCAAAATTGGATAAAGCGTGCTTTCTGTTGATTCTGCCTGAATCGCTTCTGTTCTCTCTTTTTCGAGTTGATTCGATATTGAAGTTTGAATTAAAGATGAGAATTCTGTTTGTATGACTATATTTTCTTTGTCTTCTATCTTGCCTAGGTCTTCCGTCTCTTGGTTTTCCGTATCTTTGTCTTCTATCTTGCCTTGGTTTTCCGTCTCTTGGTTTTCCGTCTCTTGGTTTTCCGTCTCTTGGTTTTCCGTCTCTAGGTTTTCCGTCTCTTGGTTTTCCGTCTCTTGGTTTTCCGTCTCTTGGTTTTCCGTCTCTTTGTCTCCATCTTCATTTCTTACAATTTCTTGATTTTGAGTATATCGAACCATTTCAATTAAAGGTGTATTAGATGAAGTTTGATTCGAGTCTACATTGATTTCCACCGGTAAGAATTCCATCTTTTCTTGCGTCTTGATAGTCTCACATATTCCCGTTTTACGATTACGTCTCTGACCTGTAGGACAGTTCTTCTTCTTAGGTTGTTCTGGTAAAAGGAGACCGGTATCTTCGACCAAACTTTTGGAAGGTTCCACGATGGTATCTTCGACCAAACTTTTGGGAGGTTCCACGATGGCATCTTCGACCAAACTTTTGGAAGGTTCCACGATGGTATCTTCGACCAAACTTTTGGGAGGTAATTCTATTTTCTCTATCAGCAAAGTTTTATTTTCTTTGTTAATTGGTTGACAATCTCCAGTTTTTCTATTTCTTCTGGTTCCATCGGGGCATTTAGGTTTTTTAGATTGCATAGTTTTATAATAGTATGATAAAATATATTATACTATTTGAACCCCCGTTCACGAATACATATAATTGGTTACACAGTAATTAACGTTTTTGATGACATTTTTTTTCTCTAAATTATAATCTCGAATACACTCTAAACACTCTGTATATGTCTTCCACTCGATTTTACTCACCTCACTTCTATCATATTCTATTGATGGGTCTCTTTTGGTAGTGAATTGATTGGTCATACACATTAAATAATATCGATGCTTGTAAGATTTGTAATTAGACCCACTGAAAATTTCTTCAAAAGGCATTAAATTATCAACCACGTTAAAATTGGAACTATTATACCCGGTTTCTTCTGAAAATTCGCGCAGAGCACAATTCATATCATTCTCGTTTACATTTCTACGACCTTTAGGAAATCCCCATTCGGGTTCGTGCCAAATGCGTTTTTGGTTTGATAGGTCTATGAGTGTTTGTAACGAATATTGGTTATCTTGTAAAACAACTCCCTCTTTCAATATTTTCATTTTTTCTGAACTATCGAAATACTCATTCGAGTATTTATCCTGTGTATTATCACTTTTCCATAATTTCATCCATAAATCTTGGAAACTTTCCTCCAATAACGATGTTTTTTCTTTCAACGTCATTTCGCATAATATATTCAAAATATAGTCTTTATTGTAAATATTGTATTTACCTCTCATAAAATCCACATATCCCAGTGTATCCTTCCTACATATCATCAAATATCGGATATTACCATCTTCTATAGAACGTTGAAAAGCAATGATACCTGTGCTTATAATGGGAAGCTTACATTGATGATATATGTGGCCATATTTACCACAATTATTGCAGTGGTCAACATGTGTATTATACCTCTGTTGTTGATAATTATTCGTATGTTTGATCATCACAATGAACTTGTTGGTAAAAAATTCGATGAAACTAATTGAATATAATAAATCGTTTCTATATACTTTATTTTTCACGGAATATATCATGAATAAAATCCCTCAAGATAAGGTTCTAAAGGCAGAAACGTGGGGTCCTAAATATTGGTTTTTTATGATGACTTTGGCGATATCTTACCCTGACTCTCCGAATAAAGTCACAAAACGGAAATATTATGATTTCATACACAATGTACCATTATTTATACCTGACAGTGAAATCGGTGATCGTTTTAGTAGATTACTGGATAAGTATCCTGTAGTACCATATTTAGACAATCGAGAATCTTTCATTCGATGGGTTCATTTCATACATAATAAGGTCAACTATATGCTGGGGAAGGAAGAAATTTCCTTTTCGGCGGCTTTAGAAAATTACTTGGCGGAATATCGGCCTAAACCGGTTTATTTGTCAGACAAAATCAAGGTTCGTAAATACTGGATATTTGTCAGTTTCATAATGATCTGCGCGATTCTAATATGGTATTTTTGGGTATGATTATTATGTGTGATATTTTGTATACACATGAGAGTTGAAATTATTATATTCATCATCACAGTATTCCTGATATCTAATTTATATTACGATGGAAAATTGGTGAAAAAAATGTTTACCTGGAAAAAGTATTATCAAATGGCCGGAATTGGATTAGGAGGATTATTTGTATATTATATGGTAAAAAAGAATCCGTTGAATGCGGGCCAGATGCTTTCTACGACAAACGACTATCTAAGATATTTACCCATTGACAAAGGAACCACCAATTTATTGAATCCAATTTTAGATTTTACATCGAAACAAAATTACAGCAACGATGAAGAAATGAATACTTTGGGGAATTTCATCGTGCACCAAGATAACAACGTCGGTGGATACGAAAAAAAAATTATGAACTCTGGAAAAAAAGCCACAAAACGGTCCGTCAGTGAAACGAAAAAGAAGTTTGTGGCGTCGAGACAAAATTGGAAATGCGGTGATTGTCAGAATCAACTGAATGCGTGGTTTGAAGTAGACCATAAAATCCGTTTAGAATACGGCGGAAGCAACCACATTGATAATTTAGTAGCCCTTTGTAGAGATTGTCACGGAAAAAAAACCACAATCGAAAATCTATGATGAAACAAATATTATATATTTTATACGCGCATATATATAATACCAACAATGGAAAAATCCCCGTCATTTTTTACACAGATTACCAATACATTGAACTATTTGAAATTACTCATAAATGACTCTATCACAGGCATCAAACAAAATCTACCACTGTCGATTATAGTATTATTAGGAGTATTTGTGGTATATCAATCGGATGTGGCATCCAACGACCCTTACGCTTCTACACAAAATTTGTATTCCTATATATTCACCATCATTATTCCCATCATATCAATATTTTTCTATATGATATTTGTATCCTTTGATGGACCTGTCATCTCTTATTTAATCGGAGGAACAGGTGTGTTTGTTTTAGTGTTTGCTGTGGGGTTTTGGCTCCTCAATAGTTTCATGACGAAATATATATTGAATGTCTATGTGTTGTATCTAATTTATGCTCTCCTTGCGGTGGTTCTCCTAACACTATGTTACAATGTATTGAAAAAACACTTGGTAAAAATGAATGGCTACGTCGGGTTTTTAGCGAATTTATTGTTTTATATTCCGTGTATGCTCGTGGATGCTATCAAATATTTGATGGGCGACTACTATTCCACGCCAAGGTCAACCGTCATTTTGGTAGGAGTTGAACTCGCACTTTTATTGGTGTACTTTTTGATCATCCCATTTATTAAAAAACAAGTATCTGGTGACGCGTTTCCGCTATTAAAGGAACCGGCGTTTTTAGATATGTATGTGGAAATTGACCGACAAATGAAACAAGATAAACCGCATATGATTGAAGACCCTGAGTATAAATCTGACAGTATTTATAACAATATATACAACGCTTCTGAATCCAATATATCATACAGAAAAACTTATGCTATTTCTTTGTGGACGTATCTGAACCCGATGCCACAAAATAAGAAGGGCTACGACAAAGAGACCACAATATTTCAATACAGTTCGGACCAAAATAAGGGACATCCTAAGATTACTTATAAAAATGTCGAAGGGGAAGACCAATATTTTTTATACTTTTCAGAATCCGGGGAACCATACAAGGTGAAAATGCCCCAACAAAAATGGAATAACATTATTTTCAACTATAAAAGTAGTAGCACCGTGGACGTGTTTGTCAATGGAAAGATTGAGCGAACCTATACATTTAGTAATTCCGATATGCCGGTATATAGCGACAACGATGTAATAGCGATTGGACCAGACCGCGGAGAAGAAGGCGTATATGGGTCCATTAGTAATATTGTGTATTATCCATATTATTTATCGAAACATCAAATCACAACCCTTTACAATATAAACTTTATGAAAAACCCGCCTATGTATGAATAATATGTTGGATGAAATAAATATATTTATATACAGTATATTATGAATATCCTAATCATAACTTTAGTAGTTGTAATATTATTGATTCTATTATACATCTATATTTCTTTTAGTAAACAACCAACCGTCGTGAAGAATCTTTATTTGAATGGTCCTGATATTACACCAGTTCCATCGAAAGATATCAAAACACCATACTCCGCGTTGTATAGTGTAGGAGTTTGGGTCTATGTGAACTCATTCACCCGAACAGGCACTCCATTCATTACATACGGAAACAGCGCTAATAATGGGTCAAGCGATTCCAACCCTTGGTTATTCGATTTACGACTGGATGATAGAACTCCAACACTTTATACCGATATTGCTGTTGGCACTCAGGCCGCAAATAGCAGTGAATCCATAGTGATTTCGAATAATTTCCCCATTCAAACTTGGGTGTATGTTGTTGTTGCTGTTTCTAGTAATTACGTCGACATTTATATGAACGGAAAACTGGTAACATCCAAGAAACTTACCGTGCCATCGATGTCCAATGCCGCCACCGATAAGCCTACATTTACATTCCGAAAGTCAGATATATACTTGAGTAATTTGTATAGATGGGATTATCCACTGGACCCTCAAACCGTGTGGACATATTATACCAAAGGAAATAGTGCGTCTAAAGGAGGACCTAATTCTAAAACTAGAACCACGAAAATGCATATGAATATTAATCTTCAAAAAGATTCGCGAAATTACACATATTCCGTTTTCTAATACAACGAAAAAACAATTGTAATGTATGTAAAATATATTACAATTTATCCGGTTTGCCGGAATCGAACCAGCGACATTCCGATTTATGATTTAACTGCTACAGTCGAATGCTCTACCAACTGAGCTAAAACCGGACATTATAATTAATTAAAACCTCTTTATATATGTTTTCGTACTATTCAATTGACGTATGAATATAATATGTGTGATTTTTATATAAGAATTCTATATAATTAAATGGATAACAGTCAACCACCAAGTGTAGACACACCAAAAGCTAATGAAGGGGGAATTCTAAATTCTGTGATGAGTAATTTAAATCAAAGCAATGTTAATAGTGAGGTAGACTCGGCACCAAGCGGGTTTATGGAGTCAAACACATTAATCGCCAAGATGGGATTTATAATAATAGTCGTTGTTTTATTCATGGTATTAATGAATTTAGGAATTTATTTGCTCGGATATTTCACGTCTCCATCAAATAATGTGCTTTTGATTGACGGCCAACTGCCTGGAAACAAGGATTTGATAATCAAACAAAACCCGAATGATAAATCTTCCAAACTAATTAAAAGGTCTAACAACGAAGACACCGGGATTGAATTCACGTGGTCTACCTGGTTATTGTATAATGTAATTGATGGCGATACTACTTCCACATTTAGACCAGTATTTGTCAAAGGAGATGGAAAGAAACACGATAAATACGCTTCAGTGAATCACGGACCCGGTGTATATTTTGGACCCGGTGAAGACGCAAACTCTAACACGTTATACATACTAATGGACACCGTTGCCAACCCATCTACCCGTGTAAGAACCAATACAGAAATTATCAAAATCGATAATATTCCTATTTCGAAGTATTTCCATTTAGCCGTAAGATGTCAAAACAAGTATATTGATGTATATGTTAATGGTTCAATTGTTTTTAGGAATAATTTAGTCGACGTTCCTAAACAAAATTACTACGACGTTCATATTTCACAAAACGGGGGGTTTAGTGGATATATATCGAATTTACAGTATTTTGAGAAATCCTTATCCGTGACAGAGATAAATAGAATTGTTACTGCGGGTCCTAATCTCAAGAACGCAGATAAGAATACCGGGAAACACGATTCTACATATTTATCTAACATTTGGTATAACTCTTTCATCCATTGAAACGAATAAATACTTACTGGAAAACTTACAAAAATAAACTATATATTTCTATTTATATAGTATATAAATGAGTTCCATCAATACTAAACCTTTATATCAAGCAAAGGGTGAATTGATTGATGCTGGTATTATACTGAATAGAAGTAAAGACGTCAAACACTTATATTTAAATGATACGAATACTTCGCAAACAGTCCTCAATACCACTACGAAATCGTTGAATACGACGCAAATCGAAGTTCAATATTCCAAAACGAAATCAAAAATCGACATTGATATCGAAATGAAAAACCCAGTAGATCAATCTCTTGTTGGAAATATTCAAGTCCCTAGGACGCTATATATCGCTGCTGGAAACGACACGCAGAACAAAATGCTATGGTCATACGACGGCAAAAAAGACTGGGTAGGTTCTACCAACATTTTTAGTTCAAACGCATATTCTGTTGCGTCAAACGGTAGTCTATGGATTGCCTCAGGAGAAGGGGCTCAAAACACTCTCGCGTATTCTTTTGACGGGTGTGTTTGGGAAGGATTGGGAAATTCGATATTCACACAAGAAGCCACCGGTGTGGCATATTATAATAATATGTGGGTGGCAGTCGGAAAATCTACGAACACGATTGCTTATTCTACTAACGGATTCGAATGGACCGGTCTGGGAATGAGATTTAGTAATGCTGGATTGTGTTTGAAACATAATGGTTCGCGATGGCTCGCTGGAGGAGATTCCGCAGGAAATAGCTTCGCATATTCAGATGATGGTATTAGTTGGACCACCGTAGATTGTAGTCTGAATGTTGTCAGGGACATCGCATACAGCGATTCTGTCATTATTGCTGTAGGAGATAAGACAGATACTTCTTGGCAAAATGTTAGCGATTCTATACCTGACTGGAATGGAAGCTTCGAAGATGATGATCTAACACCATATTTAACATCTGGTCAAGGCTATAAAAAGCTGGGTGATGATGGACCCGCGACTTTAACGGGATGGGCATTCACTACCGGTTCTCACGCGACTTCTGGCCCAACCCTCTTTAGAGGAAATACATATAACTCTGGAGACCCGCCATTACACGGACAACAATCTATAGGATTACGCTACGGACAAGAAATATCGAAAATCGTTTCCGGGTTGATTATTGGTAAAGTGTATAAAATTTCGTGGCAAAGACATATACGCCAAGATGACCAGCCATCGTATTGTATATTATTAGACACAGACGCCAACATCCTTTTTAGCGAAACCCCATCGTCGCCTGTTGGCGCATCGACAATTGCAGAGAGATACAAGGAGGTTACATTTGTAGCAACCGCAATAGTTCACACAATCAAGTTCAAACACTTAGTAAGCACCGATAAAACAGTTTATATTGATAATGTCGAATTATACTTGGATCTAGACAGTAGAAACAATATGGCGTATTCTCAAGACAATGGTATTACCTGGACTCCCACATTGATTAGCAATGTAGTTAATGTCAATGGTATAGCCAAAGGCACCGATACTTGGGTGGCACTGGGACAACCGCATTCATCCACTCCCACAATCATCGGCTTAGATGGATTGAACGGGTGGTTTGATGGGTCGTCGTTAGATGTTGGCTCAGGACTTTGGAAAGATAAGTCTGGAAAAGAAAATCACGAAACGCTGATTCGGCCTGACTTATGGGCGAAAGAACAACACGTAAGTGGACAAAACTCGGCAAATGCGGTGTTTGATTATGCCGCAGGCTCTTACGAATCCAACTCTAACGCAGCAAGTGTGGAGTTCACAAATTCATATGTGCGCGGGGAACACACCATATTTCACGTGTTTAAATATCCGAATATAGCTATTACTGGGGCCAACGCTGGTTATAGTATTGCGTATACAGATGAAAATGGTAGTATGGGTCACTCCGATGGTTATGCTAACGCATACAGAGAATCGCTTGGGTGGATATCAAGCTACAACGATAGTACCACCGCTTTTTTCGTAGAGGGAAATGGATACGGAAAACCAGCTACATATGTTAACAATTGGAACATTACGACACATTATATTTCCGACGATGAACTTCTGTTTCGACCCGTTTTGATGGATAACACAGTTACTATGAATGTGTCTTCCAAAACTTCCAACCAAAAATATCCAGAAGGTTATGTTTTCAACGGTCCTTGGAATAAGGGTGCGATGAATATCGCGGCGGTTCTCATATATAATCGCAAACTGACGACTGGCGAAATCGAAGGTGTCGAAACGTATTTGAAGGATTTCTATATTAATGGAACCGTTTCATCCAGTGATTTCTTCGACTCCCCACCAATGATGTACACTCAAGATATTTTAGGCATTTCTAATTGGACGGAT
>Ga0114994_10000471_pt1 | contig 26850 bp, 16 predicted proteins | sample ArcticOcean_MG_C_9_FD_87043 | JGI IMG/M metagenome (GOLD analysis project Ga0114994, IMG submission 87043) | Marine microbial communities from western Arctic Ocean - ArcticOcean_MG_CB2_152 | ecosystem: Environmental > Aquatic > Marine > Oceanic | place: Arctic Ocean: Canada Basin | collected...
CTCCAGACGCCGCGCGCGACGCCGACGCCGCGGCGATGCCGCCGCCGCCGCCGCCCGCGGACGCCGCCGCCGCGGCCGCACCGCCCACCGATGCCGCCGCGGCCGTGCCGCCGCCGCCGGTTGCGTACCCTGACTCCAAGACGAACCCGGACCTCCCCATCGCCGGCGCGCGCGCGGACATCGTGCGCTTGCTGCGGCAGCACGACTTCCTCGTGGTTGTGGGCGACACGGGCAGCGGCAAGACGACGCAGCTCCCCGCTTATTTACTCGAGGACGACGACGTGAGAAAAGACGACGACACCTTCGCGCCCGTGGCCATCACCCAACCCAGGAGGGTGGCCGCGACGTCTGTTTCAAGGCGCGTCGCGGAGGAGCGCCAGACGCCGTTGGGAGGCGACGAGGTCGGGTACAAGGTGCGCTTCGACAGCGTCGCGCAGCGATCCACGAAGCTGACCTTCATGACGGACGGTGTCCTGGTCCGGGAGTGCGTGGGCGACGGCCGCCTCACGAAGTACCGGACCATCGTCCTGGACGAGGCCCACGAGCGGAGCGTGGACACGGACGTCCTGTTAGGTCTGGTGAAGGCCGCGGTGGCCTTGAGGAGAGGCGGTATCAAGTTGCGGTGCGTCGTGTCCTCGGCCACATTAGATGCGCAACGCTTCTCGGCGTACTTTGACGGCGCGCCCGTCCTCAGGGTGCCCGGTCGATCGCACCCGGTGGACATCTACCACTCGAAGCAGTCGCAGCCCATGACGCGCTTCGGGCCCGCGGACCGGCGGTACGTGGCCGCGGCGGTCGACGTCGTCGTGCAGATCCACAAGAGCCAGCGCGAGGGCCACATCCTCCTTTTTCTGACCGGCCAGGACGAGATCGAGGCGGCCTGCGCGGCTCTGCGACGGGAGGCGGCGACGCTGGAGGATTCCGTGGTCATCGGGGCGCGGGGCCCGGCCATGCTGGTCCTGCCCTTGTATGGGGCGTTGCCGCAGGAGGCCGCGGACCGAGTGTTCGACCCCGTCGACGCGTCCGAGATCCGCAAGGTCGTCGTGGCCACGAACATCGCCGAGACGTCGCTCACGGTGGCGGGCGTGCGCTTCGTCGTGGACCCGGGCGCGGCGCCCGCGTCCGGTCGCGTCGATGTGAGAGGGACTCTAACCGCGTGCGCCCGCAGGCTACGTCAAGCAGAAGGGCTACGACCCGGAGCGCGCCGTGGCGTCGTTGGTCGTCGTGCCGGTCTCCAAGATCGCCGCGGAGCAGCGCGCGGGCCGCGCGGGCCGCACGGAGGCCGGCCAGTGCTACCGCCTGTACTCCAAGGCGTGCTTTGAAAACATGGCGCCGGAGACGGTGCCCGAGATCAAGCGGTCCAGCATGGCCAGCGTGGCCCTGGCGCTGAAGTCGCTGCGCATCGTGGACGTCCTGGGCTTCGACTTCCTGGACGCGCCGGACGAGACGCAGCTCGCGTGCGCGCTGCTGGAGCTCTATGCCTTGGGCGCGCTGGAGGCGCGCGGGCTCCTGACGCCCCTGGGCCACGCGATGGCGTCGCTGGCGCTGGAGCCGGACCTCGCCCGGGCGGCGCTGGAGAGCGTCCACTTCGGCTTGGACGGGACGACGGACCCGACGGTGCGCAACGCCGTCCTGGCCATCACGGCCATGCTCTCGGCGGAGGACATCTGGTTCGTCGGGGGGAAGGCCGCGGACCGGCGGGGCGCGCCCAGCGCGCGGCGGGACGCCGCGGACCAGCAGCGGGACGAGGCGCTGGACGCGCACGCGCGGTTCCGGCACCCGCGGGGCGACCTCGTGTCGTTGTTGGTGGTCTTCTCGGAGTACGAGCGCGCCTGCAAAATGGGGGGGGAGCGGACCTTTGCGCGGAAGCACTCGCTGCGGGACCGGGCCCTGCGCTTCGCGCGCAAGGCCCGGGACCAGCTCGACGCCGAACTCGCGCGGTGCGAGCGCAAAGAAACCAAGCGCCAGCGGGACGCCACGGACGGCCGCGTGGACCTGGACGAGGTCTGCCGCGCCCTGTGCGCCGGCCTGTGCTTGAACGCGGCCGAGCGGACGATGAACGACGCGTATTTGCTCCTGCCGTCGGCGTCGGCGCACATCCAGGAAACGCAGGAGAAGGCCCTCGTGCGCCTGGACGCGGAGACCGAGGGGCCCATGAATTTTCCGCCGGACTGGATCTGCTTCCACGAGCTCCGGGTCAACCGGCACGCCAAGGGCTCCTTCGCGCGCAACGTGGTGGTCGTGGACGGGAAGTGGCTGAAGAAGTGCCGGAAGCGCGTGGGCAAGGCCGACGTCGGTTTATTGTGCGGGAAGGAGTCGACGGCCGTGGCCGTGGCGGAGGCGGTCGCGGCGGTCGCGGCGGCGGCGCTGCCCGCGAAGGAGGCGCCGGTCGTCGCCGACGGCGCGGTGGCGGTAGATGCAGCGAGGGCACGCTTCCTAGCGAGGCGGAAGCAGACGAAAAAAAAGTGGGTAATTTGACTGTGTGTTTACGGAGGAGCGCACGGGTCCGGGTTCAACGTCGTCAAACTAGGAGCTGAGTGCGGGTTCGGCCTAATAGACGGGTTTCCGGCCATGTATGAGGTCGCCGCACCCCATGGGCAGCAATCGACAGCATAGCAGTTGTCGCGGAAGCAGACGAAGCTGCCGCACAGCAAAGAGCGCAAAGCACCATGGACGAGCGCCTCAAGCCCGCCGCCATCTACATCCAGGGCCTCCCGTCGACGGTGGGCAACATCCAGGTCGAGGACATCTGCAAGCGGGCGGGCAAGATCAAGAAGATCAAGGTGTACCGGGACGCGGGCGGCATGCCCAAGGGCGACGCGCTCGTGGTCTTCGAAGCGAAACGCGATCGCGACGTCGCCGCGGACGCCGTCGCGATGTTGGACGACATGGACGTGGACCAGGGCGGCCTGGGGAGCTACACCATTTCCGTGAGCGAGGCCCAGTTCGCGGCGCCGCGCCGGGCCCCGCGGGACCGGGAGGAGAAGCCCCAGTCGCAGCGGGAGCTCGCGGCGGCCGCGGCCAAGGCCTGGGGCAAGGACATTGATGCGCCCGCGGTCCCCATCACGGACTTCCGCGCCCCCACGGACTGCCCGAAGGCCCTCATCGCGAACGTTTTTGAAAAAACGAAGTCGGAGCGGGACGCGGCGATCGAGACGGAGTTCGGCCGGGAGTGCATGCGCTTCGGCCGCGTACTAGATGCGGAGTGCGTGCTCCGGGGCCCGGACGCGGGGGCTTTACTTATTTCCTTCGTGGCCGTGGACGCCGCGCGCAAGTGCTGCGTCGCGATGCACGGCCGCACCTTCGACGGCCGCGGCCTGCGCTGCGAGCTCTGGCCCACGGGGTCGCGGCCCGCGCGGCGCGACCCGTCGCCGTCGCCCTCGGTGTCGCGGCGCGTGGAACCGTCGCCGTCGCCCGCGCGCGAGGCGCCGCCGTCGAGCGTCGTCTCGGCGCCGCCGCAGCCGGCGTCCCAGGGGCGCAGCGGCGCCGCGCTGACCGTCCAGGAGCTGGCGTACATCGACCGCGTGGCGCGGAGCGCGCCGCAGCGGCCGCCGCAGCACGCGCAGCAGGCCGCGCGCGTCGCCGGCGTCGGGCCGCCGCCGCCGGCGCGGCAGCGGCGCAGCTTCTCGTCGAAGCCGCCGGCGTCCGCGGCGCCGACCGGGCGGGGCCGGGGCAGCACGCTGCCCGCCTGGATGACCAGGGCCGACGCGCCGGCGCCGCTGGCGCCGTCGTCGTCCTCCGGCCGCGGCGTCGACAACCGACCAGCGTGGATGACCAAGCCCGATCGGCCGGGCGCGCCGCCGCCGCGGACCGGCGAGCCGCCGGAGGCTTATGTGGAGCCGCCGGCCTCCGCGCCGACGCGGCGCGTGCGCGAGGGCTCGGCGGCCCCGGCGGCGGGCCCGATGAGCATCCAGGGCTTCATCAAGGCCACGGGCCACGCGGCGCCCGGGGACGCGAGCGCGCCCGAACCGAAGCGGGCCAAATGGGGCCGGACGGGCGCGGCCGACTTTTTTTAGAACTAACCCTGTGTGTTTGCGGAGTCTCGACACTACAACACCGCCCTTAGACACTACCACTTCCCGGGCACGAGCGCCGTGCGCTCGTCGTCCTGCTTCGATTCCAGGACCCCCAGGTCGTCGAAGGACTCCGGGGTGTGCGCCGTCACGAAGCGGCCGCGGTTCACCATGAACATGGTCCGCGGGTCCATGACGTGGCCCACGAAGCGCGCCACGCGCATGGTCTGGAAGGCCGGGGCCACGTTAGGCGCCGCCCCGCTCCGCCGCGCGAAGGTCCGGAACTTCTCCGGGGGGAGCAGGCGGTAGAAGATCGTGGAGAACGCCGTGAATTCCAGGATCGTGAGGATGACCACGAGCTGCGTCGGCAGCGCCTCCGCCGGCGCCGTGGCCGCGTCCAGCTGCATGAGGAAGACGGAGATGACGACGTCCTGGATCGCCAAGACGGACACCATCACCAATAACAGCCCGACGAGCTTCTCCCCGCCCAACCCTCGCACTCGGGGGAGCACCGCATGATATAATTGCGTGATCGAGTTCGCCACGCCCCAGAACGAGACGACACTTAACAAGCGCGTCGCGTTGCACCACCGCTCGTACCCCGTGGCGCTCAGCGCGAGCATGAGGAGTAGACTGCAGGGCTTCACGAGCATGGCCTGCGCCACGCCCCGCTTCAAAAAGCGCAACAGCTCCCGCGACGAACTAAACGAAAGGGGGAGCGCCGCGTAGTGCACGTTGCCCCAGAACAAGGGCGAGTAGTTGTCGCACCGGCAGCTGCACCAGTTGAAGCCGAAGGGATGATACAGGTACGCCGTGGGCGGCTGCCCGGCACAGAGGCTCCCGAGCGCCGTGGCCAACCGGTCCTCCCCGTCCGCGAAGCACGCGAGCATCGCATAGAACCCAAAGAAGGCGTAGCACTCGTAGAAGCCCAGCGGCACCGCCAGGTAAAAATCGAGGGACGGGTACCAGAGCGCCACCCACATCAACACCGAATAAACCGGGCCCACCAGCAGCACGCGGATGGTCCACCGCTGCAGGGGTAGGTGGTAGACCTTCCTCGAGTACCGGTACGTCGCCAAGGCGCAGACGTACAACGTTTCTATACAAGCCAGGCACGCAATTATGGTCAGCCATAGGTCAATATTGTCCGCGGTCTGTGTGGCCAGCAGGTGCGCGAGGCGGCCCTCCGCGGTGTCGTCGTCCAGCCCGCCCGCCATGGGGGAGGGCTGCCGCTTTATGCGTCGCGCGTGGGCTCGGTCGTTTTGAGGACTGCCCGGGCCGAATCGGCCGCGGAGCGCGCTCAGTCCGGCTCTGTGATGATGTACTTACGCGGGCTGTGGGGGCACTAGCACCTTAGGCCTTGTCGAACTTTAAAAACCCGTCTTAGACCTGACGGGTTTTACTCCCCCCGCGGCAGCCCTCTGTCCCCAAGCGTCAGCGGAGGCTTCACGGGCGCCCTGCGGGGAGCCCCCGCCACTTACAGTATAATTGGGTCCGAGGCGCTCCAGCGACGTCCGCCAAACGCATGTCTCTGACTATTATCTGAATCCCCCCCCGCGCGACGATGACCTCCCCACAAAAAGGCCCTACGTACTAAGGCTAATGGAAACACTATTCATCTATCAACTACCGGCCGCGAACGCGCGCGAGGTCACGCCTCGCTCACGATGCGTGCGCGGGCGCCAAGGCCTAGTGCCGCGTGCGGTCCTTGCACTCGGCGGGGAACGGCCGCCCGAGGGCGGTATACTCGGGCCGGGCCAGCTCGCACAGGTCCCAGCTGCTCGTGGGGTGCTTTCGCGCCGTGCCGTGGGTCTTTAAGCCCACGGGATAATGGGACGGGGCCAGTCCGAACCCGCCAAAATACCTCAACTCGCTATTCGGGTTCGAACGCCTCAGCAACATCGGAGGTGATCTGACGGTCCAGCAGAACTTCATGCTTTACTCTCCCGCCGGCCTCGACGACGTGGAAGTCGGCGGCACGAAGAAGATCATTACGCACCCCGATTGTGCGCGGCACTGCGGCGACAACCAGAACTTCGCGTGCTTTTCTACCTGCCCTTTTGAAATCCATTAGAGCCTCTTGGACAGCCTCCTCACCTAATCCTCCCCTCCCTTCCCCCTCAAAAAGGCCCCCTACGTACTAAGACTGATGGAACCACTCCTAGTGAATCAACTACCTGCCACGAACGCGCGAAAGGTCACACCTCGCTCCCGAGTAAGCCTGTAGTTAACCGAGTCCCCACACACAGCCCCGGCTACCAGTCCGTAGGCCGGCGGCCGGAGGGTGAGCGCGCGCGGCGTCGAAGTTTCGTACTAGAAGTAGCTGCCGGGCGGATACTACTAGTAATTTTGTAGACCAGTTTACCCGCCCCCGCCAGGACGGCACCCCCCCCGCCACTCACGCCGCCGGCGCGAACTCCGAGGCGTCGAAGACGCCGACGTACGAGTGCGGCGTGATCGCGCGCAGCTCGGCCCGGACGCCCTCGGCCACGTCCAGGCTTGTGATGAACGCGGCGATGGCCGAGGCGTCGATGGGCCGGCCCGTGCGGGTCAGCTGCTTCAGGGCCTCGTAGGGGTTCGGGTACGCCTCCCGCCGCAGGATCGTCTGGATGCCCTCGGCGACGACGGCCCAGTTGTTCTCCAGGTCCTGGGCCACCTTGGCCTCGTTTAATTCGAGCTTGCCCAGGCCGCGCAAACACGCCCCGATGGTCAGGAAGGAGTGGCCGAGGGGCGTGCCCAGCGTCCGCCCGACCGTCGAGTCCGAGAGGTCGCGCTGCAATCTAGACACGGGCAGCTTCGCCGCGAGGTGGAGCAGGGCCGCGTTGGCCACGCCCACGTTGCCCTCGGCGTTCTCGAAGTCGATGGGGTTCACCTTGTGGGGCATGGCCGAGCTGCCGACCTCGCCCGCTTTGAGCTTCTGCGTGAAGTAGCCCAGGGACACGTACTGCCAGCAGTCCCTACATAAGTCGAGGATGACCGTGTTCGCCCGGCACAGGGCGTGGCAGAAGGCCGCGAGGCCGTCGTAGTGCTCGATCTGCGTCGTGTGTTTCTGCCTCGTGAGCGCGCCGCACGAGACGTCCTTGACAAATTGGTCGCCGAAGGCCGCCCAGTCCACGTTGGGAAAGGCCACTGTGTGCGCGTTGAAGCCGCCCGTGGCGCCGCCGAACTTGGCACTATGACTACAAGCTTTGAGCTGTTCGACGCACGCCTCTAATCGACTGGCGAACACGGCAAATTCTTTCCCCACTCTAGAAGGCGAGGCACTCTGGCCGTGGGTCCGCGCCAGCATCGCGACGTCGCGCCAGCGCCAGGCCCGGTCCTTCAAAGCTACTATTAAGTCATTGTAGCGCGGGATCAAGACGTCCCGCGCGCACTCGGCTAATAACAAAGGCTGCGCGGTATGATTCACGTCTTGCGAAGTCAGGCCGAAATGAATATACTCCCTCCCAATTTTAGGAAGCGCCAACGCGTCCCACTGCTCCTTCAGGAAGTACTCAATTGCCTTGACGTCGTGGTTCGTGGTCGCTTCAATAGCTTTGCAGCGCTTGGCGTCTTGGGGGCCGAAGCTCGTGTAGACCGCGCGCCACCGGGCGAGCCCGGCCTCGTCAAAAACTTTGGCTAACTGCGGCACCACTTTACTTAATGAAGCGAGGTACTCGACTTCCACTCGAACCCGGGCTTTGATCAGGGCCGCTTCGCTAAAATACTCGCGGACCTTGCTCACCCGACTCGCGTAGCGGCCGTCGAGCGGCGTGAGCGCGTAGAGGGCCGCGGCGTCGGCGTCGGAGGCCATTGTGAGTGCTGTGCTTGTTTGAATTTGAAATCTGGAGCGGTGCAGCGGCGCGCAGCAGTTGACCAGCGCGTCGCTGTCGATTGATGCGGCGGGTACGGTGTGTTTTGCAGAAACGCTTTGCTGCTTGGAGCAGGTGAGGGTCCAATCGCGCGCGTCGCTTTTTGGCGTGCGGGGTTTTCAAATCTCGGGGGCCGGGAGCTGGGGGTCAGAGCGGGACTGGCCCGACTGGTCGCTTCTGAGAGTAGGTGTCGCTGGAAGCTTGCCCAAAAGTGAAATCTTGCACGGGTTTCGCCCACCCTCAGCATAGACGCTGTGCAGCCTCAAGCTTGCAAGCCCTAGCAATCCGGCTGTGCACAGTGCCAAAGCATCTTCTGCACCATACATCTGTCAACAAGCTTCCTCAGTTCCTGTCTTGCAAGCCCTAGCAATTCGCAACCAGCTGTGCAACTTGCAAGCTCTAGCAATTCGCAACCCACACGCCGCCGCCGCGTACCCAGCCATGTCGCTCGAGACCCTGCTGTCCGCCGCGAAGGGCCTCGGCGTGCTCGTGGGCGGGACCTTCGTCGCGGCGCTCGGCGCGCTGTACGCCTTCCAGCGCAAGCTTATCTTCGCCGGCCACGCCATGGACATCGGGCCGGCGCTGCCGATCCGGAGAGGCAAACACATAACTGTGGACGTGTCCCAGGAAAAGCGACCGGCGGGCGCGCCCGACACCCTGGTCGGGGTGTACTTTCCGCCGTCGACACCGGGCGCCAAGACGCTGGCCTTCTGGCACGGCAACGCGGACCAGCTGGGGAACGTGGCCGACTTCCTGGGGCACCAACTGCAGAAGACCTGCGGGGTGGGCTTTCTAGGTATTGAGTACCCGGGCTACGCGCTGTGTTCCAGTGGAGTGCCCACCGAAGCGACGATCCACTGGACATCGCAACGCATGCTCCAGCATTTGCGGGAGGAGCTCAAAACGCCGGCCAAGGACACGGTGGCCTTCGGCCAGTCGATCGGGGGGGCGGTGGCTTTACGGGCGGCCCACGACGGCTTGGTGGGGAGTTGCGTCTTGCTCAGTAGTTTCGAGTCCATCCCGGCCATGGCCAAGGCGCTGTTCCCCTTCATCCCGGCGCCGCATTTATTGGTCAAGGACCCCTTCGACAACGCCAGGCTCGCGCCCGCCGTGCGGACGCCGGTGCTCTGCCTCCACGGCACGCGCGACGAGATCGTGCCCTTTTCCCAGGGCCGGGCCATCTGCGACCTCCTGCCCAACGCGCAATTCGTGGCCCTGCCGAACTGCGGCCACAACGACACGTTCAACGGGCCGCCCTACCGCCTCATCGTGGACGCGCTCGTGGCGTTCCTGGGTAAGTTGGATTGAATAGAGGCGCTGCCAGCTTTATGCGCCCGACGCCGCGGCGATGGCGCCGAGCTAGAGCCTTTTTACGCGGCGCGCCCGAGACCGCGGGGTGCCGGTTCGGTACTGCTGGTACGGCTGCTCCGCTAGCTTTCTCATCTTCGTCCATTGCTCCGTTTGTCTCAAACGGCGGATGCTTCTCGTCGCGGACCGGAACCCCGCACGCCGTGCACGAGTCTGCCCCTTGGTGCTCGAGCCCAACAAAAGCGCGCTGAAGTGGCCGCGAGTAGCGCGTCCTGCGCTAAAGATCCAGAAAGCGTTTCGCCATCGACCCTACGCGCATTCTATAAGGTTATTGCTAAGCAGCGCTAACTTTTCTCTCCGGAGGCTCGAAATAAGTAGAGGCTGTATATACTTAATACGCGAGTTTGCTTAGAAGCAAGGGCAGCCGATGAGCGTCGTCATGCATAGCTGGTACCAGCTCATCCGCCCCCCGCCTTTGAACGCGACCCGAGCCTGCGCGGACGTCGCGTCGACGGCGCGGGGACATCAACGACGCGACCGGCGGTTAAAGGCACCTCCAAGGACGCCGAGTCGCCGACCTTATTGTACTTGCTCTTCGCGCCCTTTTTGACCAGCTCCATGCCGACGTCGACGTACGCTTGAGCTACGGCGCTGTAGAGGAGCGACGCGCCCGCGACCGACTCATCTATGATTTCCGGCTGCGTTCTATGAAAGCTGCGCGCGCCCTCGGCTTTGTGAATCATCGTGCCGGGGCAGACCATCGTCCACGTCGGAATCGTCAAGGCCTGGAGCGCGGCGAAAGTCACGCGGAGATGGAAGTCCCGCAGTTCCTTTGCCCACGCGGCGCCGCCGAAGCACTTGTCGACGCACGAATTTCCGGGTCGGAGAATGAGCGCTGGTGCGCCGCCCGTCATTAATAATACGGGCGAGGGCTCAGCCGCGGCGACAGCGTTGATCGTCGCTCGTACGGCGTCCGCCGCCTGAGCCGGGGCCTGAGGCTGAGCGCCGACAGCCACCGCGACCGCGTCGAACGTTTCGCCTGCAAGCACTGTACCGACCTGGTCGCCCAGACCGCCGCTCGCGGAGACGAACTTGGGCGAGACACCCTCGGTTCCCGGCCATTTTCTCCGCGTCGGAGAATCGATGGAGACCAACACGGAGACGTCGTGGCCGGCCGTCAGCGCCGCGTGGACGATCGCCGAGCCGAGGTCGCCCGTCGCCTCCACAACCAGGAATTTCATGTCTGGACTCTACCTGGGGTTTTGGGTCGTCAGGCCTGATTGCTTGGCTCTCGGACCAGATATATACGAGGTCGTTAACCCACCAAGCCGCGTTTTTGCACGTGCGAGAGAGTGGCGACGAGAGAGTGCAGTGGGCAGTGGCAGTGGCGACAGGGAAGGCAGGACGGGTTTTTTGGACGGGTTTAATTTGCTCTAGATCCGCAGTTTTGCTGCTCTGCAAGTCTCAGATAAGCTGTACGTTACTAAATTATCATCATACTACCTACACCTAAGCCCACACTGCAAGAAACACGCCCTCGCGCAAGCGATCCAGCGCGTAAAAGCTGCCAAGAGCCATGCATTGCAGAGTGCTCGCAGTGGTGCTGGCGGCCACAAATGCACTCCAACCACCGAAAAGAACAACAGCGAGGAGGACGAACTTGAGCAGCAGCCGACCAAACGCGGTCGCCATCGACGAATCACGAGTAGTGGGCGAGGGGAGTTACGGAGTAGTCGTGGCAGCGGTCGACGACGAAGACAACCAGTACGTCGCGAAGCGCGCCAGGAAGGACGAACAGAGCCGGCGCTACTTCGACATTGAAAAGAATATCAACGAGAAGCTCCAAGGGACGATCGGCCTCGCGCCGTACCGCGGCGTCGTCGAGGGCCCGACGCCGGAGAAGGGGTTCTTCGAGCCGGCGACGACGCGGTACCTGATGTTCGACCGGGTCGCTGGGGGCCGCGACGCGGAGACGTACCTGAACGACGGCTCGTGCGGCGTGGACGGCCTGGCGGCCGCCCTGGGCCTGGACGCCTGCGCGTACGAGGAGATGTGCTTTGTCGACGGCGGCGAGGAGTGCACGGCGGACCCGCAGCAGGCGCGCTCGGGCTCGGCGAACGTGGTGGTCGCGAGCGTCGTGCTCTCCTTCCTCCTGGACGCGGTTTCGTCGCTAGAGGCGAACCAAGTCATCCACCGCGACGTCAAGGCCTCGAACATCCTCGTGGAGCCCTCGCGGAACCGCTTGGTGCTCATTGACCTGGGCAGTGCCATGGACATGGAAACGAAGGTAGGCTACGAGGCGAAGCGAAGTCCGGTCAGCCCGCGCTTCTGTCCCCCGGAGCAGTTCGTGGACGTGGACGCGTGGCGGTCCTTCGACGCCTACGGGTGCGGCCTCGTGGCGCTGCGTTTATTACTGTCGCCGGCCCTGCGCAGCCCGAACGACGTCGACGCCTTCAACGTCGAGTTCGCGGCGGCTCGGTACGACCTCGACCGGTGGCTCGCCACGAAATTAGCGCAGACGGCCTTGCCGGAACGGATTTTGGCGCCGCTCGCCGCGTTACGTTCCTTGAAGAGCGGCCCGGCGCTCTGGAAGGTGGTCGCCAAACTACTCATGGAAGACCCCCGCGCGCGCCGCACGGCCCGCGGCGCCAGGGTCGAGGCCGCGAAGCTCCAGGCGTTGTTGTTGCGCGAAGCGGAGGCCGTCTCCGTGACGGACGCGAGCCCGCCGCGCGCGCGGGACCCGGCTCTGATTCCGACGCGGCGGCGCATCACGCTGCAGGCCCCCCTCGGTTTAATTGTGGAAGAAAACGAGGCCGGTATTGTGGTGGCCGAGGTCGCGCCGGGCAGCAACGCGGCGGAGCTGGGCGCGCCGCGCGTCGGCGACGTGTTGCTCAGCGTCGAGTACGTGCCCAAGGGAGGGGACCCGGAGCCGGTGTTCGAGGATTTGGAGCTCAAGGCCAGCTTCGAGGACGCGCTCGGGGCCCTGGAAAAGGTGCCCACGGGGCGCATGATCGAGCTCGTGCTCGAGCGCGGTGGTGGTGAAGATGAAGCGCTTGGACCGGGGGCGCCGGTGGCGCGGGTGCGCCTCGGCGCCTACCGGCGGCGGGGCTCGGCCCGCGCGGCGACCGAGGACTGCGTCGCCATTAGCGCCGGAAATGTCGCCGAGGTCCTGTCGCACCAGGACTGGCCGGCCCGCGAGCCGCGCGAGGAGGCCACGCCGGAGCTTCTTTTGGAAGAGGGGCGCGGCGTCGCGTGCGCGGTCGACGGCCACGGCGGCCAGACGGCGTCGCGGCACGCCGCGGACCGCCTGCCGGCTTTGATTGCATCCTACGCCGCCAGGACGCCCGAGGCCGCGCTCAAGGCCGCCTGGGTCCGCTGCGCCGAGGAGCTGGAGCTCGACGGGCCCGGCGGCGCCGTCGCGGCGCTGGCGTGCGTCGACGTGGAGGCGCAGACCATCGCCTTGCTGCACTGCGGCGACGCGCGTGCCGTCGTCGTGGGGCGCCACCGGCCCGCGGCCGCGTTTGAAACCAACGACCACACGCTCCGGCGCGCGTCGGAGCGGGCCGCGCTCGCGAACCGCGGCGGCGCGGCGCGGGGCGGCCGTGTCCTCGCGGACCAGTGGGGCGTGTCCGTGCCGCGCGCGCTGGGGGGCACGGTCTGGCGCGCCGCCGGCATCTCGCCGGCGCCGGACGTCGCGTCCTTCCCGTGCGAAGACGCCGACGGGCTCGTCCTGGCGTCGGACGGCCTCTGGGACGTCATGTCGTCGGACGACGCCGCGGCCTTCCTGCGGGCCAACCGCCTCTTCCGGCCGGACCGGTCGGCGGCGCAGGTCGCGGCGTCGCTGGCGTCGCGGGCGGCGGCGCTCGGGTCGACGGACGACGTTTCGGTGGTCTGCGTGTTCTTTGATCGGTGACTAACAACAGTGTAACTTAGTACCTCCCATAACCGTGGTAGCTATACGGCTGCCCGCAGTCGCTCGCCCAGTGGCCCGTGCCGCCACACCTGTAGCAGTGGTCGCCCGCGCGCGAGTCGTCGTCGGACTCCTCCTCCTCCTCGGACTCGGAGTCATCCTCGAAGTCGACGTCCGAGTCCTGTGGGGGCGAGTCGGCATCCGGCGAGAACTCGGGCTCCTCCTGGGAATCCGGGTCTCCGGTGAGGTCGATGTCAACCATAGGGGCTTGCTGCGGCGCCGCCGGCGCCGCCACAGCAGCCTCGAAGCTAAACCTCCGGCCGCAGATCTCGAAGACGTCTCCATCATTCACTTCGCACGCCTCTTTTGGTTTGAGAGACGCGCCACGTAAGAGAGTGGTGTCCGCGGCCCGGGCGTGGTTTTGCAGCGTCGTCACGCGCCTGTCCGCGAAATCGGCCACCCGGAGTTCCGCGTGCAACCGCGAGCATTTAGCGAGCGGGACGCGCACGTCGTTGTCCAGCGCGCGGCCGAACTTCATCGCGGCGTCGGCGCACACACCGACGCGCTCGCCGTCCGCGCCGTCGCTCCGCAGGACGCACACGTAGCCCACCGGCGGCGGTGCGTCCGATGCGTCATCGTCGACCTCCAGCACGGCACCTTCCTGCACGGCCCGCTGGCGGCTCGCCTCGGCCCGCTCCTCCGCCGTTTGGACGCCTACCAATTCGAAGCCGTCGTCCGAGGTCTCGCTCTTGCGCGGCGCCGCCTTCTTCTTGCGCGCCGTCGACTGCTTGGCTACCTTTTTGCGCGCCATATCAGCTCCGCACGGTCAGCTGGCAGCACTTTAACCTCTCCAAGCATTTCAAGCATTTAAACCTGCTCTTCAGATCTGCAGCGCTGGGCTACGCTCGCTGGCTGGCTGCTCTCAGCAAAACCGTGAGACAAGGTATGCGAAACCGATGCGTAGTGGCACTGCCCTCGGAGTGAAAAAACCCGTGCATTAACGCCGCGCGAGGACAGCTGCGAGGACTAGAAGCTAGAGTTGAATCGTTTTATCGCCGCGACCGCCGCGCCCGCCGGCGCGCCGCCCGGCGCACACACCGCCTAGCGGTAGAGGCCGTTGTTCATGCGGTCGATGACGTACATCGCCGACGGCTCGAGCGTCAGGAAGCGCGACTCGTACTTCTTGATGACGGCCTTCTCCTTCTCGCTCATGCCCTTGATGGAGTAGAGGTCCGAGACGGACTTGTAGGGGCCGTTGGAGGCGATCTTGCCGGCGGCGCCCGGGTACATGCCGGGCAGCTTGACGTATACGCGGATGTTCGCGTTGTTCACGTCGATCTTGGACGAGCCGCCAAGGTAGGGGAGCCCTGCGTAGTCCGTGTCCGCGAACACGGGCGCGGCGACGGCGGCGCCGGTCGCGGCGCCGGCGACCTTGGAAAAGAACGCGCGCCTCGAGGGCGCGAGGGCTGACGCGCCAGCGAAGAGGAGGGCGACGAGCTTCATTGTCGTTTTATCTGCGCGAGAGGGGCTGGTGAGAAAAGGGCTCAAGAGGGCTAGTTGGATCTCTCGGTCGGCGGTCGCGATGGAATGTGTGAGGGATGAGCTGCCGCGACCAGCTCACGGAGTGAACGCTACTGGCGCCTGCCTCCGCACGGCGGGTAGTTGCGCTGCCACTCAGCTGTCGCCACGGCCGCCGAGCGGCCTCGTGCGACACCGTCGCCGCCAAGAGAGTCACTGTGGGCTTGTCAACGCATGAAAAATATTCTCAGCGCAACACGCCACAGCAGAAAGCCACTTGGTGGCTCTGGTCCGACGAGAGAGGACGCTCGGCAGCGCGCGGCAACCCGCTAGTGGAAGGTGCGATCTACCGCTTCGCTGAGGCAAAATGGCGGCCGGCTTCGCCTCCAGCGGTTGTAGCAGCATCTCAGCCACTCAGAAATCGCTGCTCGGTGTCATGCGGGGGCTTTATCGGCGCTGGGAGTCACAAAAAGTTGCTGATCGCACCGCAAGATGGCAAAAGCTAGTAGGTTCTGGCACCCGCACGTTAAATTCGACCTATTCCAATCAATCCTCCAGCACCCACGCCCACAAGAATTGAGGTCCGGCCCAGCGAAACCCGTTGAACGAGAATTAACTCGGCCTCCGGGCTCGCCCCCACAAGATATTTACCACCAGATACTAGTTAATCCACAATCCTCAACCACTTCCCGGACGCAGAGAACGCCTCGACGAACGCTTCGTCGCTCGGCAGCGTCGACTTCACATGCCCGAGTGGGAGATAGAGACTGACAAACTGCTGAGCCAAGGAGTACGACGCGCATCGGTCCCGCAGCGCCGGACCCTCGACGACGTCGTAGTAGGCGGCCCCCTCGAAGTTCGCCTCGACCCTCGCATCGACGCCGCAGCTCGCTAGGACCTCCGCCAGCGCCTCGCCTCCCGGCGCCACGCTTAGCACAAGCTGGTCCCGCGCGTTCGTCAGCAGAAACGGCATCATCGCCGCGGCGACGTCGTCGAGCTTCGTCGAGGCGTCGAGGCGGAACGCCGTCTGCAGGTGCAGCGGCGGCCGCTGCCAGCCGTACAGCGTCTCCCGCGCTTTGCCGGGACCCGCCCGCGGGGCGCAGGCGTCTTGCAGGTACTCGACCAGCACGGCGCAGTAGCCCTTTATCAACGGGTCCTCGACCCGCGCAACCAAAGCCGAGACCGACGCCGGGAACGGCGCCTCGCCACGCTTCCGCAGGTACTCGTCCCTATACGAGGCGTTGTAGGCCGGCGCGGCGGACGGCACGATGACCGGGAAGCGGGAGTGGTCCCGCAGCTCCTTGCGCGGCGGGACCTCGCCGAAGATCTCGCCGTCCTGCGGCCGCGCCTGGCAGGTGGAGGCCGCCGGCCGGCCGCCGCCGCCCACCGTGACCACGACGAGCGCCGTGCGCTCCCACAGCTCGAGACCGAGCGCGAGGTCGCCGTTCACGGCCAAGGAGATGGGCTGCCGCTTCACGAGCCAATTGGCCAGGTCGGACACGTGCGCGTCCGAGCCGAAGTCCGTCGCCACGTTCAGGTCGACGACGGGGTGGCGCCAACCTTCATCTAACCGCCCGAGCGGCATGGAGTCCTCGCGCACCCGGACCTTGACGCGGTCGCAGTCCACGTAGCCCCGCCACTCCCCGAAGGAGGGACTGCTTGCGGGTGCAAAATCAAACAACCCCGCGAAGACGTCCGTGGACAGGGCGTCCGCCGCGCTCGCGGGCGCGGCGGCGCCGCACAACGCGTCCCGCGCGAGCGTCGAGACTTCCTGTGGTGTCTGATGCCTCGCATCGAGCACGGCGACCCGCAGCGCCGTGCACTGGCCCGCGTGCTCGATGGTCGCGCTGTCCCGTAAGAGCGCGCCGGTCCCGTCGTCCAGGGCGCCGGCGACGACCATCGTGTTCGGGCCGCCCGTGGACGCGATCACGTTGCCGTGGGTCGCGTTGTAGTGCAACGCCGTCTGGCGGCTCGCGGTGATGTGGAGCGGCGACGTATTGCCTAGCGCCCGGCAGAGGCGGACCTGCTGCTCCAGGTCGCACGCGGCGAAGGAGGCGTACCCCTGGAGGCCGTGGCGCTCCAGCTCCTCCGCAAGGAGGCGGTACCACCGGTAGGGGTACTGCGTCGTGTCGTGCGTCCGCCCCAGCACGACCACGGGCGCGCCGCACTCCAGGTGGCGCAGCGTCTTGCGCGAGAGGTCCAGGAAGTTGGAGAAGTTCGAGACGCACGCCACGAGCACCGGCGCCCGCTCCAGCTCCAACACGCCTCGGCCTTCGTCCTCCAATAACTGGTCCACCAAGCGCCGCTCGACGGCGGACGCCTCGAGCGCCTCCTCGACCTCCGTGACGCCGTCCTGCTTGCCGAAATCCAGAGTCTGGTTGCCGATCAGGGCCGCCGCGTGCTCCGTGAAGAGTACTTGTTCGACCGCTCGTACTTGAGTTCGGAGGTCCGTTTCTCCTTGCAAATTCGTCAAGTGGTCGATGAGCGCCTGGACCCCGGGCTCCGTCGCGGTCCGCACGCGGCCGTTCTCCCGGCCGAAGTTGTCGAACGTCTTGCCCTCGTCGCCCCCGGGCATGCGCCGGCCGCCGACGTGCGTCGCCACGGGGTCGTCGTACCAGCTCCGGGCGTCGAAGCGCTCGACGTACGCGAGCGCGTCTCGCCTGAGTGTGTCCCGGTCGACGGGGGGCAGGGCTCCGAACGCAGCGTTGTATTGGCCGCTGGCGAAGTTGTAGCTTCGCGTGGCGCGCGGCGCCAGGCGGGCGAGGCGGCGCATGGCTGCACAGCACAGCAAGTGCCCCTGTGTGCTGAAGCCCCGCAGCGTTCAGCGACGACGCGCGGGCGTCTCGACCTCGTCTAATGAGATATATATATGTACTGCTCAAGAGCGTTGGCCCGAGCACTGCTCAAAGGCTCTGATTGTGTTGATTATGAAACCCGTTTTACCATTTTCAATCACAACTCCCTTAGGCACATCTGGAGCACTCCGGACGATCCGTGCGAGGCACGGCAGCCGAGCGTGCGGGATTTCAAAAAGGTTGGCCGCACAAAAATTGATCACTGCGACAGCGCACGCGCCTAAGGAGCTGCCCTCGACCCGGAACGAGTCGCACGGCGGGTGCCGCCGAGCCGTCCGGGGAGGCAGCCCCATGTGGTCCCCCTCCAAGAAGCGCACGCCACCCGGCTCCCCACGGCGCCCGGCCTGGAGCCCCCTGCCCCGCCGGAGGAAGCGCACGAGCATAGCCAGTCCCAACAACAAGGCGCTCTCGCCGGCGACGGTGGCGCGCCTCGTGCAGGACAAGCGCACGGGGCTGGACGACGCCGCGTTCCGGCGCCTGTACGGGTACAGCTGGGACGCCTGCATGTGCTTCCCTAGTGAGGGGGGGGACCTCTCGGGCAACCAGAAGGACGTGTTGACGAGACTAAATGCCGGTGGGGTGGAGACGAAACTAGTCGTCTCCTCGGACGCGACGCGGCGCTGGGCACTATTAAGAGCGCCGATGCACCGCCTCGCGCGGGCCGCCGACGCCCTGGACTGGGTCGTGCCGCTGGACGAAGGGGCTGTCCAGCACGCTATTGAAGAAACGGGCGGCGCGGGCATCAAGCCGCGGAAGTTAAGACACGATCCGCGCCTGACCCACGGCGTCCGGCCCTACGAATGTATTCACGGCAAGTACGAGACGAATCCGGGCATGCAGCATCTGTACGAGGTGCCGCGCGGCTACCCTCACCTCTTCGCCTGGCCATTATTACGCTTGAAATTACTCCGGACCATCATCGAGCAGCGGCCGAGTCGAGGCGGCTGCGGCGTCCACTTCCACCGCCTCGCGAAGACGGGTATTATCGAGGCGGCCTACCCGCTCCATGACGTGGAGAAAAGAGAGGCGGTCATGGCCGAGTTCTCCACGTGGGGCCTGCGACCCGACGTGAACAACGTCCGCGACTACGTGGGCGACCGGCTAGCGTTGTATTTCGCCTTCGTGCACCACTTCACGAGCGCCTGCGCCGTGTCGGCATTCGTGGGCGTGGCCACGACGTTCGTCATGTACCTCGAGGCCAGCGTGATCGACCGGCCGCGGGCCAAGTCGCGCATGCTGCCCTTCTTTTCTGCCTTCCAGTGCGTCTGGGCCATCACGCTGCTCGAGGTGTGGAAGCGGAAGGAGGCGCGACTGGCCATGCGCTGGGGCACTCTGGGGCTGGCCGAGACCGTGCCGGACCGGCCGGGCTTCCGGGGGCCCCTGCGGCCGTCGCTCGTCAATGGCCTGCCGGAGGCTTTTTATCCTTCAAGTCGGAGGCGGCGGCACGCGTGCCTGGCGTTCTTCGTGGTGGCGTTACTCATCGTGGTGCTGATCGTGGTCAACGTGCTGATCATTTATACGCGGGTGGCGTTAACGACGATCTTCGCCCGAAGCAACTCCGTGGAGCTCGCGGCGCGGTATGCGTCAGTCATCGCCTCGGTGCTGAACACGATCGCCATACAAGTCATGAATTTTTTATTTCAGTACGTGGCGCGCTTCTTCAACACGTGGGAGAACCATAGGACGGACGTCGAGCACTACAACAACTTGATCCTGAAATTAATTGCCTTCAACTTCTGCAACTACAACATCCCCCTGGTCTACAACGCCTTTTTCCAAAGGCAGCTGGAGGGGTGTCCGCGGGGTGAGGGAGCAATAGAGCCGGGCAAGGGCACCTGTTATAGCGCGCTAGAGATGAATTTGGGCATCATTTTCTTGACGAAGTGGGTTTCAGGATTGGCTCAAGAGCACGTCTTAGCGTATCTGGCCAAGAAGTGGAAGAGGAGGCGCCCTGCAGTGAAGGAGGCGCCCAAGGGCGACGCCGAGCTCCAGTTCGACCTGAGTCCGACGGACGGCTTCGAGGACCAGATCCAAGACATGTCCAACGTGGCCATGCGCTTCGGCTTCATCACGCTGTTCATCACGGCCTTGCCGTGTTTGCCCCTCATGGCCTGGGTCGCGAACAAATTGGAGGTGGCCGCGGACCTGAAAAAGTACTTGTTCTTCAAAAGGAGGTTGTGGCCGCGCGTCGCCTGGTCCATCGGCTCCTGGACCCTGGTGTTCCAATTGATCGCCGCGGCCAGCGTGACGACGAACACCGCCTGCATCTTCTACACGGTGCGGTGGCAGCCGCTCCAGGCCACGGGCCGCGACGAGAAATTACGCCCCAACGAGCGGGCCTTCGCGTTCTTCGCCTGCCAGTACTTCGTCTTCGCCCTCATGTTAGGCATTGCGGTGGCGGTCCCGGACACGCCCGAGGACGTGGAGATCCAGCTCAAGCGCAAGGCGTTCATTTGCTCCAAACTGCTGTACCGGACCCCGGACGAGGACTCGGACGACGACGCACCGTCGCCACTCACGGTCCCGGACTCGTCGGACGACGAGGACATGCAGCACATCGACCGGGAGGAGGACGCCATCTTCGACGTTTTGCACCACGGCACGCAGCTCTTCACGGACAAAATCCACCGGCAGGCCGAGGAATTGAGGCGGACCAAGGTGGTGCACGCGGTGTCCCACGCGGAGCGCGCGCTCGCGGACGCGGCGGGGCGACGGTTGGCGACGGCCGACGCGGCGCTGGACCACCGCGCGGCGGATCCCACGTGGGGCGACGCGGAAGCCCTGGACACGCCGGGGCGGAAGAAGCTGTTGGGCGTGGCCACCTTCTTCTCGCCCGCGGCGTCGCCGCGCGCCGCCGCCGAGGGCACGCACCTCAACGACCTCTTCGCCGCGTGCGCCCCCGGGACCTCGCCGCGCGCGTCGCCGCGCGCGTCGCCCCGGCCCTCGCTCGACGGTGACGACGAGCGGGCGCACTTTGACGCGATCATCGTCGACGACGAGTCGTCGCCGCGCGCGTCGCCGGCGTCCTCACCGCGAGCGCCGCCGCCGAAGGTCTCGGCGTCGCCGCACCTCGTGTCGGCCAGCGCCTACTTCGACTCGCCCCCAGAACCGGGCGAGGGGCAGCCCGTCGCCGGCGAGGTCGGCGCCTCGTCCGTCGCCCCGCGCGCGCCGCCCTCCAAGGTCGACCCGGCGTCGCCGTTCGACGAGTCGCTGGACGACGTGCCGGATGAGAATTAACAGTTTCCTTGTTTATTTAGTACACTCATTTCCCCTCGACAATGGGAACACAGATCTCGTTGGTCCGCATGAACCCGATCGTCCAGGGGGGATTGAACCGCCGCCACTCCCAGGCGACGCCGACGAGCCCCTCCGGTACATCGTGACCCGCGGCGCGGGCACGGTCTCCCAGCTTAAGTGCGCGTGCCTTCGCGTCCGCCTCGTCCCAGCTGCCCGTGTAGCGCTCGACGACCATGGTCTGCGCGGGACGCGGTACGATGCGAACGCCGGGCACCGTCGGGTCGGGCGCGTCGGCCAGGGCGGAGGGTAGTACGAACTGCATGCGCATCGCGTCGCTCCCGTCGGGGATGGACACGACGGGCGCGGTCATCGAGATCTTCTCTTTCTTTTCGTTTTTGGGTGCGCTCATTACACCTATATAGCCCGCGAGTGCCCCGAACGCCTTGCCCTCGGCGTCGCTCGTCTCGACCGCCGTGCCGGCTGCATACTTTCGTAGATCGAAGTTGTCGCCCGTCGACAGCACCTCGTACGCGGGCGTCTCCTCGCTGATGCGTCCCATGACGCTGCCCATGATCGGTGCCGTTTTGTTCCGCGTGACGGACCGCGCGATGCCGAGCCTGGCAACCCTGTGCATGCGACGCCGGCAGCGTCGACGACTGGACTACTTCCTCTGCTGGCACCAAGGTGTGTGTGGTGTGTGGTGAGGTGCTGAGTAGATGTGAAACAGTCGAGTAGCGTGCAGCAGTCAGCAGTCTCCCAAAAAAGCAACAGCTGCAAGCAGATGAGCTAGTATGCGCAGCAGCACTGCGCACAGGGGTGCTGTGCAAAGAATATAATTCTCCTGAGAAACCCGCACGCTAATGTTAGCACAATAACACTACACAATAAGTAGTAGTCACACACACAAGCTGCGACAAGATCTAGAACGAACAATAAAGTAGTTATTACATGCTCTCCTGGACGGCAGCAATGTCTAGTAGAACTCTTCTGTCGCCCTCCGAGAGCGGGCTATCGGCTCCAGTTCCGTTGGATATGGCACGGAGCGCCTCAGACAGGTCGCCGAATTGGTCGCCGGCGTCGGCGCGGCCGAGGACGGCGACGTGGAGGTCGCCGGCGCCGGCGTCGGCGTGCTTGCCGGCCTTCATGGACGCCGTGGGGGCCACGGCGAGCCACTCGCGGACGACGAGGCCCGCGGCCGCGAAGAGGGGTTCGCGCATCGCGCGGCGGCCGAGGGTGACGACGAGAATGACGCCGGCGGGCACGAGGCACGTTCGACAAGCGGCGAGGTACGCGAGGGCGTCCGGGCTGGTGGCGACCCACGTGTCGTCCGCGCCCCCGCGGTCCCGCAGGGGCTTGATGAGCATGGCGTCGAGGCAGCCCTTGTCGAGGACGAGGGCCGTCGAGGCGTCCGCGCAGAACGGCGCGAAGGACGCGGTGAGGTCCCCCGTGACCCACGTCACGCGCGAGGCCGGGTGGCGCTTACGCATGCGCCGGGTCGCGTTGTCCGCGTAGTCGGCCGCCACGATCTGTATATTAGCGTGCGCGTGTTCGAGCTCGACGGGCAGGTCGGACGTGCCGTTGCCCGACACCAGGACGAGCCCACCCGGCGCCAGCACGCGGGCCACGACTTCAGAAATTGCGGCGAAGGGGCAGTACCACTCGAAGACCTCCTCGGCGTCCATGCGCCGCGCCCAGTAGGCCGCGTGGTCTTCTAAAAGCTCGAGCCCGGGAAGCTGGGGCACGACCAAGTCTTGCCCCGCTTCTAGCGGTGCCGCGACCCACAGCAGCGACAGCGTCGCGTTCGTCGCCATGTCGTACAGGGCCGCGCGGCCCGCGGTCCCGTGCTCCGCGCCGTCGACGCCCACCGTTTTTAGGCGCGACCCGAGCTCGTCCTGGACGTAGTACGTCACGTCCCCGCCCCGGGCCGCCGCCGCCGCGTCCGATGCCAACCGGATCGGGTGCGCGAGGGGCGCCAGCGTCTTCAACAGGTCGAGGGTGGCCTCCGCGCTGCCATACTGTCTGGAGACGGTCCCGTGCGGCCGCACCAACACGTCGAGGCGGTCCCGCAGAGCCTCGTGCGCCTCCAGCTGCGTGAACGCCGCAAACGCGTCCTTCACCAGCCACACGTGGTCCACGAGCCACACGTGCATGCCCTCGAGGTCCCGCGCCGCCACGACGGACCACCCGCCGTCCGCCTCGACCGCGTACGTCAGGGCCGCGCCCCCGTCGAAGAGCTGCGCCCGCACCTTGCGTGCGGCCTCCTTCCACAACGCCCGCGGCAAGCCGATCGCTTCGAACTGGACCGCGTGCGCCTCGAGCCACGCGCCGTCGTCCGCGTACGCCGCCATGGCCTCCGCCGCGCGGGTAATGCGCAGCCGTGTAGCTAAGTAGCGTGCAGCGTTCTCCGCAACTGTTAGAGCAGAATGCGCAATGCGGTGCGGTGCGATACGATACGGTGCGAAACGGTACGATACGATACGGATGCGATGCGATACGGTGCGGCAGCGTCGACGACTAAAACTACTTCCTCTAGTGTGTGTGGTGAGCTAGCTGAGCAACGGTGCAGCGCACAGCCGAGTATCCAACAACACGGTCCAGCGCAGCCGCAATGAGGTGTTTGAGCTAGATTGCGCAGCAATGCGGAGGCTTTCGCGAAACCCGCACGAGTCCGATCGACGAATTCGAAGTCTCCGCTAGTCCTAGCATCTAGCCTAGTAGTAGCACCGCAAGAACAAAATAAAACAACCATGTAATTACGCCGGATCCCCCGGCTCACCGGCACCGGCACACGTAGGACGAGGACCGCGTCACGTAGCGGACCCAGCGGTAGGGGTTGTAGTTCTTCGCCGCCTCGGCGATGCGCAGGTACTTGACCTGGAGGTTGGACACGTTGTACATGGGGATCTCAAAATTCATAGAGATGGGCCCGACCTCCTTCCTGGTCTGCGCCGTGCAGATGGAGGACAAAGTGATCTTCGCCCGGAAGGCCAGTTCCAACCCGCCGGGGAACTTCTTGACGTGGAACGTGAGACAGCGAGTCTGGGCGTCGTAGTCGGCCGAGTGGCCCGTCGGGGCACACGGTGACACGGCCGTGGCGGTGCGCGGGCACGGCACCGTGATGGTCACGTCCTGGCCGTAGTTCGTGTCCGGGATCTCCGATCTCACAAGCACGATGACCTCCACTTGGAACGGCGAGAGCTCCTCGACCTGGGGTAAGACCCGGAACGGCGCGCGGAAGTCGCCCGCGCACCGGTAATTTAAGACCACAAACTCGCCCTCCGGCGGCACGAAACTCAGTAAACGGGACGCCTCGAAGTCGTCCAAGCGCACGCACTCGTGGAAGTTGCAGTCGTCTAATACGACCGTGCCATAGGGCCCGCTCTTGCCCACGACGAGGTCTTCATTTAACGCGAGGCGTAACTCAGGATTACCGGCCAAATAAGACTTCATCTGGATGCAGCCGTCGATCGTCGAATTCACGACGGACCCGTTGGCGGCGAATAGCATGGTCAGCCGCTCCAAAATATCGACGAAGATCTCGTTCCGGTCCGCTCGTTGCACGATGCCCTTAGTGCGACTGCCGATGGGCTTGTGCACCGCGCTCGAAGCCACCGTCTTCGTGGACAGGGAGAGCTGCAGCTTCTGCTTGTCGACGGGGATGGCTTCGTTGTACACGCACTGCTTCAGGTTTTCCGTACTGGTGCCCTGGGGGTACCCGAAGTCCACGATCTCATCTAGGAGTTCATAGATCAGGATGAAGTTCTTGCGGATGGCCTCTTCACTTAGCGTGCCGCAGTAGTCCTTGAAGACCTTCACGAGCCGCTGCAGGAGCTCGATGATGGTCGAGGGACTGGCGTTGAAGCGCGTGTTCCCCACGAACATCAAGCCGTGCTGCTTGACCCAGACGTACGTGACACTATTGATGCGGAAGCAGGGCGGGCAGTTCGGGAGCTCGCGGCACTTTCTGAAGAATGCTTCCGCAGCTCCTGGTGGGGAGTCGCCCCGGTAGTCCTTGGAGATGATCGTGTCGCCGCGCGGGCTCAGGATGAAGAACTGGGAGAGCATGGTGCTCGTTTGCGAGCGCGATTGGGCGCGACCCGCAGCGGTGGGTGGCTCCCCTGCTTTGCCGGACTGAATCTGACCGCGGCGACCGGAGCGTTCGTTCACTGTTGTAATACGACACGTATGCCGTGCCCGTGGTCACGCAGCTCGGACGCGGCCCCTTAAGCTCGACAGACCCGCACGAAAATACCCGCACGAAAGGTCGAAGTCCGGGAAGGCCTGCATCTACGCGTCCTCTCCGGGCCCGCACCGCATGCGGCGACTCGTAGACAGTTGCGTGCGATAGATAATCTGCTGAAGTGCACGAGCTGAATAGCCGGACATTTTACGCTTACGCCGACGCCGCCGTCGCAGCTGAAGGCTCTCTTTCGCTTGCACACTCGCAGTCGTAAGAAGCACCAGCCGTGCCGCGAAAGCCGAGCACGTGCACCACAGCAACCGCAGTTGCCAGCAACCCCAGGTGCAGCAGTATCAACCATGGGCCTCTCCAACGCCGAACTCGGCCTCATTCTGGTCACGGTGGCCGGCTCCGCCACGGGCCTGGGCGCGGCGGTCGTCTTCTCCGAGCGTCTGGTGCAGCTCGCCTCGAAGCCGTTCCTCGCCGGCGCGCTGGGAGTCTCCACGGGCGTCATGCTCTACGTGTCCTTCGTGGAGATCTTCGTCAAGTCCCTGGACGGCTTCCACTCGTCCAGCGCCTTCGGGGAGAGCGACGCCTACCTCGCAGCGACGGCCGCGCTCTTCGCCGGCATGGCCTTCATGGGTGCTTTAGATACTTTAGTGCACTGGCTCGACCCCAATAGGACGGCCCACCACGCCAGCGACCCCAGGAAGCACATGGCGGACCCCGTGCCCGACGTGGCCCCTTGTTGCGCTTTGGACGACGCGACGTTCGAGGAGATCGAGCGACGGGGCGCTGTTTTAGCGGCCGGCGCCCCGGCCGCCGCCGACGATTGTGAAGCCGAAGCGCCCGCTAAACTAGACCCGACGAAGGACAAGCGCCTCGAGTCCATGGGCGTGATGACGGCGCTGGCGATCGGCATCCACAACTTCCCGGAAGGCTTGGCGACCTTCGTCGCTACGTTGGATGATCCGGCGGTCGGAGCTTCCTTAGCTATTGCGATCGCCATCCACAACATCCCGGAAGGGCTATGCGTGGCCATCCCCATCTATTTTGCGACCGGCGACCGCTGGAAGGCGTTTCGCTGGGCTTGTTTGAGCGGCGTCTCGGAGATCGTGGGCGCTCTCTTAGGCTGGGCCATCCTCAAGGACCACTTCGACAACATGCTATACGGCGTCGTCTTCGGCCTCGTGGGCGGCATGATGATCATGATCTGCCTGAACGAGCTCATCCCCACGGCGCACCGCTACGACCCCCAGGACAAGGTCGTCACCAAAAGTATTGTGGCGGGCATGGCCGTCATGGCGGCGTCGTTATGCCTCTTCATCTACGGCTAGACCGTTAGCTAGGCCGGCGCTGGCGGTCCTCCCTTATTGCTGTAACATATCCTTCGTGCTTGATATGGGCCGTTGCCTGGAGTTGCATGTTCTCCTTGCTTGGCGACGGCTAGGGGCTCAAGGCGACGGCGTGCTGGGTCGCTCCTCGAGCGTGTCGCGGCTCGAATCGATTCGCATGGACGCGGACGACGTGCCTGCGCCAAGGCCAACGTGCCACCAGCAGAGAGCCTCGCCGTGCCGCCGTCGTGGGTGGATGCTAGTGCGTGGACTTAGGTGGGCGGCGCGCCGGTCGGACGCGCCAGCCAACTTATTTCCGCTGTTCTTTCGGAGATGCGTCCGCCGAGACCTCTGCACGCGCACCATTAACCCCGAGCAGAGATGCGCTGCCTCGCGTGCGTGCGGGTGCAATCGTGCGTGGGCATGCAAACTTGCTAGCCCTCGCGCCGAACGGACATATCGACCGAGTAAGGGACACTTATTAAGATGCTTGCAAACAAACTTGCCGGCCGGGCGCTCCGCAACGTCGCGCGCACGCAGCGCGCGCTCAGCGCTGCGCCGCAGCCGGTCTACGAGCCCCATGTCGTATGCACACCGTGTCGAGATTCGCCGCTCCTTCTTCGACATTGATGCTGGCGCCGCAC
>Ga0114994_10000472_pt1 | contig 26783 bp, 14 predicted proteins | sample ArcticOcean_MG_C_9_FD_87043 | JGI IMG/M metagenome (GOLD analysis project Ga0114994, IMG submission 87043) | Marine microbial communities from western Arctic Ocean - ArcticOcean_MG_CB2_152 | ecosystem: Environmental > Aquatic > Marine > Oceanic | place: Arctic Ocean: Canada Basin | collected...
CCCCACGCGCGCCTGGCGGCTGCCCTGCGCCGCGCGCTGGGTACGGAGGACGAGTTAAATACTGAAGCTGCATTTAGGTACAGACGGACTAGTACCCACAGGCCAGCTGTGCCCCGGCCGGGCCTGTCCACTCGCATGACCACAGGGGCTCTACTCTCCAAACTAGGCTGTGTCAAGTACCCAACCGCACTAATCTGGCCCGGGGGATTCGGGGAATATCTTTTGCAGCTGTTTCCTGGGCCCCGTGCCCCTACCTATACCCGGCCCTAGACTCGGACTCATACCCTGGTAATAATACCTCCGACCCGGGCTCCCCCACTGTGGCATATGTTTTTCCCCTTACCTGCTCCGGCCGGATGAGGCCCCGGGCCAGACTGCTGGCGCAGCTGGGCTCGAGTCGCCCGCTGGGAGTTCTGATAATAGTGTCGACGTACGTCCTTCATCATCATTGGAGGAAGTACCCCAGCGTTCCCTGTCAGCATAACGCGCCGCCGACTCGGATGCCTCTACATTCCGAAAGGCCACGTTCGGGCTTCCGAGTGAGGCTGCGATTGCGGCTGTAGCGACTTTCGGATCGGAGTTATACGGAGTTGGACTCGTAGCATCGCTAAATAAGAGCGCCGGCAGTGATAAAGAAGCGTCTTACCTCCTCTTGAGTGCTGAGTGATACGAAATGAGTACCCCCGGCCTGAGAACGCGATTCACGGTGCTTAAACACATTCTAGCCTACGGCCGCTAGAATAGGTATTGAGTCGTCGCTCTGGAGGTGCTCACTCAATTTCAGTTTACTACCGCAATTGGACGAGCCCGAGATCTTCGGCATGCACGAGAACGCAAACATCACCTTTAAATAGGGCCGAGTTTTAGCTACCCCGTTGACGCTTAAAGGCAGCGCCAGGCAGCACGAAGGAACGAAGGACGAAGCCTTTTATCGCGCTCGTGAGCATAGTTAGTTACACCATACCGTCTTCAGAGGCAGCAGAGGCAGCAGCACTAACTGCTGAAGCGGTGCTTTCTGCCGTTGACGCTCGCGGTCGATTTCGATACGCCTGCACCTACTCGCGTCGCACTCATAAGCGTTTCGGTAGATGGCAAGATTATATTATATATAAGCCATTGTGTAATCGGGCTCATCCATCATGTTACAGCCGTTACCCAGAGTAAGTAAAACCGCGTCTTTTGCTCAAACTTGCCTAGCGGTGCGGCGCGTCGATGCAGTTTGAAAGTATTTTGAGAGGACGGCGGGCGAGACGCCGCGGCAAAACGGCCGCAAGCAAAAGTAGGGAGTACGTGGCGATTTGAACCGCGTAGATAAACGGCCGGTGACATGCACTGGTACAGTTTAGCCAGGGGCTAAGGAGGCTACAAAGAATGTCGGTGGAATAGTTTTCGGCCGTATGCTCGCTTCGCAGTGTCACTAGCGAGGCGCCCTCATCACACTTCAAAGATTGCGAACTTCAATCGGCGGCGCAAGCTACAGAAACGGAGCATGCCCCGGGTGCTTGGTGTTTCGAGGGCACCAAAACAAAACGGGATTGCGGCCCGTACACTAGCTTTGCGTTCTCATTTTACTCTGGATTAGCCTTCTTGGGACCGTAGGCCACAAAGCTGCAGCAATATAGCTTATCAACCCCAAACGGCCAATCAGCCAAGACTATAGGGCCTTATTCGGGAGCCGGTCAAGCCGTCGAGGTGCGGACGAGGGTGGCATGATATTCCTGCCTAGCGGGCCTACAAGCAATTCCGCGTATCGCAAATTTGACCATGAGCCGCGAAGCATTTGTCTGACGCAGAACCTTTCGGACCGTAATAGAATAAATTGGAAAGTTTCTTTGCGCTTGTGCGTCTTCCTCGACGTAATACTCTATTTAACTACAATGAATCGAAGTGCAGGTCATCTTGCGCGTCAAGTTGTATCGCGGGGTTAACGCGGGGTTAAAAACAGTCCAGCGATTTCCGTGCGTAGTCTTGGGCCGTCTGGATGTCACTCTCTGGAAGGGCGCACCTGCAGTCTGGCTTATCATCGTGCGACGCGCAGAATACACGAGAAACCATAATCCTACTCGCTTTCACTCCGATAGCGTCTTATCCTGTCATCGTCGTCATAATCTGGCTTTTTAAGACAACAGATGACGATGGTCTAAAAGTTCCAACTGCTACACAAGCGCCAAGATGAACGGCTTCCCCAGAATTTATTGTTTGCCTAGACGGGCCGTTCTTCAGCAGTTTTCGCATGTTCTGGGATATACTACTCACCACGTCGCACAATTGCGGCCCAGTGACAGGAAGGTAACAGGAAAATCGAAATCTTTTTTCACTGCCTTACTCGACGGAGGTAACTGAATGCAAGTGCAACTACGGATCAAGGACGTGAGCCCGCATCGACTTAAATGAATACGCCTTAATTAAGGACAGGAGCTTGCTCGCTAGACTATAATATAAGGGAAGATCAGTTACTCGTCAAAAGCCCACCCCCTCCCCTGTGTGCTCTTCAGACAGTCGCCAAATCGCAGTTTCAAATTACGTGTTCTGCCTTTTGCTGTGACACGTAATCGCGAGGTGAGTTGAGGCCATGCACGGCGGTTGTCGCAGGACTATGCGACAGAGTTCTTTTTTTACCAGTCTAGCTATAGAGGCTTCCTTTCCTGTCTCGCAATAGGCCAGAACGCGATTGCACGACTAAAAAACATAAGGGAGGTTTAGTGTTACTCGTTTAAGGCCCATGTTGCTCGTCAAAGGCCCGTTTAGTGGCAGTTTATGTGTTCGCCTCCTTATGACACGCTTCCGGAAGGCTTAAGCTATGCACGGTGAGCATCGCAGATCAGAGATGAGGTGATGCATCTAGTCTTTTTGGCGAGATAATGCTCGATCCCGTTGCCTGTTCCTTTTTATGTAGCAGCTGGCCCTCTGCTAGTCCGCTGTGGTTAACCGGTGGGTGCTGAGAAAGCCCGTGCAAGGGCAATGCGTGCTAGTGAGTCCAAAGCCCGCTTGCTTTAGGAACACAAACTTGGCGCAGATGGTAGAGGTGGCGATGTCCCTCGAGCTCTTAATTACACTGCGAGTTGCGTGATGACAAGGCGCAGGTTCCAACAATATGCTTGAGGCCGTTGCCAGTACCGCAGTGTTCCTGTGATTTGCATGTCTAAGGTTTATCTAAGCTCGCTCAGAAAACATTTTTCGAGCTGTTGCTCGTTCAATATATCCCCGGACTTGCGCGTGCCTCCTATATGAAGTCTCCCCCTAATATTAATCTAGCTAACGACGCAAAGAATACATAGCTTTGAGTAGGTCAGTCTGGCTCGGAACGTTGGCACCAAGAACTGAAAAAAAAAAGTTGCCATGCGATGCGTAACAGTTTGAACAACCCCTTGAGCATTGAGCCAGCTGGCTCTGGAACGCCCCTCAGTCAGCACTCGTTTTAGTCACTATTTCCGCCTATTCATGTCACATTATGTGGCAAACAAAAAGTTTTCGATGAATGTTAACAAAGCTTAACTTAAGTAAGCCATCGACCGACGTTGCCTATACGATTTTTCTAGGGCAATTTGAAATTGTTAAAAGTCAAGCGAGCGACAGTGTAATTACAGTATGTCCCGGCGAAGAATATACAATTCTAGTTCAGCGTACGGGAAACGGCAACAAGGTGCTTTATGTACGAGAAGTTTAGCGATTGCGCTCGAGCGCTTGGTGGTGCAGGAAAAAAATGTATAGGTTGCACACTCAAAAATTCTGCTTGGCGCAACTATGTATGTTCTCCAGCTGCGATCCTCGGGTTTTTTGAGTGAGCTTACCTAGATTTTTTTCAAATCATCGGCGCTGTGTCTTACGTTATTTGGGCTCATGAATCCAGGCCCGTAGCTCGACTGCAGCGCAGAACGCATTCTTATCCTACGATGCGAACAAGAGCAACTATGTATCATTTGAACTCCGATGATGGTCGTCGTCAATTAGACTTGCCGTGTTTACACAGAGACGTTAAGGCCGGTATTTTACCAATATCCTTGGCCTTTACTCTAACCGGCGCAGGTCGTCGAACATCTCGTCGAACACAATGCGGTAGGCACCAACACCTGCCGCCCAAATCAGCCAAAAACTGAATGTGCTACGCACGAACGGCCGTCTATATTTCAGTGCCACGACAAAGCAGCAAACTGAAGTAAATGTATTACAGCCCAGCTATCACGTTAGACTACAAATAATGTACGTTAATCTGGAGAATTATCCGGCTTGCTTTGTGTGAAAATTATTACATCTAGGCCATCTTTTTTCTGAAATTAGAAAAGAACGCCAAAGAGCAGCATTCATTCAAAGCGACTGGACGCTTGGGTTCAGGCGCTGCAACCGGCGCAGCCCTTTTCTTGCCATTTATAGTGTGATGCGTGCGGGAAGGCTATTTTTTGGTCAGTGGCCCGGCATAGGGTGCCTGCCGCATGCAAGGTTTTTGAGAGACGCGGCAGCGTCACACAGGAAAATTACCGGTAAAACTGAGTGAGGGCCCTTGCTTTAATCACATCTACTAGCGAAATGGGCGCAACTCATTGGCCAAAAAATCGCTGAAGTGGTAACGGTGAGTGAGGCCAGGCGTGCCGTTGACACCCGTGCTCGATCTTGCCACGCCTCCCTCTGCGCGTCGCATTCAGTGGCATTTCGGTAGATCGCAAGCACATGCGCCATTGTGCATAAGTGGCCCGGGCTCGTGGTCTAGCTAACTCGATGATCCAGTCGAGATAGCGGACTGCCATTGAGCTCCACTCGTAAACTAGAATGAGATACTGATTTTAACTCGGAACGACTACCCCCACCCCTCTCCTGGCACATACGTCGCCGGGCCGCCCGAGTCCGGGTATTCCGCCATCTCACTCCAAGTTCCAAATCTCTACTGGCAAAGGTACTCAGCCGTTGGTCAACTTCCTTGCCAGGCCCGGGCAAGTGGAATGTCTAATAGGAACCTCGGCGACGTAGACAATTACGTAAACATGGTAACGTACCCGGGCCGAATTTTTTATTCACAATTTGGACTACATTACTCAACGCCTTAATGCGGGTTGTGGCGCGCCCCCCGATAGGCAGTTTGTTATTTAATTTGGCTAGCTTCGCGTTCAACTCCTAGGCATTCCACTCTCGCTATCTTTTTTCCTGCACTGACTCGAGACCTTTACTCCTAGATCTTCTCGCCGACCTACGCATGCATGGTCCATGGAAAAACACTCAGGCTGGCTCGGAAAAGCGACAGGAAAGCGACAGGTAATTTTAAGTCCCCCTTGATATATTTTTAGACGCCGCCAGCTGGTACGAACAATCAAAGTCCAGCTTACGCCCGGCGATTGAAGGAAGGAGCTTTGTCTTGTTTCGCTCTTCAAAAGCAAGCAGTCGGCTCTGCCATGATTCTGCAGACTCATCCTCAAATGGCAAAAGTGCCAAAGTGCAAAGTTCTCGGACATTGCGATGGAGTTGGTCGCATGTGTCTTCTCTAAGACCGCGGAGATGGAGGAAGGCAGCTAATCTTGGGGCACTCCAGCCTTGACGCTCTTCTTGGAATTTCATCTCAGTTTTGCAGCGCCGACGATGTGACTCTCCCTTCTTTATCACACTAGACTTAAATTTACCGAGCCACAGCCACGCCCCAGGAATCCCATCCAGCTTCCGGGCTCCTTGCCTTGTGTGCGCAAGAGTGTGAATGAGCTGAATACCATGCTGTTGGATACTTGTGCGAGAGAGTTGGGATCGTAAGACACCGTAAACAACAGGCAAGGCATGTAATGAGGCTAAGCTGTCGTGAATGTCTCCCAAAACAATAGTTACTTGCTGTAGCACCGCAACTGCCGCTGCGAGGGCATTTATGCCCAGTTCAACCTCATCCTTTCTTCGAGCTGTGTAGTTTTGGATAGCAGCAATGATGCTAAAACACGTCTCAGTGACCCCAGCATCCCGCAGCGTATTACCGGCTGAGCTATCGTACGAACTTAGTTGCTCGAGGACTCGGCAGGCCGTCTGGAGGAGGCCAAAGGCAAGCTGGATCTGTTGTCTGTCCATGCCAGGTATTGGACTTCTAGCTGGCCCAGGTTCAATATTCTTGGTTTCTCCCAAGCACGACATGCCCAGCCAAATATTTTCAGTGACTGTGTGATAAGACAGCAGCGCATGAGGCTTTTGGTTGAGCCCGTTTATTGGTGCCTCTAAGTCACTTGGGTGGCCAAAAAAGAGCAGAGCGTGCTGGGATACAGAGGAGGTAGTTGCTGCAACAAGAGAAGTCAAAAGGTTGCAACGGTAGGACGTATGCTGCCCTGCATACCTGTGTGATGCAAAAAGGTGCAAAAAGGGCTTACTGCACGTAGACGCCGTTGTGAGATGACCGCAAAGCACCAAATATTGCGAGTGCGGTCTTGGGCTTGGCTGAAAGGCAGTGTCTCGTGGCATCATATTTAGCTAGCGTAGCCAAAATCTCTGCACACAGAATTTGGGCTTCTTGTAGAAGTTCAGATGGATGATTAAAATGATTATCTGCTGCGTAAAACACAGTTGTTGAGCTATTCATGTGTTCCATTTGCTGCATAATAAAATGTTGGACAACTTCGAGCATGCCATGCCTTACAAGTGACGCACATCCTACTTCTGTGCCACAGAGTGCGCACGTAGCACGAAGGCTTTCATTCGCAGCCCGCTGGTGATCTGCGTTTCTGAGAGATTTGACTAGCATCGGCACCTAGAGGGAGCACGACGATGCTAATTTGATGGTGGTACAAGGCCGACTTGCATCGTGAATGGTGAATGTGTGATGCGTAGTACCACCAAATGTATGCCCCTAGTGTAGAAACTGTACGCAGGGATGCCCATCAGAGCCATCTCAGATTTGGGTACGCACCATTGGGTACGACGAAATAAGTCCTATGTTGACTCTGACACAATGATCATGCCACTTCACTGTCAAATTCTTGTGCCATTTTGATCTCGCTCCGTTAGCCTAATGATGTGAATTTTGAGAGGGATTTCAATTGTGCTGACCAGTGCTAGTCTGACAACTCTTTTTGTCGTCGAAGAATCAACGACTATCTGGAACAGATTCCAACGTTTTTGCATTATGGCGTCGCAAGAAGTAACTAACTTATCTGAATTTCCACAGCAAGACCAATATCCACCACCTGAGTAACGTCCTAAGTTATATTGTTTTTTTCTCCAGGAGCCAGGGTGCTTCAACTTCCCTTCAGGAATAGATCTAAGCGGCGAATAAGTATGACATTGTTTAAGATCTAGCTGACCGGTTAGTTTTTCCCTTGCATGGAATGGTGGTGATCGTTGAACTTCCCCACATCATTTCACGCAGGCTAGATGCATGTGCCCCTACATAGCTGTATCTATTAGATACGGTAAGTAAGGAATCGGTACAAGATCTGTACAAGTGGTAGCTGGTCAGCCTGGTCAGCGTCGTGCACACGGACAGTCAGCGCCATTATTTGAAACGCCACATGGTTTTTTTTCCTTTAAAGCGCCTTCAGCTGCCCAGGCTGCGACCCGCGGTCCAACGCAATAGTCGGTTTGCGGCCTGGCGTCCCCTCTACGGCACGAGCCGGCCGGGCACGTATAGCAGCAACCCATGGGCGCAGGGAACAACGTGGCAAAGGGATCGAGCAGATCGACTGCGCCACTAAGTACACCACGCCCAATGGTTACCATTAGTGCGTCAAGCACCGAGACTTCCACGATGCGGGAATTTAAACAAGCTGTATCCAGATCAGAAAGCGCCAAAGGACCAGTGAGCGTTGCCGCCAGGCAGTTTGGATCCAATTCCATGTACTCGGGGGGGGGCGACACCACATTTTGTGGCCCCCCTAACTCAAAATCTAGACGTGCATTGCTTGAACAAAGGCAGGGGGCAGACCGGTGGGGTCTAAGGGGCACATACATACAAAATTTCACTGGAGGCGTCGGGATCTCGGGCCGTGGTGAAGCAAAAACATACCGAAACGAGGTCAAAATGCCAATTTGAAGCGAGTTGGAGCCCGGCTGGGCATTTTGAAGGCTGCAGTACCGACTCGTGTACCGTACGTGTGCGCCTCGACCACCTGCACCCAAGTGCGGGCACTCCTGGTGACCGCATTGGCCCCGTCGGCATTGTTCTCGACACGCGCCGCGAGGCCGCTGGCGGACTATCAGAGGGCACATAGCTGCAAATGAGCACGCTCCGCGGCTCGTACCATCGTCCAACAACTCCTAAACGCCTCCCGGTGCCGTGAAAGCTCGCTCTCAAAAATGGGCTCAAAGCTGAAGCTTGACTGGTAAAGCGGGGTGTCGTGGTACCTTTGCGACTGGCGATTTTATTACTAGCCCCACTTGTCCGCTAAGGTTTTAACGCGCTCACCGTGCCCAGCGCGCGGCGCAGGGCAGCAGCCAGTTGCGTGTGGAGGTCCCAGGAATGCCTAAAGCGCGCGCGTCGAAAGGAAGCCGTCGCGGCGGGTTGCGAGTGCCCTAGGGCTGCTGCTCTGCGCGAGGCCCTAAATCGGCGCGCGGCCACGCATAGATCTCCAAATTGCTGGTAGAGAAGCGCCCGACCGAAGCGCACAGCGACGAACCTGCAGAATTCCACCAGTTGTCCATCACTACGTATTAACCCGCCGCCGGTCGGGAGAGCATATTCGGTGGATGTCGATGGCCGGTCGTTTGGGCTTCTCTCGACAAAAATCGACCGGTAGGCCGTACGTATGCACTATAATAGACGTTGGAATGACACGTCGCGCAAGTGGAACGGATATGAAGCCGCCGACCGCAGGGAGTCGAACTCGTCCGAGAGCGGCGTCTAGGGCGCTAAGCGTACTATTCTAGGCGCTAATTGAATATCAGGGTGGGCGGGTGGTTGGGGGCGCTCTCTGGTATGAAGGAAAACCCGCATCAGCCCCGTCGCGCACCGCTGCCCCCAAAGACTACAGCCCTCTGGGGCTCCTAAATCCGCACCCCCACAGTCAGCGAGCTTCAACGTACCCCCATGGCAACCTCAAGTTGAAGTAAAGGTAGTTAAAGGCAGCCACAGACCCCCCTCAGACTTCCACAAACGCGCTTCTACTTCCGCTGGGTTCTTCCGGACGCTTTCGGACGTTTAACTTAGCGAAAAAGTGGGTCTGGGTGGAGGAAGTAGTATCCTAACTGAAGTTGCCGAATGTGGCGACCTCATGGAACACAGGATAAACCTGAACGTCATCCCATATTATGTTAGCACATGCCTGCGTATGGAAATCAACCAGTCCTCCGCGCCGGTGCTAAGGACGAGATAATCCTACTCGTCACTCTCTACGCCAACGAGCAGACGCAGTTACAGGGACAACGTCACGTCGATGGCCTGGGAGTTAACGCGGTCGATCGTCTACTCGAACTCGAATTCGATTTCCCCTTGAGAGGTCGTTCGTGTCGCGTTCTCGCAGAGATCGGCGAGCGTCGCGCCAGTGCCCAAGAAGAGCTTATCCTCGTAAATCCACCTCGCCTTGAGCGTGAGTTCATGCGGCTGAGCAGTGTGGATTTTTGCTCCCACCATCGTCGGCGTACTACTAGGCGTACTGCATCTACGAAGTGGCGGATGCGGCCGGCAGCCTCAAGTACTACTTCAGATACTACTTCAGTACAAGCACGTTGGCACCTGGGTATCTTGCCGCCGCGACATCCCCCTCGCACCCCGTGGTATTTCGCTACATCGCGAGCGTATGCGTCATTGTAGTGCGTCATTGTGTAAGTGGGCCGTTCTATCCATTAAGCCATCATTAAGGCATCCATTCAAGTTAGTTAGAATGAGTTCCCGGAGTCCAGTGAACATTTCAAGTTCCCTTCCTGCCAGTGGATTCTAGATTCTTATTCAGCGACTTTATGGCTCGGTGCGCTAGCTGGGGTGTTGCCCTTGGGAGCCTGGGGGCGCGGGGCGAGTGTTACTAAGCGGCGAGAAGCGGATCTTCCTCCTCCGTCCTCCGAGTCTATTTGTTTTTGCTGATGAGCACACTACTAGTATCATGATGATGGGCAATTAAAAAATCGAGTTTACCTGGGATTCTGGTCTCCAGCCCCTAGGGAGATCCCTAGGGCGGCGTCCGGTCGGCTTATTCCTCGATAGCGCGTTCAGCCTGAGCCTGAGGACTACGTTGCCACTTACCTGTGATTTGCCTGTGAATCACCCCCCTGGTCACCCCGAGGGAGACCCGGGCGAATCACCCGGTGAATCACCGACGGGTTTTATCGTGACGGGTTTTCGTGTTGAAGCAAAATGCCGAGAGCCGCAGTCACGCAGACGCCGGATGGACCCGGACGCGGGTGCTGACTGCTTGGACGTGAAGCTCACCAGGGCAAGTACCGAGGTGTGACACCGCGCCGACGTTCCCGGGTGGCCCCGGTCAGTGGCCTGTGGGGCCCCTCCCGATCCCTCTATAAGTACCCTGGGTGAATCACCCCACTTACCCAGTATCACCCGGGTAATTCACCTCCGGAGCCGTCCGGGGTGATTCACCCCAGGGGTGAGTGGCAACCTAGCCTGAGCCTGAGGTTGTTATATATTTATTTATTTATTTATTTATTCAAGTTGGGGGGTTGTGAGTACGATATCAACCCGGGGAGGGGCTGCAAGTGGCAAAATGGGGCCGTCTTTTGTGCTCGTCGAACCACGGGTGGCGGAAGGTTTGAAACTGAATAACATGCGCAGCATCACGCTGCGTAACATCTCCTCGTCGCAGCACGTACGGTGCAGCATCGTGCGACGACACTGTGCACCAGACGACTTCCAGACGCAGCTCGCGAAACCCCTTTTTGGTGTGAGGCGTGTCGTAGTGGACCTCCGCGACGACGTGGGCAGCAACTGTGCGATCGCCGACGTGCTGTGGGCTGGTCGCATTCCTGGATCGACGATTGCCGCGATTGGCGTTTGACCTGTGCGCCATCGAGCAGGTGTCGCATTGATGGCGTGGAGGTCATGTTTCAACCGTGGGCGAGAGGCGCCGCGAAATTTGATTTGTACACTGCGTTTGACGCGAGTGGGCGGGCACTACCGCGCGCCGGCTCACCGAGAAGCGCTCCGCATCCGCCGCGATCGACGAGCAAGCGCTCCGTAAAGAGAATTGTATCGCCGACAACAATGTCGCCGGCTGCATCTACAGAGAATTGCTCCGCTGCGCGACGAGGGACAAGCCCTTGTGGTTCGGAAGTGGTGGACGCTTGCGTGAGTGCGCTTGGCGGGCCACCATGACCAGCGTCATTAAGGGCACGAATACGAAAGCGGTAGGTGGAGCGAGGCTGTAGCCCGCAGACGCGGACAGTTGTCTCACGACCCTCGTACGAAACCTTCCAGTCGTACGACGCCGCCGTTGCGATCGTTCGATGCCTCGCCTGCGTACGGGTGGGCGCCCCGAGACGCCTAGTCGTGAGCATTGCCGCCTGTGCCGCTTCATCATTGTCTCGCGTGTTGACGAGGCGGCTCTCGAGCACATATTTGGTAGCACCGCCGGGCCCAGCGCGCCAGTTGAGGATAATGGCCTTAGGTTCATCTCGAACGATGATCGGGGACGTTGGTGGCGCAGGGGCGGTCCAGACGTCCAGTGGGGGGGAAAGGCGCGAATGTGACCGAGGTGAGACAAGCCGAAGTGTAAACTTGTAGCGCGTGTTTGGCTCGAGGCCATGGACCTGCGCGTATGAGACCAAAATGTCTTACTTGGCACCTTGCATTGCCTGTTGCAGCGCAGATTCGCGTCTAACGCAAGTCCCGGGCTCGGCCCAGTTGAGCTGTCCATGTGTTTGGGACGGAGGAAGGGGGTCATGCCCGGCTCAACTAATTGGTTGTTGTGTTGGGTACGGGGGAAGGCACCGAGTCCAGCGCAGTAGGCGTGCCTCAGTGCCGCGGCCACTGCCACGGTACGTTGTCACTGTTTCGAGCGACGAGCCGCCACCACTGCGCCCTGCGGGTACGCCTTGATCGCGTTGAAGAATGTGGGTGACCACATCCGCGTTCCACCAGGCCGCAAAGTGCGCTGTGCGCACTACATCTCGCGCGGTGTCACGGAGTTCGTCCCAGGCGGCGCGCAGCACGGTGTCGTGAACATCGTGCCTCCGATGCGCACCTAGTCGCGTCAACACGTCGGGGAGCACCTCGCCGTCGAACGTAGCGTCTTCACGTCCGTGAGAATAACGTGCGAGAACAGCCGTGAGGCTAACAGCGCCCTCGTCTTCGCCAGCCGCACCAGTCCACTCTGCAAGGATCCGATCCGAAGGGCTGCCGCCACGACCGCTGAGCCTGTGGCCACCAGTCAACTTATCGGTCGTGCGCAGCCACACCAGTGTAACGGTCGAAGAAGATACTGCGAAGCGCCCCTCAAAGCTCCCAACACCAACATCGCCATGCGGTGATGCAGATGCACGCGGGTGCTGATTGGCGGCAGCACGCACATCTGCACGCGCAAGCCGTGGCGGAGGTGGACTGTTGAGGAGCGTGTTTATGACGGTTGCGCGCCCAGACGGCGATGCTGCACCCGCTGCGTTGACCGCACGTACCCGAAATTGGTGCGCCGCGCCAGCGTCAAGCCCATTGATGGTCGCCTCACCAAAACGTGTTCGTAGGACTTCCTCCCACTCGCCATGCAATTCTGAAATGCACCGCTCAAGTATGTATGTCGTCGGCGAGGCAAGGCGCTGAACATGGCGAGCGGCAGCTGCATCAGCCGCAGCGCCGGCTGTGACGTGTCCGCCGGCGCACGTGAGCGCATCTGCGAAAAACTGTGTTGTCTCCTCGCCATCACGACAGGTCGTAGCAGTACTAAGGCAGTCGCGCAGCCAGGCCCAGTCGATGATGTCGTGGTCCGAGCTTTCAAGAATGTCGAGGAGTGATGGTCTCACAGGGCCACCGTGCCCTGCACCACCGCTGCCGTCGAGGTGTTTGGCCGCCGCGCGTGTCGTTGTCACGCACCGCAGGAATGATAGGAGCGGTGCGTAGCGCGCAGCAACAACACGGAGCCATTCAACGCGCGATACATGCACGCTACTGGCGGCTACTTCGTCAAATGATCGCCGGAGCTCGACAGCACGACGCGCAACCATGTCAGGCACAATCCATCGCAGCACGACCGCTCGCGCGCCCACGCGGACCGGAACTGGTGCGATTGGTCGCGCGGGTGGCGTCGAGAAGCGCCGCCACACGTACGGACCCGGGCCAACGCCATTAAATGCGCGGAGGCGGAACACATACGTCGTGTCCGGTGTGAGGCCTGATACGACATGCTGAAACGAGAAAGAGTCATCACGCGCGGTCGGTGGATCACGCGCAATTTCGGAAAATGCATTTTCGCGCTGAGTGCGCGACCCCAGTGCTCCCGAGAACTCAAGCGAGAAAAACGAAACGGGTCCCACGACCTGCGCGATCTCAACTCACCCTGATGCGACCCGGACGAGAAAAGGCACGGTGATGCGCGGTTGTCTCCTCTTCGTCCCCATTGTTCATACCCGGCCGCCACCGGAGGACGAGCCGTGACAGCAGCGCGTCCGACGGCGCGCCCTCGGCACGAAGCTCGTCAGGTCCTGCCGCCCAGAGGTCGGGAGCTGCGGGCGGTGTGCCGCGTGCGAGGGCCATGCGCAGTCGTTCTTCTTTCCGCGCATTGTCGCTCACCGCCAAGAGTGCGTCAAGCGCCAAGCGCCGTGGTGCGCCCCAGACGCCAAACGCCTCCGCCTGTGACGAGGCTGGGGGAACAACCGAGGCGTTAAACCATGCACTGTATACGGCGAGGTCAGCGCGAGGGTCGCTTGTCCCCGATATTGCCGCGGTAGAGATGCTGCCGCTCTCGGGGAGCTCGGAATCAAGATCATGCGGCAGCGCGCAGTGTAGGTCGGGTGGAAGCAGGCAAAGTGTCTCGATGTCGTGGTGATCCAGCGATTTACTTACCATGCCAAGGCGGCAGAGCAATTTGATGCGCGCGGTCCGCTCCGGATTTGTCCAGCGGCGCCGCACCTCGCCGTTTGCGAGCGTCACATCAACCTCGCACCTGCAATGAGTTGGGGGGCGCCTCGGCGCTCAAACTAGAGGCGTGTTAGACCAAATCATGTACACGGCTGCGCACGGACCCACACGAACGCGCGCAGGACTTGCCGTGACGCGGAACCTGCGTGGGGCTGGCCTGGCACCTCAAATTTGGTCCACCACGAGCTCATTTGAGCATACCTAAGCGCGCAGCCAGAGCCTGATCTGTTGTTGGCAAACGCAGCCTGAACAAGACCAGAGGGGCTTTCTAGCAACCGCGACGAGTAGATTCGGCGTGAAGATCACAGAGTATCACGCAGGCGCAGCACGCATTCGGCATGCCCGTCTCAGGACACGTTGCCTCGAAGTGCGTCAAGCGTCGTATCGCACGTCGGACGCCGCCTGGACGAACCGGCGTAGCTAGCAGAGCTGAAAGTTCGTGAAACGGCGCCGTGCCGTAGCCTCTGTACGCGTCGACACCTGCGTGACTTCAATATATATATACGAATCTACCACTTTGACCTGTGCAAACCCAAAGAGTCATCGCTTGTCCACGCAGAGCTATGCAGTCGATCAAGAGCCTCGCCTCCTCGTGGGATAATACAAGGCCGCCGTCGTGGCAGCATCGCCGTAAGTCCCGCGCTGTGATCGTCGACGGCACGTCACCGCCCGATGCTGCGAGGCGCTTTCGAAGCCGCTCAAATGCACTTGCAAGGTCACAACTTGACCCAATCACCTTAACAAGCGATGCGCGAAGCGTACTGACGCCGCCGCACGACGGGTGGCGCGACACGTCACAGCCGCGTGGCGCGAGTGCGCACCATACGGCGGTTGCGTTTGCCGGGGAAGCGGGTGCCCTGAGCGGCTGCGCCCACTCAAAGACGTCACTGGCACGAGCTACACCTGTGGGGCTATCGTTGCCGCCAAGCCGAGCCCATTCCACCCAGTCACCGAGGAGCCCACCGTCTACGGCCTTGAGAAGGCCTCCAATACGACGCCAGTACCGCAGCGCTGCTGCCGCGCCGGCCTCGGCCGCCATATGTGCTGGTGGCTGGAGTGCTTTAAGACAATCAAGCGCGCGATCACGCCCTCGCCGCGCCGCGCTCCACCGCTCGAATTCACGTCGCGCATCGATGCGCCGCGCCCTTGCTGCACGCCGTCGCGCGGCAGTGTACTTCTCGTGTATCTCCTCAAAGCGGTCTGCATCAAAGTCTTCATCGGTGGCGTCACGTGCGGCATCAAAGTTTGCCCGGAGCACGTGGCCACGCGCCTGTGAGTGGAGACCGACGAATGAAGGGCATCGCAAAACCAGCCCTTCCATTTTGTGGCTTAAACCTATCTCTTGGCATCATCTGTTTGTGTGCCGCATCCAAGCATCAAGCACGCCGACCTTGTTGCCACAGACCGGGAAAATTTGAAGGCCCAAGTCGCTGGGTTGAGTCTTGGGATCACTTCCGCGCGGGTTGCGCGCTAGAAGCTGTCGCCGCGAACGCTCGAGATCGCCGTCCCGCCCAGGTGCGCCACGACCGAGCGCGTGAACCCACACTAGACCCTGTCCGCGCGCAAGATCGAGCGCTGTGCTTGACGCACGCTCCGCCCGTGGCCTTATCGGTCCATTCTTGCCCCGGGAGAGGTCAAGGCGCGGAACTGGCGGCGCCGGCTGGGCCGCTTCTGTCACTGGTACTCGGAGTCGTGTTCTATCCTTGCGTTTGACGAATCGGGCATGCGTGACCTGCGAGCGGAAACATGCACCCACCGCTCGCACTACGAGTTTTTATTGGCTCATCACATAAATAGTGGGCCACGAAGCTTGGGGGGACAGGGCATGCCACGGATGTATTCCACTCAGCCGCGTGACACGAGCCTTCTCCTCGCGCTCGCGCATCGCGTCACGTGCCGCCACACGCTGGACCTCAGAATCGGTCTCGACCCAGGCCGCGAGTTGGCCTATTCCAAGGGCCCGCAGGCCAGCGGCCGCCGCACGGTTACGATCCACAGCCCCAGCGTCTGCCAGCGCACAGCCAAGGCGCGTTCGCGCCTCGCGTTGCGCCTCGCGCCACATGGTCCGACAATGCCTTAGAAATATGGCATTCTGCGCGCGCTGGTCGGCCGTCAGCTGTTGTATGGCCGGTGCTATCGTACCACTGTGCTGTTGAGCAGGCCACGCGTACCGTAACGTGGGCATGACGAGCCGGCCAGCCTCATCACGGACTAGCTGTCGCGTCAGAGAATTGCTCAGACTGCGCTCGTTGGCTGCGGTGAGCGTCACGCCAGTAAAAGTGACGTCCCGTGTAGCACGCCTGCGGAAGACATCAAAAACTGACCGCCGCGTACCACGCACACCGTCGAGGGAGGGCGACACGCAGGTCTGCCGCGGCCTGTCGCTCTCGTGGGTTACCTCTTCCTCACTTTCCCCCGGTTCGGCCTCCGTCCGGAGGCTCTGGTCAACCGCCGCCAATGCAACAATGACATCACGAAACTTGGCCGCATCGTCCCAGCGCGACACCTCCAGCGCATCCAGTAGACGGCATCCGCGTTCAAACGTGTCCTGTGGGAAGTGGTTTATCCACGAGAACAGGATTAATTATCGAAAGTCACACGCACCTTGCGCTTCACCCACTGCGCAAATCCGCTGGGCGTCTTCGCTGACAGGTCCTGCTTCTCGTCCCATTCGCTGGTCGCGGGCTGCTTGTGGTTTGCCATAGACACCGAGAGGAGTTTCACAGTTTGCTGCGAAAAAAAACGCCTAACTACATCTGCAAGTTAGGAACTGGGATATAACTGGGATAAAGCTGCACCGATTCACTGAGCCCACACGCTGGCAAAAATGCCCCGTAAATCGGCACGCTGCATCCGCGCCCAACGCGCCAACTTACTTTCGTGGGCGAATGCAGCCGGACGACACTCAGCGGCAAACGCGGCAGCAATTGGCTGCGTTCACGCCAAGGAAACGGCCATAAACCATGAAAAATGACACTCGACAGCCTTTTTTTACGCCTCTTCGAGCCAGCCGGGGCACCGCAGCGTTGGGTATTGTAGTCCGTGAGGCCTTTTACGATCAAGATAAAAATCAGAGGCAGCGGCCCACGGGATGTCGGTCTAGGCGTGGTCCGCGTTCTCGTCGTAAACGCAAATCGGGCCATAAACGCCATGGCCGCCGGCGATATTTGGCGGGGACCTTTCCAGCCATCACACCGGGCATATTCGACACTTCGGGAAGGCAGTAGCCCTCGTGACGCCCCAAACGGCGTCTCGGGGCTGCCTAGAGCTGCTGAGGTCGCATTTTGTCAATTTTGGACGGCTGCTTCGCTTAAGTGGCTTCATCGACGCGTCCCGTTTGCGCCGTGCGATTAAGCTACTCAAGCAAAGCTGCCGTTTAAATTTGACTGAGGCAGCGGCGCCAAAAGCAGAGGCGGCTGCAACTCTAGCTTTCCTAACATACTAGATTGAACTAACGTTCACCCCCGGCCTGGCTCCCCGGGCCGCCTGCATTGCTGCAGTGACTTGGATTCCGCCACGGTCACGGTGCAGATGGAAGAGCAGTCCGAGTCGGACAAAAACTGACAGTTGTCACGGGCTCGGGCACGGTGCTACTACATCACTGGCATTATTTAAGTTGTAGTAGTACTAGTACTACATCATGATGTTGCAGCCTGAGTTATATTGGCGTACCGTCTCCGGCTTTTATTAAGGGCCTTTTATTAAGTGCGACTTTTGGTACTTTCGATAACATGATGGCAGTCGCCATCTCAACCGTGACCAGATCGTCGAGTTAGCCTAAGACCACGAGCCCACTTAAACAATGGCTTTTATTCTTACGATCTACTGAAGTGCAACTGGGTGCGACGCACGTAGATGCCGGCGTGGCGAGATCGAGCGCAGGCGTCGACCTCATTCTAGCCTACGGCCGCTAGAATAGGTACCGAGTCGCTACCTCGTCGGCGCTTAAAGGCAGCGCCAGGCAGCACGAAGGACCGCATCTAATTACGGTGTAAGTAGTGCGTGCGCCTTATATCGCGCTCGTGGAGCGCGCAGCGCAGTTACACCGTAATGAGAGGTAGCAGAGGCAGCACAAACTGCTGAAGCGGTGCACCCCCCGTTGACGCTCGCGCTCGATTTCGCTACGCCGGCATCTACGCGCGTCGCACCCAGCAGCTTTTCGGTAGATGGCAAGATTATGAGCCATTGTGCAATTGGGCTCGTTGTCTAACTCGACGATCTGGTTGAGTTAGCGACTGCCATCATGTTACAGCCGTTACTTAGAATGAGTCGACGGCGGGTAGCACCGCTTCAGTGGTTTGGCTGCCTCTGAGTACCGTTTTTTCTGCGCCGTGCCAGTGCGCCTCGTACGCACAATATAAGACGTCGCGCGCCTCGTGCGCTCTCTTCAGATGCCCTCTTTCATGCTGCCCGGTGCCGCAAATCTCCTACACAGCTGTATGCGAAAGCCGCGGCTTTAAGGTCGGGGCTGTACTACGGGCTTCGCGACAAAAAACGCATGCTTACGAAGACGATTAATGGCCTGTTTCGCGTTGGGCTGCCGCTATGCAATAAAATCGGGCAGTGGATGAGTTGCAGGCCGGGCTCGTACGGCAGCACGAAGCTCCGAACCGGCCCACTGCCCAAAAAGAAGGCCCTCAAACCGAGTTATCGTGCGCTTTCAATTCCCCCAGCGCAATGTCCCGGCTATATTTTGAGTCATCTTAGTTACACTAGCAGCGTCCGACTATCGGTAAGAGACCTTGTATCGCTTTCTTAAAGCTTCGGCGTAGTTGATGCAAGCCAAGGTGTGGAAACTAGCGACGTTCTCATAACTGCAGTGACGTCATGGCGAAGCTTTATTTATTATCCTACGATATGACATGACATTGTCCTGGTCTGCGCCCCACATCGACAAAATAAATCACGCCTGCGTGTCGGTCTACTGTCGAATTCGCCCCTTAAGCGGTCGTGATAACGATAGGAGAGTTGTGATCACCTCGGATGCAAAAACTGCGTCACTCGCTCATGGAGGCGAACACCATACATTTGCTTTTGACCGGATATTCGACTCGAAAGCAACCCAACAAGATGTCTTTGAGGGTGTTCGCGTGTCAAGGTGCGTCTGTGACGTGCTGGGTGGGTACAATGCAACTATCTTTGCCTATGGACAAACCGCGTCTGGAAAGACACACACAATGGAGGGCGCAGACATATTTCACCCATTGACAAGTGGTGTCATTCCACGAGCAGCAGCGGCTCTTTTCCAGGCATGTTCTCATGCGCCTGCAGACATTGAATTTGCGATCAAAGTGAGCTTCGTGGAAATATACATGGAGCGAATTCGAGATCTGCTCGATACATTCGGGCGAAAGAGGGAAAATCTGCGAATCCGTGAAAATCCCAACTCGGGGATATATGTAGCCGGATGCACGGAAGCATTTGTGACCAACGGAAACGAACTGTTAATCTGTATGACAGACGGGCGCAAGTCACGTGCAACAGCAGCCACAGGCATGAATGAGGGGTCGTCTCGGTCTCACAGCGTGCTTTGCATAACAGTGCAGCAGAGAAACACAGAAACTGAAGCAAAACGTGTCGGTAAGTTAATTTTTGTTGATCTTGCTGGTTCTGAAATGGCACGGAAGTCGCAAGCGGCGGGGTTGCAATTAGAAGAAGCGAAGAACATAAACAGATCGCTTTCCGCACTTGGACAGGTCATAAATGCGCTAACGGACGAAAAGAAAGTTCATATACCCTATCGTGATTCCAAACTCACACGCATGCTCCAGGATTCGCTTGGTGGTAATACAAAGACTGCACTGATTGTCACCATATCTGCATCAGCAGAGAATGCGTCCGAGACGCTCTCAACACTCAAGTTTGGTCAACGAGCAAAAGCCATAAAAAACAAGCCGAAGGTCAATGAACGCAAATCTGTTGAAGAACTCACGACCCTGCTCCGCAAGGCAGAAGCTGCCATAGATATTCAATCAGCCTATATAAATGCCCTAGAACTTCAAGTTACTTCTTCAGGCAGTGAAATTGGATTTTCTGGTACACCAGACGGTGGTGATGCTGAGACTATGGCCGCAATACTTCGGGTTCAGCAGCAGAAGATATTGTCTCTCAGCGAGGAGCTCGCGGAGGAGCAAGCTGAGTTAAAACGATGCAACAAGGAAGCTCTGGACCTTACGGCTTTTCTTCATAAGAAAGAAGGGCTCCTGCTTGATGCCAGAAATTTCATGGAGGAGGTTGAGTCGAAGATGGGAAAGGCAGTCCGTGATCAGGCGAGAATGCTCGCCCAAAACAAATTGCTTGTCAAAGCCAAAGCACGAGTGGAAGAAAAGGCACAATTCAGAGTAAGGGAACTTGAGCTTCACCTTGAAAAGGCCAATGCGGTTGATGAACGCCTTCGAAAAGAGGATGCTGAATATGCCGCCATCTCTCAGGGTGTTTCAAGTAGCAGCACAGCCAAGCTTGGCATCGACTGTGAGAGTAACATTATTGAACATCCATCGGCTTTGGATCAAATCACACTTCAGAGGCTGCCAAAGCACGCATCAATGACTAAGCATGCCAAGCTTGAAAATCAACACCGCAAGTTGATAACTGACCTTAGTGCTCAATGTGAACTTGTCAATCAGCTCGAATATGAGATCAAAGGACCCAATCTTGGGACTTCCTTAGTCACAAGCAAAACGGGCCAGCACATGTGCTCACTTCGACAGCGCCTTGAACAATTGGTTGCAGTCCATCAGCAGCTACTCCGCAAATATGCTGCTCTTGAGCTTAATCTTGGGGAAGCTAACAAGATGATAATGCTTCGGAACAAGCGCATTATCCAACTAGAATATCAATCAGAAAAGCGTTATGAGGGGGTTACTGCGGAGTGCCAGCGTATGTCTGCCCTAATGAACGACGTAGATCTGAAGCTATTGAACAAAAAAATAAGAGTCAAACAGGTCCTGGCTCAGCCCCGCACCTTACGCGGAGGGCAAAAGGATGCGTGCGCACATGCACGAAAAGCTGCAATCTGGTGGAACAATGAGCTCAGCTCAGCCAGTCAGGCTGATCTTGTGGGTCTTAGCTCCAGAACTAAAGCGTCTTAGCCGCACATAGTTCCAAAGAGGGGTTCTGGGGAGATATGGACCCATTGAAACCACAAAACTGGGGCGTTGTAAAAAGAAAAGAAAAACGGCGAATCGAATCTGCCTTATGATCTTTGCCCGGGATGGAGCAGAGACGTCAAGCACTATAGACAATAATCATCAATACAGTGGCGAGGACAACGGCGGATTCCCAGACATGAGCTCGTACGTAACGCAGCCAAACGCCCAACTCGACGATGCGCTTTAAATCCCCATCTCCGCGGTAGTATACTTACGGGCGTCCCACAATTTATCCGCCTGATCGCCATGTATTTCCGGTCCCCATGAATCGTGCAAGTGAGAGCTCGCCCATGACGCCGCGGCAACCCGTACGAGCTGAATTTATCAAGACCTCTATGCCACTGTGGTCCAATCACGCACCAGCCAGCATCCAGCCATAAATGTTATCGCGGGCTTCCACTTTACGTGTCGCGGGAGCGCTCGCACCCGTCACTGGCGTGCGTGCCTTGACAGTGTACTTGACCTTTTTCCACTTCAAGTTCGTTCCGCCACCGCCAACTCTTGCCGTGCCGTGCTTCTTTTTTGACACCGCTTAGGCCGTCGACCTGCACGTTGAGACATGGTGACTGCATCGCTCCATCTGATTCGCCGGGAAACAACGACGGCGATGTCTGCTCGTCGACTGAGACGCCATACCCGCCAGGCTGCTCCGGCTTCGAAATCAGACTCAGACCTTCGCCCATATGACTGCCCGCGTGCCCACAATGGTCGGCCTCCCCCCGATAGTATGACTAGGGGGGGAGGCGGCTAGCTAGTGGATTTGTGAAAATAATAAGGGGCTTGTGACGCTTGTGCCTTTTAGCCCTCAATTACTTTTATTGGCTGATTTGAACTTGGAGGCATGCACAATCCCCCTAATAAATAATTTACCTGCCCCCGGGCCCCGGGCCGGCCGTGACCAAATAAATGCCCTTCTGTCTAGGGGAAGCGTATGCTAAGAGCTAAGGACCAGAGTCCCCCACGTCGCAAGTCGCCCGGAGCCGCCCCCGCCGCGGAATCTAACTTGAAGGGGGCCCATAGAGGGGCCCGGGGTCTCGGGACCCTAATTTGAGATTCGAGTTCCCGACTCGGAGGATTCTCCCGGAGTCAACTTTCGCGGCGGAGTCCCGCAGGGGGCCTTTGTGTGCCCCGAGACCGGCCCGGGTGGGTTGAGAGGGGGGGCTTACTTCCGCGGCGGGACGCAGCCACGAAGTATCATATTTTGGCCTCCCGTTCTTTAGCCTGCTTTTACAATAACTTCAGCGGCGCGACGTACGAAGGCCACCGTGGCTGAGATTGTTAGCAGAGACGATCACGACAATTATCTCGACAGTCCCCCCCCCTAGCTCAGGCTTTGGTCACGTCCTAGGGAATTTCCTAGGGGGTGGACAGGAACTCCCACTCGGAGTTGGCCCCGGGACAGGCACTTTGTTACGGAGCTAGGATCCGCTTGAGACTCGGTCAGACCCCCCGCGCCCAGGCGGCCCGTCGCTTTCTCTGTCCCAACTTGAAAATAAACTTGAAAGGTATGTTTGTTTTTTAGAAAATCCATCTGGCGATTGAAATAGACTCCATGTCTCGGCCCGAGATGCGTAAATAACGCCGGAGGCTATCCAAGTCTTGGCATACTACTAGACTTAGACTTCTTCTCAACCGTCACGTGTTCCGAGTCGTACTCAACGAGTTGGATACACAAAGATATGGCCACCCCCGCTAACTTCATTGAAATTGAAGCTCCGACTTGGAGTCTGCTCTTGACATTGTGGTTATACTACCGTGACATTGTGCTCCGAGCTCACCGACTGGCCCGGGCACTCAGGCTGTGGCTATAGGAGTAGAAGGTATTGAAATGTGGACGCTCAGGCGGGTAACGCGAGAGTGTGGCAAACTTCAACTGGCCGCTAGAGGTGGGTTCTGTATCGCCGGAAAAGATCATGATAATTGCAGACGTCACACGTCGTGTCACGGGGCCACGGTCGACTCGAAACGGGCCTGAGGTTTCCGAATGGGCACGACGTGCCAGTGACCAACCAAGTGGCCACCCAGTGACCTGTGCGTGCTTGCGATTTAATCATATCGCTTAGAAGCAAATACTCGAGCGCAAGTAATCGTGTGTTAAACCTAACAAAGAAGCCCCATGAAGTCAGGCGAGTAACACGGGCTCCGAACGTGAGCCCAGCTGAAAGGCTGAAAAAAAATCCAACACATGTGCTTAAAGAAATCTACAAAAGTGGTGCCAGCGTACATGTATTCCTCTTTCTGTGACTAAACATGAAAATTCGGTGCATTCAGATCAGCGCTTTTGTAACATTCAATTACACCCTCTAAGTCGCTGATTGCATCTTCAAAGACAGTCGAATCTACAACCTGAGTGTAGTGATGCAGCATGGCTTTAACTTTATACAGCTTGTTAAAACGATTTTTCAGTGTATCAAAATTTTGAGCGATGGAAGGAGAATTCTTCAAACAAAGCACTGCACTTGTGGCACCAAGGGGTGGCACACGACATAGACCCATCTTTAAGCCATCAGGGTTCCATCGGGGAAGTTTCAATGATGGACGCAGACAATTTGAAGCATGAATGACGTTTGCGGAGGCCGCCTCCCCTCTTACAAACAAGGCACAGGCGAGGGCTCTGTTACTCGAGGTCTGACTCGTCTTTGCATACGTAGTAACTAATTTAGAGGTAGTAGCACATGCTTCCAGAAAGATTCTATGCTCACGCTTGGAGTCTATTATTCCCTTGTCTAAGTTTGATCGGTTACAAGAAATAAGTGGCGAGAAGCTGGCGGTCAGGTAGTGAAGTCGCTGAAAGGGCACAAGGTTGGTGGTAATCTCGTTGAGGTCCATGTTCAGTCCACCGGGGTAGCGAGCGCCAGCCGTTAGATGAGAAAGCAGCTGTGCGATAACATCATTAATCCCGTCGAAGCCAGTGCCGATTCCATCAGGAAGTTGCGATGCGCCAAGACCAGCCTGTCTTGCACGGTAGTCCAGCAACGCCCTATTCTCAAGCGGTATAACGCAGTCAGAGGCTTCTGTGAGACATTTTGTGGCAAGAACAGCGTTGTATGGGCCTGTGATGACATCTTCATAATCTGCAGACGGATACACCGCAACATTGAATCGACATAAATCAGGATACATATCTCTGAGTAGTTCAAGCACTGATGACCCGAGACCAGATCCAGTACCGCCTCCTACTGAATAAACGAGGAAAAATGCCTGCGGTGAGTCACATGCCTCAACAGCTTTACGCAGCGCCACCTCTACCCGCGGCTGAAACTTCGGACCATATGAAGCATATCCACGAGCCCAATTGTTGCCTGCACCACCCACATCCGTTATTACCTGTGTCTCCTCAAATAAATCTCCCAAAATTGGATGCCGCCTTGTCTCTGAAACTACTCCTTCTTCTGTGTCGACCAGGATTGCCCGTGCTCGCAAGGATGCCAGCAAGCTCCCGACATCAAGTTCTATTGCGGGCTCGTATCGCGTGTCTACATTTCGAAAGAGGGCTGACATTGCAGCATCAAAGCCCCCTTGCGACGCAGCTTCTTGCACTAACTCCATCCAGAAACGCCGCCCGATTTGGTTCCCGCATTGACCTACTTGCACCATCACCATCTCGCGGACCATTTTGGTCTGTGGATCTTTTTTAGATCGCCATCCCCATTACAGGTATCATTATCATTGTTAAGATTTCCCTCTAGGTAAGATTTAAACTTAATATCGAGCTATAGCCGCTCGTTGAGTTCGGCAGCGGGTGAATAGGCACGCGGCCGCGGTGGGGAACAGACACCCCATCAGCGTAGGCCGTGGAAGCTTCCCGTTGGCGCCCTCCTGGGGCCGGAAAGGGCCGGCAAGTTTCTTCGTTTGCGCTAGCTGTAGTGTATGTGAGGGGGTGTAAAACCCGAAGCCCTAATCTCTCAAAAGCAAAAAAGCTGGCTTCCGTGTGGAACTCAGCCTTGCTGCCGGATCCGCGCAGGAAGCGCGAATTGAAGCACAACTCCCATAAGGAGTGGAGTGGAAGCGCAGCTGCTGGGCGTAGCAATTTTTACTCGAAACGGTGCCAGGTGGTGCGCATTTGCCATTGTAAGGTTTGCAGTATCATATTGGCCTCCATCCATGGTTGTCGAGTCGCTTAGCGTCTGGTATCGTGCGAGCACACAGGAAAGAACTTGCACAGCGCGCGAAAGTTGTCGGGGAGCCCGGCAGTGCGACGTAGGCGCCGACGCGGATCCCGCCACTTCGCTGGGGGCTGGGCGCGGGCATCGGCGCGCCTAAGGCGGCCTATACCCCGTCATAGCGAGTGTGCGCCGAGGGGGGATTTCACACCGTTTTCGGCCTATACCCCGCGGGCCGCCTGCCCCCCAGCAGCCCGACAACCGGAGCTGCGGTGCGGTGCGCACTGCGCGGTGACTGCCGCCGGTTCAGGTTTTTCTCCTATCTCACTGTCCGAATGCAAGGAGTTTGCTAAACTCGGACTAGGGTGTGGGAAGGGGGTGTAACTTTGCCACCGAAAAGCTCCAAACATGCTTAACGCGCTTTCCGCACACGGTGACTTCCGCGCAGCCCCACGCCACAAGAGTTGGCTGAGAGGCAGTCGACGACATACCACTCGGAACAGCCGGCGAACAGCCAGCAGTGCGGACGGTTGTGCTGCGGCGTCAAAAACGCGAAGCCAGCATCGTTTCGTGCGCGGCGCATCGTTTGAGTAGCCGCGTCAAGCCGCGTCACGCTGGTCCATACGAGAACCCCCCATGCTACTAAATCATGATGAGCTTAAATGGTCACATTTGTGGCCACAAACTACCAGGCGATCTCGCAGCACCGGGCAGCACAAAAGAGGGCATCTGAAGAGAGCACACGAAGCGCCCCACGTCTTATATTATGTGTACGCCTCGGCGCACGGCGCACAAAAAACGGTACTCAGAGGCAGCCAGGCCATTGAAGCGGTGCTACATGCCGTCGACGCCTGCGCTCGATCTCGCCACGCCGGCATCTACGCGCGTCGCATCCAGCGGCACTTCAGTAGATCGCAAGATTATAAACCCTTGTGTAAATGGACTCGTGGTCTAACTCGACTATCTGGTCGAAAAAGCGGATTGCCAATGCCGCAGGGCCATTCAAGTCACGGTTTAGTAGCAGTCACGGTACCTATTCTCCGCATGTCCGTGATGTCACTGGCACCGTGACCGTGACGGTTTAAGTTAGCAGTATCTCAGGCTCCAACAGGTTCCAACAGCGGCGGGCCTAGGACCTCCAGATGGCCATACGGTAAGCTACGATGGCGGACTCGTTTAAGAAACGTCTACTGGAGGTTCCGACGGATACTATGGTCCTGAGTCGGACTCCGAGTCCGACTCGGAGGCGGAGTTACTAGCCTGGAAACTTCTGAAAACGCCCCACACTCTAGCCCCACGCTACAGCTGCAAAGGGCCGCCTCACTTCGACCCCCCTTACCAAACGCTGGGAACAAAGCGAGTTTAGTCGTTTGTGCCCGCACGAACGGTAGTCTATATTTATTGGTATGGCCGCGCGCTTTGGCCGTATCGTATACTCGGAGCATGCAGCCCAGTCATTTTCGTGGGCGCCGGCAACCGGACGACGCTATGCAAAAAACGCGGCAGCAAATGAGCTGCGTCGAGCCGAGAAAATGAGCAAACCATGAAAAGTTCGACGCGATCGTC
>Ga0114994_10000473_pt1 | contig 26780 bp, 8 predicted proteins | sample ArcticOcean_MG_C_9_FD_87043 | JGI IMG/M metagenome (GOLD analysis project Ga0114994, IMG submission 87043) | Marine microbial communities from western Arctic Ocean - ArcticOcean_MG_CB2_152 | ecosystem: Environmental > Aquatic > Marine > Oceanic | place: Arctic Ocean: Canada Basin | collected...
CGGAGTTTAAAATACGCCGACGAGCGGACGGCCCTTTACGGATCGACCCACAACACCCCGCCGCCGGTGGCTGCTCACACGGTCGCCGGCGGCGGACCAAGGACGCGCGCCAGAAAACACGTCTACACCAACGACAACGCCGCCCGCTCACGGAGCGCGGGCGCGATCGCCGACGAGACGAACAACGGCGGCGTTGACACCCCTTCCCTATTGACTGACGATGTAGCGACGCTAGCGACGGTTCGTGCTCACGGCGGAGCCCGAACACGATCGCCAAGGCGGCATCAAACGGCTTTCCGTCAGCTCACTCCCCGGCCGGAAGCTTGGAGCGCCTTACCGCGTCCTCGCTTTATCCCCACGGCCGATTCCCCACCCGCCCGGGCTCCACCGTACGACGAGCCCCACAAAGGCTGATCTACACGAGGGCGAAAAACCCCTCCATGAGCCCGTGTGATCCTCAAAAAAATATGGCAACTGTCTTGGCGTTTTAGTCACTTCCTCCCGCGACGGCGCCGTGCACGCACCCGACGGCGCCGTGCACCAACCGCGATGTCCGCTAAATAGATAATTCACACCGCAGCGAAGACTACCTGACACGGGCTGGGGACCCGGCCTCTAGGCGTGCTCATCAGAGAGTCCGCCGCCCCCAGCGAGGGCCTACTTTCAAAGGTCTTAGTCCGTCAGGTTCAGGAGCGCCGCGACGCCCGCGAGCACCCAGGTGTCCGGGTCCACGGCCGTGGGCAGCTCCACGGCCACGACGAAGTTCGTGGACATGCCCGTCGTACTCAGCACGCCCTTGCGCTCGGCCGTCTTGTAGACGGGGCAGGCGTAGCGCGTCGGCGGGATGACGTGGTCGACGCAGGGGATGAAGTGGACGATGGGCAGGGGCGTGTACATCTCGCCCAGGTCTGAGGGCACGACCAATTCAAGTTCCCGGTCCCACCGCGCGCCCTCGAGCATCATGCCTGAGCACAGGACGCCGTCCTCCGGGGCCTCGGGCGGTATGTCAAATCCGCAGATGTCGTACTTGTACGCCAGGGTGTCGATGGCGACCATGTACTTCCGCGCAAAAGTTTGGAGCGTCCCGGTCATGAAGCCCTGCGGGAAGAAGAAGACCGGCAGGGGGAAGGCGACCGGGAGGCCCTGCACCAGCCACGTTCGCATGAACTCGACCCGGTTCAAGAAATCCTTCATCCAGCTGCCCAGGGTCTTCATCGTCGCGAAGCTCACTTTTTCCCAGATCGGCGGCAACGCGTTATTCATGAGCCCGACGTACATGTCATCTAAATCGGAGGACATGATGGCCTGGCCGCCGATGGCCCGCCGCAATTCATAGAGGGACAACGTCATGGTGCCCAGCAACCGGTTGAACTTGACCATCTCCTGTTGAAGTACGGTATCTAAGGACGTCAAGAGCCCGTTGGCCTGGATCACGAAGGTCGTTTCGCCCTTGTCGTCCTCGTCCAAAATAGAAGGTATCCGCGCCTCCGCGTCGTTGATCACGTCGATCACGATCTCGTCCGCGGACTTGCCGCCCCCTCCTGATGCTGATCGAGGCTGCAGCGCTAAAATGGCCGACATAAGGGTCGACGACTCGGCCCGGTTAAAGGTGATGTTCGCGTTCTCGTGCATCCCAAAGATCTCGGGCTCGTCCACTTGCGGAAGGGAACTGAAATATGAAGTGTGCTCCTCCAGCGGTCCCACCGTCGCCGGGTGGTACAGGCCCGACTTCGAAAAGGCGTGGGGTTTATATTCATTGTTCTCTTTGACCATAATAGCTTCGTCAAAATAAATGGATAATATGGTGAGGAGACACCGCCGGTCCCAGTCGTCCGTGACGCGGCCCCCGTAATTGATGTGGCCCGTGATGAAGCGCAGGGCGTCCCAGGGGATGGTCTCCTGCTCGTCCAGAAAGCGCCGCATGACGTTGATGGACGTCTCCAGGTCCGACTCGTCGAACGCGTATCGTATGTTCCACCCCAAGGGCCCGAACTTCCGCCGCTCCAAAATGTTGCCGTGGAAGAAGCACAGCGCGCTCAGAATGCGCTTGAAGGCGTCCGACTTCGAGCAGGTGTCGAACTCGTCGGCCTTGACCAGGTTCTGGTAGCTCCGCAGCAAGTTCGCCCGGATGCCCTTGGGCGGCTCGTTCGTCATCTTGACGCCGTTCTGGAGCACGGCCACGGGGAAGTAGGGCGCCGGCGAGGAGGTCAAAAACAACCGAAAGTCTTTGTGGTTCTTTCCCTTGTTCTCGCCCAGGTTAAAACACATGACCTCCAGGTTGTGCATCCAGCTCTTGGCGAGCATGCAGTTCTGGAGCAGGACCCAGTCGCCGGACTTCGTGCCCTTTTCCACCAGCGCCTCGGCCACGGGGCCCTGGCCCTGGCCCAAGGAGACCAACTGCAACCTATCGGAGTATTCCTTTTGTTTCGCTAGCTTGAAGAGCATGCCCGTGGGGTCACTGCCCTTGGACAAGATAAAGATGCACGGCGTCGAATTGTCCAGGTCGTTATAAATCTCGTCCATGGTGCCGGCCTGGGCCTCGGCTAACGCACTACCGAACTCGTGCCGCACGAACTGGTTCACCGCTTTGAGGCCTTGCTCGTCCCGTAGCGCTCGCACTAAAATAAGCTTGGAGAAGCGCGTCGTCTGATCTTCAAAGGGCGCCGGTAACGGGGCTTCATACGGATTCGGGGCCTCCAGCCATTCGACCCACTCCGGCCATTTTTTTCCCATGTTCTTGGTGATAGTTTTAAAAGGTGAGGGGGTTTCCTCGTCCCCGAGGTTGAACTCCGCGGCACATAGCAAATCCCAGGAGGCCTCGGGGATCTTGTCCGGGTGCGGGTTCTCCGGTTGGGTCTCTCGGTCCACTATTCCGGGGCCTCTGACAAACAAAGCCCACTCCTGGACCGGGATTTTGTCTGCATGCCTTAGAATGTTAAAGACGAGTAGAGCACTATACAAAGTCTTGTCCTTCTCGAAGAGCCCGCGACAGATGTTTGCGTAGCAGTTCTCCGTACTGTATTTGATGATGATCTCCAGGCGCTCGTCTTGGACCTCACAAGGTTCGGAGTCCCGCAGACACGTGGCGAAGAGCGTCTGGTAGTACTGCAAGGAGTACTGGTACATAGGATCAATTTGCGCCATGTCGGCGATGACGAAATAGATAATAGACCCCCGCGTCGCGACGGTTCGGTAGCACTCTCTAGCTTCATCAATTTCTTGCTTCGTAACAACGGCAGCTTCCATGCGCTTCCCGATCATGATCGACACTTTTTTGGACTCGGCCAAAGTGTTGATCAAGTCCTCGTCGTCCAGGATATTCCCTTGGGCCTCGCTTAGCCTTTTAAGAATGTCCGCCTCGAGCTCCGCGACCTTCTTCTTGTCCGCGGACATCTGCAAAAGTAGTTGGACGTTCTTGCGCTCCACGTCGGGCATTTCAGCTTTTACGACATCACCGAGCAACTGGTCCTCGAGCCCTTCCATGGTCACGGTAAAGTTGATGATGGTAGTCTTGATCGCGACTTCGGGAAGGTAGTGGGGGTTGGGCATCTTACTTGTCATGAACAGCTTAAAGAGATCGTCGTAGTCGACATTACTGTCACCTAATCGGATGAGGCGCCGGGCGCCCTCCGTGAAGATGGCTTTGGCCAAGACCGGTTCTAGGGCCGGTTCGATGGCTTCGTGCACGTCCTCAATCAGTAGAGGCTTGCCGTTGCGTATGCCGTTCTCCAACACGCGTAACAGATTGATGTCGGTCATGGTTGAAGTCAGTAGCCCGTCTCCCTCTAACATCTTGCGGATCCATCTATTAGCTTGGGCTTGCGGGTCGATCATCAGGGGCCACCGCTGGCCCTGCATCACTAGAATGGCGTTGTTTGTGGAGACCTCGTCCGTCGGTAGCAGCTGCGTCTGCCACTCCCTCACTTGGACTGGATCTCCCACAGTGTCTAGTAAAGTCGGCGCCCCGGACGTAGGTAAGTCCAACGACCGCGCCAACTCCGTCCAGTCGGCGAAGAGCACGTCTCGGTACGTCCCCGTGAACGGCCCGTAGTAGCTAATGGCCGCACAAGAGAGTAAAGTGTCACCGATCAAATCCACGCGCTGATCTCTATAGATAAACAGGTTCTCCTTCCACCGCACGCCTTCCGAACTTAACCCGCCGGTAAGTTTCTCGGCGTTCTGGAGGCGCATCGCGGTTTGCGCCTGGGCCTGCATCAACTTCTCCTTTTCGTCCACGGTCTCGGCGCAGGTCTTTTGGAGTTGAGCGACTTTCTCGATGACCGCTTTTAAGTTGTCCCGCTTTTCCTGCAGCTCCGAATTGGCCTTGTCGAGCTTCGCGTTGAGCTCGGCGACCATGGCCCGCTTCGGGCCGACGGTCTTCGCCACGCGGTGGTACGTGTTCATGGCGTGGAGCCACATGCACAGGCCTTTGGCGGCGGAAGAAACCCGTCCCACGGTGTCCACGGACATGCCCTCGTCGTTGACGTACTTTTGGAGTTTCTTGATCGTGGGCTCGGGGATGTTGTCCTTGTCGTAGCCTTTCAAGTTCTCGAGGAACTTGGAATCACCCAGTACTTTCTTGGCCGTCTTCCAGTCCGGCGACTCCTGGAGCATGATACACACGCCTTCCATCGTCAACTGGACCGCCGGGGGCGGACTCGAAAAGGCCTTCACTTCCGTGATGTCCGCCTTCGTTAACGAGTCCAGGGCCTTGACGGCGTTATTGAGGGCGGGCATGGCCACGTCTAAGTCCGCCTGGGCGTCGTCCGCGACGGCCTTGACTTCCGCGGACTGGACGCTCAAAGTCTTCTCCTCGGCGCTCACCTTCTCCTTGACGACGTCCGCTTCCGCTTGGTCGATGGCGACCTGCTTGAGCATGACCTCGGCGTCCGCGGCCTTCTTCACCAGGACGGGTCCGAGCTCTTCTAGTTCACCTCGCAACCCATCGACGACCGCGTTCGTCTCCGCGAGTTTGGCGCACCCGACCTCCATCTGCTCGATTTTGACGTCGACGTTGCCCTGGAGCTCGCCCAATTTCGACGAGTACATCCCAATCAAATCTAGGTAGGATTTAGGTGTGGTATACGTCTTCCTCCTTAACTCGTTGAAGAACTTTTCGCTGGTCTCGTTGATGGACGTATGCACTTTGACGCAGATCTGGGCCACGGCACTTCTACAGATCTCCTCTTTCGCGTCCGTGCCGGCGCCGAACTTGAAAGACGCTAAGAACTGGTTCGCCACGGCAAACAGCGCGCTTTCCGGCCAGCCCAGGTACCAGTCGATGGTGCAGCAGTTGACTAACGAAGGGAACTGGCGGCACCGCACGCGCAACGCGTCGCCGACGGGCGACATGCACAAACAAATGTGAAGCTTGTCCCAGACGCGCGCGATGAAGGTGGCCACGCAGTTGTCCCGCGACGCCGGCACGCCCAGTTCGTCGCAGACGGGGATCATGTCCGAGCAGATCTTGTCCAATTCGTCCTGGGGGAAGAGGTTGGGGATCTCTCCACTGTTGAGGATGGAGTTGACGTCTTCCAACATGGACTCCTCGACCACTTGGGTGTCCGTGAACAGAAAGGCCACGTTCTCGCCCTCGACGCCGGTCTTGATCATGAAGACTTTGATGTCTTCCCTAAAATCTTTGAGGCCGTACCCTCTCGAGATTTCAATACTCAAACACGGCATCTGCCCAATGAACGCCGCCATCCGTGTGGTCGATTGTTTCCCGGACCCGCCCACGCCCACGAGCATGGCGTTGCCCCGCGGTTGCCTTAATATGCGACTCATCCTTGCTATATGGCGCACCGCATCACTAAAAAAGACCAAGTTCATGCGCGTCGGGAAGGAGACATTATATTCATCTAAGGCATCCCCCAACAGGGAAGTGATCTTGTCGATGCCGCCCAGCTCGTAGCGCCGACTTTCCACGTCGACCCCAGCCTTCATGAAGTCGCAGAAGAGCACGGAGTGCTCCCCAAAAATCTGCTCCGGCGTCTGGGGCATCTGGCCCAGGTGCCTCGATAAGAGATCACAAGCTAATTTCTCGAACCAGCCCTGGTCCTCGAAGTTGATCAACCTATCGTAGAACACCCGTTGCGATTCGTGCAGCCACAGCTTCGCCAGGGTCTCCTGGTCTTTACACTTCACGGAAGAGATCATCAGCATGCCCTGGAAGACTTTTGAGATGTCTCGCAAGTTGAAGGTGTAGTGGAACTTGGCCGGCGTCGGCAGTAATTCCGCGGAAATAGAATCGTAGATCTCGATGGTCGCCGCGACGATACCACCCACGAGCCGCTGGACCTCCTTCTCGAACGGCTTCATGAACCCGGCGAAGATGCTCTCAAAAATCACCTTCATCACGTTTTCACTAGCCGGCGGCACGCACAAAACGTTGTAGTGTCGCGTGAAGCGCGGGGTCACTACCGATCGACCGCCGCCCGGTGGCGCCGCGCCCGTGAACAACATCATGTCCGTAATATCCTTGAAGAACAACTTGTCCCGATCGTAAAAGCCCTTGTGATCTAAAAATTGCCGTAAGAGCTCCACGGGCGGCTGGGCCCCGTACTCTTCCGTCAAAGGCATGTTGATGTCATCCACAAAAAAGATGCACTTCTTGCCCGCGGGCGCTCCCAATAAATTCTTCCGTTTTTTCTCTAACTTACATTCAATGGCTTGTTGCGTAATGAGAGACAGTGTCTGGGCCGAGAAGTTCATAAACGTAGGAACAACGGCCAACCCGCCCTCGTCGGGGTATGGCTCCAGGGACCGCAGCAAATTCTGGACCATGACCGTCTTGCCCGTGCCCGTCATGCCGGTGACGAAGACGGGCTTATCGACCGTGATGAGAGTGCGCATTAAATAGCTAAACCGCGTGGTGTCCTCGGTGGGCACCATGATCGCGGTATAAGCCAGCTCCTTGTCGAACTTGAAGGCGCCCACTAACTTGGTCCACGGCGCGAATTTGCCCCCCTCCACGGTCGTGTCCACGAAGTAGTCGAAGGCCGTGCCCATGCCCGGCACGTCCAAGGGAATGGCGGAACCGTCCTCGCCGGACGTCTCCATCATTTCTTTCGCGAAGTCGTCGAACTGGTCGTGGTCCTTGGCCTGGCAGCTGCCGCCCACGCTCCAGACGAAACTAAAGAACCAGAGCTTCTCTACTAAACGGAGGAGTAGGTCCGGTTTCTCGGCGTAGACCTCGAACTTTACTTTGCTTTCGGGGCCAAAGAAGATGGACTGGAAGATCATCGCAGACGACGTGGCGAGCTGGATGTCCACGCACCCGACCGGCTCCTTGCACTTCTTTCTCTGAAACGTCAACCCTTTTTGGAAACACGCGTCGTATAACTCTAATAATCTACCGGCGACAATAGGAGGCACCTGCTCCGGAAAGGTCTGCGTCCAGGACGTGACGTAGGGCATCCACCCCAGGTCGGACGGCGTCATGAACACGACGCCAATCCGAGACACGGTGGCCGGCGACGCGACGGCTAAATCCATGACCTCGAAGAGCATCTTCATCTCCTCCTTGAGTTTGATGCGCTCGCCGTTCGCCAGGCACAGCGTCATGTTGTCGTCGAGGACGGTGTTCATGTTCTCGATCCACAGGGCGTCGATGGGGCCGTCGAAGACCGTCCACTTTCTTACTGGGGACTCGTCGTTCACGGCTCGCCGCATGATGGTACTGGCGAGGCCGTCGCGCCATTCTTGGGTGACCATGTTCACTTCCCCGTACAGCTCGCCCATGGTAATACATTTCGGGTTCAGGATTTCGAACGTGACCTCCTGGTACTGCTCGTTCTTCGAACCCTGAGCGTGGAGCGAGGACATAATTCTTGAGAGGATGCGGTAACATGTTGATTTCCCAGCACCCGTCGGTCCCACTAGCGTCGCACCGAAGCGAATGTTAAAAATGTCGAACATCTGGATCACTTTCTTGTGGAAGCCCGGGATATTTTGTAACCCGGCTTTAGTAATTTCCTCCTCCATGGCCACCTGGAACTCGCCGTAGTCGTTGTCCGGCACGACGACGCCGGGAAACAGGTCCTTGATGATGGCGAAGAAGAGGGGGATGTCGTCCGCCAGGAATTTGGGGAGGTTGGAGTCCCGCAGCGCCCGGATCAAGACTAAATCTTCAGAAATGTCGGGGTTGGCTCGTTTCAAACCGCCGGCCATCACCAGCACACTCTTCACGGCTCGTAGCCCGTAATCGTAGTGGGGCTGCTGACTTAACTGCTCACTACATAAGATATAAAGCTTGCACATCTTTCTGGATAACGTTTTAGCGTCGCCGAAGCCCTCCGCGAAGAGCATGATCTCCGCGATCAACGCGTAGTTGGGGACCATCATGGACACGGGCCGGAAACACACTTGTAAATTATCGGGCAGTTCCGTCCGACCCGCGTAGCCGGGGTTCATGGTGATAATGACATGGTGATCCACTAACTTAATTTCGACGCCCATGAAGTTGATGTTCGTCTTGCCCGCTAAGCGCCCTTCCCGGATGACGAGTAACTGTTGCGCAATCACGGACAGGACCTCGATGTCGATGCGGTTGAACTCGTCCAGACAGACCCAACTCCCGCTCTGGGCTAAACCTCGAAACAACTTGCCCATCATCTTGTAGTCGATCTGGTCGGAACAGTTGAACACGACGCATTGGATGGCCATGGCTTTGGCCAAATCCTTGGACGACTCGGTCTTGCCCGTGCCGGCGGGGCCCGAGGGCGCGGCGCCTAATTTAAGCCCGTAACTCCCAGTTAGCGTGAGCCAGCATCGGTCAGTCAAAGGCGTAATGACCAAACGCGACGCGCAGCCCATGTACTCGTAGCCGTAGTTGATGATGGCGTCGGAGTGCTTGATCCAGCAATCTTCGCCGCCGTCCTTGTTCTCCCAGTAGTACCGAAGCTGCTGCATCCAGTTGAAGTCGTCCACTCGCGAGACGCCCTTGGCGATGAGGTCTTCGATGATATCTCTCGCGTGCACGTCTGTGGTGACCAGAGCCACGACGCACTTTCTCTGTAATGATGTTAAATCAGACCGGATCTTCTTGATCAACCCTTGCAAGTCATCAAGATTCGTCTGGTACCAGGGCTGCATGCCGTCCTCTCGTATCGCTTTCTCCGTGCCTCTCGCCCACATCATCTGGACCACCGTGGCGACCACTTGACCAGCGGTCCCGCCGACGACCCACTCGTCCCTCTCGACGGTGTCGTACTCCAGTAACCCGGCCTTCATGCAGCCGTGCAGGGATTGCTTCATCCTAGCTTCTACTGAACTCAACCAGTCCTCGACGTTGCCCCTGGCTTTCAAGTTCTTCCCTAGCGCGACGCGTTCGCCCTCCCCGGAGAACATGGCGTGGATGTCCACGGACGAGGGATCGTCGCCGAAGTCCAGCTTCACCAAATTATCAAAACACTTGCGCATGTGGGGCTGGACCGCTTGCGGGTTCTTCGACTGGCTGAGGATCTCGAGCAACTCGTCCGCTGACAAGAAATAAAATCTAGGGAACGCCGAGCACTTCGTCTCGATGTACTCGTCCAACGACTTCTGGATCTTATCCAATACGGTGTTGTGCTGCAGAAACAGCTCTTTTCTACCGGCTACGGTACAGGACTTGAGCGCGGCGGGGTCGTCGGCGGTCGCCTTCATCAGGGCCTTCCAGGACTTGTCCACGCCCTGGAACTTCTTGGCCGCCGCCGGGAGCTGCCTAATGATGTCCGCCGAGGCGAAGATCGTTTCTAGGTACATCCAGGCCCGTTGACACGCGAGCCATTCGTCCAAAGTGTCCTGGAATAAAATAAGGTTTTTGCGCCAGCCCTCCACGAAGTCCCGGATGCCTCCGACGTACCGACTTCCTAGCACGGTGTTCACCGCCACTAAAGATTCGTCTAGCGCGGCGATGACATCGGTCGTGTCGCCCAGAATGTACAGGTCCTTGACGTCCTTGTACGGCGTCACGATGAGCTCCGTGGTCTCCCAGGCCGCCGCGACCTTGGCCATCATCTCCTCTAGGACAGATTCTTGGGTAGCATTCGTGGCGAGCACCGTTAACGCGTCGGCGTGCTCGGTGACGCCTCGATTCAGGATGTCGCCCAACGTGAAGTTGACGTCACCTTTCACTTCGAACCCCAAAAGTTCGTGGATGTCGGCCCAGTGCCGTTCCTGCAAGTTCGTGTTCCGTAAGTTGACCACGCACGGTAGCAGAGGCGTGAAGGTGTCCACGCTGTCCTTGAGCCGCGGCACGACGGGGTTGCCGGGCATGCCCTTCATGGCCTGGAAGACGGTCTTGGAGTACATGTTGACCTGCTTTTCGAGTTCGGACGCGTCCATTTCTAGCAAAGGAGTGACGACCCAACCGGCCGTGAGCTGACTCCACTCCTTGACGCCCCGCCACAGCTTTAATTTCAGCGTGAGATCTAACTGGACTTCATCCAGCGTGTCGTACTCGTCGACGTCCAAGCCCAACGCGACTTGATACTCGGACAAAGTTTCGGACCTGGCGCGGAGATCATCTAACGAGTCGCTCTGCGCATCCAAGAAGGATAAAACAGTAGAGGGCTTCTCGTGCACACTTGCCAAAATAGGATCGTCCAGCTTCTCCCGGACTAGACCGACCTTCTTTTTTAGAGCCGGCACCTCCCGCTCGATTTCCTCCGCGAACTTCTTGGAGTCCTCGTCCTCGCGCGCCTCCGCGATCTGGGCGCCCGTATCGAGCGAACCCATGTTCTCCTCGCACATGGTCAAATTGGCCTTCTGGCTCTCGGGCACGGGCCACTTCTCCTTGTCCATCAATTTGGCCATGAGCTTCAAGTGGTCCTGCCGCGCGGTGTAGCCCTCCACGGAGCCCTGGGCCTCCTTGACGGTCTTGACCTTCTGCACGAACTCCGCCACGTCCTGCGGGCTTCCGATGACGATCGGAAGTTGCGTGGAGATGTCCTTCAGCAGTCTTTTAAACCCGCGGTCCATGAGTTCTGGGAGTAATGCTTGTAAAGCGTCCACACATCGAGTCGGTGAGGGTAACAAGGCCGTCTTCAACGCTAACGAGTCCACTCTCAAAATAGCAACGTCCGCGCTCCGCGGGATGCCCCTGAAATCGTCGCGCTGGTCCCGGAATTTGTCGATGGCGCCGCTGTATTCGGCGAGGTCCACGGGGTCCCCGAAGTGCGTGGACATGGTCTTCAAGAACGCGTCGTTCTCCGCACTGACACTTCCTTTGCCGGCGTAGGGCTGGAAGACCTCGCAGTATCTACTCGTTTGGTCGAACGTGTTCGCGAGGGCGTCGGCGATGTCCTGGCTGCAGCTGATGAAGGCCGGTTCCCTCGATACCAAGTCTTGGACCGTGACCTCTTCCTTCTGCTCGCCGTGGGCGTCGTCGCCGTCGGTCATGACGTATAGCGCTAGGTCCGGGTGGGCGAAGATGCGGTCGGGGATGCCCACGACTCGCAAGCAGGCTTGCAATACATCATTAAAGCAGAGCTGCATGTCCTGTTTCGACGGTAAGAGCTGCAGTTCGCCTTGTACAAAGGACACCTCCACTCGGAAGAGAGGCGTGGCGGACGCTTCCTCGTCTTCCTCGAGGAACGCGAGCGAGTCTACTTTTTGCACCGTGTCCGGGTCGTCCCTATACACCACATGCTTCGGGAGCTTGGAGGGGGGCGGGTTCACCAAGCGCAGCGCGTTCGCCGCGGCCTCCAACGCCAGTTCCCTTAACGCAGCAACTACGTGGCAATCGACCAATCTCAAAAACCGCGTCAGCTTCCGGCACTCGCTGCGCAGCGCCGCCCGCTCCATGAAGGTCATGCGGTGGTCGGCCACAATATTCGCTGCCTTCAGGAAGGCGTCGACGACGTCGTCGCAGGCCGTCCGTGCGACCTGCTGCACGTCCGCACTGAAGCGCACTAAACCCTCGGCCATTTCTGCTTGTCTTTGTTCCTGCTCTTTCACAAAGTCCTCCAATTCGTAAGTGATCGCGGGGTCCGCGCTCAGCAGACCCAGCTGCAGGGTGTCCTGGCACAGGCCCTGCACATTGAGGAGAGAGTCCCTTAATGCCGGCTTGAATATAAATAGTTGTTCTTTAACAGCTTTGGCGGCGGCTCTAATTTTACCCCTTTTCACAACCTTCTTCCACACCTGAAAGGTCTTCCAGCTCCTATATTGGGCGAAGAAGTTTATCCTGGCCATGGCGTGGTAGTCCTTGAACTCCTTCTCCCACACGCTCAACTGAGTGAACTCCGAGTCGCTCCTCTCGAACTGGGTCACGCCGGAACAGCTGACCGTGAAGTAGTCGCTTTCGTCCACCTGCGCCCAGGCGCAGACCTTCAAATCGTACGCGGACGAGGTCTTCTGCCGCCTCGTCAAGTAGAGGAAGCTGCCGGCGTCGTCGATGAAGGCCGCCATCTGCTGCGGCGTCAGGTCCAACGAATCTAAGAATGAGACCTTCTTCGGGACCAGGTCACGCACGACGAAGGGCACCACGGCGGCCTCCTGGATCTTGATGATGGCCTTCTGGGGTGAGACCCTCCGCCGAATTTTATGCGGCTTGCTCAATACGTGCCGTGCCGTCAAGGCTAAAGCCGCCCGTTCAGTAGACAGCGTCCCCGTCAGGGAACCCGCTTGCGTTTTCATAAGCATCGGCGCCGTGCGCGACATCTGCTCGGCCGGACTCGGCTTCCGCTTGGCCGTCCGCCGGCCAGTGCGCGACAGCATCTTCATGGGTTTCAACGAGTTCTTGTCGAAGGCCGGCGGCAGGCACTCGAGGCGCCGCCTTAACTCGTCGGCGTCCATGGGCGCCGGCGGCGCGTCGGCCTCCTCGTACATGCTGCTGGGTGCTGCCCCTCCTCTGGGCGGGCAGCCCTCGGCAACGCTCGTTTCGTTGGCTGCTGCTGCCTCCCGCGACACTACGGTTCGCTGCAGTGCTTCCCAACACTGAAGTCCGCCGCTCAGCTGCTGGAGCTTTGCACGCCGGACGCTGGCCGCTATTAGTTTTGGGCTAGTGAATTGCTAGTCCCACTAGCTTTTGCTGGAGGGGCGGGGACGGCCAGTATCCGTATGGGGGGCTCCAGGCCAGGTTCCAGATGCCTGGCGAGCCCTGCCGGAGGGTCTCGGCCTCGGCGCCCCGCGCCGAGCTGCCGCCTCGAAGCATCTCGAAGCACCGCGAGAGGCTGCCCGCACGCGCGCATTGGTCGCATCAGCAGAGCCGGCTGCCCCCACGCCGCCGCCGCGCCCTTTTACGCGACGCATGGCGTCGTTCGACACTCTGAACTACAGCAAATGGGACTCCTTAGACTGCTCCTCCGACGACGAGCCACAGCGTTCGGTGCGCGTGGACCCGCGCGTTGTAGCAAAGGGGACGATCAACCCGCGCGCGAGCGGTGCGGCCACAGTGAAGGCCGACGGCTCGAAGCAGTACTCGGTGCAAATGTCTAACCGCGATGGGCCGTGCGTCGTCGAGGAGGACGCGCCGCCGCTGACCGAGGAGCCGGACAAGCCCTTCGAGACGCAGCTCGCCTGGCAGAATGATGAAAACAAGGCGTTGGTGCAGGTCGCGCTGCCCGAGGGCACGGAGGCTTCCGCCGCGTTCTCCGACTGCGAGGTCTACTTGCATATACAGGGCATGGACGCTGTTAGATTACCGCACCCGCCCGTGGATCCGAAGACGTGCCGGTGGGCCGTCGGGCAGCGGCTGTTCCACGGGAGTGCCGTACCGAAGAGGTGTTTGGCGCTGGAGCTCCGCAAAGCGACGAAGGTACTGTGGCCCCAGAACACCTTCGGCGGCGGCACGGGCGATCCCCTAAAAAGCGGCGAGGAGATCGAGTGCGCCTGGCGCCAACCGACGCCCATGCTCGCGTCGACACCGACCAGCAAGGACGACTGGCGCGGCGAGTACAAGTGGCAGCAGGACAACGAGCGCGTGTCCGTCTGGTTCGCCATGCCGCCGGACGTGACGAAGCAGGACGTGACCGTGACGTGCCTGCCGCGGTTCTTGATTGTGGAGGTGAATAAGGGACATACCAAAGGCAAGTACCAGCGGCGCTTGACCGGCGCCTGCATCCCCGCGGAGCTCGTCTGGCAGTTCGACGATGACCTCGGGAAACGGCGGCTCCGCGTCGAGGTCGTCATGCGCGACCTGCGGAGCTGGGAGGACGGGCCGTTCCTGCCGGAGATGTCCCGGAAGGAGGCGGCGGCGGCGAAGAAGAGCGCCGGTTAACTTGGTGGTTTTTACACACGACTATAGCTCGGCCGACTTGCCCTTGATTGAGAGCACCTCCTGTGTGGACAGCGACGAGTGAGGATTGACGCGCCGATGGCGTCATCTTGAAGAAGTCTCCGACGCGGTGACGCGCAATCTCGAAGAATAGGCCGCCGTTCGGGGGGATGCCCCAGGCCGGGAAGCCGCCGGCGCCATACCCTTCCTCGGCGGGGATGTCGAGCTTCCTCGTCTCGCCCACGGCGGCGCCGAGCAAACCCTGGTCCCAGCCCGTGATGACGGAGCCGACGCCCGCGTTGTAGGTAAACGGCTGCTGGCCCGGGTCCTTCGTGGACCAGAACTTCTTGTCGGTCTCCTTGACGACGCCGGTGGCGTGCACCGTGATCGTGTCGCCTTTGGCAATGATAGGTGAGCCGACCGGCCCAGGCGTCACGGTTAGCTTCAACGTCTTGAGGCCTGCGATGCTCTCCCAGGCGCGCGCGCTCGTGCAGAGCTGGGCTGCGACGAGTGCGCGAGCCAGGACGACGCTGCGGCGTGCCAGGATTGCCATGATTGCTGTGTGTGTCTTGTAGTCGGTGTTATAATACTGTGCAATTGGTTACACGTCAGCGCTGTATGCTCAATTGTTCCTGCCTTTCTTTGTTGGTGCAGAGGCAACGTCAAATTGCTGTGTGCTGCGCGGGTAAGTTGGCTCAATGAAACCCGTTTAGTAATTAATAGCGATTTTTTTTCCTGTGTCCAAAATCCACACGCACGTGACTGACGCCGTACTGCCGGGACAAGACTCGACAGGAGCATTAAAAAGCTGCTGGGTTAAGTCACATCCTCCCGCGTTCGCCCCCAAGAATCGATCCGAGGACTCCCCAGGGCTCTCCAAGCCCCTGCAGCAAAACAACAAGCCATGGCCTCCGTCATCGCCTCCCTCGACTGCCGGACGCCGGACAGCGCCCGGAGCGCGCCCAGCACGCCGGGCGCCTTCGCCGGCGACCCGTGCTTCTTCTCGCGGGGCGCGCACACGTTCCGCGTGCCCTCCGATCTCCACAAGGAGAATAGGCGGGGCGCGCTCGAGCGGCTGAAGGGCCACGCCGCCGGCGTCGTGGTGCTGGTGGGCGGCGTGGCGCGGACGAGGAACGACACGGACCACGAGGAGCTCTTCCGGCAGGAGTCGTACTTCCAGCACCTGTTCGGCGTGAAGGAGCCGGGCTGGGTCGGCGTGCTCGAACTACCGTCGGGGACGGCGACGCTCTTCGCGCCCGAGCTGCCCCGGGCGTACAGCGTCTGGATGGGCAAGATCGCGACGCGCAGCGAACTCTCGAATCGGTACGGCGTCAAGGTCAAGTGGTTGAGCGAGCTCGGGGACCACTGCGCGAAATTTACGCAAGCGTTCGTGCCGCGCGGCCGGAACTCGGACTCGGGCGCGCGGCTCGACGAGGCACTCCCGCTGCCCGTGGCGCTGCCGAACCTTGTGCAGGACACGTGCCCGAACGCGTGCTTCGTCGCGCTCGCGGAAAGTAGAGTGATCAAGAGCGAAAATGAAAGGAAGCTCCTCCGGTACGCGTCCTGGGTGTCCTCGAACGCGCACGCCGCGGTCATGCGCGAGGCTACAAGTGGCACGATGGAATATGAACTAGAAGCTAGATTTTTGTACCACTGCTCGTCGCAGGGCGGCTGCCGGACCTGCGCGTACACGTCCATCTGCGCGTGCGGCCCGAACTCCGCGGTCTTACATTACGGCCACGCGGGCGCGCCGAACGATAGAAGACTGGAGACGGGCGACCTGGCCTTACTAGACATGGGCGCCGAGTACCACTGCTACTGTTCTGACTTAACGTGCACCATGCCGGTGGGCGGCCGGTTCACGAGCGCCCAGCGCGTCGTGTACGAGGGCGTTCTCCAAGCGCAGCGGGCGGTCTTCGCGTTACTGAAGCCCGGGACGTCGTGGACGGACTGCCACCTGGCCGCGGAGGGCGAGGTTTTGAAAAGCCTGGAGGTCCTGGGGGTCGTGAAGAAGGGCTGCGTGACCGAGGCCCAGCGCGCGTGCGTGGGCGGCGTGTTCCTCCCTTGTGGATTGGGCCATTTTATTGGATTGGACACGCACGACGTGGGGGGTTATTTACCAATACACCCCGCGCGGTCCGACCGCCCCGGTCTTAACAAGCTCCGGACCGCGCGGACGCTGAAGGAGGGCATGGTCCTCACGGTCGAGCCGGGCTGCTACTTCATCGACGCCCTCATGGACGACGCGCTGAAGGATCCGTTACTCGCAAAGTACCTGAACGCGGATCGATTGCGGACCTTTCGAGGGTTTGGCGGCGTCCGGCTCGAGGACGTCGTGTGCATCACTGCTCATGGCTTCGAGAATTACAGCACATGTCCGCGGACCGTCAATGAAGTTCAAGCCGTCATGGCCGGGGGTACATGGCCGCCGCCCGTGGACGAGGCGCCCGAATTGCAACGGCGCTGGGCCCGGTTTAACGACGGGGCCCTCGAGGACGTGAGCGTCCCTGGGCTCGTGCTGCCCAAGGGCCAGCGGAACGGGTCGTTCTCGCCCGGCGGGTCGCCGGGCAGCGTGCGTCGGGGCAGCGGGTCGCTCATCGGCCGGCTGTCGGGGAGCGGGTCATTTTCCTAAGTTTGGAATCACACAACTTTATCAAATACAAATCGCCCCGTCGTCGCTGGGCGCGGCGTGCACCCTCGTAGTCGTCGACTTGAGCAGCGCCTGGTACCGAGGATCGAGAACACGCGCTCGGTCGCACGCGGCGCGCACGCTTTCGGGCGAGCAGACGTCGGGGGCCACCGTGCACAGTTTATTGGCGAAGCTTCGCACGATCACGGCGTTGAACGTCTGGCCGGTCCCGTAGATTTTCATCCACGAGTCCCTCCGGCACCATCTTTCGAGGTAACGCTCGAGTTCCGGCGGCATACTCGCTTCCACGTCCGCGAGGCCCGAGTCGAGCAGGGCCTTGACCGTATAGACGGCACCCCCGAGATTTATATCGGACGGGTCTGGATTCTTGCCGCCGAGGAACCCCCGTCCTACCGCCCCGGCCAAGAGCTTGGCCACGTCATGTAACGCCCCCTTGAACCGCTCGCGGCAGGCGGACCGCGCCTCGTCCATCGCATTTTCCTTGTCTTCGCGGGCGAGCAACTCCGTCGCCTTTTCGACGCCCAGGGTTTTCTTGAGCATGAATGCGGAGACCTTGGAGCCCTTGGGATGGGAAGAGCCCGCGATGCGCGGCGCAAGGCCGCCGAAAATAAGCGTCTCCCCAAAGCTGGCAACCTCCGCCTCGCTCATGGACGCCCTTGCTTCATTCGCCTTGCGCACGCCCTCGTGCTCCGCGACCGCCCGGTCGCGACACTCCTTCGAGCCGCCGACCCACCCCTCGCCAGGCTTGCCGCCCGGGGTCCCCCACATCGCGGGCGCGTCGCCGGGCTTGAAGGCTGCCGAATACCAACTTTGGACGGCAGTTAGATCGATCTTGACTATCTCGAACTCCACTCCGCCTTCGGCCAGCAACAGGCACAGCCGAGTCGAATACGGGCAATAGAGCTCGAGCGCCGAGCGCGGCGCGCCGCCGTCCAGCGCGCCGGCCGTGCCGTACGACGCTCGGGCACTGCCGCACGAGATGTAGGGCCGGCCCGGCTGCGGCGCCGGCGGTTCGGGGTCCGCGTCCCGCACCGGCGAGCTGCCTTTGCGCCTCGCCAGTTCCCCCAGCGAGACTGTGGCGTTGAACGCGTCCCAGTCGATCGTCACCCGGCCTTTGTCGCTCCGTATCATGTCCGCGAAGGCCCCCTCCAACAGGCTCTCCTTTCCGTAGGTATGTGTGGCGCTAAGGTCGCCGCCGTAGACATTGTCGAACGCCTGGATTACGGCGTGAATCAACAGACTCGGCGCGTCGTCGGCGGCGGCCCTGAGCGAGCGTTGGAGTGTACCGCTCTCATAGAGCTCGCGTAAGGGCGACCCACCGCTAATAGCGTGCGCCACAGTATGTATACCGGACACCGTCGCGGGCTGATCAACTACGAGATCATCCCGGCGAAAGAAGCTCTCGCCTTCGTTTGTTACATGTCGCCTCAAAAGCGTCAGGCGGACGCGCGGCGAATACAAAGTATGGCACCTCAGGTTCCCAACTCGCATCAGTAAATGCGGCACGCCGTCCCTTGATAGGAGCACGCAGCCGCCGCTCCACACAAGATCACTATGCGGCGCTTGAAACTTCGCTACCACAACCGAAAACACAAAGACGTTCACCAGGAGCCCCACTGCGATCTGCAGCCAGGACAGCGCGTGGGACCACGTGTCGACGGGCACGACGTTCCCGCCAGACATAGTAAGCACGTGCGCCGCGGCGAAGCGCAGGCATTTCTCCCAGCGCGGCGCGACTGCGTCCAGTATCGCCTCTTCCAGGTCCCGCTGCGTGTTCACGAGGCGCGCGGTCGTCGCGAGCAGAGCGCACGCGACGATGCTGACGGCGTACAGGCCGAGCGCGAGCGCGATGGCATACCACCACGACCGCTCGAGCACGAGGAAGTATATGTAGGAGCCGGAGAGCTTTTGCGCCACGCGCGAGCCCTTGGCCACCGGCCGCACTGGTCGCTTGAAGGCTGCTATGGCAGCCGTCTTTGATCGTGCGCGTTGCCACTTGTCCGAGGGCGTAACGCGGCTCATGGTCATGGCTGCCCGACGCTGTGCACTGTGCGCAGCGCCTCGATTGTGAGAGTGCGGGTTGCACGCACCGGGTGTATCGAACCGGAGGAATGCCATCGCCGCGACGCGACCTCCACACGGTTGCGTAGAGTAAACGATTACGCCCCGAGAACGAGAGGGGGGCAGTGCCCGGGGTTGTTTTTCGCGGCACTGCGGCACAGAGTGCGGGGGAAGGGGGGGATGGGAACTGATGAGGAGGAGCCCGCGCTCACTCCTCCTTCTGCACGGGCGCGCCCGTGCTCTCCTTGACGGCCTCGTCGACGGCCTGGCCGTCCCACTGGACGTCGTCGGCGCGCTTCTCCTCCTCGGCGGAGGCCTTGGCGCCGCCGAAGTAGTTGTCCGGCGCGCGGAGCTCCTTCTCGTGCTGCACTAAAGCAAGCGGGTAGAAGAGCACCGCGATGCAGGCGTCCGTGAGGAAGTCGCCGTGCTTGATGTTGCGGAAGAGGCGCGTGCGGTGGCGCGTGTAGGCCACGATGGCCGCGAAGGCCAGGTAGAAGGACGCACTTATGAAGCGCAGGTTCGCCTCGATGGGGCGCATGGCCAGGAAGACGATCGCGGCCACGAACGTCACGAAGGCTAAAACCGCATACGTAGTAGCCCCGTGGACGCCCGTCCCCGGCGCCTCAAACGATTTTTGAAGTCCTACGAGACGCGCGAGAACCGTGCTCAGCGCCCGCGAGGCGCAGTCCCCGGGGAGTTAGTAAGCACAGCAAACTACAGTCCACTATTCTGGCTCGCCGGCGAGCTGTTATTTTGCGCGCGCGGATGGCCCGGGATGGGGTTGGCACATCAATCATTCCGCCGCGGTGGTCGCCCGCAGGCGACTTCAGGGCAACAGCGAATGCGAGGCACCCGCTCCGACGCCGTCGGCGCGAGGGCCAGGCACGCATCCTACGGGGGCTAGACACGCATCCTATGAGAGCTAGAGAAACCGCACCGGTGCTTAGTCACAGCAGACGCCAAGAGCGGGGGGGAATTCGTTTAGAAGAGGTCCTCCTCGGCGTGGGTGACGATGGTGCAGTCCGACGCGGCGTACGCGACGCAGGTCAGGACGAAGCCGTCGTCCATCTGCGAGTCGTCGAGGAAGGACTGGTCCGACTGGTCGACCGTGCCGGCCGTGACCTTGCCCGCGCACGACGAGCAGGCGCCCGCGCGGCACGAGTAGGGGAGGTCCATGCCCTCCTCCTCGGCCTGGTCGAGGATGTACACGTCGTCGGCGACCTCGATGGTCGTCTCGGCGCCCTCCTCGACGAGCGTCACAGCGTAGTCGAGCTTGAGGGAGACGCGGGCCTGCGTTTTGGGAGAAGCGGTGATGGGGTTGCTCGGCTATCGATGTGAGTCGATGAGGGGGGCGGTGCGGCTTCTAGAGGTGGGCAGGCCCAGCGGCGCCCCCGATTGAAGCGCGGCCGGCCGACTGCAGAGTTTTTAGCCGCGGGGCGGGAGCAGCGCTCACAGCAGCTTGCGCGAGCTCATTATGAGCTCGTGCGCAGTGCTTGGTGCGAGCTCCGCCGCTTGGCTCTCCGACAGGGCCGTGGCGAGCAGGAGAGCTGGTGTTGAAGATAACAGGGCGCTGGAGCTTGCCGCGGGCGCGCGGTTGAAGGCAGTGGCAGCGCCGAGCATGAGAGCGATGATAACCTTCTGCATGGTGCTAAAGAGTGGTTTTACGGGAGATGAATCAGCTTTTTATTATCTGATGCAAGGCTGGCGCGAGACCTAGCCTAACTACGCTACGTTCAGCGAAGTAGTATAGTGACTTCACCGAGGTCTGCCTGTGCACGTCCACGTATTTTACGACCACTGTGAAAACAAACGAGTCCTCGATATCGCGCGGGTTTTCGAGGTTGAAGTTGCCGAAGCGCATAGGTCGGTAAGGAGCGCGGCGTTTGTCTAGGTCCATGAATTTTAGTTACACACTAAACTACGAGTAGATCCCGTTCGTCAGGTACTGGAAGCTGTCGTACTGCCGCGTGCCGTACGCGTTGTACGACTGCCGGACTAAATCCGCGACGTGCGCCGAGACCTGCTCGTTCGTCGTCAGGTGCAGTTTTAACCGCGCGCGCATCTTCTCGACCGCCGCGGTGCCCGTCTTGAAGCAGGGGAAGGGCGAGTCCCGCGCCATCACCTCGACCAGCGCCAATATCTTGGACGAGTGCTTCTGTAACGCAGCAAACCCGCAGCAGAGTAAGACCACAAAGTCCGCGAAGCCGTCCGAGGACCAGCCGCCCATGGCCTCCACGTGCTCCGCCGTTAACTTAAACGGCACCCGTTCCAGCGAAAAGGACCCGCCCGGCGCCTGGCCCAATAAGAAGCCAAAGTCGATGTGGATCACGTGGCCCTTGTTGTCTAATAAAATATTCCCGTTGTGTCTATCTTTCAGCCCCAGCAAATGACTGACAAGAGAATACGCGGCCATGGAAGAAACGAACGCCCGCCGCGCCCGCAAATGCCGACGACTTCCGGGCGGCCCGTGCGCGTTCCCCAGGTGCGACGCGATGTTCTTGAAGCCCTTGGACTTCTTTAGCGAATCCAGGGACACGGCGTCCGTCATCACTTCAACGATGCCGGTCGACGCGCCCGTCGGCACGATCGAGTAGTGCTTCAGCCACAGGCCCGTCCGGTCGCCCGCGAGCCCGGCGCTCCGAAACGCGTCGTCGCACGCGGCAATAATCTGCAGAGCGCAGACCTCTTGCCTCAAATCATCATTAGATTTGACGATACACGACACCAGATTCCACGTGGCCTCGTCGCCGATGGGCGACTGCCGCCGCACGCGCGCTCTTTGGACCGCCCAGGGCTCCCCGAAGCCCGGCTGCTCGACCTTGTTGGGTCCCGTCTCTTCCATCGAATCCTTTTTCTCGATCGGGGACGGCTGGTGCGTGTCCTGCAAGGACGAATCTAAGCGCTCCGTCTTCAATCCTAGAGCTTGCTTTCTTCGTAGTGCGCGCACCACGTCCCGTCGCGGCGAATACCCGGACGCCACCGGCGGGGGCGGCGGCTCGTCCAACGCCGCGGCGAAATCCGGCTGCGAGACTTCCGGCGTGTTGATCGTGCGCGGCGACGCTTGGCGAACGGGCGTCGGCTCCTCGCCGTCCAGCGGTGTATCCGCTTCCACGAGCGTCGCTAAGTCCGTCGACGACGGCACCCTCCGCGGCGGCGTCGGCACGCTCGCGGCTTTTGAGGACGGCCCCTCCGCCGACGCCAGGGCGGCGTCGTCCGCCCCATATGAACATTCGACGATGGAGGGCACGGACTTGACGCGTTTAAGCATGTCACCGGTCAGCTCTTGCGACGTCGAAGGCGTGGGCAGCGACTCGTCGATTAACTCGCCGGCCGCGTCCAGGGACGTGCGGCTCTCGTCGTCGCTCTCCGGCGCGGGCACAACGGGCTCGTCGCCCACGGCCTCCCGCAACAAAGCGGCAAATTCGGGGTGGTTCTGCGCCGGCGTCGGCCGACGTTGGGGCGGCGCCTCGTCGTCCGACTCCGAGTCCTCCTCCCGAACACGTACTTCCACTTCGGCGACGGGGTCGTCCACCGTCTCCAAGAGCACCAAGGTGGGCGCCCGGGCCTTCGTCTTGAACACGTGGCCTTCGCGGGGCGGCACGCGCGCGACCCGGCCGAGTCGCCCCTCGTACCCAAAGGGGGCGTGGGCTAGAGGTGTCCTTCTCGGCAACGCCTCGAGCTCCTTCCGTAACCGGGCCGGTCTACTTGACCCGTCGACGCCGCGCATGGCTTCCGCGACATCACATAGCGCCCGCACGAAGCGCATCTCCCGCGCTAGGACATCATCCGGCGGGCCCGCTAAGCCGTCGCTGTGGTCCGCGTCGTGGGCGCCGTAGAACGCCCTGTTAGAAGGTGACTTGATCCATCTAGGGGAGGGCGGCGGCGGCGGCGCGGCGGGCTCCACACCTAGAGTAGCGAGCGCCAAAGCGGCGGTCCAGCGCAGCGCCCCGGCGGACCGTCGCAACTCCAGCGCGAGCCACGGCGGCGTGCGCGGGAGCAGTTCGAGGGCGACGGACCCGGCAAACGGAGAAGTATCACCGGTCAATAGAGGCCCCCGCCGCGACATGGCCGCCGCGGCCACGGCGTCCCGCCTCAACGCCCAGGGGTCGCCCGACCGCTCGGCCACGACGCCGCCGCCGGCGTTGGAGGCCGCATAGGCCGCGGCTGCCTCGAGTTCCACCAATAACCGGAGCACGTGGGGCCGCCGCGACGCCGCGCCCGCCCGGTCTTCGAGATAGGACACCAACAGCCAGGCGAGTTGCAACGCGAACCGGAAGCTTCTACGTGCGACCCGTAACAAAAACTCCTCCGCGAGCGTCGACCGCAAAGCCGCGTCGCCATCTAACGGTGGCAGCGTGCGGTAGTAGACATGTGCTAATTGCGGCAAATAGAACAATAACGGCGGCCCGTTCTCGTCGTAAGACGCGAGCTCCGCTAAAACGTCCTTGACCGCGACCAACCTCGCACTACGGGGCAGGCGCCGCCGCATCAGAGCGTTGGACGCTCTTCTCGCCGCGTCGCGGTCGTCCACGCGAGGATCCGGGGCGCCCTCGTCCACGCCCTTGGCCGCCGCCAGCGTCTTCTGGGACTGGTCTTGTAATGCTTCCATCGCGCTCGGCGGCGAGGGCGGCCGCGGGGGCCGCTTCGAGGGAGAGGGCCGGGCCTTCTTCGCTTTTTTTGGGACAGACGGCTCCTCCACGAGGTCGTCATCCAAGGTCAAAAAGTGGAACTCGCCTACCAATCCCGCGGCGTCGCCCTGGACCGGGAGCAACACTTGCGCGCGCCAGGCGTCGTAGGCCCGGTCGCAGGCATCTTTTGCAGCCGCGCGGCACGTGTTGAATAAAGCGTCGTACTCCGGGTCCGACAGCGGTTGGGACCGGTCGAGTAAAATCTGGCGCGCGGCCTGCGCGGCCTCTTCGCGGGGCCAGGCGTGGCCCGCGGGGTCGAGCTTGGGGTCTATTCTTCCAGAATCCTCATGGTGTAATAACCACAGCGCTCTTCTATCCGTTCTAAACTTTCTTTCGAGAGTCTGCTCCAAAGCCGCGGCGTGGGCGGACGCGGCTAACAACCGAGCGCGACTTCGCGTCACGTTCAGCAATTGCTGGGCCTGGGCCGCCGCGTCGCTCAATTTCTCGGCGCGGCCTCTCCCAATGCCCGGTAAAGGCAGGCCGGCCGGCGCCATGTGTGACGCCGCGTACGCCCTTCCGGAAGCGGCGCACGTGTGGCGCGCCACTGTGTACCCAAAGGCCACGCCCGAGGCAGAACAGTGCGTGGCCCGATCGTCGGGCGTCGGCGGCTCGTGAGGCCGGCGCTGGGCCGCGCCGCCCGCGCCGTCGGGCAGGCCGCCCAAAACCAGCAATTCGACGGCTAAAGTGAGGCCCACGAGCCACTTCGCACATTCGGCTTCGGACGTGGCCACGGCGCAGACGCGCTCGCCCGCCGTCGTCGTGTACACGAAGGTGCGCGCGGTCTCGTCCTTCGGGCGGCTCGAGGATGAAGCGAACAGGGTGCTCCGCAGCGACGACGAGTTCGCGGGGGCCGGCGACACCCCAATCACGTCGGCCTCGGCCTTGGGCCACAACCCGGCCCGCGCGGCGGCCTCGTCGTCGTACTCCCAGAGCGTGTAGCCCGTGAGCACGCAATAGACTTTTTTGGCGTAGTCCGAGGTGCTGTGCGTCGTGTTCTGCTTGACTAAGACGCCGCGCACGGTGCCGCCGTACGGGCTCTTGGGCGGCATGGCGTCGGCGAAGGGGACCGGCATGGTACCGTGCTTTCGCGCGGCGACTACACCGGCGCGCCGAGCGTGGGCGGGGCGCAGCGGCTCTCGCGCGGTTCCGCCCGTGTAGCGGGTGCTTCCGCGCGTCGGCGCGAGCGCCGAGAGAGCTGTGGCGCGCGCAGCGGCTGCTCAATGCGGTTTCGCTCGCTTTTGGTGCTTTGCTTTGAGTGGTGTGCTGCGGCACCAAGCGATCAAAGTTGTGCACCAAAATTACCAGCGATGCAACACAGCTCTAGAGCGGTGCCCTGCAGCGCTCTGGAGGCCCTGACGCGCCCGCTTGGGTGCGCTTTTGTGGCCGATGCGCACGTCGATAAACCCGTTTTTCCATTTTAATCCAAAACGAAAGAAGCGGTGGGAGCATTGCCTTGCTTTCCTACGGTCGCGCACCGATTCCCGAGCTCTGGAAAAAGGGCGACGGGAGACCCCGAAATGCCGAGCTCGACGCGCGACGAGCGACGGAGAGGCTTACAAATTGCAACAACTAACGCATTGGATAGAGCACAGGCGTGCATTTGTGCTGCAATATTTTCGAATAGCTGCTAGCAGCACTCTCGTCACGCCTCTGCTGCATACCAAAGGAGCTCTCAGCTCTCAGCCTAGCTAGCTAGTGCTGCACGCTCGACGGGACAAAACCATGGCCGCCGAACCGGAGGTCAACCAGGACGAGTTCCTGGCCTGCGCGCGCTACGGCGAGCTCGAGGATATGCTGAAGGAGCTCGAGAAGGGCGCCGACGTGAATGCTAAAGGCTCCATGGGCAACACCGCCCTCCACGCCGCCTGCGCCAACGGCCACGAGGCCGTTGTGAAAGAATTACTCGCGCGGGGCGCCGACGCCTCGCAGGCGAACGACGCGGGCAACACCCCGGCCCACTACGCCGCGCAGCAGAAGCACGCGCCCTGCTTGAGATTGGTGCTCACGGACTCGCTCCAGAAGAACAGCTTCGGCCGGTCGACCCTGACGGAGGCCATCGCGGCGGGCGACGGCGCCTGTGCGACGGTTGCTTTGGAACACGAGTCCTGCGCCGAGGAAAAAATTATTGAAGGGCTGGAGAAGGTGGAAGTTGATGATGACGAAGACGCCCCGCAGACGATCACTCATACACTACTTCTGGGCGAGAAGATTCGTATACGGGAGCTGCCCATCGCCGACAAAACGACGGATGCTTTAGGGGACGGGAGCGGCGCCACGGACCGCACGGGCCTGGGCGTCTGGGCCGCCGCCGTCGTATTAGGAAGGTGGCTCGCGGAGAAAAGTAGTGATTTCGAGAAGAAGCGCGTCGTCGAGCTCGGGGCGGGGTGCGGCGTCGGGGCTTTAGCGCTCGCGGCCTCCTGCGCCACATGCTCCGTGGTCGCGACGGACGCGGCCCCGGAGGCGCTGGAGAACTGCCGCCACAACGTCGACTTGTTCGGGGAGGACCGCGGGAACAGCGATGTGACCCACGGTCCGCTCAAGGCGACGAAGCGCGTGAGCGTCCAGGCCTTGGACTGGGACGCGCCGCCCGAGCCCGTCTGCGGCCGGCCGGCGCCGCCCCTCACGGCGGATTCGGGCCTGTTCTACGAGTCGGGGGCCATGTTCGCCGGCGGTAAAACCACGGCGTCCGTTCACCGCCGACGGCGTCGCCCCCACGCCATCGGACGTCTTCCGCATCGGACCGCCTCGCCGTATCTACGCAGGCCGCGCGCGGGAGCACTGCGACGTCGTCGTGGGCGCGGACCTCGTCTATTCAGAAGCTGTTGTGGAGAAGCTGTGCAAGACGGTCGTGGCGCTGGGCTGTTCCCGCGTCTACTACTGCGCGCCGGCGACGGGCCGGGCGGGCTCGCCCCAGTTCCTCGCCCGGCTGGAAGCGTTGGGGTTTACGCGGACGACCGAGGACGCGCCTGCTTCGTATTCAGAAGCCCCGTGCGAGGGCGCGGCGCTCTACTTCCCGGACCTCGCGAACTCGAGCTTCCAGCTCCACATGTTCGCGCGCCAGGAGCCGGCGACGGCGTCCTACCAGGCCATGAGCTACCTCGTGCGGGAGGACCGCAAGCACGGCAAGCTCGCGCGCGGGGGCCACGGCAAGCCCGCGGCCCTCCCCCCGAAGCTGCGC
>Ga0114994_10000480_pt1 | contig 26681 bp, 23 predicted proteins | sample ArcticOcean_MG_C_9_FD_87043 | JGI IMG/M metagenome (GOLD analysis project Ga0114994, IMG submission 87043) | Marine microbial communities from western Arctic Ocean - ArcticOcean_MG_CB2_152 | ecosystem: Environmental > Aquatic > Marine > Oceanic | place: Arctic Ocean: Canada Basin | collected...
AATTAATTGGAACCATTGGTCAAAATGCAATTGGTCTTTCTACTAAAAATAAGGTTAAAATTTCTGCTGGATATTGGGGCTGAAGATTACAACAAACTTCAGGTTGGGTTTATTACTCAAGAAGTAAAAGCAGTCAATGATGAAATGAGCGCTGAAAATAATATTGTAAATATTAACGATGATGGATTTCATCGAATGGACTATGAAAAGATTGTGGTTCCATTGGTGAAAGCTGTGCAAGAACAGCAAGAACAGATTGATGAATTACGTGCTCAAATTAAATTTATGATTGCAATGCAAAATAATATACCTAGTGACAAAATAACAACAGAGGGAGATGAATAATTAAAAGATCAACCTCTTCCCTTTTAAATAAACATTTAAATATATGAATAAAAAACCCTCCAATTAAGGAGGGTTTTTTGTCGATAAGTAGGGTTCTACTATCGTTGTGCCCGAGGCCGGAATCGAACCGGCACGGCTTATTCAGCCAACGGATTTTAAGTCCGTCATGTCTACCAATTCCATCACCCGGGCAAAATCTAACGAGGCGTCGGCCGGATTCGAACCGGCGAATGGCGGTTTTGCAAACCGATCCCTTAGACCACTTGGGTACGACGCCATTTAAAATAAATTTATTATTTATTAATATGGTCGGAAATTAGAATCATTTACCAATAAATCAATCAAGCAAATCTAAATAATAACTCTCTGACAGCCTCCATTTTCACATTTAATTCATTAATAGCTTGAGTTTGAAGCCAGATTTGAACGGAAAGTGATAAAAACCCAACAATCATTAATCCATAAAGAACTTTTATATGTTTTTGCAAAAAAGTACTCCTTTCACTCAACTATTTTAATGGGTTAATTTTAATTATGGAAATAAAAAATTTAAACATGTATCAACGTCTCAGGGATTTTAATGTCCCAGCAGTGGTTTTAGATGAAGTATTTGCAAATAAAGAAGACCTTAAAACTTTAGAGCAATCTTGGGAAGACTTAATCAAGGATGGGCTAAAGCATGATGAAGTTGCTGAATCAATCTCAAAAGCAATAATTGCTGAATTAGGAGAAGATTTCATTCAATCAATTTCTGATTCTAAAGAAAAATAATGATATCGAATATTCGTTTTTTTCTTATTTTTAACTGGATAATAGTATTTAGTTTCTGAAAAAGATTTTACATCATTACTAATTTGAATCATTTTTCTATTTAAAACTTTGTCATATCCTCTTTCATCTAATAGTATGTAATCATTACAATTATTAAAAATATTGTTTAAAAGAGCTGATCTAGGTTCATTCATATAAAGTCTTGGGTTTGCTTTCATTCTTAGTCTCATTCTAACAGCAATTTTATAATTATCGATTGATTTTTTATCAGCCTGACAAAATACTGTGGTCATTAAACAAAGTAATATTATAAGAATTTTTCTCATTTTAATTAAAAGATAAATAGGCTATAAATAATATAATACAATAGGTAAAAGATGAAGATTTCCCAGTAAAAGATTTTGCTTCTTCTGAATCAGAAATTAATTGATTTTCATTCACTTCTTTTTTCACAGCTTTTACTAAATCTTTATTATCACATTTTCTTAAATCTAAGTGATATTGAACTTTCTCAGATAATTTTAATGAACGAAAGCCTGATTCTCTTGCTTTGTTTATAATTAAGCTACCACAAGAGTCTTTTATTTTATTATCACTTTGTCCTTTTAAAGGAAACAAAATTAAAAAAAACGTTACTATATAAAATTTTACCATCCAAAAATTAAATGGAGTTTAAAAACTGGCATTTTTTTAATATTCATCGTTGGGCCATCAATCTTTTCACCTTCTAACTTCCAATCCTTTTCTTTGTAGGAATTTTGTAAAAAACCAGCTTTAGCATCTACTGCGAACCATGAATAAATGTAGTATCTAAAACCTACCATACTAGCTAAACCAAACCATCTTTTTGTCATTTCACTCTCAATAGAGGTTTTAAGAGTAGGATCATTATCTTTTTTAAATCCAATTAACATTGTTGACCAATCAGAAGAAGAACTTGAGGAAGATAATTTAATAATTCCTTTATTATACATTGGTGCTAACATAAAGTTGAGCTCCATTTTTTTTCTTGGATAGTAAAAGGTCTCAAATGTTAGCATGCGATATGAAATTGTTCTTAGATAATCAGATTTACCTATCTTTCCAGAATGATAAGAATTTGATCTTGAGTACCCTATTCTTGCATTTGGATAAAATTGATATTTAACCCCCCAATCTAATAATATATTTTTACCAAAAGCCCCTAAGGATGGAATTACATTATTTGAATCAGGATCTAGATAGCCAAGCGAGGGATTGTAAAAACCAGTTCCTAAATGAAATGATAATTTTGGCTGAGCAAATATTGTTGCTAAAAGTATAAAATTAAATATAATATACTTTTTATATTTTTTAGACTGATGTGGATTAATGAATATCATTAGATTTCTATCATGCATTTCAAGTAAGAATTTATTTTAACTACAGTAAAGACCAACATACTTTATCTTAAACATGAAAAAATTACAAATATATTTTATTTTACTTTTTATAATTGGTTGTGGACCTGAATTACAAACAGTTATTAATCGTGATCAGTACAATCGAATAGTTTTAAAAGCTGAACTTAAAGGTGAAGCGGATACACTGTGGACTCACATCTACAGCTATCATGATATAATGAAAGACAGTGTTAATTCAGATAATGACTTATCTGTTGATTCTTCAGGTGATTTAACTTGGGGTGAAGAACCAGAGATTATTGAAGACTCCAATAATCTCAACGCAACTGAGACCAAAAAAGACTCTACCTTAATTCCCGTTAATATTGATACTACTAAAAAAAGTTTTTCAAGCTTTATTAAAAACAAAGCCGATGGTGAATGGAAAGAATGGTATTTGAATGGAACAATTAAATCAACATCCTTCCATAAAAAAGGTAGATTAGAAGGGCTTTATAGTTATTATGATAGTTTAGGTGTTTTAAATAAAACTGCAACTTATTCAAAGGGTTCAATTACTGGCTTTGTAAGAGAATATTTAAATGGCTCTACCCTTATATCAGAGAAAACAATTAAAAAAGATAGTCTAGATGGCGAATGGTCTATTTGGCACCCAAATGGACAAATCAATGTAATTAAAAACTTTAAGAATGGTTCTCCTGTAGGTAATTGGATTTTTAATAATAACAAAGGTCAATGGGCAAGAGAAGAACAATATAAAAAAGGTCTGGCACATGGGATATGGTCATTTTATGACTCTGTTAATGTAAAAGTATTTCAATATTATACAAAAGGTGAGCTAATGGCTGAGTATAATGAAGCTAAATGGCCCAATGGTCAAATTAAAGAAGTACCTGCTTTTAAAAATGGCCTCCCTCATGGAACGTGGACTGGTTATTGGCCTGATGGTTCAACGATGTATAGCCTAAACTATAAAAATGGTAAAAAACATGGTTCTAGTACAAAATATGACTCATTAGGGATTCTTATTTTTGAAGTTAAATTTGATAATGGACTAAAAAACAGTCTTGAAAAAAACTATTTCTCTAATGGTAAGCCTAAAAGAGTAGCAAAATACAAAGATGGAAAACTCAATGGAAAAACAGAATTATTTAATATTAAGGGAATAAGATTAGAAACTTTAGCTTACAAAGACAGTCTTAAAAATGGTAATCATACTTATTGGTGGCCTAATGGAGAAAAAAATAAAGTTTTTACTTATGATAGTAATATTTTGAATGGGGAATATGAAGAGTGGGATAGCCTAGGGACTAATATAGTTAAAGGTCTTTATTCTGATGGAAAACAGAATAAAAAATGGCTTTATTTTGACAATGAAGGGCATCGTGTAAAAATAACATTTATAAAGATGGATTCAATTATAACGGATTATATTTTTGAATACTATACCAACTGGCAAGTCAAAGAGGAACCTAAATTTAATGATGAAGGTGAATTTGATGGAATTTTTAAGTCTTTTTATGAAGGTGGCGAAGTTTTAGAAACATATGCTTTCACTTCTGGTCTAAAAAAAGATGTGTGGTTATCTTTTTATGTCGATGAAAGAAGAAACGTATATAAATTTTATAAATTAGACACCTTAGTCACAGATTACACATTTAAATACTACAACAATCTTCAAATTAAAGAAGAGCCTAAGTTTAATGATAAGGGCGAATTTGATGGAATTTTTAAGTCTTTTTATGAAGGTGGAGAAACTTTAGAGACATATGCTTTCAATGAAGGACTGAAACAAGATGTTTGGTTATCATATTATATTGATAAAAGAAGAGACGTATATAAATTTTACAATTCAGATACATTAATAACAGATTATACATTTAAATACTACAACAACCTTCAAATTCAAGAAGAACCAAGCTTTAATAAGAATGGTCTTTATAATGATAAATGGGAAAAATTCTTTTTAAATGGCATGACATCAAAAACATCCTACTACTTAGATGCTGAACTATCAGGATTATCAACCGTTATTTGGGATTCAACATATAATAAACAGTCAGAAAGTATTTATCTTAATGATAGTCTAAATGGAAACTATTTTGAGTGGTATGTTGATGGTAAGCAAAAAGAAGAAGGCAACTATAAATCTAATAAAAAAGATTTACTTTGGACATATTGGAATAAATTTGGTGAGAGGCGCTTTGAAGAATGGCGAGATGGTGTTTTATTTGATTCCTTTGAATATGAATATTATCCAAATGGCCAAGTTAAGGAAGAGCCATCTTATGAAAATGGTAAAAAACATGGTGATTGGGTAAGATATTTTCAAGATGGAACGGTTAGAGGCACTTCCGCTTATAAAAATGGTATGAAAGATGGTTTATGGGTTGACTACTTCAGACCTGAGCAGATTGCTTTCCAGGGTAAATATGAAAAAAATATAAAAGTTGGAAAATGGGAATGGTTTTGGTTAAATCGTTCATTAATGAGTAAAGTTACATATGATAACGGCACCATCACTTTTGAAGAATGTTATAACCGCTCTGATGGTTCAATCCGTGATTGTTCAAAAGTATTTAGTCCAGATGATATTTATTTCAAAAATGAATAAAATTTCTTTTATAATATTATTTACATCTTTTTTAATAGGGCAAGAAAAAACATATTCAATTAAAGGTGAGGCTTCTTTTGCTAACGGTTTAATGGTTGGTGATGCAGAAGTTGTACTTATGGATACGACAGAAAAAATTATCCAAAAAACACGAACTTCAAAAAAACTCTTTAAACGATTTGGTGGCGGAAAATTTACTTTATTAGATGTCCCTTCTGGTGATTATTTAATCAATATAGATATTGGTACACGTATTGGTATCACAAAAGATGTCACTGTAAAAGATAAAAATCTAGATCTAGGTACTATCTCTAATGTTATTGAATTCCCTAAATACACAATTAATGAGTATTTAGATACAACTACAGTTCTAATGAATAGGATATCAACAATTCCAATTCCAGAAGATACTATTAATATTCGATTTGTGATTGTGGACCTTAATGGATATGCCAAAACTGTAATAGTAGACTCTATGATTGAAGACTCAATTTATTTCACTGATGCAATTAATTTAGAATCTAAGATGATTCAAAAAGATAAAACTTATTTTATTTATAATGATTATGGAGTCTTTATATACCAATCTAGATCTTTTAAAGATAGATTGAATGAAGTTCAAAAACATGATGGATATCTAATTTTTCAAAACAATGACACACTTCAGTTTGATAATATTTATTTTGAGAATGAAATCAATAATCCTCAAGTGGCTACATTTCATATCTCGGACAGTACTATTAATACCAAATATCATTCTATCTTTAATATATATAAAGTAAAGACGGGACCTTCTTATATAGGTAATTCAATCCAAAAAGGATTTTGGAATGGTATTTACACCATAGGATCAATTGTTGCATTTCAAATGCTCACAACAAAATCATTTAAACCTATATTGACACTAGTCCCTGATTTTACCCCACCTATTGAAGGTAGTTATGGAACGGCAATTACAATTATTCCATTATTTACATTAGGTAGGATCACATATGATTGGTATACAGATCAACGTTCAAATTATTTTACCCCAATAAGAGAAGGAACTCCTTACTCTGAATGGGCTTGGAAGAAATCTCAACCAATCATAAAAGATCCTGCTAATATGTTTGTTTTTTCTTTTTCTGAATGGACTTGGAAGAAATCTCAACCAATCATAAAACCGATTATGAATAGTCCTCCAGTAAAATGGTGGCATAAAAGAAAATTAAAAAAGAATCAGAAAGAATCTGCTAAGAGGAAATCCGCTTCCTACTAAGAGCCGGTACTCCAAACAAACGTGTAATTTTATCTGCTAAATTCCAAGATAGTTGCCCTAAGGCTAATAAAGGCCTAATAGGACCTGAATTAACAATAATCTCACAAGAACCCTTTTTTAATGCTTTGATAACTGCTTTGGCTACTTTTTGAGGACTAGAAGTTCCTAGTAGCTTAGGTGCCTCAACCTTTCCATCATAAAACATACCTGCGTCAGAAAGAAAACCAGGACAAATAACTGAAATATCAATTGGAGAGTCCTTATACTCTTGCCTTAAAGCATCTGACCACATTAACAGGCCTGCTTTAGATGCTGAGTATACTGAATTATACGCAACACCTTTTTTACCAGCCAAGGATGCAATATTTATTATATGACCTGATTTTTCATTGATCATTCTAGGCAAAAGGCATCTTGATAATTCTAAAGGTGATCTTAAGTTTGTTGAGATTATATCTGTAATAATATCTTTACTAAGGTGATCAAAGTGTTGATAATTTTCAATTCCTGCATTATTGATTAATATATCTATAGGTCCATAATCTTCCCAAATATTTTTAACGAGACTATCTAGTTCGTCTATTTGAGATAAATCAAAAGATATAACATTACAGTTGCCACCACTTTGCTTAATCTCTAAGCTTGTTTTTTCAAGACCTTTAAGATCGCGTGCTAGAGCAACTATCTTAACACCTTTCGAAGCAAGAGCTTTTGCGATATAAGGACCTAATCCTCTTGAAGTACCTGTAACAATGGCCGTTTTCCCGGCAAGGTTCAAGCTATAAAGATCCAGATATGTTTTGTATTGCAGTAAGCAATTCTATAGGATCGTTTGAATGTGGTGCATTGCTAGGATCAAGAATATCCATTTCTGATGCTGCATTAACATATTCAGCTATATAATAATGTGCTTGAATCTTGCTCATTCTTACATGTTTATAATTTACGGATTTCTTATATGTAAATTCATAATTTGGATATTCAGATAATACATTAGATGCTGCGCTAATAATTAATGTAGGAGAAGTTTTCTCAAGGGCCAGAACTCCACTAATTGATAATCCAGCCATAACATCAAAATAACTATTCATTGGTAATAAATTATTATTTATACAATTAAAAAAATTGTTATATGCGGCTAATGCATAATCATTAGTACCTCTATTAAATAATAGTGACCAACCTACTCCATGCATTGCTTTGTCATAAATAGTATCATAGACACTACTTACTCTTGCTTGGTTCATGGCATTAATAAATGAACTTACACTTTCACTGTAGTTAGCACTTTCAAACTGACTCCACCCTTTGGAGATATTAGATATAATTTCTGAAGAAACATCCATTGTTCCGGTTAATGTGATTAGTGAGGGGCTAGTAATGACTGAGCTATTGTGAACTATTTTCAGTGACTTTGAAGAAGTGCTTACGGTTGGTGTATAACGAACTGTAATTGTTTCAGATTGACCTGGAGGGAGAGTTAATGCTGATATATTACCCAATATAGTAAAATCACTAGATGGAATTGATAAAACTAACTCAAGATCAAAGCCTGATGAAGCATTATTTAAAAAATTTACTTCTAAATCTTTAGAAGCACCCGGTTGAATTAGACCAAACTCTAATTTTGTTTTATCAAAAGTAAATGAAACTGGTGCAACACCTTCTCCTCTAACATACATCTCAAAGAAATCATCATTATCATTAGAAACTGTTAACCTGGCATTATATTTTTGAGCTGCACTTGGTTTAAACGTTACATAGATTTCTTTCGATTCATTTTTCTGGAGAGTTAAAACACCACTGAAATCCATTTTAAATGCTGGTGAATCCAATATTTTAAGATTACCAACAAAAGCTTCGGTAGAATTATCAGTATTTTTTATTTTAACTCTTTGAGAAATACTATTATTAATCTCAATTTTACCAAACTCATGTTCGAGCGGGTCGAAAATAACTTCAAAGCTAGGACCTTTTTTATCTTCGCATCCAATAAGAAGAACAAGCAAGCCTATAGTGACATATAAATATTTACGAAACATCATCGAGAAATTATCATCTTCTTAGTTTGAGAAAACTCGTCTGAACTTAATTGATAGAAGTAAATACCACTACCTAGGTGGTTACCAAATGCATCTTTACCATTCCAAATAATATTAAATCTACCTGCAGAATGAGCTCCATCAATGAGTGTTACTAATTCTCGACCAAGGATATCATATATAGTAAATTTTACATAACTATCCTTAGGAAGATTATAATGGATACGAGTCTCAGGATTAAAAGGATTTGGGTAATTTTGCGCTAAAGCAAATTCTGTTGGTATAGATAAATCTTCAGTTACAGATAACGGCATTCCACTTCCACGAGGTATTAAAGTATAATGTCCAAGATGAGTGCCAACACCAATTACCGATAAGCCATCGTCAGACAAATGAGAGGGTAATTCACGCCAAAGATCTCCATCCCAATAACCAATAGAAACCTTATTATGATCTATATTTTTCAATGAAAATATTATTTTTAAACCCTTTAATAATTTTTCACCTACAGGACTAATAGTATAAATAGAACCAAATTTAGAATCTTTTGCTAAATACATTTCTTCAGCAATTTGACCAAAAGCACCCTTTCCTACCATCAAGTATTGACTTTCTTCTAAACTATTTTCAGGTATAGAGACATTATATATACCATCTCTAGATGCAATTTCTCCACCCTTACTTGAAAGTGTATAATTAACATTATAATTAAAAGTAGTATCAAAGAGAGTCGTTCCATATATGTAACTTCCTGAAATACTAATATCTAATGGTCCAGATGCATTCAATCTATAATTAGATACTAAAATAGAATCATTAGTAGCTAATGCAGAAGTTGAAACAACTTGTCCACTACCTGCATTATTTATTATTAAAGTTGAATTCTCTGTATCAATAATAGAGTTACCAATAATATAGATTTTTAATTCATCTGTAAAAATACTATGTTGCATAAAACCTGCATGGAGCTTTGGTACTGTAGTGTTCTTTAAAAGCCATGTTGTTCTAAACATAAAGTTCCATTTGTCTAATGATGAACCACCAACATTATAATTAGCCATGGTTGCAATTTTACCACTACCATTATCATTATATACATAAGTATGATTTTCGCTTGTTCCATTATCCATACCAAAATAAGTACCAATTGAATCATCATCAACGATACCGACAACAATTTCGCCTAAATTAGTTAAATCTTTTTTGTAGTTACTTAGATCTACATTGATATCACCTATGCCGCTCACACCATTAGCTTTAGCATCAAATCTAATTGGAGGAAGAATATCAATAACACTACCATTATTATCTGTTTTTTTCCATATATGAATATCAAAATCTTTATCAGCAGTTTGAGGTATTGTAGACCCTCCAAAATCTTGAGCAAATCCTAAATTAGCACTGAAACCTATCAATTGATTTTCTCCTGTAATTGGATCAAAATCAACAGCCCAACCTTCACCAGCGCTATTATTTCCAGAGCCTAAATAACCGAAGGAACCTCCACTGTATTCAAAAAGATCTACTACTCCATCATCATAAGTCAATAGTTTTGTCTCAGTCCAACCACCTGTATTTTTTCCATTAGAAACATATTTATAGCTTATATCACTAGTAAAGTACTTATCGTTATTTGCTATAATAAATACTACACTATTTGTAGCTGAAGTATCATTGTAAACTAAATACTCGTTATTACCTGAAAGATCATTTATAATAATATCAGCATCTGTGAATTCTATAGACTTATAGATTGGGGTTGAACTACCAGAAGAAGTAAAAGTTATTGGTAGGGAATCTGCATTTGAAGAATAATAAATATAATTTACGTCGTGCTCTTTAATGGTCCTTAAATCCGAGTCAACTTGACCAGAAACATGCCAAGCAGATGGTTTCGCTTTACCAACTTCGTAATCATAACCATAAGCTGGATCTACAGTCTTATCATTCAAATAATTTGCGATGAACCAGTTCATAAACCATGATTCAGTAGTTAAACTTGTATTATAATAAGCTAAAAGTTGTTGAAAAGCATTAAAACCTGATGCATTGATATTCTGAAAAACTTTTAATGATTCATCACCTAGCTGTTCAGTAAAATAAAGAACAAAAAGAGCACCCATATCATAATGAACTCCATCCTGCTCCCACTGCCAACCAATCTGACCTACATTACTTAAATAACGACTAAATGAAACACCCACATCACCATAACCACAAACAATGATGGCCATTTCACTTAAACCTTCATTGAATTTTGTACCTTTATTTGTATAATTAGAGTGGATTAAATGTTGAGCTTCATGAGCAATCACAGATTTCGAGTACTCTTCATTCATAAGAATATCAATATATAAAATATCTCTTTTATTGCTACCGGTTTGATCGCTTTGATCTAAGGGACTAAAATACCCACCAATACCAGGTGGGAGATCAGCAAAAATATAATCAACGACTCCATCGCCATCTTTGTTTGGCACATCACCAAAGTAAGTCAAGAGTAAATCATAGATACCTTTGGTCGAATCACGAGAACTTCCAGGCGTATTTTCTTCAAATGCTTTTAAGTAAGATTCTGCTTCACCTACTGTAATATTTGTTCCAATTTTACTTGTATCAGCCCAAATAGCTGAATGATCTCCTTTAGCTAACAATTCTGTAACAAGTGCAACAGTTTCATCTCCACCATTACCATCATCAACATTAACAAAAAAAGATTGAATATCACCAACTTTAGATGTTTTAGTCAATTTTTGAGGCATTAACATTTTTTGATATAAATCGGGTTTTTCTTTTTTTATTTTATTAAGACGCTCTAAAAAGTATTCATCATCTAATTCAGGTGTAAAACATAAAGGACGAGAAAAATTGTCCTCATTTTTTTCAATTAAACCTGAAGAAATAACCGCACGAGTATATTGCGCAGAAGTAATGCACATACTTAATAAAAAGAAGATTTTAATGGTTAGTCTATTCAAAGTTTATCCCGGCTTGATTCTAAATTATGAATTTAATAATTATAATAGTATAACTATTACCTAGGGAGCCTTTGTTCCATATCAGCTACAACATAAGCCATTGTCGCCATTGTAGCAACGCATTGGTTAAATTCACCAAGGTCTAATTTATCCCATGTATCTGCATTGGTATGATGATACCAAAAATATTTAGTTCCATCAACCGTAAGCCCCATTCCAGGAACACCTTCCTTCATAATTGGTCCTATATCAGCACCACCACCACCTTTTGTTATTTTCCCAGAATCAATAGGGTAAAGTAAACTACCAATATCTTGCAAAATAGTCATGGCTTCATCAGAGCCTGTAAAACCAAAGCCAGAAGGTTTAAAAACTCCGGCATCTGATTCCATAGCTAGTATATGATCATCTAATTCATCTAAATGAGCATCTCTATATGCATTTCCACCTCGAAGACCATTCTCTTCATTCGTCCACAAGACTACTCTTATTGTACGTTTTGGGCGGAGACCTAAATCTTTAATCATTTTCACAGCTTGCCAAGCAGCAACGCACCCACCACCATCATCCATCGCGCCCTGACCAACATCCCATGAATCAATATGCCCACCTAAAACAATTACTTCATTTGGAAATTCAGACCCAGTTATTTCTCCCATAACATTTCTAGAAAGTGCATCAGGTGCAAATTTTCCTTCCATATATAATTTAATTTTTACCGACTGACCTCTATTAGTCATTCTGGCTATCATTGCTGCATCTTCAACTGTTATAGCAGCGTGAGGAATTTTCGCAACACCATCTTCATAGCGCATACCTCCAGTATGAGGTGTATTCATTGAGAATGGTCCAACAGATCTTACAATACTAGCTATCGCTCCAGCTTTTGATGCTGCTATCGCGCCACCTGACCTATATTGAACAGTTTGACCATAAGTTGTAAATGGAACATTAAATAAAACAATCTTACCTTTTGCTTCATTACTTCTATTCTCTAAATCTTCAAAGCTATTTACAACCATAACATCGCTAGTTATACCATTTGGACCTGTACCAATACTTCCACCCAAACCCAACATATCTAATTCCTTTTCCCAAGGTGATAACATTTGAGCTGATTCTTCACCTCTTATCCATTTAGGAACCATAACATCTTCAGAATGAACATTGTCTAAACCATCGGCTTTCATTTCTTCTAGAATCCAATCCAATGCTTTTTCAAGATTATCGCTTCCACTAAAACGTGGTCCAAAAGTATCACACATTTCAGCTAGCCTACTAAAAGCTGAAGTATCATTTAAAGCAGTTTCAATTAATAGATTACCATTAGATTTAAATTCTTTTGCAATTTTTCCTAGTTGATAATTTTTTGATGAATTTTGCGTGTTACAACCAAAAAAACATGCAATAATTGTAAGAATGATTATTCGCTTCAATGTTTCCTCACTTTTATTAATATTAAATAAATTATGAATTTCTAAAAATCTATGCAAAGCTAAAACTGAATATACCAATAATTGTTATGGTGAAATAGCTTACTAAGACTGCAGCACCCTCATAGTCTTTTGCATATCTCTGTCCAAAAAATAAAGCAATTAAATTTATTCCTACAATTATTAACCCTGTTAAGATTAAGCTTGTATCATTATTTAAAAGACCAAATAAAGATCCACTTAAACATAGTATTCCACTTATTATTTCTAAAATTAGAATTATTAATAACATTGGCTTTACAAGAGGATTTAAAAAACTTTTTGAAAAATGATCTTGAAGCCACTTGGAATTTCCTTTCCAATCTAAAATTTTATCTGTTCCAGATTGAAACATACAAATACCTAAGAATAAACCTATTAATATCTGACAAATTTGTACAATGCTCAAATAACCCATCTATTTATCCTATTATTTCTTAGTTGTTGCATATTTTATTCCAAGTAAGTTTAATCTTTGTTATAGTAATAATAGAAGTCAATCTCTGATTTGTATGATTACTTAACTAAAACACTCTATCATTAGACATAAGATATCAGTCAAAGTTAATATTCGTTACACCATAGTTACTTTATCAAAATTTTTCTATATTTAATATTATTATGGAATGGTTAAAAGATAATTATGCAATAATAATCGCAAATGATTTTGCGAGGAGCTTCCTTATTATTATCAGTGCAATTCTAATTGCCAAAATAACTGATTTAATATTTATAGGTTTCTTCAAAAAAATTACTTCACGCACAGATACAAAATTAGATGATGAGATCGTAACCCTTTTTCATAGGCCAATATTTTATTCTATTCTGTTTATTGGTTTTTCTATGGCTGTAAAAACAGCTTCTTTACCCGATTATATAGATTTTGCATTAGTTGGAATCTTTAAGACGGCAACAATAATTATCTGGTTATTTTTAATCTCTCGAATATTTATAATTTCTATAAAATGGGCTTCAAAGCAAGCTGAGAATCCACTTCTTCAACATAAAACATTACCCTTATTTAATAATTTAGGAAAAATTGCAATTGGTTTATTTGGAATTTATTTTATTTTTCTTAGTTGGAACATAAATATTAATGGAATTCTAGCATCAGCTGGTGTCTTAGGGGTTGTTTTAGGCCTAGCGGCTAAAGATACTGTTGCAAACTTTTTTGCTGGAATATTTTTAATGGCCGATTCACCATTTAAAGAAGGTGATTATATTTTATTAGAGACTGGTGAACGTGGTTATGTTAACAGTATGGGCTTACGCTCAACACGTTTTATGACGCGAGATGATATAGAAATAACTATTCCAAACTCAGTTATTGCATCTTCAAAAATTGTTAATGAGAGTGGTGGCCCACAAGTTAGAGAAAGAGTCCGAATTTCTTTAATTATTGCTTATGGTTCAGATATTGATAAAGTTAAAGACCTGCTAAAGAAGATAGCTCTTGAAAATAAAAATGTTCAAAATGAACCAGAGCCAAGAGTTAGATTTAGAGAGTTTGGTGAATCTGGAATTAAACTACAGCTACTATTTTGGATATATAAACCTGAAATACGTGGTAGAACAATAGATAAAGTAAATACAGATATTTATAAACAATTCGCATCTAATAACATCACGATACCTTACCCTACAATGAAAATATTAATGCCTGAAAATTAATAGTTTCACATTTCTTTTTCTGCAAGTTTAGCTTTAAGCTGAAAAGTACCAATTGAAGTTTCAATATAATATGTTCCATCTACTCTATATTTTGCTTTTTTCTTAATAATTGAATTAAAGATAGCTTTACCCATTACACTTAATTTCAGTTCTGCTTTTTCTTCAAATGAAAAAATTCCATTTTTAGGAATAATTATTTTTTTATCATTGTAAAACTTAGATGCGTGTTTTCCATCAATAAATAAATCAAACTCTACACGATTTAAAGAAACACCTATTTTATTTGGGTTATTTCCAGAGAATACTATATCTAGACCTACTTTGTTTACTGACTTCAATGGATTATAGCGAATTTTTTCTATACTATGATCAAGAGTTAGTGGCCTGACCTCTTTATCCACTACTTTCTTTACCTCTTTTGTAACTTTAGACTTTAAAGATTTAAGGTTTTTAAATTGAGAGCTTAATGGATTTAAAAATACTAATATTGAAAAATATATAATTAGAAATAAAGTCTTTAACATTAGTAAGCCTTTATTTTATTTGAAGAGATAACTGACTTTTAAAAAATACCCATCTGATTGTCTATCGATGGATTGGAATCGAAACCTACTTGGTTCTGTCAAAAATGAACCATACCCAAAGAATAATAAGGTTCCAGGAGTTGGTCTATATGAAAAAAGGAAATCAGCTTGAATATTGTTAGTTTCGACGGGAACAGATAAATTAAAATCTCCATCTTCATTCTTAAAGTAGATTGGTGATTCTGTACGTGAATTATCCCTCAAAGAGTCTCTATATCTAGAGGTGTACTGAATGACACCTCGCAAAAAGATTGATGAAGATATTTGATATTCAATTTTAACCCTTGGTGTACGACTTTCTGAGACTAAAGAGTTATCAGAAGGTCTAAAGTTTTTCTGTTGATTGTACCTTAAATACAATCGAATTTGATCAGTGGGGTTCCATTTAATTTTTGATTCTATAAGATATAAATCACCCGGTGCCCATTCATCATAATTAGGATCTCTTCCAAATCCATATTTAAAGCTTGCAGAAAAACTTTCTAATTGAGGAGTCGTTAGTTCAAACATAGCTCCAATATTATAAAGTTCATCTGTACCAATGTATGAAACAAATTCATTATTCGACCTAATATAGTAATTTGTATAAAACTTTTCAGGATAACCAAAATATTCTATCCAAGTAAAATTAGTAAACCTCCATCCGCCTTTAAATTGCATGGAAAATGAAGGATACATTCTTCTATCATCCGGCTTATTTTTAGAAATAAAATCATCGTAATTCCAATTTCCAGTTAATCGATATGATAAAGATAGTTGTTGTAGAAATGCATCCTCTTTACCGTAAAAACGTCTAGTTGGTCCTGCTGAGATAGTTACATAATCTCCTCGCTCAACAAAACCTACTGCTGGATTAAAATCTCCATGATAACCAGTTGTTGAAAATGAACTTGACCATTTTCTTCCAGAAGCATTTGCGCCAATATTCCACATAGGTGCTATTTCAGCACTCTCTAAATTATTATTAGTTAGACTAAATCCACTTTGCGCACGAAATGAATATTTATTTTTTGCAATAAATTTTCCATCAACTGCAAGTACTCGATTTGATAAATCATCATGGATACGATCTGTATAAACAAATCCAATATGGTTTTGTTCTGAAAGATCTCGTTTCAATCGAATTACGTTAACGTAAGCTGGATCAAAATTTGATAATGAAGAACCTCTGTTATCTGCAGCAGAAATAAATCCGACTGTCGTATTACCAATTTTTCCTGCTATTTTAGCTGCGGCTGCAGGGTTAGAAATTTTTCGTGTATATATTAATCGAGTAGGTGTACTAAATAGTTCAATACCATCCAAAAAAAATGGTCGTTTTTCAGGAAAATATAATGACCGCCTTGGATCATAATTAATTTGGGCTACATCAGCTTCAATTTGTGAAAAGTCAGGGTTAATTGTTCCATTTAATGTAATATTTGAGGATAAACCGTATCGAAGGTTGACCCCTATTAAATCATTGGAAGCAACTTTGTATTTTTCTGTAGAAGGGCCTCTTTTTATAGATGATCGAAGTTCTGGGTTAATTTCAAATATTTTTTCACGCTCAATACCACTAATATTAATGAGTCTTCCACTTTGCGCAAGAAATGAAGCAACATCTAACTTTACATTAAATAAAGTTGATCTATAACCAGAATGTTGAACACGTCGTAAAACATTAAAACCCCAATTTTGAATATCTGATTTTTTATACCTTAAACTTTTAAATGGTATTTCAATCTCAACCACATATCCTTTATCAGTTAATCTTCCTTTAGACGTGAAAGCATAATCAGGATTATCATCTAAATTAAATGTTAATGTTGAGTTTCTACTTGTTGTTGTTTTATCTGTAATAGTTCCATCAGCTTGTTGACCTAAAGGATTTACTGCAAATGCGAAAGCAGATCGTTGATCGTCATAAGTATCAAGAAATAAAATTATATAATCATCATTTTCTAAATTATCTCTATCAGCCAATGTGGAACGAACTTCACCATGGATTTCTTCAGCTATAATTGCTACATATAATGATTTTTTGCTGTACCATATACGAATATCTGTATCATCAATAGCAGCACGACCATCCACTGGCAGATAGCTCGTAAAGTTGGATAATTTAAGAGAATTGTTCCATACGTTTTCATCTATAGAACCATCTATATTAATTTCACTGTCATCTAAAAGAGGTGGCTTAAACTCTAAGTCTTTATTAGAGTTTTCTATTTGTGCAAAGAGACATATTGGTAAAATTGAAAAAAGAACTTTAAACATATTATTACTCAAATTAATGATTATGAATAGTATTAATTAGCATATTAATATTAATTATAAACTTTAAACATATTACCTATTTTTTTCTCTTTTTTAATTACATTTGGAATTATATCAATATCATAAAACCATATATCCCGTAATTCTTTTTTAGAAAAAAGTTTTAGTTGGTCACCATTGTTAGGTGAATCTTTCTCAGTGGAATTTCCATAACTCAATAATGCTTTCGCTTTTACTTTATCGCCGAATTCAATTACTGCAACCCACGAATCACCACCACCAACATACATATTAGTGCTATCAGACCTACCTGGCCAAGCTACACGAAAAACACCCAACCTTCCATCAATTCCATTTGCCGGTAAATCAATTCCATTATAGTTAATTCTGTAATAATCACCCCAAGGAATATCTAGTTTGCCAAACTGTGCCTCAATTTCATTAATGGCCTCTTCAAAATACTTTACAGCTTCTTTAGGATTAGATAAACCATCAGGAGTATTAATTGGATCATTTATATCCCATGGAGTACTATAAATTGAATTATCATCAATATTAAACTTACTCGACCAAGTATAAAATAATAAAGTGCCTTTACTATCTGCATCAGCATCACGTCCCCAATTTTGTAAAATATTTTTGGCGTTTCGTGCTTTATCAGATCCATAAATATCAATTGCTTCAAATAAATTATCTAAAATACGATCGGCGAACTCTAAACGAGTTGAAAGTTTATAATCAACAAGCTCATCAAAAGTAATTAGCGAATCTTCAATTAACATTTTCGCAGACCTTTGAGGTCTGAAGTGCATGACTTTGGGGGCCATATAACCTGGATAATCATCTGGATTTAAAACCATTGGAATAGTAGAACTCCAAGGTGGATCGTTTGCATTTTGCAACCATCCAATTTCTGGGTTTTTTATTTTAGGGAGGTCATCATATGCGTGTACTTCAGTCCATATATCTTCTGATTTACCTCCAGGAATAATACGATCCCAATATTCCCAACTATTTTGCTTACGTTTAGGAACAAGGCCATTAAAAACGTAAAAGATTTGACCAAGTTTATCAGCATACATAACATTCCAGAAAGGTATTTGTGCCATTTTAAGAGCTGTTTCAAATTCATCAAAGTTTTTACTATTAAGCATTTTCCACCATTGCAAAAACATATTTGCTCTATCTAGACCAACAAGCCTTATTGCTAAAACATTATTCTTAGTTTTTTTAATCACTGGGCCATGACGTGTTTTTAAAATTTTAATTTCTTTTTCTTTTAAGCTGCCATCATCTTGCTTTATTAAAAGTATTTTACTTGATGATTCGAACTTTTCTTTTTTTCCGTCTAATTCATAACCGTCATCTATTAATTTCAATTCATATGTATCAGTATTGTCAATGGTATTATCCGTATGACTCCACCCCAAGCTTTCATTAAAACCAATAGCAATACCTGGCATTCCAAGAAGATTAGCTCCGTACAAATTTCTTCCATTAAGATTAAAATGGTATTCTGTAAAAAGAAATTCATTTGACCACGGTAAATGAGGGTTTTGAACTAGCATAGCATTACCAGATGCTGATTTTTTCGGACTAATTGCATAAGTATTTGACCCCATATCTGGCCATTGCTGTACTCTACCCAGATCACTTCCACCTATAAAACGAGTAAAAACAACAAACATCCCATGCATGTTAACATCTTTCGTCGTTAATGGCAGAACTACCTTATTCTCTTCGTTAATTTGATCCAAGTTATTTTGCAGATAAGCATTCATTCCTTTTACAAAATTTGTATAAATCATTTTCAACTCAGGATCTTGTTTAGGCACCCATTGATCAGCAAGCTCACTAAAACCTAAAGTATGAACTAATATATCATTTTTAATATATTTTTTTCCCCAATATTCTGAAGCTCTCCCTCTTGATTTTCCATAAAGTTGAAGTACTTTATTTGCATGATTATGCATTAATGCCCAACCTTGTGCGAAAAATAAATCTTTTTTTGTCGATGACACTATATGAGGAACTCCATAAGTGTCCCAGTTTATTAAGGTATTTGTTTTAGAACTAGATTCACAAGAAAAAATGAATATAGAATTCAAAGTAATTAATAATTTAAAATAGTGAAATCTCATTTTTTACTTTCAAATTAAAAGTTTGGTAAAAGTGACTTACTTGAATAAGTATAAATTAGTCTTTTCATAATTTAGTTACAATTTTCTCTAACCATTTTTTCATTGCATTGGGATCTCTCATCAGCTTTTGCACCTTATTCATAGCATTTAGATGTGACTCATCTTTTTTCTGAAACATTTCCAATCCATGATCTTAAATCAATTCAGCTATTCCGTCAAATGTGTTTGCTTGGAATTCTAAATAGTATGCACCACCTAATTATTTGCATGTCATTCTTTTCATTTTAGTCCGTTTATAAATATTATTTTAATAAATTATCTAAGTTATTTTCTACAAATGGTTGTTAATTTTTTGTTGGTGGTTTTCGATGTTTTGTACCTTGCTCATAGGAATATGTAAGTTTTATTAAAGTCGGTTCATCGTACATTTTTCCTAGAAATTGAAGACCCACTGGCAAATTGTCTTCAGTGAACCCCATCGGCACTGTAAATGCGGGTTGGCCTGTATGAGGTGCAATCACCTGATTGTTATCTCCTTTATACTCTTCTTCAAAGAAATCAATTCTGGCAGGTTTATTATTCCAAGATGGATAGATAATGGAGTCTAACTTTAACGAGTCCATAAGACTCTCAATAGCATTTCTAAAGGCAATTCTTCTTGGATCATTGTAGGCGTCTAAACATTCCTCTTCTTCATCTACCCACCTTTTATTTTTATTTAGGAATGATAATAGACGTCCTTTCGAAAATTGGGATGTTGTACCAACTCTAATGATATCTTCCACTGTTTTCATGGTATCTCTTTTCACATAGGTGGCGAGGTAAGACTCTACATCTTTTCTAAAACTTGCACACCATTGATTTTGACGTAAAGTTGAAAAGTCAAGGATATCAACAGGGTCAACTATTTCTGCACCGAGCGAGTCCAAATTTAAAATTGCTTTTTCAAATAAGGCGCTGATTTGAGGATCTATGTTTACGTCACTTAGTTCTCTTAGTACACCAATCCTAGACCCTTTGAGTCCATCTTTTATAAGAAACTGACTATAATTACTGGGCGTTTTACCTTTAGAATTATTAGTTAGTTGGTCCTCTGGGTCAACACCTGTCATTATTTCCATAACCCGAGTAGCATCTTCAACAGTGCGACACATGGGCCCTACAACATCATTTCTTAAAAATAATGGAATAATTCCACTTCGGCTGATCAGTCCAAGCGTAGTTCTGAAACCGACAAGTGAGCAATGAGAAGAAGGGCCTCTAATTGAGTTACCTGTATCTGTCCCTAATCCAATAACTGCTAAATTGCCGGCTATTGATGAAGCGGTTCCACCACTCGAACCGGCTGGAACATAATCAAGGTTATAAGGATTTCGTGTGGTTCCTTTTGTAGAGCTTTCGGTATGCATTGGACTAAAAGCCCATTCAGCCATATTTGACTTTGCGATAATTATCGCTCCTGCATCTACCAATTTCTGTATAATAAAGGCATCCTCATCAGGAACAAAATCTCTGAGTGCTAAAGCACCACCAGTCGTAGGCATATTTTTGGTGTTGATGTTATCTTTTACAATTAACGGAATTCCATGCAGGGGTCGTAAAATTTTAGTTCTTTTGTATTCTTCATCAAGTCCTCTTGCTATTGAGACCGCATTCGGATTTAAAATTGACACAGCATTCGTTTGCTTATCAAATCGCTCAATTCTATTCAAATATGCTTTAACCAATTGTTGACTATTGTAAATATCCTTTTCATAATTTTGATGAATATCCATAATAGTCAATTCTATTAAGTCTATTGGCTCGAACGATTTTGAAGATTGACATCCAAAAATTCCGATGGCTAAAAAGAGTAATTTAATATGTAATTTATTCATAATCTTATTGGACGTTCGTATGACGCCGTGCCGCTACTTATTTTTGTATTTTCAGTTTAATTTTAATTCGTTTTTAGTGGAATATGCACATTAAATCAGACTGCATGTTTTCTTGGGTTAATAAACGATTGCAAAATAATACCATTGGGTTAGTGCTGTAAAGGCTTCAATTACAGTTACGTCAATTATCTCTTTAAACACTTTCAAAATCTACCAAGCTTTGTGAGGGAGTCATTAGAAATAGTATCATAATGAATAAAAAATGATATTAGAAATTAAATTTAAATCTCAGTATTAGGAAAGAATAGCATTATGGTAAGGCAAGCTGATAGAGTTTTTTATCATCATCACTTACTATAAAAAGTATATTTTTATTTGGAATGACCACAAGGCCTTCGGCCTTATTGATTCGAAAATGGTACTTATTAATCACTCCATCACCTATCTTATATTTAATTAGAATTTTGTTTTGATCGCTTATGATCCATAAAATATCTTGAGAAGAATCATAGTCCATTCCTGAAAAATCTTGTGCAAAAGCAATTCGCTTATATAGAAGTACCTCAAGTTGGTTGTTTAGCTCTAAAAGAACGCCTGGATCCTTTTCTTTTAACAACAACAAGTGTCCATTGTTAGAGTTGATAGTAACACCTTCAAGGCCACTCCCATCTCGAACGCCAGACAGTTCTACGCTTTTGAGTATAATTCCAGTGGTGTCTATCTGAATAATTGTACCTAAAGATTCTTCGACAATCCAAACAGATCCACCATCATCACTACTTGCGACACCCTCCATATCTGTGCCAGAATAATTCAGGCTTTTTATTAGACGTCCTTCAAAATCTATATTATATATACTACCACCTGGTCTGTCACTTACAGTCCACAAAGTTTCTTTGTCATATGACAAAGAAAGCCCTGAAGGGGAATTAATAGAAAGCGGATATTCTGCAAGTATTGCTAAGCTTAAAAACAAATTTTGAGATGTGGTATCGGAAAGCCCTTCATCGTCTGTTACAATTAGAGATACAGACTGCCCACCAGTTTTGGTGAAGATATGTTCAATGGATGTTCCAAATTGAGAGTCTTCAAATTCGAAAACCCATCTGTATTCAGTAATGAAACCTCCTAAATCAGATGAGGACGATCCATCAAACGTGATAGGTATTCCAATTTCAGGTAAATCAGTAGAAAATTTAAAGTTTGCTGTGGGAGAAGAATCCATTCTTTCAGGTTTTTGATCCGTGTTGCACCCTCCCAAGAATAATAAGCAAAGAATAATAAAGCTTATAAGTTTGAAAGATTCCCTAATCAAAGTTTTTAAGAATTTTAGACAAATCATATAACAATATTCTTGAGTTCCACTGGTCCACAACAGCTAATTGCATTGAACCACTCTCGAGTGTAATAGTAGAAATACCATCAGGCGAAGCCATCTCACTTTTTCGCCAATCGTTTTTAAGATGTGGTATGGCAAGACCAGCCATTATATTCTGCTCATTATAATTTACGCCATCTATTAGGCAATCAGATTCATCATCACAATAATAAGATGCTGATTGACCGATGGAACCCACGTGGGAGCCAGAGAGAAGATCAAAGACAACAACCTTACCACCTTTTTCGTCGACGGCAAATAGATGATTTCCTAAAACAGAAATTCCCTCGACAGAATTTTTAAAAACACCCTCGACAATAGAATCATTTTTTACGGATACACCAAACAGCTTATTAAGAAAACGGCCCGTTTTTAAATCAAAAGCAGCGACATATCGCATTTTATTTGAATTTCCAAATTGATTTTTTTGTGGTTTTTCTTCTGCTACATAAAGCGTCTTTTGATCAGGTCCGATTGCCATTCCTTCGCTTTTCCGCATAATAGCAGTGATTTCTTGGGATTTGGCAAAATTTCGATCATAGAGGTAGGTCGTTTCTGTTCCTTGATAAAATTTTCTAAAACCAAAATTTCTTATCTCACCTTTCTTGAAAACATTTTTTGCCATATCTATTACGAAAATATCGCCATTTTTTGCCACAACTATTCCCTGCGGGTTGATGAGACAGCCATCGTTTTTAGCGTTATAATAATTTTCTGCAGATACGTTACAAGGGTAACCGATAAATTGATCAAAGATTAATTCTGGTGTAAAACGTGCAATGTGCCCAACTCCCTCAAGCGAAACATAAATAAACCCATTTCCATCTGTTGCGACGCCCGTTGGTACAATGTTTTTATTTTTTAACCCGATGTCTTTTGCGGAAACGCTTTTCAACAAAGATCCATCAGAAGAAAAAAGCTGTATTCGATTGTTGTCTACATCTGTAATAACAAAAGATCCGTTTGAAAGAATTTCTACATCGTCAGGTTGAGCCAGTTGATCCAAACCACCACCATATCCATTTTGTGAGCTGGGGATAACACCAAAAGGTTGAACCAAGGTCGTCAAATCGACAGGTGATTGCTTTTGAGAACAGGAAAAGGTCACAAAGAAAAAAGAAGCAATAGAAAGAAGTTTAAAATTCATTATTGTTTCATTGTTGTTTCATATTTATATAATTCAAGGCCAGCGATAAGCCAGCCCTGAATTATATAAGGGAATAATATGACTAGTCTCTTGCCCATTTTGCAGTAAACATTGTAATACTACCTTGTCTTTCATTAGCTGAAAAGGCAACACCATTGGTTGGATGCATTGCTAAGCCTTCTGAACCAATAGTACTTTTCTCCATTGCAACATCTTTATCTGTTGTAAGATCACCTGCGGGGGCGATAGAGTCGAACACTGGATTTGCAGGATCGGTCACATCGTAGACAATAACGCCGTGTGCCTCCTGAAGTGCCAAGACAGCATAGAGTTTGCCGGATTTTTCGACCAAGGAACACTCTTCTGGTTCTGTCCGTTTTTTTGATTTTCTAGCATCAATATTATATGGAGGCGCAGGAATATCAGCTTCGATGATATATGGGCTACCTAATAATACCCCACCAGGGAGAGTCATCATTTGTAATGTACCATTTTTCTCGCTAGAAATTAGAGCATGCTTTCCATCAGGAGAAATAAACAATCCATCTGGCTCAGCAGCTTCTTCAGTTGCAGACAATGGTAAATCAACGATTTTATAGTTGCTTGAGGTCAAAGGAACATCAGCAACATTGAAAATCATGATTTGGCTTGTTTCCTGAACTGAGACGATAACCGTACCATCTGAAGATGTTTCAGCATGTTCGGGTTCAGATTCATCATCCCAATTAACGAGATAGTCCTGAAGCAAAGTTGCGTTTGCAACACCTTTGGTCAGATCAATAATGGAGACACTGCCTCCCTTTCGATCTGCAGGCTTACACGGACGATCTTCACGATCATCTTCGTTGGCAACAATCAAATGAGTACCATTTTTTGTAAAAGCAGTTCCATCGGGATTATATCCAACTTCCACTTCTTTTACAACAACTCCATCTGAAAGCCTAACAAACATGATTTTCCCTTTACCACAATCAGCCTCTGCGACACAAACAGCAGCATAGTTTTCACCACCAATTTTGACCGACACATCTAAGGACGTCATTTCTGCGGTGGCAGAACCGGGGTCAAGATCGTATGTTTTACCAAATGAAAAAGATGTTGTTGTGTAGTCTATAACAGTAAGTCTGTTTATAGCAGATGAAACAAACACGGCTTGGGTTTCACTACCTGGGACCATACGAACGATTTCTGCATTAGCATCAGCTCCAGCGTCTAATGTCATGGCAGCTTGGATACTAAAACTGTCATAAGTAACAACAGGCTCAGTTGCTTCATCTTCACACGATACGTAAAATAACGCGATAGAAAATGTTAGCAGACCACTTAATAGTTTCTTCATAACTATTTTCCTTTTTTTGACTTTTTATTTTAAAATAGGTTCAAACAAAGTGTCTAAAGTCAATTTAAAAACGCTCGTTTTTCTGAACCAGTTTTTATTTAAAATTCGTATTTTATTTGCAACAGCAGTTGGTTATCCTTTACAAAACTATTATCAACAACCAACCCTTCACTATTTGTCGCTACTTTTCCACCGGTTGTTTCTCCTACCAGATAATATTCAACCTTCATGCTTAAAAAATTATTTAATTTTGCCAATAACCCAACTGTCGTCAGGGTTCGACCCCACGTAGCTGGATCGCCTAGCGAAGGATAGAGCAGGCCAATATTTAATTCCCCCACCCTTACAATCGGAGATATGCTTCCACCTTTTTTAAGATTTACGTCGTATGATCCCTCTACATAGTAACCGCTTCTAGGTAGCCATCCATCCATTGCTTTGATATATTCAACCCGAGTGTGGAGATTACCTTGATCAAAACCAACACGACCTCCATACCAATAATGAGTCATATCATCTTTTTCTACACCTTCAGTCGATTTAGCATAATCGTTATATCCAGACATAAAACCGAGAGACATTTTCCAATCAAAGTCATCAATAAGCTTTCCGGTGTAATACCAACCTTGAGCAGATAACCCAAAGGCTTTTAGACCAAGCGAGGTGCCATATTCAAATGTTTGCCCATCTTTGCTGTCGTAATTATCATAGACTAACATCTTAAATGATTTGTCTTCCGCAGCATCGTCAGTGCCAATGGGTCTTTTCATCGCGAAAGAAAGTCCTCCGGTTATTTTAAATGGACCCATTTCTGTTTTTGTTTCCGAAGTTATATGATACTCTCGTCCTTTCCAGAAAGCTGTTCCAATGAGTGGGTACCCTTCAGTTCTTCTTTTTGTTGCAACCATAGGTTTGTTTTTCCCCAACTCAAATTGCGTGTTCATAGATGGGATATTTAACCGGGCATAATGTTTGTCAATAAACGCTTTTTCATCACTGAATCGAAATTCAAATTTATAATAAAGGTTCTCGTTGTAATCAACCTTGGCTATTAGAACTGCTTTGTCAATTCTCATATGAGGGCTGCGGTTCTTTACTTTTTTTACCGTTAAATCTTGATTTGAAAAGCCACCTGGACCTTCAACATCGATAAATTCCATTTCTACTTCTCCGCCAAGCGTTACATTTAAACCACTTGCAGATTGAATGGTAACTGCTTGAGCTGATAGACCAACTGTAAGAATAAAGATTGCTAGTACACGATGAAAGTGCTTCAATAAAAATATCATTTTCTCTCCTGTTTAATTAAACTAATTTTTGGGTTTTTCTTTCCAAAGGGTTAAGGGTATCAACGTAGCTATAACTGCCGCCCCAATCCAGAAAGAAAAAGCTGCATCAAAATTATAACTAGTTACACCATCTG
>Ga0114994_10000484_pt1 | contig 26616 bp, 16 predicted proteins | sample ArcticOcean_MG_C_9_FD_87043 | JGI IMG/M metagenome (GOLD analysis project Ga0114994, IMG submission 87043) | Marine microbial communities from western Arctic Ocean - ArcticOcean_MG_CB2_152 | ecosystem: Environmental > Aquatic > Marine > Oceanic | place: Arctic Ocean: Canada Basin | collected...
ACCATAGTTTACAGCATAAGCAGGGCCGGGAGTTGATCTAGCATATTGTCCATAGTAGACTCTACCATAGTTAACAGTGTAGGTACCATAGTAGACTCTACCATAGTTTACTGCGTAATTGCCGGCATAGACTCTGCCATAGTTAACAGTGTAATTGCCGGCATAGACTCTGCCGAATGATCTACTGTAAGATACTGCATAATTAGGGCCGCCAACTGATCTACTATAGGTAACTGCGTAAGCAGGACCAGGTCTTGATCTATTATAGCTTACACCATAAGCAGGACCAGGTCTTGATCTAGCAAAGCTTGTAGCATAGGTGAGTCCAGCATAAGTAGGACCAGGACTTGATCTGGCATAAAGGGTGAATCTGAGAAAGCCAGGATCATAAGGAGAGCCGCCATACCAGCCCTGTGAAACACCATATTGTCCAGAGTAGACTCTGCCATACGTTCTTACGAAATAGCCTAGGTAACCACCGACATAGACTCTGCCATAGTTAACTGCATAGGGGCCTGAATAGACTCTGCCATAGTTTGAGTTGTATCCCCCAGAATAGGTTCTGCCATAGTTAATAGCGTAGCTGCTAGCATAGTTGGGTCCAGGTCTTGATCTAGCATAGATTATTCCATAAGCAGGACCAGGTCTTGATCTGGCATAGCTAACTGCGTAAGCAGGACCAGGTCTTGATCTAGCATAGTTAACAGCATAAGCAGGACCAGGTCTTGATCTAGCATATTGTCCATAGTAGACTCTACCATAGTTAACAGTGTAGGTACCATAGTAGACTCTGCCATAGTTAACAGTGTAGGTACCATAGTAGACTCTGCCATAGTTAACAGCATAAGCAGGACCAGGTCTTGATCTAGTATATTGTCCGTCACTGTAACCAGGACCAGGTGTTGATCTAGCATAGTTTACTGTGTAAGCAGGCCCTGGTCTTGATCTAGTATATTGTCCGTCACTGTAGTTAGGGCCAGGTGTTGATCTAGCATAGTTTACTGTGTAAGCAGGACCAGGTCTTGATCTGGCATAGTTCCCGTCTGTATAATTAGGACCAGGTGTTGATCTGGCGTAGTTTACTGTGTAAGCAGGCCCTGGTCTTGCTCTTGCATATTGGCCGTCACTGTAAGTTGGTCCAGGATTGTTCCTAGCGTAGTTAACTGTATAGTTAGGACCTGGTCTAGCTCTAGCGTAGTCGCCAGCTGTGTATGCAGGGCCCGGATTGTTTCTAACATAGTTAACAGTGTACTGTGGACCTGGTCTAGCTCTTGCGTAGTTGCCATCACTGTAGTTAGGACCAGGTGTTGATCTAGCATAGTTTACCGTATACTGAGGACCAGGTGTTGCTCTAGCGTAGTTACCATCACTGTAGTTAGGACCAGGTGTTGATCTAGCATATTGGCCAGCGTACTGTCTTGTAAATTGTCTTAAGTAGTTATCAGAATAAACCCTTTGGAATGTTCTAGCATATGATCCTGCATAGACTCTGCCGAACGCTCTTCCATAGCCAGCTGAATAGACTCTTTGAAACTGTCTTGCATATGCTGCAGAGTAGACTCTAGCAAAAGATCTACTATAGTTAGCTGAGAATGTTCTAGCAAATTGTCTTGTATATTGTGCTGAATAAGTTCTACCAAATGCTCTGCCAAATGTACCAGTAAATTGTGATGTATAGTTTTGAGATGTACTCTCTGCCATCTGATCTGTAATTTCTGCTGATACAGTTATCCATGTACCTGTTCCAGGTGCAGAGGCTTGAAATGCATATGTTCCAACACCGGTTGCAACAACCCTATTTCTTAATCTTGGAACTAGAGTTAGCAGATTAGCATCTGTCATCTCTTTAATTGAAGCTCCATCTGCTCTAATTGGTCTTACTACTGCAGGAGAAGTTCCGTCATCAGTCTTTCTATATAAACTATATGTAACTTGAGCACCTGCTGCTGCGATATATGAATCAGTAAATGTTCCTTTACTAGTCCATGTTCCGCCTGCAGGAGCTGATGTACCAATATAATATTGTCCTGTTGCGTAGCTTTCTGAATCAGCTATTTTACTTAAAGCTGTTGCTATAATTGTCGCATTAAGTTCTGTATCTGTTTGCTCCTGCATGGGATAAGTATTACTTACATATGATACTGGACGTATCATTCCAGTCTCAGAAGCTGATGATGTATTTTGATAGAATGTGGTTGTTGTAGTGTTTGTGGCACCTGACGCAGGGTGAGTTCCTAACGTCTCTGTTCTTCGAGTATCAACAAACGCACCAGCAGTATTACTACCACCAGTAATGTTTAAATCACCTACGCTTGTATTTGAAGAGGCAAAGTTCTCTAGAAGTACATTGACTGTGTAATCCAACTCGGCAGTAGTCATAGCCTGTAGACCACCAAAGTTTGTTGTATTAGGCTGCGAGCCTCCTACAACTTTAATTTTTAACGGATTCGCCAAGGTTCACTTCCCCTTTATTATTAAATGTTTATCTTTTATTTATGCTACTCGCAACCACAAGGTTTTAGTTACTGATGTATAATTAGTAGTTACTGTATCCCCGGCAAATAGTTTTGTTCTTGATCCAGCAAACTGCGATGTATATGACGAAGTAAATTGACTTCCAGAAAATGAACCTGTGAATTGCCCAGCATAAGCTGCTCTTGCATATTCAGAAGTATAAGCTGGCCCGGCTCTTGCTCTTGTATACTGAGTTGTATATCCTACATCTCTTACATATGTTACTGTATATTGTCCTACGTAGCTTCTAGAGAACTGTCTTGCGTATTGTGCTGAATAAGTTCTATTAAACTGTCTTGTATATTGACCGGCATAGACTCTCGTGTACTGCCCTCTTATGTAGTTACCTGAGTATGTTCTAGAGAATTGTCTAGTAAATTGTCGCTCATATTGTCCTCTTATAAACACTCTCTGATAAGATGGACTCAAATAGGTACCAGCATACTGTCTAGTATATTGTGTGCCTGCATATTGTGGGCCGCCTGTTGCTCTTACGTAGTATACTGTGTACTGAGCATTGTACTGAGGACCAGGTGTTGTTCTAGCATATGACGCTCTTGTAAATTGTGTGCCATCATATTGAGCAGTAAATTGTCTTGTAAATTGTGATGTGTACTGAGGCCCAGGATTGTCTCTAGTATATTGTCCGTCACTGTAGTTAGGGCCCGGAGTTGTTCTTGCGTATTGAGGTCCTGGAGTTGCTCTAGCGTATTGAGGGCCTGGAGTTGCTCTAGCGTATTGAGGGCCTGCTGTTTGTCTTGTATAGAGTGTACCCCTTAGGTATGCTCTTGAAAAACCAGGTCCGAAGCCTGCATATTGTGATGAGTACTGAGCTGAATCAGTGAAGGTACGATGATAAATTGGGTAAACAGGAGTACTCGTTGTAGGCCCAGAAGCGGTGTAGCCTCTGAAGTACGGAAGCTCACCCCAAGGTGCAGGAGCAGGACCGTTGTATAATCCTCTCCAGTACTGCATGCCTCGTGCGTAGTGCGGCCCTCTAGAGAACTGCGCTGGGGATTGATATATTCCTCTTACATAGACATCGGGTTCACCATAAGGACCAGGGGATGACGTGTAAATACTAACCCGTAGATACTCAGAGCTGTATTGGGTGCCGTCTACTATCCTTGCATATTGAGCTGTATACGATCTTGCATATTGAGCTGAGTATGTTCTTGCATATTGAGCTGTATACGATCTAGCAAAATCTCTCCCGTATTGTGCTGAATAAACTCTTTGGTAGTTAACTGATGTGTAGCTCGGGCCTGTTGTTGATCTAGCATACTGAGCATGGTACTGTCGTCCGTAGTTAGCTGTGTATACTCTAGCGTATGATACTCTAGTAAATTGTCTTGCATATTGGCCTGCATAAGTTCTTCCGTAGTTTGTCGCGTACTGAGGCCCGGTTGTAACTCTGTAGAAGTTCTGTGCGTAGCTAGGGCCGTTATAATTACCGGTATATTGACTGCCGGATGCATATGCTGATCCATCATATAAACTTCCGCCTGTTGCTCTTGCGTATGAGCCTGCATATTGTGGTCCAGGTCTTGCTCTAGTAAATTGGCCAGCGCTGTAACCAGGCCCAGGATTGGTCCTAGCGTAGTTACCATCTGTATAGTTCCCGCCGACAACACCTCTTGCATATTGACTAGAGTATGCTCTAAAGAATGTTCTTCCATATTGACCAGCATAATTTCTTTGGAAAGTTCCTGTGTAGCCTCTTGAATATTGCGCACGTGTAAACTGAGCACTAAATCCTCTAGTAAATTGTCTTGCAAATGATCCTGTATATTGTGCTGAATAATTACCACCATACTGTGTACTAGTAATATCTGGTAATCTATTTAATGCTGTACCTCTATTAATCCAAGTACCTGCTCCAGGTGCTGATGCTTGAAAAACATATTTTCCAATACCAGTTGATACAATTCTATTTCTTAATCTGAGAGTAAGCTTCACCATATCAGCATCAGACATCTCTCTTAGATTAGCATCTATTTGTTTAAGAGGTCTTACTTCTGTTGGTGAGCCGTAGTCTGTTCTTCTCCAGAGTTTATATATGTCTCTTACATCATCATCATTAGCGTGAGTGGTAACAGAGTCTATCATCTGATCTTGGCCAATCCATGTACCTGTTCCAGGTGCTGATGTTCCAAGATAGTATGTACCTGTTCCTGCTGTTGATAAAGTTGTATTCGAAATCTTAGCGAAGGCTAAACTGAATATAGAGTTGTCCATTTCAGTATTTGATTGTGGAGATAGATCACCAGGACTAGAAGCGCCGCCATGAGTTAATGGAGCAATTATTGATGATTCTGAAACTGTTGCAACGTTCTGTTTAAATGTATAAACAGTATTTGATGTTGTGCCTGAGTATGGGTGAGATAAAAGCTCGGCACTTCTGCGTGTGTCCTCAAATGAACCTACACTAGTCCCGATTGAATCAATATTAAGGTCTCCAGTTTTATCACCAGAGTTAGATTCAGTTGCGAACTGTACTAAGATTTGTTTAACGGACCAATCCAACTCTGCGTCAGATGTGACTTGGACTCCGTTATTATAGATCCCATTTGCGTGTTTTCGCATTATTAAGGGATTGGTCATAATCTACCCCTATCCTATGCTGGCCAAGCAACGACACCGTTCGCGTAATAAACCCTAAATGTATTACCGCCATCGTCTTTAATATCTGAGCTTATTGTTAAATCACCTACCACCGATACGGTATTGCTAAATGTTGCAGTATTAGTTACACCCATTGTGCTATGAGCATTTAATGCTCCATCAACACCCATTGTGCTTAGTACATTAGCTGCGCCAGTTAATGTTGATGTGTTGCCGACTACTAATGTTGACTGTAAATCTGCAGCACCTACTGATTTTAATGTTGCTGTATTAGCTTCTCCACTTATATCAATATCTGTTGCTACAGTTACATCAGCAGAGAAGTTACCACCTAAAAAGTATCCTGTAAACCTTTGATCAGCGTCACCGAGGGCCTGACCTACTGTATTACTTACCGGCTTAATTCCGTTTCTTGAAGTTATCAATCCAGAGAAGTCTCCAGTATTAGCTGAAACAATCCACCGGTTAGTTGCGCTACCTAAAGGAGTTGCATTTGAAGAATCAGGAATAAATCCTACTGTAGAGTTACCAACAATTGAGTAAACATATAAGTTTTCAACACCGGCTCCATCTCCAATTGTTGTTTGACCATCAAGAGTTGTATTAGCTGATACAGCTAATGTAGACATCGTCGCGACATTTAATGCTAGTGCAGCGTTACCAGATACCCCAGTTGTTCCTATAACTTCTAAGTCACCAGTTATCGTTACATTTTCTTGTAATGCTGTATTGGCTGCAACTGTCACTCCAGTGTCAGTAATATATAATTTACCGCTTACTAAGTTAGCAGTTGCTCCTGTGTGATCTAAAGCGCTTGTTAAGTTACCACCAATCGCCGCATCACCTGAGACGTTAATCCAACCTGTTGTGGTTGTATTACCAGCGTTGAGTGCTCCTACTGATAAGAAGCCTCCACCTAATGTTATACCATTAGATGTAAAAGAAGAATTCTGACTTGAATTGCCAACTGTTATAGAATTAAATCCATTACCAGCAGCAGTTCCTACATAAAGATTGCCACTTAAATTCATTTCTGTAGCATTAGTTTGTCCGGTTATGTCAACTGTATTACTAAATATCGCTGCGCCTGTAACGTTCATTGTGCTACTTAATGTTGCTGCACCTGTAACACCTATTGTATTACTAAATGTTCCGGCGCCTGTTACTTCAAGTGTATTACTAGTATTAAGAGCTCCAGTGACGCCTAAGGTGCCGCCCATTGTGCTTGTTCCAATGACTACTTGCAAGCCATTTCTTAGAGTTGTGCCTCCAAGTACGTCTAATGATCCGTCTGTTATTATCTGCTGATCTGATATAACTGTATTAACAGTTGAATTACCAATTGATAATGCTGCTGTTGTTACATTAACATTAGCACCAACATTTATTGCTACTGAGGCATTAGCAGTTGTTGTATTAACTCCGCCGCTAGCGGTTACAAGCCCTGTCGCGTCAACTGTATTACTAAATGTTGCAGTATTAGTTACACCTATTGTATCACTAAATGTTGCTGCACCTGTAACGCCTATTGTATTACTGAAGGTACCTGCTTTAAGTACAGCTAGTGTTCCATCTGTATTAATACCACCTTTTGATATGTGAGTATTAACTGTATTATTACCTATATGTAAGGATGATGAGTTAGCAATTACATTACCAACTGCAGCTGTTCCTTTGATGAATACTGATGTTGTATCAATTGTTACGTTAGCGCCAGCGTTAAATTTAACCGATGCATTGGCTGTAGTTGTATTTAAATCAGCTGCAGCTGTTACAAGGCCGGCCGCGTCAACTGTATTACTAAAGGTTCCTGCGCCTACAACATTTACTGTATTGCTAAAGGTTCCTGCGCCTACAACATCAAGTGTATTACTAAAGTCTCCTGTACCTGTGACTACTAACGTCTTACTTGCGTTTATATCTTCTGCATTAAGGTCCCATCTTGCGTCAGCAAGGCCAAGGGTTTGAGCATTGGCTTCTGGATTAATATTTGTATCAACTTCTCCGTTGATTGAAATTGTATCTGTGTTAGCATCACCAAGTGCTACATCGCTATGGAAAGTTGCATTGCCTGTGACTGTCAGTGTATTCGATACATTGACGGTATTACTATTAAGGTTCCAACGAGCATCTGTTAGACCTAAGGACAGCGCGTTTGACACTGGGCTAACACCTGTATCTACTTCAGATACGACACTAACTGTGTCAGCGTTTGATGAGCCAAATGTTACATTAGCGTTGAATTGTGATTCGTCTGAATCTATAGTAACTAAGTTACCAGCAATAGTTAATGAGGATGAAGTTCCATCTCCATTAAGATCTATAACTGATATAGATGAGTTTGATTTAACTGTAAAGTCATTAGCTGTAATGGTTGTGTCATCAGAGTTAACAATAACATTACCAGTTAATGTCATTAAATTATAATCTGCTGTTAGCGTAGAGCCGTCAAAGTCTGCTGTTGTAGAGTTAACATCTATTAATGCTCCAGTTACATGAAGTGATGTAGAGTTAATTGATGTGTTAACTGATGTAGAATTAATATGTACATTTGAGCTTACTTGTAAAAGAGTACCATTGACATAAGCACTAGTTGATTCTATATCAGCCCATGTGCCTTTAACAGTAACTGAGTTAACAGTAGAATTAGAAGCAACGTTAACACTGCCATTCGACATATTAGTATTTGCTATAATATATAATGTATTAGCAACACTAGTATTACCGCCTCTTAAATAATTAAAAGCAGCTAGTGTATTGGCTTGAAATATTCCACCAGTTGAGTTAACATAAGCATTGGTGTCATAGTTATACACATTAGATGTTATTACTACATTACCTGATGTTGCTCCGCCTTGGGTATTTTGTTGAGCTGTAACAACGATCTCAGACATGTCAAAGACAATCTGGTTGGTTCTCTCAACCCATGCGCCGAAGGTATCAGTTGTGTAGGCTATATTTGCCGATCTAAATTTTGGTTCAGCCATTTTGCTTCTCTATTATAGTTGTTAGCATGAGTTTCATTTCATTCATGCTGTTTGCATGTTCCTGTTTAAATGCGTGTATGTCGGTTGTAAGCTCTATTACTTGTTTCTCAACTTTGTCAATGCGGTTCTCTTTGGCCGCTCTGACATCACGCCTTTCCTTGTATGCTTTTAATGCAGCATTATTAGTATTTAGCAGCGCGCCACTCACCTCGTCTTTAACTATGAATGGAATATTTGTTTTAACTATTGTCATCTTATGCGCTCAATGCTATTGCTCTAATGTCAGCTATCCTCGGAACTCTGTATGTCTGTTCTGCTAGGAACAAGATCTTAATTTGGAAGAATTTAAACGTTTCATGTTCTTGTCCTCCAGATGAGTAATAACGTAATCTGTATGTGCCGTCTGCTTGTGGATACTTAAATGCTGATTGCTTTTCAGCTGTAGCTACTTTATAATGTAGTCCGGCTGATATTGATTTATCAGCGGCCTGATCTAAGATTGCAACAGTTGTGTTTGCAGATGCTACTCGTCCGAGTACATAGTCATCTGATAGACCACCTTCAGTAACAACAAGAAGATCACCAGCTTAATAAATTGTATTAGCAGTAGCTACTGTTACACTTGTACTTCCGTTTGTAACAGCGGCTGTACCTGTTTGTCTGGTTGTTGAGTTTAATGTAGGTGAGCTTGGAACTGTATACTTAAATTCTTTAAAATCATTAGCTGCGGTAGAAGATGAAAACATCTCTGCCTGTTCAGGCGCTTCATTTAATCTTGTCCATTGCTTAGATACTAGTTTATCTTCATCATCAGATGATGTAAACATTCCATAAGCAACTATAGAGGTATTAGCTGGTCTGTAGCCTGTAACATATACGTTCAAGTCTTCTGCTTCTAACCCTGGGGCTAGTTGAACAGTCTTACTTAAATACTTAGATGCAGCAAGGCCTTGCCCGAATTCTTGTTCACCTGTTTGAAGATTATTAACTGTGTTCTCATAAGTCTCTAACGCTGATATGTCTGTGTCATAAATTGGTGAGACAGATCTGTTAGTCGTTTGAAGTTTAGAGGTTATAACAAGAGACTTAGCTCCAGCTCCATTAACAATCTCATTTGATTTACTATGTACAGCAGCTTCTAGTCTAGCATTTTTATTAGTAATACCAAACATAATTTGCTTTGTTTCTTTTGTAGCAAAAGCTGTCTTACTAGTTTGTGTAATAGTAGATGTTAGTGTTGTGCCTGACGGCTCAGTTTTGTATATCATAGGTTTAAAATAACTTGTTGTCTTATTTTGAACCTCTGTTATTGTTGAGTTAGCATTTGAAGTACATCCTTTAATAACATCAGTGTTAGCAAAGTAGTTACCAGAGCCAGAGGCTGCTGTTGAGTCTTTCAATGTCATTTCTACTGAACCAGTTTTACTTACGTACTTGGATACTCTTCCTGTAGGTGTCTTAGCAACTTTACCGTCTGACATACCGACTATCGGTGCACCCAATATTGTTAACTGAGTATCTGAATCTACTGATTTAATTTTAACTACATCAGCTGTATCTGTTGCAGCGGTTGATCTAACTACAATTGAATCTCCTGATGCGAGGGTAGATGAGAAGCTTGTGCCTGATCCGACTATTACATTGTTACCAACTACTAATGTAGCTGTTCCAGCAATAAATGCAGATGGAACTTTATATACTTCTTCGTTTTCAACGTATGCGCCAGAAACAGAAGTCAGTGAGAAGAACTCTAAGTCCCTGTTTGTTGTTGTTACTAGGCCTGTTGTATTAGTATTATAAACAGCTTTATATAATCTCATTTTTAAATCAGCATCGAGTCTTGGTTCCCATACATCTGATGCTGAGACAAATAATACTCCGTCTCCCCAATTACTGCCGATCGGCTTACCAGATACAATTTCATTCTCGCCTTGTTGTGTATACCAAATTCTATAATCTGGTGAACCAAAGTCAGGTTTGATTGCAAGTGCGTATTGAGTTCCTGTTTTAAGATATACAGGGCCATTAAAGACACATCTTGTGCTTACTTGCCCTGTTGTTGAGGTAGCCACTTCTGCTGATTCAAGTGCAATAGTACTCAATGGTAATACTGTTCTTGTTGGATATCCGTTTGAAACTTCTCTTATGTCTATGTTAACGCCACCGACACTATCTTTTGAATAGAAGAAGAGATCAACTGACGTGATATATAAGCCATCAGCATCAGGACACATCTCAGGAGTTACCCTGAACGTTTGTGCGATAGGATCATCGTTTAATAGGGCCTTGTTGTACCATTTATTTTGCATCTCTTATTCCTTCTTAAATCTTTTATAATTATTCATTTAGTACAAGTCCATATAATAGGTGTGATAGTCCATATAGTCTACACCAGTATACCCGCCGCCTGAGCCTGTAATCGCTGTTTGAGCTGATGAGCCTGTGCCAGTTGTTGTTGTGTTTGCTGGCGCGTCTGTTACAACTGTTACTCCGGTATTAGTACTACTATTAGCATATGGATAACCATTAGCACCCCAGAAGTAATCTCCGTACCAGTCATTGTATGCCATAGTAGTATTTGAAGATGTGCCTGTATCTATATCTACTGAAGAGTTACTAAACTCATCTGTTGATGTATTCAAATCAAATGTTGGTGTTCTTGTTGATAGAGTTACTGATTCTTTTTCTACACTATAATTATATGCATTATATGTTTCTGATGCAGTAGAGGTTGCTGTATCTAAGTTATCTATTGAGCTTACATCTGCAATCATTAGCTGTCTATCACCTACCATGAATGTTCCTTTTGGTAGACTAAACACTGCTTGAATCTGACCTTTAAAGTCAGTAGTCGTCGTTCCACCTGGCACACCACATATAAAGACGTTCTTAGCATTCTTAGCCATGTAAGTAGTTGGTGTTGCTATTGAATCAACAGTTCCTTTCTTTGTATATGCATTAATGTCTTTATTATCAAAGAAGAAGTAATGCCTTGTATTTGGTCTCAGGCCTCTAGCAGCGATTCTAATATCTCTAGCTCTCATAAATGATGATATAGATATGTCTGTTACAAAATCGCCAACTGGTGTTGTTGATTCTTAGTAACCCATTGATAGTTGCTGAGTTGTTTTTAAATATGTATCAGTAGTTGTTGTAGTAGTTTCGGTTACTGTTGTTTCTGTAGTTGCAGAAGTGCTTCCACCCCAGCCCCAATTGCCACCCCAATAGTCGCCTCCGTAGCCGCCGCCATACCCATTATAACTTCCGTAATTGTATCCTTCATACCCGCCCCAACCATAGTATCCATAGTCTGTTGTCTGCGTGTCTGATGTAACCGTATTCTGAGTTTGAACATCTGAACTAGTACCAATCTGATCAATATTTGTTTTTGTTAATGGATAGATTTCATTGAGATTGTCTACCATGTCCTGCATGCCAGAAGCTGTATCAATAAATATATCTTTTGTTCCTACTACTGTTTCATCATATCCAGTATCATACATTGGGTCCAGACTAATAGATCCAATATATTTAAAATAAGTTTCAGTACAAGGTCTATGGCTTGTTGCTATGTCTTGTACAATAAATGGCTCTTCTTGTGCTGGAAGAGTCCATGTTCCGTTTAACTCAATTACATTGCTTGTGTTAGCAACTATTAAGTCAAGAGTATCTTTTACGAATGATGGATGAAATTCTGTTGCTGTTTCATCTATACCACATCTAAATTCCCTGTTGTTTAAATCAGCTGAATTAAAGTCAGTAGCTGGGTCAACTAAGATACCATTTTTAAATCTATCGTTGCCATTGGAGTCTGTAATAGCCATGTCTTTGGTTTTTGTTTCTAATTGAGTTAGCGTTGTGTAATACTCAATATTTTTAAGACGCTTATCAATCTTACCGATCTCTTGCATTGTATAACGCCTAACGTTTTTAGGAGATATTATAACAGTCTGATTTTTACGTGTAAGTGTTCTTGCTTCTGCTGACGTCAGAGAAGGGTAAGGTGGTATTGCTATAGTACCAATCTGTAATGCGTCCGGTACCTTTGTTGGAGGTAATGGTCTAGAAGCTGCTGCTCCTCTCTTAGTAGTAACGTAACCTTCTTTTGTTATGTTAATACTATCTATTCTTCCTAGGTAAAATTCTATGTTACATTGGAGTTGCTTATTAGGAGCTGCTAAGAATAGGTCACCAGCAGGAAATGATTCTGTTGCTGATGGGTTAATTGTTGCTGCCCCTATAGTCGTTGCTACTACTCCTGTATTAGCAACTTGAGGTCTTACATCATGTACATCTCTTAGATCAGCTGAGAAGCCATTATCGCTCTCATAAACAGGTACTTCCTGAGGCGTTAATGGTGTTGTACCATCTGAAGCCAGGTAACTAGATACTGTAAAGAATCCAGATCCTGACGCAGGTGCGCCTGCATCAAAAACCTTTGCTTCAACTAATATTTTATCTGAAGCTCCAAGGCTCTGTGTTGGTAATTTAGATAGTTGACTGAGCCCGTAGAATGTATCCGTCTGGCCTTTTTCTAACTTAAATCCTGTTTTACTTTGTGTATTCGTATTTGCATAAGTAGATCCAACATAGACATTTTCAATTGAGTCAACGTCTGGATGTCCTAAGGACCATGGACCAACGTTTGTTGTAGTATTATTAGCAGCATCTAATTTAATAAAGATTGTTTTAAGTGTCTTTGTTAGTGGTGCTGCATTAACCTTCTTCTCAGGGAACGTTACATTCCATGCTGCTGAAGTAGATATAGTGCTGGCTAGAGCTCCTGTTAATACTATTGTTGCTGTACCAGATGAAACAGATATTGAGATTAAGTCAGTATCTACTGCTGCGTTATTAGCTATTCCGCCTGCTGTTACTAGTGGTCTAATTATAAACTCTTTCTTCTGACTTGATGTTAGTACTCCACTATATGGGAATACACCAGATACAGATGTAAGTGTTAAAGTATTAGATGACGAAGTAACCTGCTTTTGTGTTCTATAAGTATAGTCAACACTATTTGTTGTTTTAATAGCATTTTTTGGAAATTGATATATGCCTGGTACACTTCTTGGCTCTTTAATTACAGCCTGTGAGTTTTCTAATACTGCATCAGCAATACCGGAGCCAGATATGGATGCCGCTTTAACATTTCTAAATGCTTTACCAGCGGACATTTTAATATCAATTAAGAATAATTTGTATTGTGCTTTGACTGTGCCTTGTACACCTGCATGCCATTGGAACCCTCTAACCTTAGCTGTTCCTATTTCCGCTCCAGGAACTGCGTTAAGAGCTGCTCCGTTCGTTAAAGCGTCTTTAGCAGTATCTCTTAATGAGACTGTGGCCATTGTATTAGAATTAAATCCACCAACGAGCTCATCAACAATAATATAGTTACCCATATTTTGAGTAGTGACAACTCCGTCTGTATTTGCAAATGCAACAGATTTCTGTACTGGCAATCTAGTTGTATTATACTGCTGAGATCTATTACCTTTAACGTAATGATGTCCTGGTCCAACTAATAAATTAAAGTGACTTGTATTAGCCGCTTCAGCTGCCATGTTGTTTGATCTTATGCTGTAATCACCGCTCTCGTCATATGTTCTTTTTGACATTTCGTCATTAATAACATTGTACTGAGTAGTTAGTTTCTTAGCAATTGGAAGCCCGTTCTGGAAATCCATAACTGAAAGGAAGTTACTATTTGATCTAGAGTCTGCTGTTGGTATAGCAACTAAAAAAGGATCTAGTTTTAATCTATCTGCTCCAGGAGCATTTTCGTTATTGTATCCAGAAGCATTATCAAGCAATGTTGAGTCAGCATCTGAAGAAACTATTGATTCAGTTACATCAAAGCCGATTGATACATTGTTTGGTTTATTAGTATACTTAGATGCAATAACTGTATTAGAGCTTACCTTAAGGAAATGTCCTTTTGAGTATATAAAGCCTTCTGATGTAGTAACAGCAAATCCATCGCCGACTGCTGTAGCTGCATTAGTTATTTGTGCACCAGCAACTGTAACTGTCTTAATTAATGTATTAGCATTATAAGCTGTGTTTGAGTGAATCTCAATATTTTCTGTTGTTGTGAATGTTTTAGCTTCTGATATACCTGTTGTAAGATAATCAATATACAAAGTTGTAAGGTTAGGATCTTGAGATGTTAGGCCGTCAGCATATGCTGCTACTTTAGCAGTTGTATTTGATGTTGCGCCTTTAGCGTAGTATCCTTTATATGTAGATGGTGCTACTGGAGAACCACCTGTATCTAGATCAGTGATCTTAACAAAGCTATAAGATCCGTCCAAAGACATACTACACCCTTCGATGATTGTGCCTTCTTTATAGATATTGTTACCAAATCTCTCAACTTGTTTTTGTAGTATCGTTTGAAGCTGGGTAAGCTCTCTTGCTTGCAAAGCAACAGCTGGTTTAAATAAGACGCGCTGGAATTTTTTATCCTCGCTGTAATCGTCGTAGTATGGGCTTACATTGAAATTTGTGTCTAAACTCATTTAATTATCCTAGAATTCTAATATTAGTTTGAAAGTTTCGCTTTGTGCGTTTCCTCTCGAAACTGGTGAAATGTTCTCTTTGTAAATAACTTCTCCAGAACCTTTCTTTACTTCAGGTAGCGTAACGCCTGTTATTTTCATTTGCGCAGCACTAGTGGCTCCTGTAATATATTTATCACCCCCAGCAACATCAGATATTAAGAATGTATTCTTAGTATCAACTAACTCTACTGTGCCGTGAGATGATCCTGGTGTTATAAGAACATGGGCGTTTGCTAAGGACTCGCCTTGGTCTACTCTCTCGTCTTCTATTAAACCATTACCTTGTGTGCCAGCGTATGTGACATTCGCTGTATATTTAAAAGTCTGATTAAAAACTGTTGTTGGTTGAGTCACTGAGCTCACTACTGAATTCCCAGATGCATTGCCGTCAATAGTTTCTGTTGTAAAGAACCCTCTTATATCTTTCATTGCAATACCGGATGCATTTGCTGATACAACCGTCGCAGTTGCGTTAGATGTTGCACCTGTTATTGACTCTCCGGCTACAAATGTGCCAGCTGAGGATGAAAGTACTAATGTTCCATTTGCAAATAATGGATCTTTAATAATACCTATCTCTCTGAAATCGTTGTTGGCAGCTAATTTAGCTGACTCTGTATTAGCTATTGTTACACTAATACCTATTTTGTTTGCATGTAATTCTTTTTCAATATCTGAGCCATGGCCACCCTTTGGTGATATTATAGCTCTACAAGATGCTGAATTAGCAATGTAGCTATTTGATATTGCGTTTGTTACAAATCCTGTATTACCTTGAACACTGACAGTAGCATAAGAATAATTATTTCCTATTGCAATCATCTGAACGTTGGCGACTGTATTAGCATTTAGGACACCGTTAATAACAGCTCTTGCCTTTGCTCCAGTTCCATCACCGATTATAAGCACCTGAGGACCAATTGTAAATTTAGAATCAGCTGCTAATGCTGTTGAGAGATTACTAGCTAATAATACTCTTTTTGAGCTTGCTGTAACAACATACTCATCAATAATACCTAGTTGACCTGATCCTGTTCCTTTCTCAACATAAAAAGATGACCCTTTATAGAAGTCTGTATTAGATGATAGTGAATCTCCTGCTTGTGTTACTGAAGATATATTAGCGTATGTATTAGAGCTAACACCTCTAATCTGATCTACTGTATCAATTGTGCCTATAATAGACGATACAGTTAAGTGGGTAGCATTCGAATCAACAATGACACCATTAGCTTGTCCAAGCCTTGATATAATATTGGCTGAAGATCCAGTTGATGTTGTAATAGTTACTGTAGGAGTTCCTACATAAGATTTTCCTCTATTAGAAATACTAACACCTGTTATACCGCCAGTTGCATTAACTGATGCGATTGTAGCTGTAGCATTAAGAGTCGAACCACCACCATTATTAATAGTAAGAGTATCACTAGCTGAATATCCTGTACCACCCGATACTATTAATAATGACTCAACGTATTTTGTTATTACTTCTTCTTTTACAAACCCTGATGTACTTCCAACATTAAATAATGAGGACGTTGATCCTGATATAGCTATGAGCTTTGTATCTCCAGCAACACCATATTCAGTAACGAAGCCGTTTGCATATCCAGCATAGCCTGTACCGCCGTCTGTTACTTTAATAGCTTGTAGTGTGCCTTCTAGAGCAGCTGCAGTTACAGCAGTATTCGATACTACAGGCATAAAAGATGCTGTACTAAACTTATCATAGGTTGCTGTTGGAATTGTATATAGATACTTCCATTGATAGCCGTCTGACTCGGTTATGTATACTTCATCGTTAGCAGAGGTTTCTATTAACGAAGGTTGTTGCACTGAATTAGCACCGTAGTTGTTATCAAGGCATTTAAATACATTATAGTTAGATGTTTCTGATACAACAACATAGAAGTCTTTCTCTTCTAATTTTTCTGTTGTGTCGTCATACATGTCGTACGAAGTGTTATTAGCCCAAGTCTTTTTATTGACCATAGGTAACACGTCAGTATCTGTAATTTGTTTTCCACCTATCATCTGATTGTATGTCTCATAGTGAGAGTTAGAAACACTTGTTAGAGTAGCGGGTGGATTATTTTCATCAGCCCATGGCTGTGGATTACCATAAAAGAGATACATTATAGTATTCGCAGGCTCAGTTAAAGACTCTTTAAACTGCTGTGCAGCAAATACTTTAAAATTTTGTGTTATTAGTTCGTTTGCCATATAATGTTTAACTCGTTGTAACGGCTACTCCGTCAGATTTTATTTTTGTAGTTGAGAAGACTTGTGTCTTAACAACCTCTCCGAATAGCCTCGTCCCAGCAACATGAAGGATATCTTTAAGCTGCTCTTCATATTTAGCTAATGCAATCCCCGTTCTAGTAACATAACTATACTCTTGGTAATAGTCGCTATCCTGTACTTTATTTATATCACTTGCAAATGATGTTCTATCAGTCCAAGTACCTTCTCCAACGCCTTGTCTTGTTACTCCAGCTCTTCCGGATACAATAAAGACTGTATTAGCTGCTGTTAAGCTTAATGGAGTATTTGCTTCATATCCATAGCCTGCATTTAACACTTCTAATCCATCTGCAACTCCGTTTGCTGTTATAACATTAGCTGTTATAGATGCATTTAATCCGATAGGTAAAGTAGTCTCGTCTTGATATACATGTTGTACGTTAGCTGTTGCGCCTGAGGTTGCACCTGTTAAAGTTGCTCCTGGAACAAATGCTTGGCCGAAACTTAGTCTTCTTACTTTAACTTGATTAATTCCATTCTCTGTTGTACGTGTCTTAAATGTGCCTGTTGCAACTGCTGCTGTAGATACTTGAGATGTTGCCGCACCTGATAATGGTGCTACATTAGCTCCAGATGCTTGTGTCTGTATTTTAGTTGTGCCAGTAAATGCGCCTACTGGATTGATTATTTTAATATGAGTAGCATTAGCTGCTGCTATTTCACCAGATGCACCTGTAGTTATTTGTATAACACCTTCTCCAACTGTAAGTGCTGCGCTGTTAGCTGCTAGAGTAATACCATTTACTGATGAGTTACTATGCACTACTAGGTATCCAGGCAGTGATAATGTCTGTGCTAGGTTTTCATTCTCTATAAATGATCCGCTCTCATTACTAACAATGCATATAAGATCCCTTCTATTAAATCCTGATACGTATGGGTTGTGAGCAATTGCTACTGGGTCATAATTATATCCTGATCCAGGATTAATAAAGTTAAGTGATCCAATTGAACCAATTGTAAAGTTAGCAAATGTAAGAGCATTATATAGAATCGTGGTTGTGTCGGCATGTCCTGATTTAGGAAGGCCGTATCCATAATCCATATTAACAGAAAGAGATGCGCCTGATCCTGTTGAAGTAGATATAGAAATTGTTCCGTTAGCTAGGTATTCAGATCCTGGCTCTACAACTGTTATTGAATTTGCTGAGCCAGCGTTCGCAGCATTAGCTGAGAATGTTCCGGTAGCTGTAACATTAGGACTACCGCCTGAGATAGTGACTGTGTCTGCAGTTACATATCCTGAACCAGATAAAAAGCTAGTATTAACAATATTAGCAAAAGCGTTAGTGCCAAGGTTAGTAATAGTTCTGCCGTTAGTAAATGCTCCGTTTGAGAGGTTACGTAGTACAAAGTGAGTAGCATTTGTTGTTGATTTAATAACACCAACTGCGCCAATACTATTTGCAGCGGCGTGCATGTTTGATATTAAAGTTGCGCCTGATCCTGTAGATGTTGTTATACTTATAGCTGGAATACTTTGATAGTCTATTCCGTTATTAGACATTACAACTCCAATAACTTGACCGTCGCCATCAGTCTGAATAGTAGCTGCAGCGTTTGTGGCTGCTCCTGCTGAAGTAAATACTACTGTATCAGAGTTTGAATATAGCGCGCCGTTTTGTGTGACGTATACCGAATTTACTACAAGATTAGCTTCAAATATATATTGCCCGTTTGAGAATCCGCCATTAGCGGCAAATGGAGCTCCTGAGTTAGCTCTTGAGTTAGTATACATTCCTGTATCAACTGTTACTGAATCTACAAATCCTATACCTGAATTAGATGCACCAGTATACAAATCAGTATATGGCCTTGGATCTTCAGCTGTATTATTAGCTCCTATGATATCTGTAAATAATGATAATTGTTCTTGTTCAGCGAGCACGCCGACTTCAAAGTCGCCGCCTACGCCTGCACCGACATTAGCTATTGAGGCTGTTGTATTACTTAATAGTCCAACTATTTTACCTGATGAATGATTAACAAATGGTTTGTTGTTAGCATTTAAACCATAGACAAAAGTATTGCTATTCTCACCAGTAATATATCTACCAATTACTTCCCCTACTGCAGTTGAATTAACTACTGCGCTAACTGCTGCGTTTGTGGTTGCATTAGAAACGTTCTTAAGAAATCCTATACCAGTAAAAGTACCATTTGCTATTTGGATCGATGCTGTGTTACCAGTTATTGTTAGTACATGACCATTAGCCATTACTGCTGTTGTGTTAGTTCCTTGTACATGATCACCTGGTGCAAAGTCTTGAGTTCCTGCATTCCATGTTACTGTGGCCATTTTCTGTTCGGCCTTCTCGAATGTAAAGAAGTCAGTTATCTCTGTATTTGAATTGGCTATGTTGATTACTTCTAGTGTAGCATTACTAGATAATGTTCTTGTGTACGTATTAGATATCGCATATCCATATCCTCCGTTAGCGAGATCAAAAGCTACTCTACCAGAGGCATCAACCGTGCTTGTTATTTTAGCAACTGCGTCTTGTCCTGTATTAGATACAACACTAAATCTATCGCCAACTGTAAAGTTTCTTCCACCATTAGTGATTACAATATCACTTAATGATCCTATAACTTGAGGCGCGTCATCGATGATACCATCATCGGTAATAAATTCTCCAGTCTTAAATGTACCAACAACGCTAGAAAGATATGCTAATGCTACTCTTTTGCCGTGAATTGTCTTTGTAACAACACTCTCAATAAATCCTGTTGAGCCTGTTGAGCTTCCAGTAATACCTTTACCGATTAAATTCTTGTTTCTTGACGATGGTGAAAGCTCAAGATATACTGGCTTATAGTAGTTCTCTCAGAAGGTTTAATTATTCTTGTTGAGGGAAGGAATACTTCTACTTCTTGACCATATAATATTTGCAGTAATAACTCTACTGATCTTGCTGAACCTTTTGCTTGATAAAGATCACTAATATGTTTAAGTAAGAATCTATCATCAACTGTTGTTTGCAGTTGAGTTCCTTCCAAGTAGGTTTTCTTAAAGTGAATAATAAAGTCAGTTACTGTGTCATCAATATCTCTATTAGCTCTTAGCTGTCTTAACACCTTAGTAGACTTACCAGTAGTCTCAAGCCATTCATAATAGGCTAAGATAAATGCTACTAGTTCAGGCTGCGTGTCCTGGAATCTTTCTGGGAATTGGTTTACAATAAAATTGGAAACATATTCCGGTGTCAAGTTTGACATTATAATCTCTCTTGTACTGCTGTTATGCTTATATCACTTGCATCAAGTTGTAGTATAGATGCTTTCTTAGTTGTTATATCTCTGTTTACACATCTAGCGTAGACTTTATATGTTGATCCTATATATGAGCTTATTAATAATGAATTAATATTAACTAGTCCAGATGTATAGTCTACTGTGCCTGCGTCAGCTAATAGCACAACAAAGTTATCAGCGCTATCTGTCTTAACAATCTTTAATTTTCCTCTTCCGTCATCAACAATAAACGCTGCAGTGTCTGTTAAGTATGTAAACTGAGTAGATGTAATTGCTGGTTTGTAAAGAGAGTATTTTGTTGTTGCTGCGACAAACTCTTCATCGTTTTGTAGCTCATTATTATATCCTATAACATAAGACGCTGGCAGCGTTGCTGAGGGAGTAAATTTCTTATATAATCTTGTTACTAACTGACTTGAGACAACACTAGTGTCGCATGCGTCGATAGCTGCAACTGCTTTTGAGTTTCTATATGTTACATCAAATGCATTAATATTAGTATTTGCAAATGCACTCAGTGCATTAGTTGCTTTAGCTTTAATTCCTGAGACTGTTTGGGTCGTTACACTTATATTATAGTTTACTTTGCCTTCGACTTCAAGGTTTAATATTTCTGGTGTTACTACTTTTACGTCTATACTAATAGGAGTTCTAGAACTTAAGTAGCTCTGTATAGCTCGTTTTGTTGATTGAGGAACACCATCAGCGTCAGCAAGATCAACAGCAATAATTACCTTACCAAATTCAGGTGGTGATAACTGCTCACCGCCAAATGCTAATACATTAACAACTGAAGGAAATTCCTTCTGTACAAGAATTTTATAATCATTAGCTGTTACTGCTCGCTCTTGAACTTGGAATGCTTTAGGAGCATTGAATTTAATCTGAGCGATTGTCTCTGCTTCTGTTCCGCCGATTGAATTAGTTACTGTTGTTGCAACCGAATCATGGCCGCCTATTTTCTTTCCAGCTGTGAATATCTTACCATTGTTGCCAGTTAGGCCAGAGCTCTGTCTATATTTAAGTTGTATGATATTACCTACAGATGGCTTCTTACCTAATACACCGTCTCCAAATGTTATATTAAACTTCTCGTTTTGAGCTGGCTCAATAAAGTATACATTACTTGTTGATGTTAATCCAAAGACTGTATCAGCTTTTGACCATACCGCATTAACAGAAGACGTGTTGCTCTCTCTAACTGTTACGGTTATATGTCGTGTATCTACTTCCTTATTACTAATGGAGACAACGTGGGTATTAACGGCTGAGCTAGTGATCTGAGTGTTCTCATCAATAATCTTACCTTCATAAAGAGGTATATTATCTGTTTCATACACAGTTGAGCCAGTAGAGTTAGTAGATGGCTTTACGATAACATCATCCTGTGTAGAGAATGTTTTAGTAGCTCCATTAATTGATGAGGTAAACGATGTCCATTTTGGTACTGATATACTTGTTACGTCTATTGTAGGGGTTAGTTTTAGATCTATTACTGCTTTAGCAGAATGATAGGACTGCGGTACATAGTTTAATTCTTTAGCGTGAGATACAACACTGTCTCTCAATTCAGCTGTGTCTAAAAACATCTCATTAGCGAGCATATTAGTATAGAAGTTATTCTTATACGTGTTATATGATAGAACGTCTATCAGTGTGTTAATATTAGATCCTTCAAAGTCGTAGTCTCTTATATTAGACTGTCCCTTTAAGAATGCTTTGAGATCAGTCTTAATTGTATTAAAGTCTAAATCTACTACTGATGTTGCTGAGTTGGCGGCCATTATCTTACCCTTTTAAGTATTGTGTTGAATATCTGTGGAGCTTCTGCATTAGTAATATAATAAGATATCTCAACATTGTATTGATTGCGATCTGAATCTGATTCAATAATGACGTCAATAAGCTGACACCTCGGTTCATATGCTTGAATAGTATTCGTTATGGCTTCCCTTAGGTTGTAGACCGTCTGTGGTGTGTCTAGCTCAAATAAAAGCCCCATTACGTTTGAGCCTATATCTGCTTGAAACGGCCGTTCGTAAAAATTAGTTGTTAATAGGTTGACTATAGAATTTTGTATTGCATTCTCATTCTTATTAAGCAGCAAATCATCATTAGCAGGATTCACAGACATATCGCCTCTAATATCGGTGTATACTGTTCCTAATTTAATATTTGTCGTAGCCATATGTTTATTTATCTACCGGGGTGAAGGGCAGTCCTGCCTTGATAGCAGAAAGTTCTGCTTCAAGTTCTTCTATAGCTGGTGTTAATGCTTCTTTCATTATCTTTTCAAAATTAACCGTGTTTAAAGCCTCTGTCATTTCCTTAGCTGCTTCCGTTAAAGCTGATGGATCAGGTATCTCTATTTCTATCTTTAATTCAATAGCAGCTATCTCTGGCGCTGTGGATGGTGTTCCTTTTTCTGTCTGTTTACCGTCTGCATCTTTTTCTATATTAGGAACCATCTTACAGAGATTAGCTAGATCAATTTTACCTGATGTTATATCAGCAATCATACCATCAACATTAGGAATGTCTGGAAACTTCTCTTTTAAGCCTTCAAGGTCTGCTAGTGCTTGTATCTTATCTAATGGGTTAGCAGAGTTAAGCTTCCCCATTATCCCTTTAATGTCACCTTGAAGACTGGGCAGTTCTGGAAGCTCAGGCAGAAGCCCTTCTAGTGAAGGCATCTCTGGAAGCTCAGGCAGCTCTATTGCAGGTAGCATTGACTTTAAGTCACCAGCCAGTTCTCCAATTTTAGCATCTAGTTCACCGGCGAGAGAGTCCAAAGATCCCATTATGCCGTCTGCACCAGCTATTAAGCCGTCCAAAGCTCCAGTGAGCTTGTCCTTTGCTCCATTTAGCTTCTCTAATCCTTTTCCTGGTCCACAACTCATCTATATCTCCTATTCAGCGGGTGCGACTGGTGCGCCTGTGGATGCTATAGCACCAGTTGGTGCTGTTGCTGATCCACCATGTGTATGGCTGTTTAGTACAATACCGGTATCAGTAATGTTTCCAGCTGCAACATCAATAGAGCCGGTTGTTGTATAATCAATTGTACCGGTAGCAGCTTCAATAGCTTGTGTAGTAGATGTTAATGTTTGTGTGCTACCTGCATTTATTAATTGAGTAGTGCCAGCAATAAGCTTTGTTGCATTTGTTGATTTAATGTTCAGATTCTTAGCTGTACCTATATTTAAATTATTAGCAAAGCCCATATCGCCTGTCTTAGCAACTGCAAGAGTTTCTGTTCCACCTACGATTGTTTTTCTATTAGATAGAATGGTGTGTGTAGCATCACCTGTTATTGTTTCTGTATGAGTTCCGCCAACTGTTATTGTCTCGGAGGCAAGAATCGTTCTTATCTCGTGGCCACTAGCTGTATTGTTCTCATCACCAACTCTAAATGCTGTATTACCATTTACTTGAGTTACCTTATCAGTTAATACTTCTTTTAATTCATTGCCTTGTATTTTGGTAATCATATCCTTTCTTACTGTTAGAAAGTAATTACCGTCTATCTCTTCGTATTTGTCTCCACGAATCAATAGTTTGGCATCTCCAAGAACAGTAATATTAAGATTACCGCCTATTTGTACGTTTCTATCTTTAACAGTAATATCATAATCTGATCCTACTATCTTATGCACCTTTGAACCGTCTGGTTGTATCTCAGTAAACGTTCCTGATTTATGGTAATCATGTAGTCGCTCATTGCCGATGTTATCATCAACCTCTTTTACATGGCCAGTCTCACTCTCGTAGACATGGTTATAAGGATATTGATTAGGGTAGAGAAATCCCTCTAGGGTGCCGTCATGCCCTCTTGGATGTGGCTCATCCCATGTTATATTCTCATAGGATGCAGACGCTTTGTTGTCTTGAATTGTAACTTCAGGAGCTTTAGCAGTTGGAATTTTCTCTATTCTACTTGCTCTTTTTTTCTTTAATGATAGATGCTCTTCTGCAAATGCGCTTCTTGATAGTCTAGATAAGTCTGATTCTTTTAATTCATTAAGCCCAGTGTTAGCTGTCAGTCTTGGATATAGTTGTTTAGGGTCAGAAAAGCCTTTACTAAAGTCTGGCTCTTCAAAAGGTATGCCAGGAATAGTTCCTAGTATAAATGGTTTTTGATATTTTGTTTGGTCAGCAAAGAACCCTATAACCCAAGCACCTTCAACTATACCAGTTGTGGGGCCGCCGACACCGGAGGTTGATGCGTTATTAGGACTGTTAATAAGAGTAGCCCAAGGCAGATCAGCTGTTGCAACGTCACTTAAATCTTCTGAGTGCACGCCGTAAAATCTAACTTGTATTCTACCAAGCTTAAAAGGGTCGTGTCTATTCTCTACAACACCGAAGTGCCATTGAAACTTGTTATAATCTATTTCTGATTTCATTTATGCCTCATTCTTTAACTCTGTGTCACCAACTCTTACTGCTACTATAGACTGATAAAAGGTTCTAAATGAGAAGCTGTGAGTAATGTCTTTAATAATAAAATGGCCTGACATTGACTTATCGTTTACTCTATTTTCCTTTTTCGTGCTTGTTTCTGGGACTAAAACTTTTATAAGCTGGCCGGCTGTTAGATCACTGTTACCTGGAATTCTTAACTGCACTGTATTATTTTGAAATAAGTGTCTAAAGAATAGCTTATTATGCATTGCCTCTACTAGGTTTGGTCTATGTAACTTAAGTCCGTCTGTATAGATCCAGTTTGTTGTATTTGGCTCTTCAGTAAACTTCTCAGCCCATTCATCTGAAACAGCAACTGTGTCTCTTAAATTCTTGTATGCATCATGATCATACTTCTTGGTTGTTTTTACAACTCTCTTTGTTGTGAAGTCAAGTAGCGCAACTTGATTATTAAATGCTCCATCATCAGCCGCCTTAAAGAAGCTGCTTCTCTGCTTTTGAGAAAACTGCATAATAGTATATGCCTTATCTGCTGCTATGCCTGCTACTGCTTGTGCAGGGTCAAGTTTATAATGTCTTGTCTTTATGAACTTCTTTGTAGTCCTTGTCTCCATTTCATCTTCGATTATTTGTTCTAGATTTCTAAAATTATAACCGTCTTTATTCTGAAAGAGTCTAAAATTGCTTGATGGGTAATTGCTGCTATAAGCCCATCCTAGTAAATGATTATAAGCGTCAAATGGTGTGTCACCTGTTATAATATCATGTACAACGCCCTCTGTTTCATCAATATTAATTTTATATTTAAGTATCGTTTTAAATTTAACGTTCTTAACAGTCTCATCAAAAATTATTTGAGCTTGGTCAGAAATGGAGTCTGTATATGTACTCTTTACGCTTTGAAAATATTGCTCATACGCTAATTCATCCATTAAACCAAATTGAGCTGTCTGTCCATTACCGTCTGCACCTACGTTAACAGATGTAATCGATGTTATTCTAAAGCTGTGCTCTCTTTCTTCTGGCTCGAATCCAGAATAGTCTGGTGTTTGAAAGCTGATTACAACTCGCTCATCACCTAATATAGGAACTTGGCCAAGGTTATCAGCCGCGTCGACAATATTAATCACGCCAGTGCAGAATACGGAATCAATCGATTCTGTAAAACTAAAACTTTCTAGTATAGGTGTTAAGTCCTTTGCAGATCCATCGTTAAGAACTAAGGCTGCTTCTGAAAGACCGTATTCACCTGGCTGTATAACTTTTTTAGCCATTTAATAACTCTTTTAAGTTCTTCTCTGCTTGCCCGGCATATATTCTATTAAGTAACTTAATACTTCTCTTTGCTTCATTTGCTTCATCTTCTATCGCATATGAATACTTTGGAGTCCAGGCTGTTTTATTTACTCTACCATCACCAGCAATGGGTGTTTCATTATATGTATAGCTGTCTTTTGAGTACTGAGTACCATCTGCATCAACATAATATTCTAAATTAGCTTGTGCAGCTTCTACTGAACCGTATTTCTTTGCAATGTACGATGCAAAGTCGTTTTGATTAATGTACCAGTCGTAATAAGGGTCAATAATGTTATTACATAACAACACTATCCAAACCCTTTCTGGATCGTTATAGTAGTCATTAGCAACAGTCCAAGGCTTATCATTCTCACCTAATGTATAGGGCATAAACTCAAGACCTTTTGAGCCTTCTTGTGCAATTAGATCATCAATAGATACTTTCTTAATAATGTCTCTTATATTGTAGTCGTTATAAATAACTTCTGGGAACTGGTTAAAATACTTCATTTCGTCTCCATGTAACAATTTTTATCTGGAGAGGTTTGCATCTGGCGCGCCCAGTCTAGTTCTTGAATAAGCCTGTTATACCAATTTTTATCATGCTCACTGTTCGGCTTAGCTAACTCTTCTTTAAGTTG
>Ga0114994_10000485_pt1 | contig 26563 bp, 30 predicted proteins | sample ArcticOcean_MG_C_9_FD_87043 | JGI IMG/M metagenome (GOLD analysis project Ga0114994, IMG submission 87043) | Marine microbial communities from western Arctic Ocean - ArcticOcean_MG_CB2_152 | ecosystem: Environmental > Aquatic > Marine > Oceanic | place: Arctic Ocean: Canada Basin | collected...
AAAACAAGCCATGCATATCAGTAACATTACTAACGTTCCAGGTATTAATATGTCCGTACTTTTCCTCTCCTTCTTTTTCATTTATTACATATAGTTGTACCGCTATTCGTATGGTTTCGTTATCAAACTCCATTGTAATTATATTATATGTTACTGAATAAAAACATATAATATAATCAATTTTTTAAAATATTTGGTTAAAAGTCTTATATTTACCGTTCTGCTCAAAATCCGAGTTATTAACAGATACGTTATCTTGTATTAGTTGATCCTTCCATAGTATGAATAGATCATTAATATGCTGCTTAAATTCTGCCTCTGTGGCAGGAACTTCAATATACCTATTTTTGTTAGTAATTAACGATAACATATCAATAAACCTCTGCATAATAGATGCGTACATAGATACTCCCGGAATATTATTATTGTTTATTCGAGCAGTTAGTAAATATTGTTGTTCTTCATTTTTAGCACCGGAGTTAATAATATCACTTAATTCTCTAATAATATCAAATGCAATAGGGAGATAAATATCAATATCAAAGCCAATTATAGCAGTCACATCACGTGCATCATATATGGTTTCAACTATCTTAGTAAGCCCATATAAATTGCTTAATATAGTAGTATCAATTCTAACATATTCAGTAATGTAATTTTTCATAAATTTTTCATCAATATGTGCTCTAGGATCAGGAGTACCTCCCATTTGTGATCTTGATCCACCCTGTTGTGTAGTAGCAGTATCGTTTAAATAATTCGTAACCTTTGCGATTTCCTCCTCAATATCTGACCGTAATTTTGGATCAATGTGAGGACTTTCATTTTTTGCTAAAATTGCAAGCTCTTCTTTTTTTGCTAACAAATATTGTTGAGCGATTTCCATATAAATTAATAATACATAAAAATTAAATATTCACGTTGTATATTAATTGGAGACAGTATCTATCTTGATCGCTAAAATTAGGAATAGATCTAGAAAAAGAATTCTTGTTTACGATTAAAACATCCCCTGGTTCAGTATCAATAAAAACTTCTTGATTTATAAGTTTTTCTTTATCCTCGTCGTTGTAGTTAGATAGGTCACCATAATTGAGCTTTTTATTAATTTCATCAACATTATAATATTTATCAATAATATCATTAGTATCAGTATTATCTTGTAATTTATTAGGAAAAATCGAAACAGTACCTCCATTAGAGAATGAATGTAACGGAATAAAAATATTAATAGACCTTGATTTAACAATATTAGTAGGGGGTGTATTTTTTCTAGTAATACAAAGCTGTATATCGGCTAATTGAATAGAAAAAGTTCTGGTAATATATTTATTATTGTTTTCAATTAAAGCATTTCTGATTAAAGTATTGAAATTATTTAAAATAGTCTGAAAATTATCAAAAGTGTCAGTATTTTCACTATTAATTGTATAGTTATAATTACCTTTAATTGCATGGTTTAATTGCTGATAGTTCATAAAAGCATCTGCGTTTTTAGCACTATATGTAGTAAATAGTTGGGTATACAATTCATTAATAAATTCTGTGGTATAGTATTTTTTAAGTATAAAATGAGTACCATTCGTAAAATTATAAGAGTTATCCGTCATTATAGATTATAAATAATAAAAAATATTATTTATAATATAAATAATATTTATATTAAATTATTATAGTAATAGTGAATAATCCGTAGTAAAAAGCCGGCACATATTTCTAGCTTCAGGCTTATTTTCATCCGGAACAAATATTTTTTCAATAATATCATTTTCTCTAAATCGAATAGTATAATCTAATTGATATTTATTTCTACCGATGCGTCCCATAGCTTGAATTGCTTTTTCTTGTGTTAAATTTTTGATCAAATCTTTACTTAAATAACCATGGCAGAATTGGTAATTTGTACCGTAAATATAATCACCATCAGCAATAATTAAATATAGCTTTTGATTAACAGCAAATTCTTTAACTAGTTCTGTATATGCGATACTAGTGCTTTGCGAAAACAAACCAATACCCAATAATAATAATACCTTCCAAATATCATCAACATCTTTAATAGCCATAACTTTTTCAACATCTGTATCCGAAATTCTAGATGTGTATGGTTGGTGTACGATATCTATAGGATTAACCCATTTTGTTTTATGATCTATCTTATTCGGAACATAAACTTCGGGTAAAGTAACCGATTTAATTAATCCATTTAGTTTCGATATCTCCGTTCTCATTTTTTTAATTTCAGGTGGTAGTGTGTCTTTCGTTATTCTTTTTTCCTTTTCTTCGTATGGAGCCATAGCATCTTCTAAATCTTTTTCTAATTTAGCTAATTTAGCATTAATAGTGTTATTGAATGAAATAGCATCTGTAATTTGTTTCATATTTGAAGCTGGTATTTTTGCGGTTTGTAAACAGAATTTCGCAATTTTATCAACGTTTTCAGCGATATATATAGTAGGGCCATCAGTTAAAGAGTATGCATCGGCGGTAGTTATATTAACTAGACCAGAATTAGGTGTATTTGTAGGACAAATTTTACTATTTGGTTTAATTTTATATTTTCTATCACTAATAAAGGTAGAATGTATAACCTGCCAACTCCAAATAGCGACATTAATATTTTCAAGAATATCCAGATAGTTTAATTTAATATTCATCATATTAATGTCTTCGATTGTTCTGAATACATTAGCAATCATATATTTGGTATCCATTAATTGACTAGCTAAAGAAGTATCATCAATATCACATCTTTTATTTATCCATATAATAAACTTACAGATTTCATGTAAATCTAAATACCTGAGAATAGTTTTGTTGTTTCTAATATGCTTTACCGAAATACACACTTTCTTATAGGTATCAAACATTAAATGTGGGAGTTCAACATATCCATCCTTATTTAAAATGGAAATAGTTTTTTTACACTCATAACTTTTAATAACAGAAATAGTTGCAGGATGGATATCAATATCAGACGTGGTAGTCTTAATCTCAAGATCAACTTCATCCACCAAATCGCCATATCTAGCAAGCTGTTCATCATCATCTGTGCTAGAAATTAGCTCAGTAAGTTGTGTTTTTCTTTTTAAAAGAGGGTCAATCGTCTGTTTATTGATGGTAATAAATCGCTCTTTAAAATCATCAATAACATCAACAATTTCATCTTCATTTGGTAACGTAGCAGATGATAAAATAATATTAGGAATAACATTAAGTGACCAATTTTTTTGAATAAGTTCATGACACGGATGATTACTATAGTCAAGCGTGATAGTTGGTTCATCCCAATATGTAATCATATTATGAGGCTTATTCCATGCAAGCATATAGTTCATAGCTGCATTATATGATAATAAATCGCAAATAATAATTTCGACTTTACTACCATCACTATTATCGATCTTTTTCTTTCCATCTCTATATTTAATATCTAAGCCTGTTTTATGATGCTTAATATAACTAGAGGCGGCTGAATAATGTAATCTAATGTCAGTTGCATCTCCACATCCAAACCCAAATGCAATTTTTTTACCAGCTGAAATTGCATATTTTGAAAGGGCAATACCAACATGTCGTGCCGCACAAACAAATATAACCTTATACGAGGCGGATAGTCCAATAGGTGATAATGTTTTTCCGGTGGCAGTTGGTGCAATATATAAAACTAAATTCGTCCTTGATGTATATTTATTGGTATCAACCTCTTCGTCTATTGGTTGAAGTGGTTTGTTAAATACATTAAACAAATCCTTTTGATGGCTATATAGCTTAACATCTGAATAGTGTATTAGACATTGATTTTTTTCAATATATTCTTGTGCATTCTCAATAATATGGTTAATACTAATCTCATCTTTAAATTTAGTTAATATATAGATTTGGAAATTGATAACAAAAGGATTAACATTGGATATTGTTTGTATATTCATCTGTGATAACGTATAATAGAAAAACTTCCATGTATCCTTCTTTTTTTTGTAATTTTTAAGTAGATTAGTTATTGCGTCAATTATCGTAAAATCATAAATGGTAGTAGCGTTGTTGGAAATATATTCTTTATCTTTATTCTCGATTTTAAATGCATCACTTTTTTTAAGTGCTCCACATTTTGGTGGTTTTTCAGGGATAGAATAATCTATTCCATATTTTTTAATTAGATTATTAATCAAGGGAATAAAATGTAGAGTAAATAAGTGATAATGCATAGCATCGTTCACGTCAAATATTTTAATGAAAGTAAATAATGATTCGTTTTCATTATATTTAATATCTGTATTATGAAACCCGTTAGATATAAGTTTAATAATTTTCATTTCATCTTTATCGACAGGGCGTTCTATGGACTCCCATTCTGATTTAGTTAGTTTGCTCTGGTTTAAGTCCATGATATAAATATATTATTGGTTTTAAATAATTATAAAAAATAATATCAATTTTTTTTATAATTTTTTTATAATTATTTTATTTTACAGTAAGCATTTAAAAACAATAACCGATTAATATTATACATGGAAAATACAATTTTCGTACGTAGATCCGATAGATTACAGTCTAAATCCAGAATTGATTATACAGAAGAAGCGGTATTAAGTGATTATACAGAAGAAGAAGAGGTATTAAGTGATTACGAAGAGTTATCTAAATTACACACTAGACAGGAATATAAAATCCGTGCTCTTTACAAAAAAATAGATTTTTATAAGAACTTTGTGACAAACGATGTTAACCTTGTGCGTACACCTCATTCATACGTACCATCAGAGCCCAAGTCGTTGCATCGTACACCAACTATTGGACTAGGCTTAGAGGGATCAAACGCAGGGACATTTTTAATCATGAACTTGTTCACGTTCACTCAAGCATTTTATTTGGTGATGGGAGTGATTGCTACCGCATCTTCCATGTCTATATTAAACAGTAATAGTTGATACTTGTCTATTGCTAATAAAAGTTACAGCCCCACATTTGTCCGCTTTTTGTATATTACTAATTTTGGTATAATTAACTTTTACATTTCTTAAATCACGATATTTTGTATTTTGTTTACATAAACACGCCGCCTCTAATAAAGTTAAATTAGATGGAGAATCATCTTGGATAATCACAAAACAAGATGGAAATGATCTTAAATGCAACCAAAGATAATTTTGGTTTGTGTCAAGTAACTCCCAATTTTCTTTTGCATTTTCCCCGATAATGATATTGGTTTCACCACTAACTATTGTTTTCATGTTATTTATATATTATATAAATAAATAACATAATTCCAATCAATTTTTTTTCTTTATCTTTTACGTTTGATAGTTCTTTTTCTTTGTTTATTGTTTCTTCTCTTTGTTTTTTTCCCACCATTAATTGGTGAATCTGAACGGCGTGATGGTTGAGGAGGAGGAGGTTTTGGTTTTACTTTTGTGGGTTTTGTTCCTGGTGCTTGTGGAGGTAAGTTAACAGGAGATCCTCTTTCAGCTGTGTCTAATGCCCTGGTATGCATAGAATTTGATAGACTATTATACCCTAAATCACTAGCCCTTATTGATATAGAGTGTAGTGTTGATGCTTTTGCTGGTGATTGTTTACTCGATTTTCCACTCCCCACCCTTCTTCTTTTGGTTTTTCTTTTTATAGTAGTTTTATTTTTTCTGTTGCGTTTAGTTTTTCTTCCTCCTTTTTTTTTATTTGGTAAACACTCGTCATGATAATATTTCCCATCAGATGTCTTAGTTCTAGCTTGTGACGTAAAAACTAATTTCCCACATTTCACACATGGTCCTCTATTTTCGGGTTCTGCTCCTGCTGCAGGTGGTGCTTTTATTTTTTCGTCTGCTCCTGCTGCAGGTGGTGCTTTTCTTGCTGCTTCTGCATTTCTTGCTGCTTCTGCACGGGCTCTCAACCTATCTCGGTTTAGTTTGGGTCGATTTTTTATTTCTTCTTCCTTTTTTTTTGCAGCTATTTCATCATCTTCTTTTTGTTTTTGTTTTGCGTCCCATTCTAAATCCCACTTTTCTTGTTGTTCTCTATCTTCTTTAACTTCAGGTGGTTCTATCCATGTGGTGTCTGTTGGGTTATTTAAATCGTACCAGTATTTATGGTTATGTGTTTTTGACCAACCTTCTTTCCAATCTTTGGGAATTTCTTGATGTGATTCTTGGTCAGAATTTTCTTCATCACTACTATCAGGGTCGAAGCCGTGATATTGAATAGACCACTCATATTTATGATCATCATCATCAATCGGCTTATTGTCTGCGTTCCTTGAATTATAATGTCCAATATTTGTCCATGCTAAGTCACCATTGTCATCCTCCATTTCCTTCCATAATTCAAAGTGTTTATCTTTTTCGTTATAAGGTTCATAATATATTGTTTTTTCGTTCCTTTTCGTTTCTGTTAGTGAATCTAAAAATGTTTTATACTTGACCGATCGTATCTCTTGTTCAAAATCCTCTCTACTTTTTGTTATAACTAATTTATATTTTTCCTTTATTGGGTAAATAAACATATTACCTATCATAGTGTACCCTGACTCATCCGGGAATTCAAAGCCACGTTGTTTTTCTCCATCAATAACACTTATATGCCTGCCTTCAGCTGTTTCCATTTTTTGACCCGAAGGAGGAATGTCATCACCTTCTATGTGGGCAATTTGCGTAGGATAATGTGTTTCTGGGGTGCGATTGTGTTTTTTCCAATCATCGAAGAAAAAAATACGATTAACACCGTTTTCCATAGCATAATATTCTTTTTCATGCATAATAAATTCAACACTTATTCTACCCTCGCTATCAGTATTATTTCCTCTTTTCGATTTCGAAACACTAGGTGCTTTTTGTGAAGATACTTTTTCTGCTCCTGCTGCAGGAGCTTCTTTTTCTGCGGGTGCTTCAGCTGCTACTTTTTCAGCAGGGGCTTCTTCACAAGCAGCTTTTTTCCCCGCCTTAGCTCTAACGATATGTCGAGCTTCTGGTCTAATATTTAAATACATTTGTTTACGGTAAAGATCGTAGTCATGACTATAATATAAGTTATCATACCAAAATTTACACCCTGGTCCACTGCCCCAACCTCTTCCAGTATCTATGAATGCTTGTCTAATAGCTCTAATATGTGGAGCTAATTTATCATCATCTCCATCTAGCATAGGTAATTCAGGAAATTTAAGACCACCCTTTAGTTTATCAGAATGAGTTTCACGCAATTTATCATAAACAGGACCAAATTTATCTGGTTTTTGACAATTACCAAATGCGGTGGATTGATTACCGCTAGGTAATAATACAGTATAAACTTTACCATCGACAGTTACCTTTTTCTCTTTGTCTTTTTCTTTTGTTTGATAATTTTCTTTATTTGTTGCACGCATACCTTCATTTGCAATAAATCCAGACATATATGTATATATTATTCCAATATTAAAAATCACCACTTTGATTTTTTGACATTAATTTTAGGCCCTGAAGATTTTTTACGAGCAGATTCTGGATCATACGCATCATCTTCGTCATCAGATCCCAGATTTTTAGACATTTCCCAGAATTCTTTTGACCCAAGTTTGAAATCTCCATGTGGATCGGCTTTATACCAAAAAATTTGGTCATGTAATTTGTTGGATTTTGAATTATTATTAATTACTAAACATTCATAATTTTCAGTACATTGATCCATTACTTGACAGAATGATTCAAAGGTTGGAAACATACCGGCATAATTTTCATAAATACGCTTACGATTAGTAATGTAAGGTTCACGTAAAATGAATACATAATCAATATTAGTTCTTAAATTAGGTGGTATACCTAAAGGATATTGCATAGTTATTATCAACATAACCTTCCAATGCCGACCATTCATAAATAATAGTCGCATCATTTTATCTTTTGCCCAAGCATTATCATAAAGACAATCATCCAGAATAACAAATGTTCTAGGGTCGATAGTTGATCTTTTATAGGCGGCTTGTTCCTTTTGCATTTGTTTTAATACTCCTCTTTGTCTTTTTAAGATGTTTTCAATAATAGCGGTGTTATATTCGTTGTGAATAAACAATTTAGGAACATGTGTTCCATAAAAGCCGTTTCCTTCTTCTGTACCAGATATAACAGTACCAATAGGTATATCTTGGTGATAGTATAATAAGTCTCTGACCAAGAAACTCTTACCTGTATCTCTTCGTCCGATTAAAACACATACTGGGCCTTTATTTTCATTCGGTCTAAAGCTAATTTGTTTCATATCAAATCGTTTAAGTTCGAGTGTCATATTTTATTTCAAGTTTATTATTTTTGAAAAATGAACTAATAAGTTTAAAATGTTATAAAAAAAAATTTATAAATCGTAATGTTAAACTATCTAAAAACAAAAAACGAGAATCTGTTCAATAGTTTAGAGGGTTTTAAGGAAGAATATGGAAATGTGGTTGAGTGTCAAAATTACATACCAATATATGAAACATTATTTATAAAGAATGAAGACGATAATAAAGATACGATGTTAGTATCAAATAATGTAGTAGATGAGATAAGGTTAAATGACGATAATACTTTTAGTTGTAAGTTGTTGGATATAAGTAACAATATAAAAATAGACGGAGACCTATTTATAAAGTTTTCTCCAATAATGAATGTAACTAGATATTTAACAGGTAAATATGAAAAGGAGAATAACATTTATACTTTACCCCAAAATAATGAAAGTAATAGTCACAGTAAAATTCTAGATATCAATAATAGCTCATATATAGATGGGTTTTTTTCATATATATCTTCTTTATTGTTGAATGAGTATGGTATGTTTCACGGTATAGACTATTATGGAAGTTATCTAGGAATAAAGAATAATTACACAGTAAATATAGGGGATGATTTAGATTATTTGATCGATTCCGAATATTTTATGACTAATATAGATAATAATTATAGTTTATCAGGTGATATGATACGAGTAAATGAAATAAAGGGAATGAATAATATATCAAAAAAGTATAGATCTAAATTAGAAATAAAAGAAGAATGGAAAGATAATATGAATGAACCGATGATAGAGGATCAGATGCTTGATTTTGAAGATGTATTCGTGAAAGAAACACCTACATTAAATAATGAAAATGAATTGACAGTATTTAATATAAATACAGATGCGATAAAGGATAATATATCATTAGATGAAGATTCAGATGATAGCGATTCATCTAGAACGGTAAATACTGAAGATTTATCTGAAGATGATTTATCATCTGAAGGAGAAGAAGGTTCGTCTAGTGACGATGAATCTTCAGAAGAAGAAGACTATATAGATGTAAATGTAGTAATAGATAAATTCCCTGTTCAACTAATATGCATGGAACGATGTAAAGATACTTTTGATAGTTTAATAGAGAATGGTCTAAGTAATGTGGAATGGACTACCGCATTATTTCAAATAGTAATGATATTAATTGTGTATCAAAAAACGGTTTGGCTGACACATAACGATTTACATAGTAATAATATAATGTACCAAGAAACCAGCAAAAAATATATACATTATAAATATAATGATATTTATTATAAGGTGCCAACCCATGGTCGTATTTATAAAATAATAGATTTTGGAAGATCTATATATAAATTTAAAAAATATATGTATTGCCCAGATGCATATAAAAAAGGAGAGGATGCAGCCAGTCAATATAATTTTGGTAACTATTATGATAATAAGAAAAAGGAAGTATTGCCCAATTTTAGTTTTGATTTATGTCGATTAGCATGTTCTGTGTTTGATAATATTTTTACATTTAATATGGCGGATGATTATAGTAAAAAATATATAGATATAAAATGTAAAAAAGATGAAGTAGCAAGATTGATAAATGATTGGTGTAAAGACGATAAAGGTAGAAATATATTATATACAAGTGATGGAGAAGAACGATATCCCGAATTTAAACTATATAAAATGATAGCACGAACAGTAAATAACAATTTACCCCATAAACAATTGGAGAAGAGTATATTTTCCAAATTTAGTGTATCAAAAAAATCGATACGAAATAATTTACGCGATAAGAATGTGTTGTATTTAGATATAGATATGATACCACAAATGTATGTAGATTAATATTATAAAATTCATTATTGAGATTATAATATTATAAAATTGACTTTAATAATTTAAAAAGGTGTTTTGTCGGTAAAAACATTCACAGTTCCTCCAGATTGAGTACCTCCCCCATCGTAAAATTGTTCATAAACAAAAAAGGCCGCAATTGACGACATAAATACAATAAAACTTTCCTTAAATAGATCCTTTAACGGTAACAAATCTTTTTGTGTAATTTTCAACTCCGTAAATTTAAAAACCAGATAACACACGGTGACAATAATTGATAATGTCAAACTATCCATAAAAAAATAGTATAATAGATTAATTTCAACTAAACGAATTAGTTAAGAAATTCTAGATTATCCAAAACAATATCGGGTTTATTATTAATTGGATCCCCAATACTGCTAAAATCCAAAGAATTCAAAGGAATATCATCCCCCAAAACAAGTTTTTCATCATCTTCATCGTCGTCTTCTTGATTTAATCTGTTTTCAATCTCCCTCTTTTTACTTAATTCTTCTAAAAAGTCCACACTTTTGGGTGCTTCAACTTCTTCTTTTTCATCTTTTCCAGTTAATATACTGTCGGTATTGTTAAATTGAATACTTTGATTTTCTGAATTTTCTGAATTTTCCGGTTCAGGTTCAGTAATCACCTTTAAAAATACATTATCTTTTTCTTCGTCAGTTGCTGGAGTAGATCCACCGGTTTTGTCTTTAACATCTGCTTCCTTCTTAACATCAACTTCCTTCTTAATATCTTCCTGAACCGGTTCTTCTTTCTTTTCAATCTTTTCTTCTAAAACTTCTTCAATAACTTCTTCTTCAACAGTTTCTTCAATATAATTTTTCAATATATGTTCAATTGGAAGACTATCACGAATAGTAGTAAGTATGCATTCTTGAATAATAATCTCTAATTCTCTATTATTTTTTTGTTTTTGAAGAGAATTCGAAAATTTATCAAACAAGTATACATTTGTATAAATTTTTCTAGCGGATTGAGTATAGCAATTATGAATAAAAACATTTAGTTTTGGTATTTGCAAATCGATTTTTTTCTGTTGATTACCGACTCTTACACTGGTGAGTAATTTTAAATGAATAACATGCACACATGTAATTAAATCATTAATATAACCACAACCACTAGTTTCAATAATTCGTTTTACTTCCTCCTCTACAGTAGAATTGCCCCACTTTGGAACCTGGGTAATTAAGTTTTGAAAGGTCATAAGATATTTATCTTCTTCATCATTTTCAGAGCAAAGCTTCCAAGATTCATTAAAAATAGAATTAAATCCACTAATAATGCAAGGTGTTAAAATAGTTAATAACCTAGCACACCATTCATTTTTTGATTCATGCAATGAAGAAACAGAAAAATCGTCCATGTTTAAATAAAAGATATATTTTCTAAATCCAAATCAGAACGTAAATATATGAAATAAAACATAATAAATAATAAATGTTTTTCATTTCTAAATTCTTTTTTAATTTTATGGAAAAATATAATAATTTCATATTTTTTATCATCGGCAATATTAATTTTATTATTCTCTAAATATTCTATAAAATCAATAGCACTAAAGCCTTTTAGATAAAAACTTTCGGATAGGGAAATAATATCTTTCAATTGCATAAATGATGCATCGGTTATCTGTTTTTTAAATACGGTGGTGTGTTTTTTTCGATATGTCCTATATGGTGCGTTAATATTTACTTTATATTGATGCAAATTAAATGTGGTGTCTATTTTTTGTTCAGGTATATATATCTCGCAAAACCGACTTAATATTGGTTTTAATAAACTAAATCTATTTTGTACTACTAAAAAAAATCGTGTTGTGTGTGTAAATAATTCAATACATCTTCTTAATGCAGACTGTGCGTCAATAGTTAAACAATCGGCATTTAATAAAATTATACTCTTAAAATCATTATGTTTAAATGAAATATTTGTTTTAGAGAATAATTTCAAATCTTCTCTAATAAATTTAATACCTTTACCATGTGAACAATTAACACACATAACAAATTCTTTAATCTTTTCCTTATTATTATCATAAATATTGTTAATGAAATCAAAAACAATAGTTTTTTTTCCAGTACCAGGGGGTCCATGAAATATAATATTGGGTATTTTAGATTCATTTTGAAAATAGTTAAGTTTAGTTATAATATCACGATGAATATCTAGTTTTTGCATGATAGCTAATAATATTTTAAACTAATTATTTAAACTATTATTATTTTAATTAATAAATTGAGGTAAGGGATTGTGTATACGGGTTTTTCTTGAATGCCTCCAGAATTGAAGGTTCCATTCTTTGTATAGCGACATCTTGGTTTAATTTGTATGGTGAATCTTGGTATCCCATATTACTTACCGATGGGGGTGCAGCAGTTAAAGAATTTCCTGCTGGACCAATATAACTATTGACTCTGTCACATTCTAATTTACCGGTTTGATAATTAACTTGTCTGTTTTGATGATTGGCGTTACCATGATTAATTCTAGAACCCATTAATCCTTCCTTTGTTTGATTAATATTAGCATTAGACGCAGACTCATACGAAGTATGTGCATTTGATACACCACTTCCTCCTCCAGTACCTATATATTCTCTGTGAGAATTAACCTTGTCTGATTGTGAATTATGTTTTGATAAGTGATAAGCACCACTTCTTGGTCCATCAACATTAAGATGGTTTTCAGCACAAACATCCATTTCTCTATTTGTAACTTTGAGTTCATCACGAGGATTATTATTATACGTTGCTCCTACAGGCATAGACATATTTCCATATTGTCTAATATTTCCAATATAACCCTCTTTTCTAGAAGGTTTTAGCATATCAATAAATGGTGCAGCAGCTGCTCCCATAGCACCCTTGATTGCTCCAAAAAAACCAGACTCTTCGTTACAAGTACGGTTATTATCTTCCACAGACATAGTATTTAATCCATAATCACCTTCAGAAGCAGGTGCTCTTCCGATGGAATTTACAGAAGACATGGGGGTTGGTTTTGGGTCTTCCCTATTGCTTTCAGTATATTCGCCCGGAATATATGCTTTCTTTGCTTCTGATGATGCAATTCCTTCGTACGCTGATGTAGCGGTAGTTCGATTTGCATATTTTAAATCAATATTACTCCTTGCAGTTTGTCCTTTTTCTAAACCTGTAGTAGTAAATCCCCATCCGTGGGCATGTTGATCATTTTTCATACTTTCCATACCATCATAAAAACGATCAGGTCTATTTTTTTCAACCTTACCAATACTTTTTTTATCAGCATAATTCTTAATATAATGATTTGCAGGTCCATTATGCCCGTCCAAGCTATATGACTGCTTTGGGTTTGTTTTTACTCTAAGCTCGTCTACACCTTTTGGTTTATAACTATCTCTTGCTTCTAAACCGCTGTTATATCCTTGACTTGATCCTGTAGAAGTATAACCCTGATTAAGTCCAGGGGCAACTTTTATTTCTTCCCATGGTTTTACATTCGCCATTTTCATACTAGGATTTACTCTAGCTTGCATAAAATCATTTTGGTTTGGTGCACCCCCGATATGATTATATCCTTGTTGAGGTTGAAATAATGGTGCAACTTCAGTCTTTGAAAATTGTTGGCTACCAGCTCCAACCATACTGTCCAGTACAGTTTCGTTGGAGTTAAAATCAGAGGTTCGTCCTCTTATTTTTGCGCCAAAATATGGTTGCATATTATTATGCTGTAATTCTTTATTATTAACTACTTTTCCGGTTAATGATGTAAAACCTTCGTTTTTCTTAACACCCGCATTATTTACTTTCTTATCATAAGAAATATCTTTAGAATAATATCTATCTCTTGGCTGTTGAGATTGATATCCTTGTACAGTAGAATCACGTAATTCATCATTACTTACAACGGGATAGTTTTGAAGTACTTTAGCATTTTTGATTAATTTTTGAGGATTGTTTTTTTGTGTATTAGCATATCCTTCTTTTTTCTTTTCTTGACCATGCATATTTATTAAACCGGCCCCGGCTATAATAGGTATTAATAACTCCATAATATATAATCTCATTATATTATTTTTATTCTAAATACTAATATTTTTGAATTATACGTTATAAATTTGAAATGTCTAAAGAATGTATTGCGTATAAAAAATAATAAACTGAGTAGATTTTAGGAATATATAAAATTATTTTACTGTGATTAAAATAAAATATTAGTATATTTTATATGGCAAAAAGTGCTACTAGAAAAAGAACGAGTCAAAGACGCAGAAAAACATTAAAAGGTGGATTTTGGTGGGGAGCTGCTGCGGAGACTCCCTCTACCCCAACAGATGCTGACATTAAAACTGAAGAACAAATATTAGCGAAGATGCGTGCAGACCAAGCTGAAGCAGCTCGTACAACCGGTGCTCAGGTTAATAGTGATATACGTAACGAGCCCCATACTCCACCACCAATCCCTGTTGGTGGACGTCGTCGCAGAAAGAGATCTTCAAAGAAAGCAACGAAATCTAAGAAATCTAAGAAATCTAAGAAATCAAGAAAATCTAAGAAGCGTACTGGACGTAGAAGAAGACATTAATTTACTTATATATTTAATATAATTATTATATATATAATGACAAAAGTAAGATTTACTTTATCTAGAGGGAGACGTGGAGGTAAAAAAAGCAAAACATCTAAAAGAAAGACACGAAAACAATCACCTTCACCATTACCAAACTCAGTATTATTTGGAGGAAAGAAAAGAAAAACAAGAAAAACAAGAAAAACATATAAAATAAAAACTAGAAAACAAATGCGATAAATATAATTTAATTATATATTATAGTTATTAAATGATAATAATAAGAATATTTTGTAATTGGAATAAAGAAACAAGTGATTGTTTCATAAAATTTAATGAATTAGATAAAGACCCAGATTATAATATAAAATATAAATTAACAGACACAAACAATTATACACATGTACTTTTTTTAAATAATTATACAATAGAACCCTCAAACTCATCATTATTTAATATGACAAATATTATTGCGAAAAATAATATAATAGGATTAGCATTTGAACCACCTGAAATAGAAAGAATTCATATTAACAAATATAAAGATATCAAAAAATATATAATTCCGTATGAAATAAAAGATATGCCTGCTAATTTTAACATTAATTATAGTTATATTAAGCCAACTGTAGTTAGAACAATAAATATAAAAAAAAATAAAATTATGTCATTCATTCTATCTTGGAAAACGATGACGCAAAATCACGATTATAGACTAATATTAGCAAAGGAAATATTGAAAACTGATTTACCAATTGATATATATGGTGATTATAGGAGTTCTTTTACAGATATAAATGATAATAGATTAAAAGGTATGTTTTCTAATTTAGGAAATGAACCATATCTAGAATATAAATTTAATGTATGTATTGAAAATTCTAATCATTCCGATTATTTTACAGAAAAGATAATAAATCCGATGTTATTAGAGACTACGCCAATTTACTATGGTTGTAAAAATATTGATAGTTATTTTCCAGATATACCCATAAAGTTAAAAGGTATTTTAGAGGATGATATTAATTTATTAAGAGATATATGTAACAATGAAGATAAATATATAAAAAGTATTAATACACAAGAAATAATGGATAAAGTTTCAATAAAAAACTTGATAAAAGAAGAATTTTTGTAGTGAAATAGGTTATTAATTAATTACATAATAAATAATTAATAAAAAATGATAACATGGGCTTTGAAGCCCCGTCACCAAATTTTTATGCGGGGCTCAGCGGGGAATCGAACCCCGGACCTCCTGCACCCAAAGCAGGAATCATACCTCTAGACCACTAAGCCACCATACTAGTGCGGGGAATCGAACCCCGGTTTCATCCGTGTAAAGGAGGTGTACTAACCGTTATACTACACCAGCAATTTTAGGTTTATTTCTTAGAACCCATATAAATATGAGTGTTTTGTTTAAATATAAATATAATTAATATATAATGATAAGACAATATCCAATTAATATAGATGATGTTAAGGAAGAACAATATTATATTTTAGATATATGGAATGACGAAGATAGTAGTGAACATAAATTATATACAGTAGAACTTAATAGAGAGGATGGAGTTGTATGGAGTTTTCGAAATTTAATACCAGAAAATGGTGAACCTCCGTATATAACAATTGACACCTCATCTGATATTATAAACCGTACATACCAATTATATGTACCTTATGCAGCCACAAACACAGTTCGGAATAGATCCATAATTAAAACTCCACACCCAGAACGACATATGGGCGGTAAAAAACGAAAAACCCGAAAAACCAGAAGAAAACGAAAGACAATTAAAAGATCTAAAAAAACGAAAGGAAAAAGAACAACCAACAGAAAAAGAACAACCAACAGAAAAAGAACAACCAACAGAAAAAAGCATGGTGGTAAAACAGATATTCTAGAATATAAAAAATATAAAATTAGTAATCCAACAATTGATGATTATATTCATGCATTCGGTAAAGAAAATGGTGACTTATTTTTTAATAATCCCAAATATCAATATTCACTATATAAAATGCCTTTCACAGGAGAAATGACTGATAGAGTAAGATGTGCAGATAAAGATGGTAAATATTCTAGTGGTGATTTATATAGATATGCATATATAAACAATCGTGACTGTATATATGGATTTGGTGTGGAGTGTGAATTAAATTTTACAAGTAACAAATATATAAAGTTATTAGATAAAAGTAACCCTTATTCAAAGACATTTGAACAAGATGTAAAAAATTGTGTAAATAAAAATAAAGATAAAGAAAAACAAAAAATTGGTTCACCAATAAGTGTTGCGGAAGTAGAAGGGGTAGAAGAAACAAAAGAAAATAACGATCATAATAATATTTTCGATTTTAGGTCATTATCTTTAGATGAAAGATTGGGTGGAAAAAGAAATACAATAAAAAGAAATAATAAACATGTAATATAGATAATATTTTAGTATATCTTTAGTATAGCTAATGCATTAGCGTAATCAAAACTATCAATATAATTAAATCTAGCATTATTTGGTTTATGCGGGGAATGTTTACAATAATTAATACAATCGCAAGTAGTATTAGTTTTGCCTGTAACATGAGCAAAACATACAATAGGTGGAGGATTTGGTGGATTATTCTTCATACGTTTAATTCTACTCCAAGTTATTTTAGATAAAATATGTTTATTTGTCATGATTTGATTATAATATTAATAATAAAATTATAATCATTTTTTTTCATATTATTTTTTATAATATTCAGAATTAATTTTGTAATGATCTTTTTCAAGTGTACGAGTATTTAAATTATTTTCAAATTGTTTACATACATTAAGTTGTGGGTCCATAAGTGGGAAGTCCCAGCGGTCATTTCGAACCCCCCTGTATTCAAATGCCGGATGGCTAGATCTAGTTTCATCAACATATGATGCTGCTTCTGAATATTGTAAAGGCATTGATATAACAGATTTCTCCATATAATTATTAGTAGATTTACAATCACGGTTAAGTTTTCTAGAAAGACCTTTAAGATCGCTTTCTAAATTAACTGTGTTTGTTCTTAAATTACCACCCCATTTTGTTAAGCGAATATGGGGGTCTTCAAAATACATAGGTTTATCTCCATTATTTCCTGGAACATTCATAACATATCTACCAATATCGGTAGTTTGTTGTAATTGTTTTTGAATTCTAAGAGGATCATCATGGAATCGAGTAAACATTATAATATATTAACATAAGAATATATTTTAAACCAAAGTTTTATTAATTGATATAGTTTGTAGATAATCATACATAAAGTAACTAAATGTAAGTAAAATAATATCATATACGACAGCTTTATACCCTACACCATGAAACCATCTAGAGAAGAATGATTTATCAACTGGTTTGGAAAGAAAGTATATTAAGAATGAACCACTAATAATTATAGTAGTTATAGCAACAGCTATTAATTTGTATAAAGTGGTGTTAATGTTGAAGTAATTAATGCTTAGTTGAGAAATTCCCATATAAATAGCAAATAAGAAGATATCCAAAAGTGCACTCTTAGAAAAGTTTTTCCCGTAATATTCATTAACTAATTGTTTATTGTTAGTAAGAAGATACGGTATTTTTAAAATGTATGCTATAGTGACAGTTACAAATGTAAAGGAAAATATATATGATACTAAATGATCGTACATGTATATTATATGGATAAATTAATTTAGAGGACGTGGTCGTTGGTTTTTCTCGATAACTAATGGTTCGGGCATAACAAATTCAACTTTATCAATAATACTTTTATGTTTAACACAAGTTAACTCTGGATTAATGGGTGCCTGAGGTTCAACTAAATTGGTTGAACCTATGCCAAATAAACTTGATTCAATATCAATCGGATTTCCAGATAATTTTTCTCGTGGAATAGCCGCCCCATTAAATCCTAAGCATGGCAAATGGGTTGTAATTGCTTGACCGTATGCACTATTGGTATATGTTTGATATGAATTAACATCTTGAAAAATTCTTTGTTCACATGAATAATCTCTCACAGAGTTTTTATTTCGAGTAGAAGCCATGATATAGTATAAGAGGATATAATTTTATAACTTTTTAATTAAATTATTATAAATATCTTTATTTATTTTATTTTCTAACAAGTATTCCTTTAATAGTAAAAAGGTTTCATGAAAATAGTCATATGCAAAAAACATTATAATACCCATATCAAAATTATCTTGTAACATTAGGTTCGAAAATTTGATAGAAAGTGTTTTCAACTCTTCACTATTTTCAACGGCGGGTTTTAAGTGTTCAATTTTAACATCAATAACAGTTTCGTTATATTCTTCTATTTGAAAGAATGCTAATAACTGTTGTCTAAATAAAGTATCTCTCATATCGTCGTCTTCTACTTGTATAGATGAATAGTTAACATCCACATTAAAATCAAAAAAATTAGATATTAGTTTACCATCTTTAGTAATTGGGGTCGCATCTTCACTTTGATACATATGTATTTTATATAAAATATATTTTTAATATAAAATAATTTATGTGTTATTATCTCTGGTTAATTCTCTGGAGGGTAATCCACCTCTAATCCAGTTGCTATCAGCTGCATCTTCAATAAGATTTCCAGGGTTAGCGACTGACTCTTTAATAGATGGCAATAATGGATAATTAGAATATTGGGTATAACAAATTTCACTTGAAGGATTTACGCTTTTTCTGTTAGTAAATGTGTCACCTTGTAAAAGTTGTGTTTCCATAGTAGGATCAGCGGTTCCTTTACCAAGATAAGGTACCGTCTTATATGGTCGTTCTTGTAAATTTAATTTACATTTATTTGAAGCGTTGACCTGTTTCACTAAAAGGGCAGAGTTTGTATCAATATTACACCCCCCCATACCAACTTGGTGAGAACCTGTAAAGTTAACATTAGGTTGACTTAATGCAAAATCAATTGGTTTTTTCATAGCACAATCATTAGCAAAATGGTTGGTCAACATATAATTACCGTGTTGAACATTTTGAAGATCGGATTCATTTATACCACACGTATCGTTTCCGATTCTTGACATATTAGAAAATGTAAAATCTTGAACTGAAGCCATATATATAATTAAAAAATATTATATTTTTAATTAAATAATTAATAGTTGGTGTAGCGGGGAGCATTTCTTCCTGCTGCAACCCCCATTACCTTCTTTAGTATATACCATTATCCCCTAAATCAACGGTTAATATTTTATGATATAATTTACGGTAACATGTGAAGGAATTATAGAGAAGGCACTCCCGCCGCCAGTAGCAGCAGTAGTAAACGTATGGTTGTGTGAACCTGCTGCTGCTGTACTGTGATGCGCTTTGTACGTACCATTATCACCATCACCCCAACTAGGGCCTTGCCCTCCACTATCATTCCAATCATCCTGATATGTATTAATTCCATGAGAATGACTACCGCCGGCGGCGGTAGTTCCTGTATGGGTGTGTGATGGCATCTGTGCCGTAGTTAAAGTATGCGAATTACTACCAGCTTTTGTCCCTTGCGTACCGGCTGTACTACTCGATCCCATCATAAAACGCCCTTTAAAATCAGGCGGATAATATGACGTGCCCGAGTTTGTGCCCACTCCTAATGCAACTAAGGCATCATATATACCATCAGTATTAGTTCTTGCTGTACCGTCACATATAATCCAACCATCTGGATCACTCGTTCCTAGGTAAGATATTATACTACCTGTAGGTGCGATGCCTATACCTACTCCATTTATTGAATACGACATTTATAGTTAATATATAGTGATATTAATAGTTGGTGTAGCGGGGAGCATTTCTTCCTGCTGCAAATTTGTCACCTTCCTTAGCAGATACCATATCTCCATAACAATAGTTTGCAAACCCTTCTTGATCATTCGGAATAAGTGTATTTGGGTTTGAAATAAAACTGTGCATCGAGTCTTCAAACATATAATTATCCCCTAAATCTTTGAATAATCGCTTATCTATTTCAGTATTGGTTGAATTATTTGATTTGATAAACGATTTTGTTTGTTTATTAATTTCATCAACAACAGTTGGTTCATATGCTGGTGGAGCTGCTTTTTTATTTGGATTCCCGGTATAATCAGTAACTAATACATTATTCATAGGATTTTTAGAATTAATTTTTTCAAATGTTACCTTTTTATTTTCTGTCTTAATGTTACTTTCAAATCCTTCATATGGTTCAACCTTATTCGATTTTAGAAAAAAGCAATAATATAAACAAATGGCCAAAATTGTCATAAATCCTGAATATAAATGTGACATATTTCCAAAAATAGAAAATAGTATTATTGATAAAAATATTACTAATCTAATCAAAGCATTTAATTTTTGCACATCAGTCATATTTTTATTAGGCCATAAATGAGTTATATATTTACTATTAATTAATAACATAGGTTCATTTAATACAAAAGTATCATTATTCATATATATATATATATCGTAGTTTTTTATTTCTTACCTTTCTTTTTCTTTTTCTTCGGATTATTTTGTTTTATCGGATTTTGGTCTCTAGATGATTTTTCAGGCTTTTCTCCTAAAGAGAATAATAATTCGTCCATTCCTCCTTCATCAACCCATTTATTGTATTCTGCTTCTTTGGTTGCTAATTCTGCCTGATTAATTATATTTTGTGCTTGTTTAATTTTGTTTTCTTCAGTTTGCTGTTTAAGGCGTTCGACTATCTTCTCTCGTTTCATTTCTCTTTCCATATGTGATTTAAATGCTCCAGTATTAAATTTTGCTTTTCTACCCATATTAGGCATTCCCGGAATTCCATCAACACCCATTTGTTTTAATATTTTATTAATGCTTCCCATACCTGCCATACCTTCGACTTTTTTCATTAATTCTCCAGCTTCTTCCATTAATTCACTTTTTTTAATGTCGCCTGATTTAATTTTTTCATCTAATTTTGAACCAGCTTTTTTTACAAGGTTCATTATTTTAGTTGGATTTTTCATCATCGCTTTTAATACATCTTCTGTATTTTCGACATCTCCTAGTTCTTTTGCCATTTCTTCCGCTGTTTCCTCAGCAATTTCTTTTGCTAATTGGCCAATTTTTCCTTCAAGCATTGATGATAAATGTTCTTGAAAACCGTCAATATTTGGCATAGCATCATTAATATTATTTGAAATATCACTAGATTCTTTTCCTTCAAATGTACTCTGTATATTATCCATTGTTTCCTTTAATTTATCTTTAAATTCCGTTTGATTAATATTTTCAAATAGTTTTGCGGTATCTCCAAATGATTTTCCATCATTCATATTACCAACAGTAGCGAATAATATAAGTTGTAAATATTTCCAAATAGTGTCTTTAATACCGTCGCTTACTCCCTCTAATTTCCAAAGAAGTTTAAAATCAATATTCGGTAAAAAATTTAAATTGTATTCTTCGTTCTCAAATATTTCGTTATTTTGATATAAAATATCAAAAAATCTTTCGGGGTATATTTTTTTACAATGCTCAAAAATAGATTGATAATCAATATCATTTCCGTTGTATAAAAGTTTTATACCTTCTTCAGTTTCTTCTGGAAAACTGGTTTTTAGATCTGTACAAAATTCGTCCACTATTTTTTTAAAATCCTCTGGTGCACTAATATCTTCCATACTATTTATTATATATTTTATTTAAATATAAATATTTATAATTAAATAAATCGAATACTTATTTTGAATAAGCCTCTGACAATTTTGATAAATTCATTATATATTGCATACAACAATTTTGATTTTCGGTATCCATAGACCGTATAGGGTCTCTAAAATTATCAATTTCTTTCATAATTTTGGCGGAATCATCCATTTTTTGGACATCTTTTGAATAATCTTTATTTATAAAAAATGCTACATCACCTTTTAGAATGTCATCTTTGTATGGTATCCAAATATAATTATACCATACCGAAATAAGTAGTTTTGGATTAAATTTTTTTAATGTCATTAAGGTGTTTTGGGTTGTAACTAATGCAACATTATCTGGAAATATTCCAAGCATTTCATTTATAAAACCTTCAAACTGTGTATTGAATGTCTTAAGTATAATGGATTGGTTAGACGTCATATTATATTGAATGATAATCTTTTTAAATGTTTACTTAATTACATTAAATATCAGCTCTGGGTTGTCTTGGTACGTCTTTATCCCTTGTTTCCATAATTTGTTCCATGGACATACTACTATCTACTTTATTTGGAGCCCAAGTATCGGGTGGCGTATCAATATTATCACGTGAATCATGTGATACATAATTATGCATTTGTCTTACTCCCCCATCTCCCTTTTCTGGAGAAAGATCATCGTTTGATTGATCTAAATAACTATACATATCCGAGATGACCCCTGTCATAGAACTTCCTAAAGAACCCCCTCCTAAAGAAAAAGCTTGGGGTTCAGTTACGGTAGAAATAGTTTGTTTTGTATTACTTTGGATTTCGGGTCTTAAATAATCGTTTATTTGCGAACCGAATAATACATGGTGATTTTTATTTAATAATAATAAAGCTGGAACTTTTGTAACAGTTGGGGGTAAAATAACATTTTGCCCATTATCAAGTATGATAAAAGTTTGTCCTTTTTCGTCTTTCCTTCTCTTATCTATACTTATAAAATGCATATCATTTTTTACTTCACTTTTTGCTAAACTTTGAAGTAATGTTGAACAATTTTCACAATATTTGCTATAATATAATACACTGCTCATAGTTATTAAGTTATTCAGTTAATTTTTTAAACCGATTTTAATTTATTAATTATATAAATGTTTAATTAAAATTGATTAAAATATAAATAAATGTGCATTTCTAAAAACACAACATGTATGAAGCAATTCCAAGTTTAACAAAATGCAAAAGGGCGTTAAGGCAAATATGTAATCTAAAAAAAAGAAAGAATTTGACTAACGATGAATTAATAAAAGTAGAAAAATATAGATATTATTGGGATATATATAATAGTAATTATACACGAGCGTTGCCGTATGAACTACAAAATATTATATTATCATTTATTGATCCAAACACAAGAATGAAGATTCTTAAGGCGCTCTATTATAAAAAAATTAAATCTAAAGTAAATAACATTACGACTAATGCAACAGCATCAGAATTATATGGGATTTATAAACATATAGCTACTTTTCGAAGCTATGGGATTTTGCCAGAAATAGAAATATCAGCGTTTGAGGGGGGTCTTTGTCATCTAATAGATTCTCGAAATTTTAATAGTTTTCGTCATCAGTATAGGGTGACCCCTAATTATGTAGTTGGACATATAAAAACTATGCTGCAGTATCAATTAAAATATTATACAAACATACATAAAATAATTGAGAATAAAGATATAATATATACGCTTGAAATAGGAATGAAGAGCCTATATTTACGTATTTTGAGACTTATCTAAAAAAAAATGATTTGGGTTAAATACTTATTAGGATAGTATAAATTAAAATAACAGAAGTATCAACTATGACAGAAGTATCAACTATGACAGAAGTATCAACAGTATCAAGTAATCTAACTATCACAGAGTTACCCAGTAATCTAAAAATCACCGATAATGAACGCGAGCATTATGTAAAAGCTACACGTAATAATGCATGTAAATTTCCGACACCCGATGCAGAATCTATTTGGGCGATGGAGCAGATGAAGGAGTGCAGTAAGTGTTTGATAAAGAAAGATCTACTTTCTTATATGGGAAATACATCAGGAAGAGATGCGTTTGATGCAGATGGTTACCGTCTTCGTCGTCCGGAGTGCCGCGATTGTACTAAATCTGCCGCAGTAGGTAAAGCCGAAGCAGTTAAGGTTGCTAAATCATTAGGAATACCACATAAGGCACCCGAAGGAACAGCATGCGAGTTGTGTAAATCTACCAAGAAGATTGTATTTGATCACGATCACGAAAAGAATACATTTCGTGGGTGGCTATGTGACCCATGTAATCGCTCGATGGGTGTTTTGGGTGACAAGGCAAGCTCTCTTTTAGAGGCAGTTGCCTATCTATCAAAAGGAAACGAGGAGGCTCAGTTATTAGTTAATATTTTGAAAAAAATAGTGTAAGGGTACAGCGAGTAGTTAATATTTAAAAAAAACATGTAAATTAATAATTAAATTCTTTTTTAATTATTAATAAAATTGATTATAATTATATTAAATAAACATGTTATAATATATTATGGCTCCTAAAATTTATGATTTATCAGAAGCAAATGGAATTTTGAAATTTACATTAAATGAAACTGATGTTTCAATTGCAAATGGATTAAGAAGAACCGCTATATCCGATATAGATACGGTGGTTTGTAGAACAACCCCATATGAAAAAAATGATTGTGAGTTTGAAATTAATACTTCCCGATTTAATCATGAAATATTAAAGCAAAGATTAAGTTGTATTCCTATACATATTACAGATATTGAAGGGTTTCCATATGAACAATATGTCCTCGAATGTCATGTAAAAAATGACACAGATGCAATTTTATATGTAACGACGCGAGATTTTCGGATTAAAAATAAACTAACAGAAGAATTTATTCCAGATGAACAAAAGGAACAGATCTTCCCAAAGAATGATTTTACCAACGAATATATAAAATTTTGTAGATTAAGACCGAGTATTTCGGAAGAGATACATGGAGAAGAGATTAAATTTTCTTGCAAGTTTTCAGTTGGAAATTGTAAAGAAAATAGCATGTTTAATGTTTCGTCTATATGTGCTTATGGTAATACACCTGATGTAATAAAGGTGAATGAAACATGGGATGCTGTAGAAGAAAAATATAAAAATGATAACTTGTCGAAGGATGAAATCGCGTTTAATAAAGCGAACTGGTTAGCAATTGATGCAAAAAGAATTTACCAGGATAATAGTTATGATTTTAAAGTAAAATCAATTGGGGTATTTTCAAATAAATATTTAATGACAACAGCATGTAAGATTATAATTCAAAAAATCACGACATTAAAGGAGAAAATATCAGAATTATCCATTTTACCAGCAGAATTAGTTAATCAAAATGGTTTTGATGTATGCTTATACCAAGAGGGTTATACAATTGGAAAGATATTAGAATCAGTTTTATATAGTAGGTTCTTTGAAAAAGAGAAGAAAATTACATATGTCGGGTTTAAAAAGAACCATCCTCACGATGATTATTGTTTTGTTAGGGTAATATTACCTAACAAAGATGGTGTTGAAGAGTTGAGAATAATACTACAAAAATGTTTCGATGATATAATTAGCATTTACTCCGAAATAAAAGAACAATTTTAATTTACACCCTTGAAATTTTAAAATGGGACAAAATATATAACTTAATAGTATATAAATTTATTTTATGGTGTTTTGAATAAATTTTCTAACTCATGAATATTTTTTATAAAATGTTTGGATTTAATAAATTTATTATAATTTTCAAATGCCTTATCTTTATCATAAATATGTTCATCTTTATCAAAAAAGCAAAAATAATCCTTCATATATATATCATTAGAATTATCTTCTAATATTGGAATAGATAAACACATAATTGCTTCGAAAAAACGATATGACCAAGGACAATCCCCTGTCGGTGTTAATGTAAATTTAGATCTAGATATTGTATTATAGTAATTTTTATCCATTTCATATTTTTTTTTCCCATCTCTTCCATAATTAGATTGATTTATTACAGAATTCTTGTTATATTTTTGTACCCATTTACGTTTAGGAGTTATAGTTCCAGTAAAATTATAATCAATATCCTTTTCTTTTATAAGAGAATTTGTATAATTTAATATATACAATGGAAATATTAGTGGTATATTAATATTATTAATATAATTACAACCATTGATATGGTC
>Ga0114994_10000487_pt1 | contig 26511 bp, 19 predicted proteins | sample ArcticOcean_MG_C_9_FD_87043 | JGI IMG/M metagenome (GOLD analysis project Ga0114994, IMG submission 87043) | Marine microbial communities from western Arctic Ocean - ArcticOcean_MG_CB2_152 | ecosystem: Environmental > Aquatic > Marine > Oceanic | place: Arctic Ocean: Canada Basin | collected...
CGAGGTAGGTCACGAAGAGCTTGCGCGAGTAGCGCAGGTTCGCGGGGATGTCCTGGTCCCGGCCGAAGGCCTTGAGGGAGGCGTAGGTCTCCTTGAGGCGCATGCCCGTCTCGGCCTCCAGGGACGTCTGGACCTCGAAGTCCTGCAAGCCGAGGCCGGCCAGCGAGACGCTCGTCGAGGCCGTCACGCGCGGCTGATCCCGCGTGATGGCGATCTCGAGCGACCCCACGTCGGCCAGGGCGTCGGGCAGCATGCGCGCCACAGTTAAACCGGCGACGCCCGGCGTGAAGCCGCCGGCGTAAAGCGCGAGCGCGAGCGGCCGCGTGGGCGAGGGCAGCGGGCCGGGCGCGTAGCCCTGGTAGGCCACGTCCCAGACGCCGTTGAGGAGTGCCGAGGTGGCCGGCTCCGTGGTCGGGTTCGCGCCCTCGAGTTTTAACAGGAGTTCGCTCACCTCGTCCCTTAAATCGGACGAGACGCTGTCGCCGACCGCGGCGCTGACGACGGACAGGAGCTCGTCCTTGATGTCGAAGTCCACGTCGTCGACTTCGGCCACGACCTCGACGACGGTTTCCGTTTCCACGGCGCTGGCCCGGAGAGCGGTGTGACGCGGCGCAGCCGTCAGCGCAAACGCGGAAACCGCTGCGGGAGCCAGAGCTATGAGGGCGAGTTTGCGTACCATCGTGTTTTTCTGCTGCAACAACAATGTCTGGCTGACAGGCTGCTTCGAACAATACTTGACGTGTTTTTTGTTGACTGGCGCGGGTTTTCGTCGCTCTTTTGCATCTACCCTTGACGTGCCTCCACCCGTCTCCAGCTGGCAGTTTACGAGTCTTCCGCGCTCAAAGGAAGCCAGGCAACCGCGTGCGGGTTTTGCGCGCCTCCGACTTTGCATCGCGCTTTCACATCCCAGCGCACGCTTGTGCATCCTAAGCGCTGTTTATGACGCGCCAGCGCGCAGTGCAGACCTGTGCGACGAGGTACTGCGCCGCAAGGCGGTAGCAGTGCAGCGAGCGCAGCCTGTGCAAGCACCACCATGAAGCTGTGCTACAAAGCGCTGCTCGTAGCCACCCGCGTCCACAAACCAAAATTAGTTTCGGCCCATTGCGAGGCCGGACATCTCTAGCTCGACAGCTTCAAAAAAACCAAGCGGGACATTTGCGACGAAGGGCGGCCCGTGAAATGGCCGACCCTTCTACTAGTTCCACGCGAGAGATAACACGGCCTGTTGAGTCCTGGCCGCGAGAGGGGGCCGAAACGCCTCCGCACCGCGCGCGGCCGCTGGAATTTATGGCATGACATGCGCAGGTCTTGCTAGGTACACACGCCTTTGCGCCGACTTCAATACAACGCCGGAGCTTGAAACGAGAGGCGAAGCTGACGGGCGACGCGCGCATCGTGGGCGGCGTCGCGGGCCTCGCCCTCGTCGCGGCGAACCGCATCTTCTTGGCCGGCGAGCTGGCGTTCGGCGACCAGAGCCGGGCGGACTTGTTGGCTATTGTGGCAACCATGGGCTTGATTCTGGACGGGATTTCCCAGGTTGATGTGGAGATGCGTGAAACAGAAATTGTGCAGCTCAAGGGCGAGCGGGGGCGCGGCGTTTCATCATTGTTAAGTGACGAAGCTGCTATTTCAGCGCGCTGGGCCGCCACGGCCGTGAGGACCATCGCACCCGTCAAGACCGTCGTGCTCTTCTACGAGGGGAGCACCATTCTGCGGGAGGGCGTGCTCGGGCCGGCCAAGGACGTCGACGCGGCCTCGCCGACCTTTTCCTCGGCGCTCACGTCCAAGGCGGAGACGTACGCGCCCGACCTCCAGGCGGTGCCCGCGCGGGTCGACTTCGGCTGCCTCCCCAAGAACGCCCAGAGCGCGCTGATCCAGCCCTTCCCGGGCGGCTGCGTCGCCGTCGCGTGCAACCGCAAGCGCGCGCTCTCGCCGCGCGATATTGCCAAGATCCGCGCAGTCGCCCGGCGGCTCGGGGAGCGGCTCTCCTAGTAATGGTTGTTTGTAATGTCTCTACGACGTGCCAGAGGAGTTGCCAGTGCGCCCCCTGCACTAGTTAGTGTTGATCTCTCCTTAGTAGGGGCCAGGAACTAGGCGCGGCCCTGGGCCTGCTTGACCTTGGCGATCAAAAGGGGCACCACGGACGGGTCCGCCAGAGTCGTCACATCGCCGAGCTGGTCCTCTTCGGCGGCGGCGACTTTCCGGAGGATGCGGCGCATGATCTTGCCCGACCGCGTCTTCGGCAGGCCGGCCACCGGGATCAACAAGTCCGGCGTCGCGAAGGGGCCGATGGCGCTGCGCACGGCGCCCTTCAATTCTTTAAGTAGTTCCGGGGATTCCACAACCCCTTTTGTTAGTTCGAGGTAGCAACAGATGCCCTGGCCCTTGATGTCGTGGGGATACCCAATAGTCGCCGCCTGGGCCACGGCCGGGTGTGCCACGAGCGCGGACTCGACCTCCGCCGTGCCAATTCTATGACCTGAAGTGTTAAGAACGTCGTCCACGCGCCCGGTGATCCAATAGTAGCCATCTTCATCTTTGGTACACCCATCGCCCGTGAAGTAGTATGGCTTGTAGCAGTCTAGATACGTGGCCATGTAGCGCTCGTGGTCGTTCCACACCGTTCTACAGGCGGACGGCCACGGCTTCGCAAGAGCGAGGACGCCGTCCGCCCGCGTCCCCTTGGACCACGCGACCTCCTGGCCCGTCTGCGCATCCAGGACCTTGGGCTCCACCCCGAAGAAGGGCAGACAGCAGGACCCGGGCTTCATGGGGGTCACGCCCGGCAAAGGCGTCATCACGTGGCCTCCCGTCTCCGTCTGCCAATAAGTGTCCGCAATAGCACACCTCGACTCGCCGACCACCTGGAAGTACCAGCGCCAGGCCTCGGGGTTGATCGGTTCTCCGACGGTGCCCAGGATTCTTAGGGACGAACGGTCGTGCTTTTTGACCGGCTCGTCGCCGTACGCCATTAGAGCTCTTATAGCCGTGGGCGCCGTATAAAACACGCTTATTTTGTGCGTGGCGACCATGTCCCAGTAGCGGCCGGGGTCGGGGTACGTGGGCACGCTCTCGAACATCACGGTCGTGGCGCCGTTACAGAGAGGACCGTACACAATGTACGAGTGGCCCGTGATCCAGCCCACGTCCGCCACGCACGCAAACACGTCGTCATCTCTAAGGTCGAAGGAGTACTTCGTGGTCATCGCCGCGAAGAGCAAGTAGCCCGCGTAGCTGTGGGCCACTCCTTTCGGTTTCCCAGTAGATCCGGACGTGTACAGGGTGAACATGGTTTCTTCGCTGCCCATGGCCTCCGCGTGGCAATAGGGCCGCATGCGCGGCATGACCAGGTCCATGTGCACATCTCTCTGATTATACGGCACGCCGCGCTCGCCCGTCCGCTTGAAGACGAAGACGTTTTGCACGGCCGGGCAGTCACTTACTGCGGCGTCCGTGATCTCCTTGAGCTTGATGGTCTTCGAGCCTCTCTTCCCGACGTCCGCGGTGCAGACCCACTTACTTTGCGAGTCCAGAATGCGATCCTTCAGAGACGTCGCGGTGAACCCCGCGAAGACCACGGAGTGGGGGCACCCGATCCGCGTACACGCGAGCATGGCCAAGGCCGTGTCGGGCATCATGGGCATATAAATGGTCACGAAGTCGCCCTTTCTCGCGCCATGGAGTTTGAGGGCGTTCGCCACTCTACAGGTCCCGTGGAACACTTCCAAGTAGGACAGTTTCTTGGACTGGCCGGGCTCGTCGGCCTCCCAGACGATGCATGTCTTCTGTGCCTTCGTGGCCAAATGCCGATCCAAGCAGCACGCCGAGACGTTGAGTTGGCCGCCCACGAACCAGGCCTGGTCGCCCACGGCGAAGCCGCCCGTCGTCACCGCGTCGTAGGGCCGGATCCAGTCGATGAACTCCGCACTCTGCTTGCGCCAGAACTCGTCCCTTGTCTCCGGATTAATGGACTCCGCGTACATCTCCTCGTACTGCTTCATGCCGCCGGGGAGCGCGTGGTGCGTGCCGATGGGGTCGTAGACGGCCTTGAGCTCGGCCATGGCGCTGGCGCTTGGCTTGAAACTTGCGCACCGCAGCGTTGTCGGCAGGCCGCGATTTCTACAAGATGGATTTTTTGACGACGCGGGTTTCTACGCACGGGTTTTTGATGGTGTTCTTAGAATGCCCATCCTAGACGCAATGGAGTGCGCTCGGGGTCCGTACTAGTGGGGTTAGCAACAATAAGCAGTCACACGCACACGAACACACACACAATAAGCAGCCGCACACGTAAAATAAACAAAACAGGTTAGTCCTTTGACGCGGCGTCGGCCCCGTACCAGGCCTCGCGCATGCGCCGGTTGTCCCAGTCGTGCCAGTCGCGCGCGCCGGGCAGCGCGCCGAGCATGGTCGTGCGCACGGCCCCCGCGTAGGTCGCCGCGTCGGCGCGCAGGAGCGGCGTCGGCCGGAGGGGCGCCAGCACGTTGATATCGACCGTCTTGCCCCGCTCCAACAGGCACCGGAGGAAGTGCCGGGCCACCGTCCGGGCGGACGGCTGGTTGTCCGTGTAGCTTAGGTCGAAGCCCGACGCGCAGGTGTACCGGATGACCACGGGCAGCACCGGGGCCCGCGGCGCGAACGCGCCACTGCGGAAGGCGGCGAGGCCCCGGCCGGTCGTCGTGGCGCCCTCGGGGAAGACGAGGAGCGGCCACTTGACAAAGGTGTCGCCTGATAATCGCTCCGAGATGACGTGCCGCGCGCCGCCGCCGCCGGGCGACGCGCTCGCGCGCCGGTCCACGCCGACGGCGCCCATCGCGGTCAAGAAGCGGCCCACGATGGGCACACTAAATAACCCCTGCCGCGCCACGAAGGCCACGGGCCCCACGGCAGCCATCAAAGTCCAGGGGTCGTAGATCGCCACGTGGTTCGCGACGACGGCGTGCCGATTCAACGTCGTGCGCGCGAGGTCGTCCGCAAAACTTGCGCCCACGACGCGCATGCGGAAGCCGGCACTTATTAGCAGTAGCCGGGACGAGGCCTTGGCGTTGGCCTTGAAGAGCGCGTCCGCGCCGGGCCAGCTCTGGCAGTACGCGTACGCGAGCGTGGCCGCGAGGGCCCAGACCCAGAGGCCGACCCACGCCGCCAAGCGCAGCGGTAGTAAGCACACGTTCGCGACGCCCACGTACTCGAAGCGCAGGGGCACGACCCTGGCGCGGTAGGGCAGGTCCTCCTCGGCCGCGGGCTGGGACATGGTTGTATCGCGCGTCTACGAATGTACTGCAGCTCTTGTGCTGGTGTCTGCTGAGCGTGTCTTACGCGCATCCAATGCGCGGACCGCGGGCGCCCGAATACAATCGGTTTCTAAGGAGAGTTTGAGGAGCTTCTGATGCGCTTGGCGCGCAGCAGCTGTACTTTGAGGTCAGAGGGATTGATGTAAAACCCGTACATAAAACCCGCACAATGATGCTATAGAGCTTGCGCTATAGACTCGACCTGGCACAGCGGTGGACTCGGCACAGTAGTGGCGGTATCAGTGGTCATAAGCGGTCATTTTGCATTCGTCGCGCGCGCCCATCTTGCAGCGTGAGCAGCAGTCACGGCCAGTCACGGCAGTCAGAGGTGTCCGCAGCCACCACGAGCATGTCGATGCCGCGCGCTCTGAGCTATTTGGCCTGCCTGCGGCTAGCTGCCGCCCTCACGCTGACGACGCGGTCCCGCATACCCAACACGACGCCACGAGACCTGCAACGGTTCCTCGCGACGCCGGCGAACTGGCCGCGCATCGTGCTGTCGTCCATCGGCGTCGAGGGCGCCTCGACCACTTCGCCGCTGCGCCCCGGAGCGGAGGTCGACGAGCTCTTCGGCCTGCCCCCGGTCCTGCCCTTGCGGGTGACGTGGCGCTGCGAGGCCGCCGACGCCACGTCGTTGGACGTGCGCTCGGCCGATGGTTTGGACGGCGTCGCGACGGAGTGCCGCATGGCCTTTGCGATAGAAGCGGACGGCGACGGGTCAATTGTGGACCTGGCCATGTCCTACGAGCCGGCGTCGCCGCTCGCACTGCTTGGAGCGCCGGTCCTCGTCGTCGACAACTGGTTGGCATTGAACGTGTTGCTCCCGCGCGCGTTCGCCGACAGTCCCATTATTCGACAAACGGATGTGCCCGGCCTCGCGTTCTTCGCGCTACTCAGTACGTGGCACTTCGGCGTCGGGCCGGCAATACGGGATGCGGTACTGGCCGCGAGGGGCGGTTAACACGCATGTTGTACTTACTACTCGAGCGCAGCGAAACACTCTGGCGCGGGGGAAGTGGCGGTTGTAGCTTTGGTTGCGGCGGCGCGCATTTGAAGCTTCGGAGCCAACCCAAACTGGTCGAAACCCGCACGCTGGCCGATGCAAGAGCAGCTTGCAAGAGCTGGGCGTCGTCTGAGCTGCTGGCGCACCTGTTCAGCATAAGAGTAGGCTATTCAAGACGACTCATCGGCCCACATCTGCTGGCGGAAGCAGCATCCTCAGTCGCCGCGAAGGCGTAGAGAGGTGCCCCAAAACGCTACTTGCTCGCGCGGTCGCAGCGGTGCGACATCGCGTCGCCTGTGCCACATCGATTGCGGGTTATACCACAACTTGATGATGATGCCCGCAGGCACCACGCCGTCACGGTTCGTGGTGCTCCTCCTGGTCGCGCCCGCGTCCGCCGGCACGCAGTTCTGGCCGCGCCGGCCGCGGCCGCTCGCGCTGCAGCGCTTTATATCGAAGCACGCCGCGACGGAACCGAACGCGCCCGACGTCGCCGGCCGCACCGAGCCCGGCCAGCAGGACGGCGACGTGCCGCGCGGCTACCACGCGCGGCGCATGACGCGCGTCGTACCGCGGGGCGACTACGCGAAGGCGAAACGATGTGTGGTCGAGTGGGGCGGCGACCCGTCCCCATCGGCCACGTCATTCGTCGCCCGGGGCGAGACGAGCGGCGGCGCTCTCCAGCTCGCGACGGTGGCGCGCGCCTACGGTCGGGTCTTGTGGGTCGTCAACCCCGTGCGCGAGTCCTACGCCGTCGACGTGAAGGCGCCCCCGCCGCGGGACCCGGCGTGGAAGCGCCTGCCTCCGGGCCGGCGCTACGCGTGCGCGGCCTACACGACGCTCGGCCGCCACCTGTTGGCGGGCGAGGAAAGGTTGTCGGTCGTGGAGACAAAGGACGCCGTGGTCGTGGACATCCTGTCGGTGAGCCGCGGCCGGGGGCTCGGGCGCGCGGTCTTCCCGCTGATAGGCCCGATGCAGCGGCGCTTCTTCGAAACGCAGCTGGATCTAGTTGAAGCGGCGTGCGCTCCACAGTATTTCGACGGAGGCGTGCTTCGCCGAGGTGCGGGCCTTCTGTAGAGAGAGGCGGGTGCCGGTCGACCGCGGCCGGAAGCAGGGCCGACGCCGGCGCGGTGGGCGGGGCCATGGGGCCCTGCACGCTCGGCATGATGCACGAGTACATCTACGCGAGCGGCGACCGGCCGTTGGCCGCGCGATCGAGGCGGCCGCGCGCGGCACCGCCGCCGCGCGACGCATCCTGGCGACGGCGTGCGCGTTGTGGAGAGCCCCGGGTGCGGGCGGCTCGTCCGGCGGGTGAGCGGGACTTGAGTCTATGTGTATCGTACCCGTCGCGTCGGGGATCGGCCGTTCCGCGGCGCCGGCGCGCCGGATCTAGCGGTGTTCTCGGCGCCGTCGCGGCCGCTGTGCGCGAGCAATCGCCGCGTGGCTTGATAGGGTCGACGCCGCGCTGGGCGGGGAGGTGGTCGTCGTGAGGTAACTAAGCTATAGCTGTGCATGCGACTCAGGAGTGCGTACTAGCCCAGGACCAGCTTGTTCTTTTCATGTGTTTTTACGCCACTGCACTGGCAGTATGGGGGAAGGGACGGGGAAGGGGGATGAGGACACGCGAATCCAGCCGTGTCCGTTCTGCAGACCCCTGCAGATCAAGAAGAGCTGCAAGTTTTTGCGACCGCGCGCGCCGCGCTACGGAGCGAAGGCGGCGGGTGGTTGCGCCAAAGCCTTCATGTTTGCTGTGGCCGCGCCGCTCTCGGGGAGACGCCGGTCGGCGCTTGCGCTTGGATGAATTTTGTGTCAGCTGCAAGTCGCATCGAAATAAACCCGTACTCTGCACGCGCATCCTAAAAACTCAGGTCTCAGACTTCCCCGAGGCCTCGTCGCGGGTGCGCATGGCCTCCGCGAAGGCGCCGTCGATTTTCGTGACGACGGCGTGCTCCCCACGCCACCGGCGGGCGGGCGGGCCGGCGCGATGGAGCAGTTTGTTAAGAGTTAAGATTACACACCACAGCGACGGACCGGGACTTACTTCCTCGACGCGTTGAGGACCTTGACCATGTTCTTGTGGGTGGAGAGGCCCGCCGAGAAGAGGGCGCACCCGATGAAGAGGCCCTCGTGCGCGAAGGCCAGTTCGCAGTCGTAGAAGGCCTTTCCTAAATCTGAGACGTACTTGACCATCTCGAGCCGGACCATGGCGCACTTGCGGCGCAGCTTCTTGAGGTTCGACGCGTCGGCGCGCAGACTCCGCGCGAGCTCGTAGACGTGCTTCTCCTTCCGCTCTCGGGCTTTCGTGACCACGACCTCGACCAACGCTAATATAAGTTGGCAGTACTCCGCGAAGAGCAGGAATTCGGGACTTAACGTCCCTGCGGGTAAAAAACCCATCCTTTCCAAAGAACAGGCGTCCTCGGCCCAGTCCGCGCCGAAGTTCGCCGCTATTCTGACGCATAAGAAGAGCCGCATGACGCGACTCTTCTGCGATTTCGCTTCAGAAATGTCCTCGAAGTGCTTGACCCAGCGCCCGAACTTGAAGAAGCGCCGCGCGATGGACGTGCTCTTCGACAATGCCTTGAGGTGCTTGCTCCACGGTGTGAGGTCTAGATACGATACACCTCGGAGGACGTACTGCAGGATCTTGAGGCCCTTCTCCCGGACCTGCGCCGAGTTGGCAAAGAGGTTTAGTGTTTTAATACTGAAGGGCACGTCCGACAGAGGGACCCTCCTTAGGACCGTGTCCGAGCGCTTCACGAGGTCCCTTCCGATGGGCACGAGGTTCTTCTCCCCGAGCAACAGCGCCGCCAGGATCACGAGAAAGGCGAGCAGGTGCTGCCACGACGGGCCCCGCAGGATCGCGTTGCCCAGCGCGCCCACCACCAACACTAGAGTCGCCTCGACCAGGGAGATGCCCTGCGTCAGCGTCGGCGCTTGTTTGGCGGGCGGCTCCGCGTCGATCGAGGCCTGGCGGTGCCGCACGAGCTGCTCGGCCATGTCGTCTAATTGATTGAGGCCGGCGCCCACCGTGAGCTCGCGCCGGAGCATGGCCCGCGGGACCTCATCAGTTGGCTTCTTCTCGTCGTTGAGGCCGCAGATTTCCATCATCATGGCGGCGCTCTTGCGTGCACGCGGACGTGCAGCGGTGCCGGCTGGGCAACTCTCACGTCGCTCTTGTGTGCACGCTTTACGTGCGGCGGTGTCGTGTGCAACTTCTCACGCGCGCGGTCGGATGGCTGCCTGCTCACAAATCCAAACTTTGTGAGAGCCCTACGTCACACCAGGTATTGCGCGCTTGCAAGGTGGCGATGCAATGACGTTCTGAAGGACGTACACGGTTCTTATGAAGCACAGCGCAGCAAATGTGCGTCTCCGGTGGCGCACCGTGGGCACGAGGCGGCGTGACAAGGCTTTTTTGTCTTTGGTCTGGCTTGCAAGAATACGTGATACCGGTGGCCAAGGAGACCTGTATACCCCTAGTCGGACGGGTGGATCATGGATCAAGATTGCGTCATAAACGGACGGGTTTTACAAGCAGACGGGTTTACTCCGCAGCCGACGCGGACGCTGCTTTAGACCCCCGTGCTGTCGCCCCCGTTCACGTGCACACCTAACGTGCACACCTGTCAGGCTACTGCCCTTTACGTGCTGCGCCGGAACCACCCGCGGCCGCCCCGGCGACAAAGAGCCCATTATTACCGCGGCGCCGCACGGTATCGCCTGCGCCCGACGCCGCCGCGGACCCATCGCAAACAGACGCACGGCATCGCTTGCGCCCACAGCGGACCCAGCGCACCCAGTTTCAAGCGCCGTTCTAGACCATGGCCTCCGGCGGCTACCGCCCCGCCATGGGCGTCGAGCAGCACCTGGCCACGAGCGTCGCGACGAACGGCGTCCCGGGCCAGAAGACCGAATTACAAGTCGGCACGGACTTTCCGATTGTGTGCGAGACCTGCCTAGGACCGAATCCCTACGTGCGCATGATCAAGTGCCGGTTTGGAGAAAAACTGTGCAAGGTCTCGAACGTGCCCATGCAGTCGTTCCGCTGGAAGGCAGGGCCCCAGGGTAGGTTCAAGGAGACCATTGTTTGTAGGGAGGTGGCCGTGGAAAAAAATATCTGCCAGGCGTGCTTGAGCGACATGACCTTTGGGGTTCCTGTCGGAGTGAGGGACGCGTTATTACGAGCCGGTGGCGCCCCGGAGCACGGCGGCTACACCGAAGCTTTGTCCAACGCCAACCAGGCGCACTACTACGGGCAAAGAAGAGCGGAGATCGATACGGGTGGTGCGTTAGGCACGGCTCAGCGCTTAGAGCCCTCTAGGGAGCTGTTGTCGCTGGCCCGGCAGATCGAGAGCGCGAATGCCAAGGCCGGCACGGCGTTCCGGAACCTGCCCAAGCTCTGTAGCTTCTGGACGGCGGGGACCTGTACGAGAGTAGCCAAGGGCACGTGCCCGTTTAGACCCTGCTGCGGGCTCTTCAAGTTCCCCGAGTTGGCCCGATCGCACCCGGACGAGTGCCTGGCGCTCGTGGAGGACTTGAAGGCGCGCGGCGCGGCGAAGGTTATGAAGGAGTGTCCGCTCGAGGTCCGCCAAATGCTCAAGGACGCGGGCTCGGGCGTCAACAAGGAGGAGGTCATCCGCAATCGCGCCTCGGGCCGCGACGACCAGTCAAAGGGTTATGTGAGCCGGTCGCGGGAGGAGCGACAGATCGAGGCGCCCGCCGATGCTTCCATCACCACATTGTGGGTCGGCGCGACGGAGGGGCTGTGCGAGGCGGACCTCGTGGACGCGTTTTATAGTTTTGGGGAGTTGAAGGCCGTGCGGCTGGCGAACGGTTGCGCCTTCATGGAGTTCGCGGACCGAAGTGCGGCGCAGAGCGCCGCGGACGCGAAGTACCGCAACCTGGTCATCAAGGGCAATTCATTGCCGCTCGACTGGGCGCGGCCTCGCGGCGGGCCCGCGAAGCGCGGCCACGCGGACGAGGAGGGCGTGGGCCTCCCGGGCGTGCTCCCGGGCGAGGCGCCGCCCGCCCTGCGCCCGGAGCTCCAGGACGCGCTCCGGTCCTGGGGCGCCGCGCCGGCGCAGGGCGCGCCGCCGCCGCCGAAGCGGGCCCGCGGCGGCGCGTGGCCGCCGCACGCGCCCTACCCGTCCATGGACCCGAACCGGATCGGCTCGCGTCCGGTGGGACCGCCTCCGCGCGACTAACTGCTCGTTTTCGTATTTTGCGCTTCGCTGCCCCTGCAATCACTTGCAAGGGACGTTTGCTGGTGCGACCGGATAGCTCCAAATCTCAAAACGGATTAATAATAATTTTAAGAGCAATCACACTCTCCCTTTCACTTCACTGAAGTGCGCGAGGCTAGCTCGACAACTCGTCAAAACGACTTTTCACCGCACTGCAGCTGGTGCATGATATTGAAACGCGTCCGTGAGACAGCGATGGCAATGTATAACACTTACCACAACACCTAGCCCCGCTTCCGGAAGTCGCCCTGCACGAAGACGCGCCGCCGGCGCGTCCTCGTCGCCCGGTTGGCCTCCTGGCGGCAGTCGAGCTTTAGGCTCAGGACGTCGAAGCCGGCGAAGAGGGCCGCCACGTCGTCCAGGTCGAAGTAGTAGCACGCCGTGGCGTCTCCCTTGACGTAGCGGTGGGCGCCGACTTTCTGACCCTTCCCGAAGCGCAGCTGCGCAGCGTCGTAGCGGCCGTAGTCCCGGAACAGGAGCCGGCCGCCCGGTTTTAAAGCGGCCCCGAGCTTCGCAATAAGGCCCGGCAGGTCGCCGGGTGCGATGCTGGACAGCACAAACAAACACAGGACCACGTCCACCGCGTCGCAGGGCAGCGCGTCCGCCACGACGTCCACGCAACACACCTCCACGCGCTCCAATAACCGCGCCCGGAGCCGCTCCACGGCTGATGCCGCGAAATCAATCGCGACGACGCGCCAGCCATGATGGTCGCGCAGGATGGGCGCCGCGGCGCTCCCGCAGCCGCAGCCCACTTCCAAGGCCACGCCGCTTTGTGCATCAAAGGCCCCCGGGAAGGCCGCGTCGAGGTAGTGCCGGTCCTTGTACGGCGCGACGCTCGTCCGGCGGTAGAACCTATCCCAGGCTTTAGATGCTTCGCGGTCGTACTTTTTTACCCAGAACGGTGCCAGCACGTCACCCTGCGCGGCGACGACGGCGTCGGCCTCCTCGATGCGCGCCGCGTCCAGGTGGTCCGCCGCCCAGATGGCGTCCGGGTCGTCCGTGACGCTGCTTCCTTTTGCGATGGGCGGCGGGCCGGCCTTGGTCCGCGCGTGCGTCGCCGGCGGCGCGTCGAGCCACCCGGCGACGAGGACGGCCAATTCCTCCATCAGCCGGGCCGCGTCGTTGGCGTGGCGTGTCTGATGCGTTAGCGCGTGTTTCGCGGCGAGTGCTGCTCTCTCATGCTTTGTGAGAGTATTGTTGTGCGACCGCAGCGATGCGGAACACGCGCCTCCCGACAGCACGGCTCAATTTAAAAAACCTAACCAACGACGTGGCAATGGCAACGCCGTGTCCTGCAGCGCTTGCGCTGCTCTATCTAGCTCTCTATCTCGCGCTCAATGTGCGGGTTTTATTACATGTGTCCTCCCAGATCCCCCCCCCCCTCGCTGGGCGCGAAACTGACTCATATCATTTTTTATGTCAATCCCGACAACAGCGCCATCTCCGTGTCCGACAATTTGAACCGCGAGACGTCGAGCAGCTCAGACGCGTGCGCCGGATCCGCCGTCGCCGACACCAGGCCGATGCGCTGCTGCACGAGCCACCGCGCCGCGATTTGCGCGGGCGTCCTTCCATGCTTGGCCGCGATTTCTTTCACCTCGCGCCGCCCCAACACGTCCACGTTCGACACGCCCCCGAACGGACTATAGGCCTGGAACACGACGCCTTCCCGTTGCGCCAATTCGAGGGTGTCGTCTGTGGATCTGTATAAGCGAGATCCTTCCAGGCACGCGTTGCCCACGCCGTCGTGCGCCGCCGGGTGGCCCGCGATGGAGAAAGCGTTCTGGACCACGGCCGGCCGCGCGCCGGCGGTGCCGAAGCTGGGCCCGTCGACGGCGTCGAGCAGCTTGGCGAGGAGAGCAGCGTTGAAGTTGCTGACGCCGATCGCCCGCGCCAGACCTCGGCGCCGCGCCTCGACGAGCGTCTTATAAGCCCGCACCGTGTCCTCGAAGCGCGCGCACGGGAAGTGCAGCAAAGCCAGGTCGACGAAGCCGCACGACGCCGACCTATCGAACGCGTGCGACGGCGGGCACTCGAGGCCGAGCAGTCGCAGCGAGTGGTTCAGCTGCGCCGCCGGGTCGTGGACGCTCACGCTGTTTGATGAATCGACGCAGAACGCGTTGCAGCGCAGGGTCGGGCAGCAGGCCACTTTTGTGGTGACGAAGAGCTCGCCACGCAGCACGCCGCTTTGTCGGATGGCGGCGCCGATGGCCGCCTACTGGTCGTCGCCGTAGATGAAGGCCGTGTCGATGTGCCGGCCGCCGGCGTCGAGCCACGCCGAATGGTTCGCGTTGATGCCGTTGGCCAACAGCGGCATGGACACGGACGTCGGGCGCGGGTGCGGCTGCGTGTACGCGCCGGGCGCCAGCAGGATGCGTGTCGCACTTTCCCGCCGCCAGCGATGCGCCCCGTGTAGGAACGCAGCGAGCGTGGCGACGACCGCCGTTAGAACTATCATCGCTCCGATGGCGTGCTGCTCGCTGTGCACTGCAGCCACTGCTTAGCTCTCTGTAGCTGTGTTGCTAATCTTGCCCACCGATGCACGCAAATTAGTGCTGCTCGCTTTAGCTCAGCGAATGCGTTTGTAACCAGATACAATGAAGCAGAGCACAAATGTGCACGTAGGCTGCCACGGCGCCGCCCACCTAGCCATCGATATCGTCCAGTTTTTTGCAGAGCTCGTGCGGGTTTTCCCACTGGGCAAGGACCGCTAAAGCGACCACTCGTATGAGCCCCTGCATCGAGGCATGGATACCCTGGGGGCGCGTGGCTAGTGGCTCAGCAAACCACCAGAGAGCGCTGATCTCGCGCTGTAGCCAAAGCGCGCGCCACCGTGCTCGGGCGCAAGCGGTAGCCTGAGCGAGTGCGACAGGTCGCGAACGCGTCCGGAGCGCCGAACTTTGACCCGCTGTGCGCATCATGGCCGCCGCGGGCAGCTACCCCGGCGCCGTCCCCGCCGAGACCTTCGCGGATAGTGTAGGGCTGCCCCGGGAGGCCTACACCGTCGGCCTCCGCCTCCCGGCGCCCATCCCTAACGTGGCGCAGGTGTGCACCGGTGCCGACGCCTGGGAGGCCCCCACGCCCGCGCCTCAGCTCGAGACACATTCCACAATCTCCTACCGGCCGAGCATCACGCCCCTGCGCCGCCGCCGCCGCGCGCCCAAGGGCTTCGGGGCGTCGATGCTGCTCACGCCCAAGGACACGCGCATGACTCATGTGGAGAACTACCCGTACGACGAAGAGTGGCGCTCGGGCATCATGAATTGTGAAAGCTGGCGGCCGACGACGACGATCCGTAGATCTCCTGCCACGGGTCTCCACCAGCTTGAGATAAGAGCCGGGAAGGCGCTCGAAGGCGTGAGGCGCGGCGAGGGGCCGCACCGCCGGGACGCGTTCGTGCCGAACAAGAGAGAGTTGGGTTGGAAAGGTACGAAATTCAACCCGCTCTTCGTCAAGTACGACTGGGTCGGGTCCGCGCCTTCGGAACAGGGCGCGCCGACGCACGCGTCGGATTTAATAAGGATGGCGACGCTGCGCAAGATGCGGGAATTACGAGCGCGCGACCCGCGGGCGCTGCGGCACGGCGTCTTCGTCCAGCTGCACAACGTGCCCCCCAGATGGCTGGAGAAGGGCTACCGTGCGTGGTCGGACGTGGATGCGGGGTTGCTGGACAGGCTGACTCCGGGGGGTGCCAGGGCCGAGGGCTCCTTGTACTCGACGGTCGACCGGGCCAACCTCTCGGCCGCGCAGGCGACGCTGCCCCGGCCACGACGTAAATAAGTCCATTATCTTAGGCGGCTGTACGACGCGCAGCCGCCCGTGACGCAGTCGTCCACGAACTGGTAGACCGTGCACACCGGGCCGACGATGAGGACGACCGTGGCGAAGACCAGCGTCGCGGTCGTCGCCGCCGCCGACACGGGCCGGTCGCTCGGCGCCGCCGCGCCGAGCAGCGGCGTAGTATCCGGCGTCCGCTCTAGAACGGCCGCCCGGTAGGCCAGGCAGGGGATAATAAAGCACGAGAGCGCGATGGGGACCTCCCCCGTCAGGGCCAGAATGAGTTCGAAGTCCCCGTCCACGAGCGGCCGCGGGATCGCCGCCATGATACTTAGCGGAAGGGCCAAGCACAATGTCGTCGCCGCGTAGTGCACTGGGTCCAGGACTTGCAAGTAGTTCAGGTCCGCCACTCGAAAAGTATAGAGTCTTCCCAGAATTAAATCATTGGGAATATAGAAACAGAGGTGCAGCACGACGCACGCGTACAGTAGTTTAATGGTCCACAGCGAGTTGTCCAGGGACGTGAGCACGTTCGCGTTCACTTCATTAGAAGTGGCGGCGCAGCCCGCGAGGCCGCTGACGAGCAGGATGGCGCCGGCGCCACTAATCGAGCGCACGAGGACGGCCCGACCCATGGTTGCGTCCCGGTGCTGCAGCCCCGAGTACATCTCGAAGACGGCGTACTGCATCACGCTGGCGTAGAGCACGTTCCCGAGGACGCCGACGGACGCGACCCAGGACGACGGCGCGGCTGGTATCGCCTGTTGGTTTACACAAGCGACCGCGACCAGTGACATACACGTGATCACGGAAAGCCCTAATGCCGAGCATGACGCGACCACGAGCTCCCCGTACTCGCGGTAGTAGCAAAAGGGCGCAGCGCACAGGAGCACCGAAAACACCATGAAGCCGGGGTAGGTCGTGAACACGAGGTATATGCCCCCGTCGTGCCGCAGGCCCTGTAGGGCGTCCGCGCCCAGGGCGCCGATGGCGTTGAAGTAGCTCATGATCGCGCCCAGGCAAATCAAGGCGTTGCAGGCGTCGTTCGTGCGGCGCCACCGCACGCCGAGCGTCTTCTCCACGACCTCGCTCATGTCGCCCGTGTCCAGGTTCACCGCGCGGCCGGCCTCCAGGAGCATCACACTCGCTAAGTAGGTCAAGAGGCAGGTCACGCCTAATGCGATCACGAAGAGGGGCCAGCCCGCGGTCTGCACGACGAACGCCATCGACAGAAAGCCCGAGCCGATCATCGTGTTCAGGAGGAGAATTGCGGAGAGGCCGCCGCCGTGGCGGGCGCGGGGCCGCCGTGCGCGGCTGGCATCGTGGAGGGCCGTGGCCTGGAGGAGCTTGTCCATCGTTTTGGGGTGCCACTACTCGGCGCCGCGGGCAGCGCCGTCGATGCTCGTTCGGTGCCGGGGCAGCCGCTGCGCGTCGTCGTCGTCCAGCTGTGGCTGTGAGATCGAATGGCCTCCTTCGAGGAAACCCGTGCGAAAAAAATTATCCTCCGGATGGATCAAGTAGTTCGTCTCAATCCCACAGCCGAGTGCCATTGCCTGCTGTGTATCTACCGAGCCGCATCGCTTGCCCCGGACACTTCGTCGCGTCTCAGCGCGCGCCCGCTCAGCCCAGAAAAAAAAAGATCCCTGGCCCATCGGCGGATCACGACATGCGTCGTGGGAGAAAGTTCCTCGGTCCGCATACCGACTTGAATTGGAACCAGTCGACGCCCCGTGCCCTTTTGGAGCTATGAAGTTTGATAAAAGACTGCCCCTGTACGCTGCTAAACCGGAGCCCCAGTAGCGGGGCTGCCACGGAAGCACATCCAGTGACGCTGCCATGGACCGAGAGGACAAAAAAATGAAGAGGCGGCTGTGGAAGGCAGTGGTAACCAAAGACATCTCGTGGGTGAGACGAAATACAGCGTGGATGCGCATGCATCCGGAGGCGTATAGGAATCGCAAAGGTTGGACCCTCGTCCACCAGGCCGTCGAGAGCCAACAAAATATCCGCCCGGGCAATCATAAGATGTTGCGGCTATGCGTGGAGATCTTGACCGGCAGCGCGGGCGTGCGCGGCGTCAGAGCGGTCGATATGATGACCACTTCTGGGCTCACACCAGCCCACGTGGCCATATTCAATAACGACGCCACGACTCTGCAACTGCTCTTGGAGCTGGGTGCAAGATTAGACTTGCTTTCTAATTTACGAGCGGCGCGGGTGCAGGTAGGACTCCTCCAGCAAACGCACGCGCAGGACGCCGAGCGCATCCGTCAGCTCGAAGCCGAGCATGCACGGTCGCGAAACCGCGCGCAGGGGCGGGAACAGGCGCGCGAGCGAGAGGACCCGGGTTGCTGGAACGCGCGCTGGCGTCAATCGACCCCTCGGCTTCCACGCCGGCCGAACTCGCCGCCCTGAGCGGAGGGCTCGCGGCGGCGGCAAGGCGGGTGGAGCGCGAGACAATTCGGCGCGAGGTCGCCGTGGAGGCGCCACCGCCACCCCCGCCCGCGGAGGAATCGTGTTCCATTTGCCTCGATCGGGTGGCCAATATGACATTCGTGCCTTGTGGGCACAAGGTTACATGTCAGCAGTGTGCCGAGCAGGTGGCACAGTGCCCAAACTGTCGCGCACCGATTCAATTGCGGCAACGGACGTATGGGTGACTAATGTGAAGTATGACTAACACAGACCCTACTTAGACGGCTTCTCCTCCGCTGCCGGCTCCACAGAAGGCGGAGACGGCGCCGCCGCGCGCCCCGGCGGCGCCGGCACGGGCGCCTCGGGCAGCGCCTTGAGCGCCTTCTTCAGGCCCACCTCGAAGACGTCCTCCAGGCCCCCCGTGAAGCGCGAGGCGAAGACGGTCATGAGCTGCGGCAGCGCGCCCACGGCCGGCCCCGGCAGGAACGACAGGGCCGCCGTGCCCAGCGACGCCAGGGCGTGGGCCCCGGCCTGCACGCCCTGCTTCAGGGCGTCCGGCCCCCCGGTATCGAAGCGGTCGACGACCTGGGACGCCACGTGCAGGGACTTGCCCAGGTCCGCGGAGTCGTCCGTGAGGGCCCGCACCTCCCCCAACGCATACGCGATGCCCGCGGCCGCCCGCCGCAGCCGCCAGGCCGCCGTGTCGAGCGGCTCGCCCTTGACGACCGTCGCCCGCGCGAGCTCGTTCACGATCTGGTGCCAGGCCTCGAGCGCGGGCGGCGGGTCCGCGGGCGGGATGCTCCCGTCGTCCCGCGCCACGGGCGTGACCATCAAGCCCATGGCCTGAGCCCGGTGCGCGTGGAACGGCTGCGAGAGCTCCAGTCGCTTGCCGATGGCCAGCTTGAGCCGATCCCTCCAGTCCTCCAGGGCTGCCAGCTCACCCGCCGCATCATCCACAGCCTCTCTTAACTCTGCGCGCTGCTCCTCGGCCACGAACGCCACGAGGTCCACGGCGCCGTTCTGCACCTGGCCCTGAGCAGCCGCGCTGAGCCCCAGGTCCCGCGCGCCGGCCGCGAGCGCGTCGTCGCACCAGCCCAGAGACGCCACGTGCGGCACGCTCGCCGCGAGGATGTCCCGCCGGTCCTGGGCGCCGGGCGCATTGGTCGTCGCGCAGCGCAGCGCGGCGAGCGGTTGCCGGTTGCTGGGCGGCGCGCGCACGCCGCGCGGGACCAGCCGCGCGACCCGCGTGGCGGCGGCTCTCATGCTTGCTTATGTACGGCACGCGTCGCTGACGCTCGCCGAGCGTTTCTGGTCGTGCTCTTGCTTCAATTGATGGGCGCGCTTGCACGCGTTACAACGCAGTCGCTTGATGGCACTGCTGCGCAATGACAGGGCTGTTGGAGAGCCATAAAAGAGCCAAGTTTTATGCCACTCGGAGGATTCCTACCGCCCCCGCGCCCGGCGCGACTAGTCTTCGCGCCGGACGCAAAGGGCATGTTAAGCCTGGCCTCTCCCTTGCTTAAAAAAGCATTTGTCGCCGTGCTGGAGATTAAGCAACGCCTGCGAATCGTGGGGCGTGAACGCTCGTCGTTGCTCGTCGGGCGACGCCATTTGAGGCCCGCCGACCCAACGACACAAGCGAGGCAGCCCCGCAGCGCAACGAGGTGCTCCCGAGGGCAGCCCACGGGAGCAGAGCCGCGGCGCCCCGCCGGCCAGAGCTCCGCGCCAGCGACGCGACACGCATAGAGCAAGGAGCGAACATGGGCTGCACCCCGTCCCAGCCCGAGACCCACGCGCCGCGCACGCCCGGCAAGGCCGCGAGCCCGCCGCCGCCGCCCGGCACGAGCCCGCCCTTAGACCTCGCGACGCCCGACGAGAAGACGCCGGCCTGCAACGAATACCGGGTGGACGTCACGGCCTCGGGCTTTGGGATCTGCGTGTGCGGCCGGCCCCAGAGCGAGCACAGCGCCGCGTCGCGCTCGAAGAAGCGCCAGAGCGGCTCCAAAAGAAGTATTGGGGAGGGCTGGATCGACCCCACGAGCGAAGGCGACCCGCGAGCCTGTGATGACTTTAGAGTAGACATCGAACACGAGACGTTCGGCATGTGCAAGTGCGGGTCCCAGCGGGCCGCGCACAGCTCCACCGCGGTGCGAGGGCGGAGCGAGAACATGCGCTCGCCCGTGCGGACGAAGAAGGTCCTGGACAAGGAGTACATTGACCAGAAAGCGTGTTCGAATTTCGTGAGAGACGTGGAGAGTCCCATCGAGGACATGTGCGCGTGCGGTATCATACGGAAGCACCACATGGCGTCTGCGCGAACGCCGCCTAAGACGAGGCGGCGGTCCAATTCGAGCGGCGGGCGCGTGACCGATTTGGTAAAAAAACACGAGTCGCTCATCCAGGACTCGGCGCAGGAGGCCTGGCAGCGCCTCCAAGAACAGGACGCGTTGGCACGGGAAACGGACGCCTCGAAGGCGGCCGAACGCTTGAGGCGCAGACGGAGTTCCTGGCTCGCCAAAATCGAGCGCGCCCGGAAGGACGGCCAGTGCGTGGCGCCGCGCTTCGCCAACGTCGCGGCGGACTCCAAGGAATTAGTGATCGAAGTCACTTCCGAAACACCGGGCGCGCTCCTGTACTGGTGCCACGCGAAGCCGGGCCAGGACGCGACGCGCGCGTTCGCCGCCGCCGAGGGCGATCGGAGCTCGCCGACGGCCGGGTTACGACGGCACGACCCGGCGCGGGACGGCGTGTTGCGAGTAAGGGGCCACGAGCCGGGCACGCACGTCATCGTGGCCCGAGCTTTGAAAAAAGGATTACTGGACTCGGAACTCGCGTCTGGCGGGTTCCGGCTGGAGCCGCCGTCCTTTTTGTTCACGTCGGCGCATGCGCACGAACTGCGATCACTGCATTTACCAAGCGGCTCTTCCAAAAACTTGGACGGCGCCTTCGCCGAGTTGGGCTGTTCGGTCTGCGCCTCGAAATTGGCGGCCGGCGAGGGCTTCACGTGCCAGACGTGCGGCTTCAATTTGTGTCTGCGGTGCGCCCTACCCCACCGCCACGCGGACGATGCGCCACCGGGGTCACCTGGTCGTTTGAAGCCGCCGCCGCCGCCCATCGAGGCCTCGGTGGCCGTGGACGTCGGCGCTCGCCGTTTATGGTTGAGCGACAACATTCGCTTCGTGGGCAACGCCGCCGAAATCCTGGAGGAGTCTTTGCCGCTCCTTGACGCTCTAGGTAAAGCTTTGAAGGCGCACCCCGGCGTGGCGGTGCGGTTAGAGGGCCACACCAACTCCAAGTGCGGCCAGGAGTGCAACGGCAGGGTCAAGTGCTCCAACAGCGCCTGCCACAAGAACTTCGGGACCACGGGGGGCGCCGCCGGCTTTTCGTTGGCGCGGGCCAACGCCGTTCGGGACATGTTGGTCAAGCGGAAAAAGATCGACAAAAACCGCATCGAGACGCGGGGGCTGGCCGGGTCCCGTCGTTTAGCTTCGGACACGGAGGGCGCGGAGAAGCATAGGAACCGGCGCGTCGAGGTGCACACCCTCGACTTCTAGTTTTTCCTCCCTAAGAGACCGGCCAATTCTTTTGTCTGACTTTTTGACACTAAGGGCATTTTGAGTTCTACCTATATCCGGCCCCCAGCTCCTAGGGCGGCGGCCGGTCGTCTTACTCCTCGATATCTAGCGCATTCCGGCGGTGGCGTGGGGGGGGGGCTTAGCCACACACCCCTCGACGCCGCCGACGCGCCCCAACAAACTCTACAGAACTCTCCGAGGCTAGAAACAAACTAGCAAGTTCGGGTAGAAGGATGCTTACCCGACGAGGCGCCGCGGCTGGTCGACGCCGACGGGCTCGATCAAAGCCACAGTGAGGCAGGCCGGGCGTAGTAATGTCACGGCGATGACGCGGCCGGAGTCGGCCAGGGCGCCGTGCACCTCGCCGCGCGGCACCGGCTCGGCACTCCGCAGCAAACTCCCAACGCAGGAGAAGACGTGCTGCAGGTGCTGCGGGCTCGCGAGGTCGAAGATGGAGCGCCCAACGACGTCCTGGGCCCGCGGCAGGCCGAGCACGTGCGCGAAGCGCTCGTTCGAGTTCGTGAACTTGCCGTCGAGCGCCGCGACGGCCATGGGCATCGAAGATTGGAGGAAGAGGGCCTCGTAGTCCAGTTTGGCGTTCCGCGGCTGCTCGCCATCCGTTTTTTGTCTAGCTAAAGCAGCTATAGAGACGATCTTGGAGACGAGGCCGCACTGCTCCCGTTCCAGATGCGCGTTCTCATCTTCTAATTGATGAATATAATCGCCCACCGCCTGTAGTACAGAAGACTTGCACTGTTTTGAGGACGGATGCCCGGCCGCTTCGAGCACGTCCGCCAGCTCCTCGATCTGGTGGACGATCTTCACACTCCTCCGTTGTTCTCTAGCGTTCCTCTCTAAACGTCTATGATCCGACGCACTCAGCTTCTTGGGCTCCCGCGCCTTCTGCGACGTCCCGGACTCGCTCTCCGACGTGCTGAGGCCCGTCACGTTTCTAGAGGCCGCTCGCCTAGGTCGCAGCTCGTAGCCCTTGCCGTCGGGCTGCAATTGGTCCCTCCTAAAGTAGTCGCCCTGGGTCCGGTCGTCGGGGTAGCGCTCCGAGGGGCAGGGCCGGCCGCGCGCGGGCGCGTCGTGCAGGGACTCGCTCGAGCCCTGGGTCTGCAGGGCCTCGGCTCTCTCCGGTGGTGGACTCTCGCTCTTGTTGGAGCTTGTTGCCTGCTTCTTCCGGTCGTCGTCCGGCGAGTTGCTTCGGAGGGCGTCCAGCGCCGCGGCGTCCAAACCCTCGAGGTCCATGCCCGAGTACCCGAAGGCGTCGTCGGTCGCGCCGTGCTTCGAGAAGCACTGGAGCATGTCCATCTCGTCCTCCTCCAGGGTGGTGGGGTGCGGGGTGGTAGCGGTCGGCTCCATCGTTTTGGCGGCGGGCGAGCGCGGAGCTTTTTGGGCGTCTAGGGGTCACGAGCTTCGAGCAGCGGGCCTTCCTGGTTGTTTGAAAGCCTGGTGCCGCGTTCCGAGCGCTGCCGAATGTCCGTACACTCGTTCGTGGCGCCCACGCGGGCTAAATCCAAAAAACGTACGTGTCCTACGTTTTTTATCACGCGCGCTTCGCAGCTGGTCGTAATATGAGCAGACCTCTCAGCACGCCGTTGCTGATTCAAGGCTGCGCACTATGTAACAAGATATTGGCGTCTGACCGAGCTGTTCATCCCAAAAATGTGATGAGGTGTCCGAATCCTAGTGGAGTCGCACTAGGGTGTCAGTGCACGAGATTTTTTTCTTGCTGCTTTGCCTAGAGCTAGGATACATATCCACGACCCGACTTGCGGCCTGTGTGACCGTACAGCCACCACCCCTCCTCTCCTCGTGCGCGCCGACGCCCCGGGGTCAAAGTAGAACTCTACGGTCATTAAAACAACAACACACACTTACGCCCCGGACCGCGTCAATAAGCTCAGCACGCACTTCCAGACGACCGCGAAGCTGTTCATGAACAGCACGCGGTACTCCAGCGGCACGAGCGCGAGGTTGCAGAGGGACGGCAGCGGCCACACGACCCAGTTCGCCTTCATCACGCGCCAGAACTTTTCACCGAGCGCCGCCGACGCCGTCGCCAGGACCGGCGCGTTCGCGCCGCCCGGCAGCCACCGGTCGAAGCCCGCGTACGCGTAGAAGAAGCCGCCGTTCGCGGCCATGGCCCCAATACTCTGGTTAAGGAGCAGCATCAGCGCGATGGCCTGCGGTCGCGTGAGGCGGCCCGAACCAACAACTCCGGTCTCGAACCGGTTGAGCATTTTGTACCAGCCGTGCAGCAGCGGCCCGAAGTAGCAAATACCAATCACTGCGAAGACCAGCGTCCGCCGCGGGTCGTAGGCGCCTCCCGCGAAGCTCTGCGCGAGCGCGTCGCCGATCGCGGAGGCAACGCCCGACGACGCGCACTTCGTCGGCAGCGGCCGCCGTTTTAACACGGAATCGTAGGCTTGCAGGAGACCGCGGCCTCCACCACTCAGCGATGTTGTGGCACGCCGCAGCGATGGCGTCTTGCGCGTATTGCTCGGAGGGCTCAGTGCTGCAGTCGTGGCTAGGCAGAGCAGCAGTCGGCAGTGCATGGTCCTTAAGCGCTGCGAAAGCGCGTCTTCAAATCGGCTGCGTGATGAGCGATACGGCGTCAACGTTTGAGCGCCAGAGCGTGCAACAAAAAGTGCGGTGGCAAAACCCAGGACCCGCACGTTCTTTGCGCTGAGAAGCTTCGTGAGACTAATACTATCGGTCGTTACTCGCGTCCACGCCGAACTCCAGGAGCGCCGTCGGGTAGCCGCCCACGAAGCCGCGCGGGCCCAGGGCGTCCGCGAGGTCCGCCGCTTTCCACTCATCCCCCAGCCCGAACACGGCGGCGCAGGCCGCGTAGAGGTCCTTGGGTTTGCCCCGCTCGAACGCGACGCTCTTGGACGCGACGCCGTTGTCGAACACCACGTCCGCGACCTCGACGCGCACGCCGTCGTGCGGCGGCGGGAGCGTCGTCTTCGCGCGGCATTTGGCGCAGCCGACCCAGGTCCTGTCCGACGTGGCGTCGGGTTTCGTCTTCCGCCACTTCTCGCACCCGCGCCGCTTGCGCCTTTCCAATGTCTTCACCTCCAACACTTCGTGGCCACCCCGCCGTTTAACACCTACGTCGGCCCCGAAGCCGAGCGCGTAGTGGTCCGTGCGGCGCTCGATCGTTGTTAAATCGACATTGCTCAGGCTCGGCGGAAGCGCGGGCAGCCAGACGCGCAACTCCCAGCTCATGGTGGCTTACGGCGCATCGATGGCGTCGCTTGCAGCTATATTTGACTGGTCGTCGCGAAGCGATGGATTTTTTCAAGGCCGCAGCGTACAGTGTTGCACTGCTGCCTGCCTTGGCGCCGAGCAAAAAGCCCGTGACTAAAAAAACCCGTCGAACAAAAACAATTCAGGATTGCGTGAGTGAGCTTTATGGGGCCCTCGCGCTGATTGCTCCCGCAGCACGGCTTAACTGGAAATTCGCGGCACGCCGACGAGGCCATCGGGAGCTGCCAAATACGCCTGTACGTCGGCTATAAATCGTGGAGCTGCGCAGGCGGCGCCACGCTGTCACGATCGCTAAGGAATCAGCCATGTCGGCGCGGAGCCGAACCGCGGGCTCGGACATCCAGCCGATTGCGGGGTGCACACCAGTGCTGCTTAATTTTTTACCGTCCGCGTCGGCCGTTTCGTGCACGCGGGAACAGCATCCTGTCGCTCGAGGGCGTAGCAGTCCCACCAGCAGCGCACGCCGTCGTAGAGAGAGTCCTGAACCATGGAAGCCATCGTCGTCGTCGAGGGGAGCACGCCATCCCACCACCCCCACCACAGGCGCAAGGATGTGGAGGCCGCCGCGCCGCCGCCGGCGTCCAAGCCGCCGATGTTGTTTGGTATCGAATTGCGGTACCTCGTGTGCGGCATGCTCGTTATTCAGAACACGGGCGCCGTGTTACTCATGCGGTACACGCGGTCCATGCCCGGCGAGGGCCAGTACATCACGCAAACCGCCGTCATCATGCAGGAGCTGATCAAGGGCATCGCGTGTATCTTGCTACTCCTCAAGGACGAGGGCACGCTAAGCAGCGCCTGGGCCAAGCCCGGCGAGGCCCTCAAGACCTCGGTGCCCGCGTTGCTCTATTTAGTCCAAAATAACCTGCAGTACGTCGCCGTCGGTTATTTGGATGCGGCGACGTACACGGTGAGCTACCAGTCGAAGATCATTTGGAGCGGCATACTCTCCGTATTGTTACTGGGGAGGCGGCTGGGCCCGCACAAGTGGTTGGGGATTTTGTTGTTGGCGGCGGGCGTCGCGGCGGTGCAGATCGCCGGGAGTCAGCAGGCCGCCTCACAAGGCGACGAGGATAGTGCCGGCAAGGCTGTGGGATTGGTCGCCATCATCCTGGCGGCCATGGTCTCCGCGCTAGCTGGCGTCTACTTTGAAAAAATACTCAAAGGCGCCAAGGTCGGTTTGTGGACGCGGAACTTGCAATTGGCCTTTTATTCCGTCTTGGTGGGTTACGGCAAGCTCGCCTCCTCCCCGCAAGGCGAAGCACTGAGGGCGGGCCGCACGTCGTTCTTCTTCGGCTACACCAAGATGACCTGGTGCTGCGTCGCCTTGAACGCCTTCGGAGGCTTACTGGTGGGCACGGTCATCAAGTACGCCGACGCCGTCATGAAGGACGTGGCCCTCGGGTCCAGCATCGTGTGCTCGTCGCTGGCGTCGGTGTACCTCTTCGACTTCGAGCTGAACGCCAGCTTCGCGGCGGGCATCGCGTGCGTGATCTACTCTGTCTTCCTCTACGGCCAGCGCGCGCACTGCTGCGGCGCGCTCAGCCCGCCGGAGGGCTAGGTCTCTACATTAACGTCTCTTAGTTCCAAATCGGGAGGGGGGGGGTATTGATAATAATTTTGGTCTGTCACAGGTCTGTGCAACAACACAGAGTCACCTTCTTTCCGACGTGGGCGCGCCCGGCGAGAAGCCGCCCAGGTCGAGGCTCTCGCCGAAGCCGCGCTGGCCCGTCGGAAAGCCGCGCGGGGCGGACGCCGCCGCGCCGATGGGCACGGGCCGCGACGGCGGCGACCGCGGGTCCCGCGGCGCGATGGCGATGGGCGGGCTCTGGTCCACGCTCCGGATGGGCACGCTCGGCGACGGGGCCGGCGCCGGGGCCGCCGGCGCCGGCTCGACCTCCTCCTCGCCGATCTCGGCGAAG
>Ga0114994_10000490_pt1 | contig 26462 bp, 17 predicted proteins | sample ArcticOcean_MG_C_9_FD_87043 | JGI IMG/M metagenome (GOLD analysis project Ga0114994, IMG submission 87043) | Marine microbial communities from western Arctic Ocean - ArcticOcean_MG_CB2_152 | ecosystem: Environmental > Aquatic > Marine > Oceanic | place: Arctic Ocean: Canada Basin | collected...
ATAAGACCCGCACAAGTCCCAGGGCTTATTTTTTTGGAATTCGGGTACAGTCTGACTAAGGTTGAAGTATGGGACGCAGGCGAGGACTACGACGGCGCCGAGAAGATGTACCGGAAAGCGATCGAGCTCGCCCCGTCGCACGCGAGGACGCACTTCAACCTCGGCGTTCTTTTGTGGGACGCAGGCGAGGACTACGACGGCGCCGAGAAGATGTACCGGAAAGCGATCGACCCCGCTCGCACAGGAGTCGCAGCATGCAGAGGTCCGCGCGGGGCTCCCACAAGAAAGCTTTTGCGGTCCCGCCGGCCGCCCGGAAATCACGGAGAAACTTGAGCATCGCGTGCCCCTCGTTGAGTTCAGATCCGGCCAGGCCATACATCTCCAAATCGCAATAATCTTCGACGGTCTGCAAGTGTCTAAGTTCGCGATAATCGGCCAAGGCCTCGGCCGAACCATCCTGCTGTGCAGTAATGCGGGCGTCTTCCATCCGCACCTCAATACCAGCGTCGAGCGTTGCGCCGTGACGTAGCAAGAACTTGACCACTTCAATGTTTTGCTCGATGACCGCTCGCATGAGAGCAGTGAAGCCCGGCGCGGCCCCAATAGTTCGGGGCCCAACTTCGCTCCCGTGGCCCAATAGTCCGGGGAGTTCGGGGTCCCCGTTCACGTCCGCGCCTGCCTCGATGAGCAGAGCGAGAGGATCACAAATAGGGGGATGATCCCAGCGATTGGCGGTTTGAATCATAGAGCAAGTGACCGCAGCAATGGCGAGCGGACGATGCCACGTCCCGTGCGCGAATGCACGGCCTCGAGACAGATGTAGCATTTTTGCCCCTTCGTGTCGTCCGCACACGTCTCGACCGCGACCGCGACGGCCTCCTTGTATTTGTTGTCGGCGTGGTATTGCTCCGTGTTGCCGCCGCGGTGAATCTTCTTGCAGATCTGCTTGTGGCCGCGGCGCCAGTGGTCATGTTGGCATGTCGAGTTGCAATATCTCGTTTTGCACCGCACACATCGCGGGGCGTCGTGGGCCAGTGGGGCGGCGCAGGCGGCGCAGGTTGTGAGGAGCATTGTGTGTTTGCGGTCGACGGCCTTGCGTTTGGGAGGCGGCAGTTTTTGGTTTGCGAGCTTGAAAAACCCGTCACGGTTTTGTCTTACCCTCGCTATCGCTATCGCTATGGGCTACATGGGAGGGACAAAACCGGGTACAGGTAGATATATTATGTCACATATTACAAGCTTGCTCAGTAGTTGTCGTCGTCCCGGGGCGGCCGGGCTCTGACGGAAGCCCTGGGCGGCGCGCGGGCTCTGGCGTGGGCGCGGAGGCGTTCGCGACGCGCCGTCAGTGCCCTCGTTTCCCCAGGGGCGGAGGAAGTGCAACATCTTCGTTGCTCCACCGCTCCGGGCCTTCGCCTTCGATACTCGGTCTCCGCGGCGGCGTCGACGTTCCGGAAGTGTTGTGGGTTTGTGCCCAGACGTTCCACGTCGTCGTCGTCCGAGTCCACAGGCGCCGCGGCGCGATTCGAACTCCGCCGGCGCTCGTGGCTCCGCATCTGCTCGGAAGGCCGCGGCGCCGGCCGGGACTGCCACGGCCAGCGCTGTTTTTTCGGCGCATCGCCGCCGCTGCCGCGGCGCGCCCGGTCGGGGTTCATGTCGTACTCGCCGTCCGAGTCCGCCTCGAGCGCCGGGGTCGCCTTCGGTGCGGCGCGACGACGGTCGTCGGGCGGCGCCGCGGTGGCGTTCCCGATCGTCACCTGTGAGTAGTCGCGCTGCGCGTAGCGTCGCATCCTATCGTCGTCCGTCTGGCGGCCGAGCGGCGCCGACTGCCGCGCCGGCGGCACGCGGCCCACGGGCGCGTCGTCCGAGTCCGAACCCCAGGCCGGGGCCGGGGCGGGTCTCGCCGGCGGCGGTATACGCGACGCGCGCTCGGCCGGCGCGTCGTCCCGCGGGTGATACGTCGGCTCCGGTCGCACCGGCGGCGCCTTGCTCCGCCGGCCGAAGAGGCCCCCCTTCTTGGCCGGGAGCGGCGGGGGCGTCGCATCCGAATCGTCCTCGTAGTCGTCGTCTGAGCTCGTCTTCGCCTCGGCGGCCGGCGTCTTGGCCGAGGACCGCCGGAAGAGGTTTATGGCGCCGCCTTTCCGGCGGGCCCGCGCCTTCTTCTCGCGCGCGTCCTCGGCGCGGTCGACGCTCTGCAGGCGCTCCTGCTCCGACATGCGGACGTGCGACGCCCGCTCGACGGGCAGATCGTCGGTCCGCGGTCGATAAACGGGCTCTTCGTGCCGCGACGTCTGGTGTGGTGGCGCGGGCTCCTCGACCGCCGGTTCGCGGCGCAGCGGCGAGCGTTTGGGAGCGGGCTTCTTGTGGGCCTTCGGCTCGCGGCGCCGCCGCGGCGCGCGTTTTGCAAGAGGCTCCTCCCAGTACGAGCCGACCTTGGCCAGCGCGTTGAGCGCGGCCGGGGGCGGCGCGATGCGCTCCGGCGACGGCGACGGCGACCGCGGCGCGCGGCTCCCCAGCTGCGTCAGGCGCCGCTGCGCCGCCGCGGACCGCGCCTGGAGCCGGTCGAGCTCGCCCGGGGCGACCCGCTTGGGCGCGTTCACGCTCTTCAGGCGCGCGCGGTCGGCCTCGAGCGCGGTGCGCGCGGCCGAGCGCGTCTCCGCGTCCGACGCGCGCGGCTTGGCCGCGCGCGCGTCAAACCAGCGCTTCCGCGCCGTCGCGACGTCCTCGCCGCGCGACGCGGCCGTCGCGATCGCACGGCCGAGCTGGGCGAGCTCCGCGTCAGTCAGATCGTCCGTGTCGAAGGAGCCGGCCCGCTGGACGGGCCGCGGCGCCAGCCGCGCCTCGTCGTAAGCCTCGTAGGCGGGCGCGGTCGCGGCGGGCGGGGCGGCGCTTTCCGCGGGTGTGTCCCAATACGAAAAGACGGCGTCCTCGGCGGGCGCCGGCGCCGGCGCAGGCCCGGGCCAGAGCGAGGCGAGGAGGCCGTCCATGGCCATGTACTTGTGCCGACGATCCCAGAGCGCCAGAAGAAAAAGCTCTCCGGAGTCTAAAACTGCGCACAGCTCGCGCGGTGATTAGGCGCAGCGCGAGCGTCTCTGCCAGCGCAACGCTAGCCAGAGCGAACTCGCGCACGACAACAACGCGCGTAGAAACTGCAGGCGACGTGCAAGAGCGCGCGCCTAGCCTAGCAATTCTTAACCCGCCCTGTTGCTAAAAACCCGCGTGAAAAAACCCGCACACGAGCCGCGTCGACACTCAGGCCACGCCGCGCGACCCTCCAGGACGCTCCGCCCAAAATGATCCTGACCAATTGCGCCGCCTGCGCCGCCCCACTGGCCCACGACGCGCCGCGTTGTGTGAGGTGCAAAACCAGATACTGCAATTCCACGTGCCAACACGACCACTGGCGCCGCGGCCACAAGCAGATCTGCAAGAAAATACACCGCGGCGGCAACGCGGAACATTACCACGCCGACAACAAATGTAAGGAAGCCATCGCGGTCGCGGTAGGTGGAATTACGCGCGGGCGCTCTACATGGACACCGGCGCCACACTCGGTGATCTCGGCGAGGCCGTGACGACGCTCGAGGATCTGGCATCGTATGCGCAGCGCGCGCTTGGAAGCGCGCATCCGGCCACGGCGGGGATTGAGCATTGCTTGGGAGACGCGCGAGCGGCGCTCCGTCCCCGCGAAACGCCGTCGGCGAGATAGAGTTTAAGAACGACATTATAAACAGGACGCGACCCGCGGCGGCGGCCCCCAAATTAAGAACACAGTAATTAGTCCGCCTTCCCCGCCAATACTCTCGAAGTAGAAAAGACGGCCCCGTCCAGCAAGGACGCCAGCGCCACGCAGCCCCCGACCACGGCGCACAAGGAGACGAGGAACTCCAGTAAAGTAGTGCGCTCCTTCTTCACCTGGACCATGACCGGGAAGAAGTCGTAGAAGAAGACGACGCCCGGCACGGCCGTCGAGTCGCTCCTCAAGGCCTGGGCCGACACGTAGGACTCCGCTAAAGAATATTGATTGGAGACCGTCGGGAACCAGCCGTCGTCCACCAAGGTAGGGATGACCTTCAACGCGTAGCGGGCCTGGCCGTCCATGTCCGGCGACACGAGGCCGTCGAGCGGCGCGTTCCGCGTTACTGAACTCCGGCTCCCGAAGCGGAACACGTGCACCTTGTGCGTCATGTTCCGCGCGGGGCCTCCTCCGCCCAACTGTCGCAAAAAAGACTGCACCATGATCACGTTCGGCCTGGCGGGTGCCGCTGCGGCTGTTAACCCTACGGAGAAGTGCGCCGAGACCTTGCCCACCCGTAGTTTCCCGTCCAGGGTGCAGCCTTCACTAACTGAAGCCTCGGACCAGCCCGCGAGTTCCCTCGGAAGCGGCGCCCGGAAGTCGACGCGATCCACGGCCTCTCTTAGGCCGCGCGCGGCCTCCACGGACAGCTCCAGGTCGTCGCACTTGATATGTGCAAAAGTTGCCGAGAGCTCGATGGGTAAGCGGTCGGGCACGTGGAAGGGCCTCGAGCCCACGGCCGAGTCGCCGTCGTCCACACCTAGATGGTGGATGTATTTCGGAGAGAGATAGGACGACAGCTCGCCCGTGAGCAGGGAAACAATAAGTAATAAGCAGCCGCCGGTGATGAGCGCGCCGCTGACCGTGCGCTCCTGCACGCCCTCGACGGCGCGCGCGAGGGGGTGGCTGGACATGGCTGGCTGTCGTCCTGGGGGCGCTAGCACGGTTGCCGCTTTCGCTGCGGCGTCGCGTGTGCGGTTGTTGGCAATGTGATCGCCTAACGCACGCCTTCACAGAAGGTACAGCTGTATACGGCCTCGGTGACAGCCGGCCCACGGGTTTACGTACGGGTTTCGCGGAGCATTATATACTCGCGCTTTTCGCGGGCGACCTACCTGCACCCATCTCGTAGTGTTCTCTCGTGTCAGCAGACAATCTGCGCAAGCCGCCCCAAAGCTTGTTACAAGGTTACCTTCGACCTGGACCTCAAGTGCTGTCCAGTGAGAGCACCGATAATACGCTGTGAGACCCGGACGCGGTTCTGAGACGCCAGCCCGAAAGCCTCTTAAACTATTAAAAGACATGGCTCAAATGCGCGGAGCGTTCGGCGCCGCGCGACCGATGGATGACGAAGCTACTGGCGTCCTTGAGTCGTGCCGCGCCGTCGTCGAGGCGAAGGTGGGCGCCGGCTTCGTCGCGGAGGACGTGAAGACGCAGGTCGTTGCGGGAATGAATTTTAATATCTGCGGTAAACTCGCTGACGGAAGAGCGGCCAGCATCAAGATCTTCCGCCCGCTGCCGCATACCAAGCTCCCACCGCGAATCGTCGGAGCCATGGTCCAGCGTGCGGACGGCAGCGTGGAGCGGATGATGGTCGAATCGATGTTCGCGGACATGAGCCAGTAGCTCGCCGGCGCGGGGTAGCAGAGGCTAAATTACACACAACTTACTACTCACAACTCGAGGTCCGGCCCGACAAGGCCCCGCCGCCGCCGCAGCTCCTCCACGAGCGGCCGCAGCGACGCCACCGTCGCGGCGACGACGCGCTCGTGGCCTGCGAGCATGGCCTCCTCCCCGTCGCTCCGCATGGCGCCGATGCTCGCCACGTAGGCCTCGTCGTAGACGGCGCGCGACAGGTACCGCTGGAGCGGCGACGTGGAAAAGAACGCGGCCGCCGCGTCCCAATCGCTAAAACGGAGCCGGTCGCGCGTCAGGGTGAGCTCCCCGTTCACTTCTCCATCAAACCAGAACGAGACGCAGAGGCGCGGTGAAATGCCGCGCCACCGCTCCACGGAGTGCACGACGCGGTCCGACTTGAAGAGGACGAGGCGGTTCGGGCGCGGTCTCAGTCGCACACGGCGCCGCAGGAACGGCGCGAGACACAACGCGCCGCCGTCATCTGTTTCGACTGGCTCTCCGTCCGCCCGGCCCAAGTACAACACGGCCGTAACGCTCCTTTTCGAGGGCGGCCCGGCGTTGTCGTAGTGGCAGGGGAACGCGCCGCTCGTGTTCCGCTGGAGCTTGATGGCCGCGTCACTCGAATATATGCCGCACGTCGCGTGGAGCGCGGGGGCCAGCGCACCCGCGAGCCCGCGCAATGCGTCCGCGAGCGCCGCGTCGCCAAAATCATCGGCCAGGTCGGCCTCCGCCACCCCGGGCTTCGCGTACGTCCGCGCATCGTACACGAACTTGTGCTGCTTGAACGCGGCCGCCGCCACGGCGTCGCGTAGCCTCTCCGCGGCCCGCGGGCGCAGCGCGTCGTCCAGCACGGCCCAGCCCTTCGGGCCGGCGACCGCGGCGCCGGCGCCGCGGGTGCGCCGCGCGAATGCGTCGTCAACGAGCGCGTCGGCGTCCTCATCGTCGGACGCGTCCGCGAGCGCGCCGCCTAGGCCGAGCAGGTCGTCGAGCGCGCCGGTTTCGGAGTCGTCGTAGGCGGCGTCGACCGCGTCGGCGTCGACCAGCATTTCGCAGAGTGCTGTCATTCCTCTTGTGAGTGCTGCAGCTTGCAGAGCCTTTGAAGTCCTCTCTACAGCCGCATCGATCACTGCTGCCGCATGGATGGATAACGATTACACACGTATACCAGAGACCCAAATGCACGTTAAGCACCGAGGCGCTGGCGCCTGTGCCGAGCTCGCTATCTTGCCGCCCGCTCAGGAGCACGGGTTTTCTCCACGGGTTTTTCGCAGCACGAGCGGCCTGAGCACTCTGATTACGGTCTGTCTTGAAAGCGGTCATGGGCTGATTCATTGCTGTGGTCGGAAGCATGCACCCAACCGCTTGCGCTCACCGGGACACCACGGCACAGCACCTCAAGACCGGACCAATGCTCGGCTCCCTCTTCGGCGCCGAGTCCTCGAGCGGCTCTGAGGCCTCCGGGGGCGAGGGCTTCGCGCTGCCGTTTGCGACGCCGTGGCCGGCGGATCATGGCCCGGAGGACGCGCCGCCGCCATCCGGCGAACTCGATGCGGAGACGGTGCTCCGCGCGGGCGGATTGAATGTGCGGCTCGCGCAGCAAGGAAATACACTCGTGGCCAAGGGCGGCGTGTGCTGGGGCGCCGCCCGGGCGCTGTGCGCCCTCTTCGCCGCCGATCCGGACCGCGCCGACCTTGCGGGGAAGCGCGTGCTCGAATTGGGTGCCGGCACGGGCGCCGTCGGCCTGTGGATCGCGCTGGCGTACCCGACGGCGCGCGTGACGCTCACGGACCTCGCCGAGGCGCTCCCGCTGCTCCGGACGAACCGGGACCTGAACGGTCTGGCCGACCAAGTGCGCGTAATGGAGCTGGCGTTCGGGGACCCGATCCCGGAACCGTTCGACGTTATTATTGGCTCGGACCTGCTCTACTCCGTGCGCTGCGAGGTGGCGTGGCGGCCCCTTGCGGTCACGCTGGCCAGCGCGCCGAGCGGTGTGATAACGTGGTTCGCGATCCAGGAGCGCTACGGCTGCCGGGTCCAGGATTTGGAAGCTTTCTTCGACGCAATCCACGGGCTCAGCCGCCGGTCGACGGAGGTGCTCCGGGGCGACGTGGCGCGGTACGCGGGGGACCTCGGCGCGGCGACGCCGCTGCGGGTGGTCCAGACGCAGTAACTTATTGCTGTTGTAATATTGTGTAAGTTATGCTGTTTACTCAGGAACATCCCCTTCAGGCACTCCCCGGCGGCGTTTCGTGGGCGCGGAGCACCGCTCGCGAGGCCCGCAGGTTGACGCTCAATCGATTTGCGGTTGGGTGCGCACCACCGAGCACACGCCGCGCGATCCGCGCCGCGTCCTCGAGCGTCTCCGCGGCCTCGCGGAGATCGTCGAGCGTGGCGTTGGGGTCCTCGTAAAGCGTCGTTGCGTTATTTAAGCTCGCCGTGAGCGTGGTTAGATCACCCTTGCCGAGAACACGACGTGCCACGGCTATAATTTTGCGTAACAATTCCTTGACTTCTTCGAAGCGCGTTGCACATTGTAGAGTCGACGCGTAGTTGCTGGCTGCTATGAGGGTATTTCCATGTTCTTCACCGTCGAGCTTCACACGTCCGTAATATATATCTTGATCCATATTTAAGGCCAATTCAAGCCTTCCACTGCTAGTATACGTGTTCGAAATATTGCGCTTCATGGCGAGTATGGAGCTTTCTGATGCGCCGTGGCGCCGCGCCAGAGACAACTGGGCTTCTTGCATGGGCAACGCGTCCTCGTAGTGCTTTACAGAGGATAGACCGCTTCCAAGCATCTCCATCGCGTAGCGCCGAGTCCAGTGCTCCTCCGGCCGGCCCAAGTACGTCTTCCAGCACGCCCATCCAAGCGCACACAGCACGACGCCGTGGTATTGTTGCTCGCACAGACCACACTTTTACCACCGCGCCCACCTCGCATTATTCACCTTGTAGTCCGAATTGTTCTCCTCGGCCTCCGCGACCAAGATCTTCGCCTGCTCCGCCAAGCACGACACGTGAGCGACGCCCAGTTCTGGAGAAGAAACGCCGTCACGATCTCCGCACCCGCATCCACGCACGAGGCCTTTCTCATGTGCGCGAATGCACGGCCTCGAGACAGATGTAGCATTTCTGGCCCTTCGTGTCGTCCGCACACGTCTCGACCGCGACCGCGACGGCCTCCTTGTATTTGTTGTCGGCGTGATATTGTTCCGCGTTGCCGCCGCGGTGAATCTTCTTGCAGATCTGCTTGTGGCCGCGGCGCCAGTGGTCATGTTGGCAGGTCGAGTTGCAATATCTCGTTTTGCACCGCACGCATCGCGGGGCGTCGTGGGCCAGAGGCGCGGCGCAGGCGGCGCAATTTGTCAGGATCATTGTTTGGCGAGCGTCTTCGGCGAGACTAGCAAAGGGCGAGCCTGTGTGTGCGGGTTTCTCACGATGTACGGGTTTTATTGCCAGGCCTAGATTATAGGCTGCGCAGGCGAGCGCCAGGACCTACACCTGCACAAAAAACGCTCGCAAAAGTGCGACAGATCGTAATACCACCAATACCTCTTGTGAGAGCATTTCGTGATGCTGCACTACATCCTGCTAGCAGCCAGCGTGGCGTCCGGCAGCGCACTCCAGTCGCCCGCGCAGACGCTGCACGACCTAAAGTGGACGCCCACCAGCATGAAGTATTACGCGACGCGACCGCGCAAGGACGCGCCTGTCAGCAACCAGACCTTCGTAAGTTGCGTGAGGCACTTCCTCGTGAACCGCCGGCGCGCAATACTGTACGTGGCGTACTTCGCCCTGGGCGTCGCGCCGGCCAAGGCCGTGCACCACGACAAGTGGACGGCGCTCCGCCAGGCCCCACAAAAAGCGAGTGGAATACGCATGCGGCGGCGCCGCGCCCAGGCCATCTCGCAATTCGCGGGCATTGGGTACTCGCCGCGCGTCGTTACATTAGCTGGGCTCATGCTCCGGTCGCTCGCCAAGTGCTTCCGCATGCCCATGGAGCCCTCCATCGGCTTCGGCGTGGGCGCCAAGCTCGCGGCGCAGTACGCGCACCGCGAGTGGCTGCCGTGTCTGGTCCTCGGGTGGTTTGCGGGCGGCTGGTACTGGGACGCCTTAGACGTGAAACCACCGGAGTGGGCCACGGGCGTGCCTATTGTCATCAACCGCGTGCGACCGGGTTTTGGGTTACGGGGCGGCGCGCTGATCGCGCCCAACGTGTGGGCGGAAGGCGCGGCGCGCGAGTCCAAGGCGAAGCTGCTCCTGGATTTGCGGGAGGAGCTGCCCGGCGAGCGGGCGGCGGAGCAGCGGCTGCTGACCCTGTTCTACGCCACGCGCCGCATCGTCGACACGTCCGGCCGGGCCCTCCCGGCGGGTCAGGCGATTGACGCATGTCTCTACAGCGAGCCATTCGACCGCGGGGACGCCATCGGCGCCGGCGTGCCGTGCCTGCTCGAAGCTGAGGGCAAATTAGTCGTGTCCGACGGGAGCCGAACGCCCTGGGGGAAATCGAGCTCCTTCGAGACCGCGTCCGACGTCGCGACGCTGGCGGAGGCCCTGGCCTCGGCGGAGGCCGTGGCCATCCCGCCCGACGCCAAGCTGTGGGCCTACGCGCTCACCGGAGCCATGAGCGAGAACGACGACGACGTCGCCTTCTAAGTCTAGAATATTATGTATCAACTTAACGGGGGAGAGGAAACCTACGCCTCCATCGCCGCCGGCGCCTCGACCTTGGCCTTTTTCACCTCCGCGTCGTCGGCCGGCGCCGCCGAGCGCTTCCGCGACCGCAGCTTTTTCGGCTTGTCAGAAGGAGCAACAGACGCGCGGGGCGATGCCTTCGGCCGCGACCGGCCATCTAAGTCGGAATTTTCTTTCTCTACTAACTTGATCAGCAAGTCCGCCCTTCTCCCGAGCTCGGACGCGTTTCTAGATTTGAAAAACCAGTCGAAGTTGAACTGCCACGCGTTCCGGATCTCCACGCGGATGCGCTCCCAGTTCCCATAGCCGTATGTGTGCATCATGTTGAGTAAGAAGGCGTCTTCTTCCTCGGTCCACACTTTACCGCGCGACGCGCCGTAGTTTAACGGGAGGCACTCGTGCGGCTTGGAGGATCGCGCGATCTTCTCCGCGAGGGCTTCTCTAATTTCTTTAGATCTTTGTAAGCGCTTCTCGCCCTTCTCCACTTTATCTAAAACCCGCTCCCAGTCCGCGAGCTCCTGGTGCCGCGCCCAGAACACTGTGTGGTACCTTCTTACTTCCTCTTCGCTTTTACCGGTCTCGTTGGACGTCTCTCTGGCAATAATGTCCACTTCATCGCGCCCTCGCCGTTCCATGGCGTTCAGGAAACTTCTATAGTCCTTCCGCGTCCAGTCGACGAAGCCATCCCTCAATAAAGCTTCCTTCTGCTCTAATTTAGCAGCGTCTAATTCATACCCCGTTTCGAGCTTCTGGGCCACCTCCCGCGACTGCTGGTAGTGGGCCTCGGCCTCGGCGCAGGTCTGCGGTTCCGACCCATTTGCCTTCGCTTTAGCATTGGCCTCGTCCTGGGCCTTCTTGCCCTTCTGCTTGAGCTCCCGCGCTAATTGCTGCGCGTCTTTTCTACTGGTCTCCAAACGCTCCTCCTCCTCCACGAGTTTCGACAGGTCCTCCCGGTTGAAGAACTGGAAATCGTGCATGGCCGGCCCTTTCCTTTTCGAGGCCCGCGGCTCCTTCTTCTTCTTGGAGCCGTCGTTGAGCGTGTCCCGGAAGTACTCGTCCACATCATAATTGCGCTTGCGTTCTCGTGTAGGTAGGTTGATCAATAGCCCGGCGCCCTTGGCGCCCCGGTAGTTTGCGCCCTCGAACTCGAAGAGCGACCCGGGCGCGGCGTCCGTCGTGGTTAACGAAAAGTTCGCCAGGTTGTGCTGGGCGTCCGTCTCGATCTTCTTGTTCTGCTCCGCCGTGCGCTCCTCGCCCCGCTTAAGCAACACGTCGATGTCCTCGTCCGTCAGCTGCTTGGACTTGGTGGCGAAGATCTCGTCCGCGCCGAAGCGCACCATGGCCATGAGGTCGCCCTTCTTGACACTGGTGTTCTGCTCCGCGAGGCGGCCCTGCTGGATGACGGCCGCGTCCAGGAACAGCTTGCGGTCGGCCCGCTCCACGATCTTCTCCTCGACGGTGCCCTCAGACACGAAGCGAAAGACCGTGACGGGCTTCGTCTGGCCGATGCGGTGCGCGCGGTCCATGGCCTGGAGATCCACCTGGGGGTTCCAGTCCGAATCGTACAACACGACAATGTCCGCGGTGGCCAGGTTGATGCCCAGCCCGCCGGCCCGCGTCGAGAGCAGGAAGCAGAACTTCGGGCTGTTGGGCGCGTTGAACACGTCCATCTGCGTGTCGCGGTCGTCGCCCGACGTGGAACCGTCGATGCGGCAGTAGGCGTACCGCCGCAGCCGCATGAAGTCCTCGAGGATGTCGAGCATGCGCGTCATCTGCGAGAAGATCAGGACGCGGCTCTGCTGGGACTGGAGCTTCGGGAGCAACTTGGACAACAACACCAGCTTGCCCGTGTTCTCCCAGAGGTGCGGCCCGTCCATGAAGGGCGGCCCCGGTTCGGCGCCCTCGAAGAGGTAGGGGTGGTTGCACACCTTGCGCAGCTGCATGAGGATGTTTAATAACCGCACGCGGTCCGGCCCGCCCAGCGCGTTCAGCGTGTGCGCGTCCTTGGACAGGATCTTGGTGTACCAGAGCCGCTGCATCTCCGTGAGGCCGATGTAGAGCTTGATCTCGCGCTTCGGGGGCAGGCTCTTCTCGACGTCCTTCTTGATGCGCCGGAGCATGAAGGGTCGCAGCACGGTGTGCAGCTTCTTGACGACGTTGTCCTTGGCGCCCGAGTCGCCGCCGAGCGAGAACCACGACTCGAAGTCCGCCTCGGACGTGAAGATGTCCGGCAGCAAAAAGTTGAGCAGGGCCCAGAGCTCGTTTAGGTTGTTCTGGAGGGGCGTGCCCGTGATGAGGAGCCGGAACTGCGTCGGGATCGTGCGCACGATGCGCGACAGCGACGAGTTCGGGTTCTTGATGCGGTGGGCCTCGTCGATCAATAAGTAGCGCCAGTTGATCTTGCAGAGGGCGCCCTTCTCCTTGAGCACGCCCTCGTAGGACGTGACGCAGACGTCGAAGGCGTCCGTGTCGCTGAGGTCCTCGCGGATGCACCGCGCGCGCTCGTGCTTGTCCCCGAGCAGCTTGACGGGGCGCATGGTCGGGCACCACTTGCGCATCTCGCGCATCCAGTTGTTCACGACAGACTTGGGCACGATGACGATGTGGGGGCCCCGGATGTTCCGCGTCTCCGCGAGGAAGGCCAGGAGCGAGATGGACTGGAGCGTCTTCCCCAGGCCCATCTCGTCCGCCAGGATGCCGTTGATGCCGTTGTCGTGGAGCTTCACGAGCCAGTTCAGGCCCTCGACCTGGTAGGGCCGCATCGTCGCCGTGATGGACGTGGGCTGCGCCGTCACGCGGTGGACGTTCTGGGTCTTCTGCGCGTCCTTCATGAGGCGCGCGTCCTCGGCGGCCTCGGTCATGCGCGTGCGGCCGCTCTTCTTCTTCCCCAGGGAGCCCACGTCGGCGTTCTCCTCCATGAAGTGCGAGAAAACCTCGGACTGGGCCATGAGGTAATTCAGGCGCTTCTCACGCTGGTCGCCCGTGTTGTCCGTGATGGAGCCGAACGCCTTCAGCTTCTCGAGGCGCTCCTTCTGCGTGCGCCGCGCCTCGGCGATCTCCGGCTCGACCGGCGGGGGCGCCCGGCGCTGCGCGGCCTGGACGGGCGCCCGCGTCCCCTCGTTGCGCGTGGCCATGCCCTCATCGGGCACGAAGTCGTCGTCGTCGGCGACCTGCTCGTTGGGGTCGTACTCCATGCCATCCATTTCTACGTCAGAATCGTCGTTTTGTTCGCCTTGGGGCGGTGCTTCCGGTGCTGGTGGCATGGGGGCCTCCATGGCTGCTACAGGCAGTGGGTTTTTTTCGGCTGAACAGGCTCGCGGCGAGTTTTGTTCGCTGCTCGCTCGACTGCCAGGTCGCGGCGTGGGCTTTCGCAGTTGCGCTAGCCTATTGCAGCCTTCGTAACTAGGCCAGCGAGTGCATACGGTGGGAGGCGATGGCGAAATGGCGCCTCCGTGTCGCAGGCGACCGAGGCCGAGGAACTGTACGTGCAGTCGTCTGTGGCCGTGGAGGAGGATTCCGTGGACAGCTCAAGCAGCGTGGAGCCGTTTGAACTCATCAGCACGGGTTTTCTGCCCGGGTTTTTGCGTGCACTACCGAGCTCCTCAAAGCCAGCAGTATAGTACGCACTCATTGCAGGAGAGCACCACTACTGGCCCGCATTCGTCGCAGCGCGTGCGAGAAATAACCACTTTGCAACTTGACCAGCTGACTGAGCTGTGCCACAGTGCAGCCTCATCGCTGCTAGAACAAGCAGCAGCCGCACAAATGGCCCGCGGCAAGAAGCGCCAGCGCCAAACGACCACCACCGCGCCGCCCGTCGACGCCGAGAAGGCACAGAAAATCTACGCATTATTTGTGGATGCCTCGGACGCCTTCTTCGCGAGCGATGGAACGGCGCGGACCGCCTGCGAAACCATGGAGCTCGACCGGCCCATGGCCGACCTGCGGGGCTGTTTGGCCCTGATGGCCAGTGGCGCCAAGCCGAGTTGCCTGATCGCGTTTGGGATGCAGCCTGACTTCGCGAAACGATTGGTAGAGGGCCTCTGGGCGCCCTTCTGCCGAGAGCACCAGCCCGAAATTACCTTAAGGGAGATAAGTGGGCCGTGCGACCCGCTGCCGGACTGCGCGCTCCAAGGCCAGTACGTGGCCTTTCCCGAGGCCTCGCGGGACCTGGTCGAGCGGGCCTACTTTTCTCAACTAGAGGGCGAAGCGCTCTTCGAGGCCATCGGCGCCTCTCTAGGCTACCCGAACGAGCACGGCCTGGCCACGGACTGCCGCGTCGAGTACTACATGGACTCAACCGCTATTGGCGAAGTTGTCGAGGTTTTTGTTTTAGAGTACCTCGCGGCCTCGGAAAACTTCGCGGCCGTCGCAAATCATTTCGCGGGCTGCGCGGACGCTCTGGCGCGCGTGGGCAACCTCTGCATCTCCGTCGACGGCGTCGACTTGGACCCGGCCGCGGCGCGCGCCGGCGGCGACGACGTGTTACATGCGGCGGGCTGGGCGCCGGGCCTGAACGCATTCGAGGCGGACATCGACTTTAGCTGATCTTAACCTGAGAGTCTCTCGATCTATCGTTGCGGTTCCAGCGGGGGACGCCGCGCTCGGCCTCGACGAGAGCAAAAGGGAGGAACCGCCCTCGAGGGGGCTATACTAGAGCTCGTGGCGCTAACCGGGAGGTATGCGCGGCCAAAGACCCCGCACCCGCAGCGCAAGTTTTCAAAGTGAGGGCAGCGTTGCGCAATTGATTGCATGCGCACGCGACTTGGGGCGATGTGGTCGGAGCGCGACCTGATGCGTTGCGGAAGGTAGCCCTCCGCTGGCCGCGCGGAAGCGAGCCATGCTGAGGACAGCCCTTTTGTGCTGCCTCTTGGCGGCGCCTGGTTATGCAAGGTCCTTGCAGGCGACCTGCCCCGAGGTCGTCGAAATAAATGGGGCGATGCACACCTGCGACGACGCGAACGATAATTATGGAATGGACTGTGTATTTTTGGAGGTCGTGCGGGGGATCGATTGCGGGGGCTGCGACTGCGTGGTGGACGGCGTGGAGTCCGGCACCATGTGGAGCATGCAGGTCTATGACGAGACGTGCAACAGCACGCGTCCGCTCTGGCACGTAGGCGACGTACTTGTCGCGGAGGACTTCGGCGGAGACATATTCGAGGACAACCTTCCGGCGGTCTTCGCAAACGACGTCTGCAGCGACCTCTTCATCTGGAACGGCAAAAATGTTTCAGTCCGCGGCCGATGCTCGAACGGCGAGGTCTGGGCGCAGTGGTTCGACGGGGCGGGCTGCGACGCGGACTCGCTCTACGACGAGGAGGCCAACGACCGCCATTGGATCGGTGCGATGCCGTGGGTTGACGAGGAGTGCGTCGTGGTCGAGTGGCGACGCAGTGGAGTTGCGACGCTGAGCGAAGGCCTCCAGTTCGAATGCGTGGCGACGCCGGCGCCGACGGTGTCCCCGACCCCTCGGCCCTCCGCGCCGCCGACGTCACTACCCACGCCGGTTCCTTCACTCAGTCGACCTCCCACCGCACTGCCGACCTCTGTACCCACGGCCACACCCTCAGAGGTGCCCACGACCAAGCCTACGAAAGTGCCGACGACTCCGCCGAGTCCGGCGCCCTCCGATCTCCCGACAACGGCCACACCGACCGGCGTGCCGACGGCCGCACCGTCAGTTTTACCGACGACTCCACCCTCAAACCTGCCGTCTGTTCCGCCGACGTCTCTACCCTCGCATCTCCCGACGACACCGCTGCCCTCTGTGCCGCCGACACTTCAACCAACCCCCGGCCCGACAATAACAGGGGCGCCGACGGGGATTCCGACACCGGTGCCGTCGCCCGATCCAACGACGGCCTCCCCGACGACCGCCGCGCCCTCGGCAACGCCGTCGACAGCGGTTCCATCGCCGCAGCCTTCAGCCGCGCCGTCTCCTGCGCCGTCGACGACCTTCACGCCGACCCTGCAGCCTATAAGTTCAGCGCCGTCGAGCGTGCCGAGTTTCGCGCCGACGCCGCAACCGTCGACATCGCACGTGCCCACGTCAGCGCCGTCAGCGCGACCGCCGCGCAAGGAGCGACCCGCGTGGACGGCAGCGGTGCCGCTCTGGGCCGTGATCTCGGTAGCGGCGCTCGTGGTCGCCGCATGCTTGGGCTACGGTTTAGTATATACGCTGCGTCGGTACGAGGCGCGGGTAGTTGACCGGATCAAGCGCGACGTCGAGGACAAGATGCTGTCGCCACCCCAAGCGGGGACGCCGCGGCGACGACCACAGTACGACGACGAAGCCATGAGGACTCTCCCTATGCCACTCGCGCCCACAGCCTTGCGCACCCCGATGCGGCCGCCGGGCTACGACGCGTATAGTCGCGCGACGCGATCCAACGGGGGGCACTACGCCTACAGCCGCGCGCTGCCCCATACGCCGCAGTCCATGCGGTCTGCGAGGGTGGCGCCCTACTACAGCCGCGCGTCGCCCGCCACGCCGCAATCCTCGCGGTCTGCAAGGGTGGCGCCCTACACGCCATTGTCGCGGCGATCGTCCAAGGTCCCACCGACAACACCTTCGTCTCCACTGGAGACAGAAATAGCTGAGCTGCGGTCCCGCCTGGAGGCCGTCGAGCGGCCGATCACGGCCGAAGTTGCGGATCTGCGCGCCCGCCTCGACTTCGTCGAGCGGTTTTCCCCGCTCTCAGTCGCCGACGGCGCCGACCGGCCGCACCGCGCCGACGCGAGCCCCTACGCTTCGGTGATGTCTCGGACGCGCGCCTCGCACATCAACGCCGACTATGGGTCGCCGTCTGGGCGACGGCTCGACGACGCGTTCGCGTCGGCCGACAGGCCTGCACCGTCGTGGCAAGACGCGCCGCCTGGATCACGATTTTCCTACTCGCACGGGAGACGTCCGCGTCGGGGCCGTCGCACTGATGCTCCCATAAAACCCAGCGGCATTACCAACCCGCTCGGCGACGCGCCCGTGCCCGCGGCCGACGAGTCCTCGGTCCGGACGCCAGATTTTCGGATGCCCGCGGCCGACGAGTTCTCGGTCCGGACGGAAGATATGTGAATGTATAACCAAAAAGTTTTAATTACTACTGCGGCGCGATCTCGTACGCGAGGATCGCGTCGAGCGACGTCTCGCCGTTCGAGATCTTCGCCAAATCGACCACGAGCATCTTGAAGCGTGCTTTCTGGGCGATCAGGGCGCACAGCGCAGCGTGGACGCGCCGCCGCTCGTCGACGGGGAGCTTCGCATCAAATAAAGCGTCGTCGCCCAAAGCGTCGCCGAGCCACGCCACGCTCCGCTCGTTCGGCGCGGCGGCGCAGATCGAGTGCAGACATACACTGAGGGCGGGTCGGAGCTGCGAGGGCGCCGGGCCCGCCAACACCCGAATCGCCTCGCGGCAGACGGCTGATCCGTGCGCGGCTAATTGGGCCCGTTGCGCTTCGGCGTCGGGCGCTTGTTGCGCCGACCGCCGCGCCAGGGCCCCCACCAAATTCGCCGCCGCGCGCCCGGCCGCCCCGCCCGCGTCCGACGACCCTAAGAAGCGGATGCCCAGCTCCCAGAGCGCATTGCAGAACTCCGGCGGCGACGCGAGCGTCGCCGGCGACAGGGCGCACAGGCGCAGTAAGAACGAGAACATCTCCGGGGACGGCGCGGCCGCGTGCCTGCCCATCGCGGCGACGACGCGCTGCGCGATGGACGCGAGCAGCTCCGCGGCCTTTAGGTACGCGCATGCGTCCACGACCTTCGCCAATGCTTCAAGCGAGGAGGACCAGGCGTGCGCCTCCCAGTACACGAGTGCCACATTCGCGAGGCTCGCCGCGTCTTCAATACTCGGGGGGTCCACGAGCAAATGAGCGTGGCAGAGCAAAGCGGAGCTGACGACCATTTCATCCAGCGCGAGCGGTTGTTGATGGCACACGCTCATTAGAGGGAGCAGCTCCGCCTTGAGCGAGTTCAACAGGGCATCTTGGGCGAAGCTGCAGCACGCCTCGCAGAGCTGGAGCGCGTGGACCACGCGTTTGAACGCCCGGACCTTCTCGTCGATGGATGAAGCGGCCATGGCGGCCTCGATGGCCGTTTTTAAGGCGGTGACCAAGGGCGCGCAGGTCGCCACGGCGACGTCGAGAGGAGCGGCCGACGCGGCCCTACTTATACCCTCGACGACGGCGGAGCCGTCGTCCTCGCCGTCGCCGTACTGCGCCGCGGCCGCCACGGCGGCGCGCAGGGTCTCCGCCGCCGACCACACGGCTGATGAATGGGAGGTGCACACGCGGCACAGCGCATGGCCCCCAGCGTCCGCGACGCGCGCGTCCCGGTTCTGGGCGCTACTGATGGCGCCGCTCAGGAAAGCCACGGCCTTGGGGGCCAGGCCCTCTAATGCCGGCGCGAATGCCCCCAGCAAGTCACAGGCGCCGGCCGTTAACACGAAGCCCCGCCCGGATTGGAACAGCGCGCCGAAGGCGGGCTGCGCCGCGAACGCTAAGACGGCCTCCACGGCTTCTCGTGCTGCTGAAGCGACGCCCGGCCTCGACTTGAGGTCGGCGCAGACCTCCCTCCTCGCTACTCTAAGTACGTACAGCGCCGCCTCGGCTCTAGCTGGCGAGGCGGAACCCTCGGTCAGGGACACGAGCGCACTTTTCAACTCGTCGGCGATTGTTTGAGTATAGGTCTCCCTTAACAAAAAATACGTCGCCACTAACACGTCGGCCGCCACGGTCCTAAATTGATCCAGGGCGTCCTCGGGATCTTCTTCCGCGTCGTCCGACACGTCCGCCGCGCAGTTCCGCGTGACGCTCACTAATAAGCGGGCGAAGGCCTCCGCCTGTAAGGCCGGGTGGCGCTGGGCCACGGGCACGTCCTGGAGCACTAAAAACGCGTCCAAGGCTTGGGCGCCTATTCGTCGCGAGGGATGCTCCACACAACTTAAGGCCAGGTCCCAGACCTCCGGGAGCCGCGCCGCTAACAAAGCACCGTGCGGCTCCGAGGCCGCTAAGGCCGCGGTCAAACGCGCGATGTCCGCGCAGCACTCGGCGTCCGTGACATTGCGGCACTCGCCCAAAAAGCCGCGCAGCGCTTGCACACAGGCCTCGTCTAGCATGATACCGCCGCCCGCCTCCGCCGCAAAAATTAACACGGCCACGGCCCGCCTCAAATCCGCGCCCTTCACGAGCCGCGCGAAAACCGGCGCGTCCGTGCCACTTAACAAGTCGTGCAGACTCGATTCGGACCCGTGCTGGAGCCACGCACTCAGCGTGTCGTCTACACTAACGTCGGCCGGCGCGCGTAGTAAAGCGGGGAAGACGTCCACGCAGGCCACTCTTCTAAGTTCGGCCTTCAGCGCGCGGACGCGGTGCGCCCCGGCGTCGACGGACGCCGCCTCGTCCGCAAAGGCCCGTAATAACAACAATCCATGCTTGTTGCGGCCGCACAGCTCCAACGCGAGGCGCGCGCACTGGCCGACGGCCGCCGGGTCCTCTGAAGCGGCTTTCAAGGCTAGCGTGGCGCAGGCCACGGCGATCTGCTTCGCGACCTCCGGGAGGGCGTCGGTATTTAACGCGTTGGTCAGCTGGCCGATCAGCTGCGACCGTAACGCTGCAGGCGGCGGGTCCCGCCGCGCCTTCCGGAACAGCGCTGAGGCCGCCCAGTAGCGCGTCGCGACCGCCTCCTGGGTTGTGACGAGTTGGAGCAACACGGCCCAGGCGTCGTCTCCATTGCTGGCTTGCTCGAGGTACTCGCCCGCTCTTCGTCTTGTCTCGGGGTCCGTGGTCGGCGCGTACATGGCCGCGCAGGCCAGCCGGATTTCGTCGACGGCCATCGACGGGGATCGCTGCAGGGGCATGGCTGCCATCGTCTACGCGTTGAGCGTTTGCCGTCGGTGCTCCTCGTGCGCGCTTGCAAATGATTAATGCTGAGTGCCAAGTTGAGCTGATTAATGAATGCGTGCTGCACTTCGCGAGGCGTGCTGCTGTACAGCTTCTTGTGCGCGATCGGAATAGAGCAACACAAACCGTATCGATGTGGCAGCTATTGAGTGCACGCACGGCTGGGCTGCAGCGCTCGAAACCCGATGGACGCTAAAATAGAAGGCGACGCGTACGAGCAGGTGCGAAGACGGATGAGGGGGTGGAACACGACTGTCCCTAGCGGTCCCAACCAAATCAATTGCAAAACGGGTTTCACAGCTTTTCACAGCCGGAGTTTGGCCCGGGCGCCCGGCATTACCAGGCATCTCTAGCATTGCAGGAGTAGCAAGGCTGCGTACAGCAGCAATCGCGACAGTTGTCGGTAACCGCATGCGCAGCCGCAAGACTCGCATGTCTCCGGAGCCGGCCGTAGACGTGCCGGCGGAGGACGCGGCCGAGGCGGCCGACGACGGCGACGTGTCGCCGCTGCTCGGCGACGGCCAAGGCTCGGACCCGGCGCCGGAGCCAGCCCAAGGACCAGTCTGCCGCGTCCGAGCGTTCTACGAGCGACTAAGCACAACATTCAGTTGGAGATACGTGGCCATCGTCTCGTTAGTTTATGGCGTCAACCAGGGCGTCGGCGAAGCGTGCTTGTTCACCGCTCAAAAATATTACCTTTTTGACGATTTAAAGCTCACGCCCACGCGCTACAGCAAGGTCGACGGCTTCGCGAACATCCCCTGGCAGGTCAAAGCGCTGTTCGGCATGGCGTCAGACTCCTTTAGCATTTGTGGGTTGCGGAAGACGCCCTACATCATCTTAGCTTCAATAGGCGGCATCGTGTCCGCCGCATCTCTATGGTTAGCACCAATAGCCTCGTACCAAAGCGCGGCATTGCTCTTGGTGCTCGCGAATTTGTCCATAGCGTCGCCGGACGTCATGATCGACGGCACGACGGCCGAGAACTCGCGCAAGCACCCGCACCTCGCCGCGGATCTCCAAACCTTGAGCTGGTCGTCTTTATATGCATGCGCCATGGTCGCGAACTTGGCCGTGGGCGAGCTGGTGAAGCCGAGCTCCATCGGCGCTAGAGGTGTCTTCGGCTTGCTCTGGGTGACGTCTTTGGCGGCTTTAATCCCGGCTTGTTTAGGGTGGCTCGGCGAGCGCCCTTCAGTAATAGAGGAGGCTTCCGTAAAAACGAAGAGCGATCGAAAACGGGTCTTCGCGTGCGCCCTGGCCACGTGTACAATTTCGGTAACCGTCGGCTCTTTACAAGCCTTTTCGACGTACAGCGACCTCGTGCAGGGCGTCGCCACCATAATTCTTGGCGTCGCGTTGGCCTGTACAATCCACTGTTTACTCAAACCCGTATCTAAAGACCTCGCGGGCGCCGCCGTGTACATCTTTTTGTCCGGCGCATTACAACCAGGGACGGACGTGATGTTCGCGTGGTTCCACTCCGACGGGAAAGTAGATGGCAACTGTTCGAGTCGGTGTCCTGTGCACGATAAGGAGTGCGGCTGGGCGTATGAAAGAGACTACCCTTGCATTACGCCGGAGTACTACGCCGCGATGCGGTCGACCGCTCGAGGGTTCGGGTTGGCGGGCATTGTCTTGTACAACGCTTATTTCTCCGACTGGAAGTACCGGGATGTGTTCGTTTTAGGCCATTCCATGACCTTTGCGGCGAATTTGCTGGATGTGGTCTGGGTCTCTAGGTGGAACGTCGCGCTAGGGGTGGACGACCGCGCCTTCTTGTTAGGGGTAGACGTCGTGCAACCGGTCATCGCGAAGATCGCGCACCTGCCTAGCTATGTATTAGCAGCAAAAGTCTGCCCGGCGGGCGTGGAGGCGACGCTCTTCGCGCTGTTGATGGGGCTCTCGAACTTCGGGAGTACCATCGGCCTCTACAACGGCGTCTTCTTACTAAGCGCGTTCGGCGGCGTGGAGCAGCCGGAGTTCCGGAACCTGCCGCAGTACGTGCTGGCGCGGACGGTCTCCTACCTGGCGCCGGTGGCGCTGGTCTTCGTCTTCGTGCCGCGGGGGCGGCCGTCGGACCCGACGCCCGAGGAGGCCGATGAAAAGGGGGAGGTCGAGCTGACGGCGATCGAGGATGTCGCTATTGTATAAATGTTGTAGACTGTGTGTTTAGCTAGCCGTGGGAACTGGTCCGCAGCGAGAGGGAGGGTCGATTATCGTAGCTAGCCCCGTCGTCCGCCCGTATTCGTCACCACGCAGAGGAGTATTCCAGCTTCCACGCTTCGAGCCCCCGGGAGGTCTGCGAGCACGGCCCACTTCGTGCGGGTCGCTCGCTGCGCGGCTGGGCAACCTTTTGTAATTAATAGGTTGGGGTGGCACGCAAGCTACGGCACAAACCGTCGTAGACCGACACGCCGCCGGGCAGCCACGTCCTTAGCGAGCTCCGGGCAGCCTCCTCGCGCCTGGTTCCAGCGCGAGCCGCCCGGCTGCCCAGTTTCAGCCAATGGGCTGGGCCGACGACGAGGGCGAAAGTAAGGGCGCCAAGGAGGAGCCCCGGCGCAAGCCGCGGCGCGCCTCCGATGAGGTTAGTGAGACCAAGGATGACAAGCCGCGTCGGCCGCGCAAGGCCCAGGACAACGCCTGGGGCAGCTCTTCGACAACAAAGAGCCCCACGCCCGCGCGGCGCGACGACGACTCGGACGGCGACCAGCCCCGGCGGCGGTCTCGGCATTATGACGACGAGGGCGAGACGGAAATTACCATGATCATTCCGGATCTCGATGAGCAGGCGGAGGAGGACATTACCTTACAAGTGGCCGAGGCACCTCGCAATAGAACGATCAAGCTCCCGACTTTGGCGGAGCTCAATGCGGATTTAGCGGCGCACTCCATCATCCCATGTAAGCCCGGCGAGAAGCGCCTCGATCTATCCTTGCTGAACAATAGATTGGTGCCGCCTAGTCTGGTGAAGGAGAACAGCGAGGCCTGGACCTGGGACGTTTTACTAAGGGACGTCGCGCGGGACTTCCAGGAGGAAAGTGAACGGGATGAAGTGCTCAGAGAGAAGAAGGCTCAGTTCGAGGCCAAGTTCGCCACCGATAAAAAAGAGGACGCGGGCGAGGAACTGCTAAAAAGGCAGGCCAAGGGCGGTCGACGGGCGGCGCCAAAGCCGAAAGCGGAGGAGGGCAAGGAGGATTCAAAGGATGAGCCGCAAAACGTGGACACCGCCGAATTGGACAAGGCCCTAGGGAAGAAGGAGAAGACTGCAGCTAAAGGTGGGAGACGCGCTAGAAAGCGGGAGCCCGCGCCCGAAGTGCCAGAGGCGAAGAAGCCGGACAGCGACTCGGACGACGACGACATCGCGCCGCGCGCCGCGGAGGAGAAGTAGTTAAACCACCACATAATATTTACATCCTAGTCCGCGTCCTCGGCGTGCCCCTCTTTTGTGTCTTCAAAACTCCAGAAGGTCGCCGTGTGGAGCGGGGCCGCCGCCAGCGCTAAGGCCGGCACCGGCGCCGGTAGCGACTCCGCGCAGAACTTTCCGAACTCCGCGTCGCCGGCGGCCGCGCACCGCTGCGCCAGGAAGGCCACGTAGTCCGCGTCCTCCCGAAACCGCGGGTCCGCCGAGTAGAGCCGCGCGAAGGCGTAGTGGCGGATATCGTCGCCCGGCCGCCAGCCGCTCGCTTCCCCAAGACCCAGAGCGGGGAAGGCCCAGCCCTCGAGGCGGCCCTCGGCGAAGGGTACTGACGAACCATTTCTTCGCAGCACGCCCGCGGCGCAGCCCACATTTTCTAAGTTTGGTTGCGCGTGCAATCGTATGGATGCCCGGTGCCGCCGTTGCAGGAGCGTCTCCGCCGACAACGCGGGTCCCAGATCGAGCAAGCGGCGGCACCGCTTTGCATGGGCCGCCTCGTCCTTGGTGAACGCGCGCGCGCAGTGCAGACAAACTCCAACAAAGTCCTGGGGACAGAGCAGTTTTATGGAAGAGAGGTGTCGTGTGGGCGGCGGCCCCGGCGGCCGCGTGACCCAGAAGACACCTAAAGCATCCTCGCCCTTGGCGTTCGCGGCGTCCCTGACAGTTTTCTTGAGCAGGATACCACACCCGTAGCAGCTGCCCACGCTTTGCGTCGATCGCGGCGGCAGCACACACAGCTTCCGGAACTGCGTGCACACATCGATTGACTTAGTGCGCATGTCCACGAACGCGCCCGAGGCGTCCACCTTGTGCGCTCGCCTTCTCAGACAATCCTCTTTGTGAACTGCCCAATGCTTTCTTTGACAGCTTCGCGTGCAGTACCGGGCGTAGTGGCAGCCGCCGCAGTTTAAGAGCTTCCCCGGCACCACGAGCCCGCAGCTGAAGCACCCCCCGGACGCGCTCACCGGTTGCCCTGTGTCCAGGCACCGAAGCATGGCCTGATTGCGCCGAGCGCTCTTTTCTTCTTCGGGCACTTGGGGCCTGGGGGGCTCCTCTCCCACCTTGTCGAACTTGCTGTAGTCGATGGGCATCGTTTGGTCTGTTCGCGTGTCAAATATTAGAGTTCAGGAGGAGGGGCTGCCTCGAAATCACAGCCCTCGTGGGCTTTTGGAGCAGACGTGCAGCTCCGTTGCTGAGAGGTGCGATGATGATCGATGGTGTGGTCCTTGGCTGCTTGGCCTGAGCCAGGGCCGCGTGCATGACATTGTGGTGCCAAGTGCGGGTTTTCTTGTACGGGTTTCGCCGCAGCGCGTTGCTGTTAAGTATCGTCTTGTTGCCCTACATTGCACGCCGTTGTATTACCGTGGGTAACACTGATCTGTCGGGCGTCAGTCAGCAAGTTTTGAGCCGGCTGCGAGCGCTACAGCAGCTCCCACGGGCCCACTACCTATTTTGGCACAGAAACGGCCCGTCAGCGTCGGTTTCACGGATTGAGACAGCCTGCGAGCGCTGTAGCAGCCCCCCAGGACACCACAGTCTATTGTGGGCAGCAAGGATGCCGCGAGCGCCCCTCGCCCTCGCGCTGTGCGCCACCGCCGCTGCCCTGAGTTGCGTCAAGGTCTGCCACCACAAGACCTGCGCGAAGAACGGGCTCGCGAAGCGCACGTTGGATATAGCGCAAGTCCTAGGCGGCCCGGACGCAGCAGTTCAGACCGCGGAGTGCCAAAATAGTTGTGCCGCGGGTACGGTGTCCGTCGCTGGCCCCGCCGGCCGTATCTACGACGTGGAAGGAGCAAAAGCGGTAACGCTCGCGACGATTTTAGAAATTGAACTTGAGGTGGTCGCGAGCGACGCCGCCATAGACGCCTGCGACGCTCTGGCGGCCGCCGAGGCGGCGCAGAAACGCGGCGACCGGGATCTTGCGCGCGAGACGCTGCGGGCCCTGCTCGCCGACGCCGCGGCCCTCGCCGCAGCGCCGCGGCTCGAGGCCCTCGCGGCCGTGCGCCTCTTCGACCTGCTGGCGGGCGAGGACGCGCAGCGCGAGGCCCTCGAGCCGGTCCTGATACGCAGCGCCGCGCACGACATCGCGGCGACGTGGCGCCTGGCCGCGTCGCGCGGCGCCCGCGGCGACTGCGGCGGCCAGGGCGAGGTCTTAATCGCCCTCGCGAAGCGTGAACCGGCCGCCGCCGAGGCGGCGCTCGAGGTGATCGAGGGCTGCGTCGTCCCGTACGCGAAGTAGCCCCGCGCCGCACTAACTGTTGTTGTACTACAGGCTGTAACGCGACGGGCCGCACCCAGGACTGCCGGGAGGGATCCCCCTTAGATAGATATGCAGGGATATCAGCGCACCGGTTTTAAGAGTGAGCTTACTATACTTAAGCTGTCGACACTTACTGCGCCTTGGTCCCTCGTGACCTCTGGCATAGCTCGACAATGAGTCGACATCGTCAAATTTGACTCAAAACGGGTTCCGCGAAAAAATCTAAGGTTGCAACTAAGCGAGTGGCGTGTGGCCTCACGAGGAGATTTTGAAACCAAGGGAACAGTACGAGAGCACGTTACAGCGAAATCTCTGGCGGGCGGGTCAAAACCATGGCGGCCGCCGCGCTAGGACTCCTTTTGCTCCTTTGCTAGCCGGGGCTGGGCGAGCCTCAGGGCGCCAGGACGCTACTCCGTGGTCTGAGCCTGCCCGTGACGGGCCGTCGACGCGCGAGAATCCCACGCTGCGCCGCTCTGTCGCGGCGCCCGGCGCGCGGCGGCTCCTCGACGGCCGCGGCGACGGCTTCTTCAATACGTTCGAGCGCGACGCGTCTAGTACTCCTATGGGCTACAGCTTCCACGCGCAGAACCAGTGCGCGCGCGACGAGAACGAGGCGTGCCCGACCTGCTCCGGCCGCTCGCGCCGGCCCACCCCCCCCCCCCTGCGCCGCTTCCAGTCGTTGCGGCGCGAAAGGTCGATGCGGTCAATCGACGCGTCCGGTCCGCCCGCGGCGCCGCCGCCGCCCTCACCGGGAGGCGAGC
>Ga0114994_10000491_pt1 | contig 26450 bp, 24 predicted proteins | sample ArcticOcean_MG_C_9_FD_87043 | JGI IMG/M metagenome (GOLD analysis project Ga0114994, IMG submission 87043) | Marine microbial communities from western Arctic Ocean - ArcticOcean_MG_CB2_152 | ecosystem: Environmental > Aquatic > Marine > Oceanic | place: Arctic Ocean: Canada Basin | collected...
CTTGTTTAGTTCTGCTTTAATTTCTTTTACTTCCCGTGCTATTTTAGCGATTTCTTTTTTATTTGTCATTGTTAGACTCCTGAAGTCTTTTTTTGGTTAAATCTATATACCTTATAGAATAAACTTTCTATTGGACTTGATGACGGACGACCTTCACGAAATCACAACCGTCCCACCAGATGGTGACGTTGTCGAGCCAAGGACTTGCTTTTTCCCAGCCCTCGCAAGTCTCTTGAGAGAGAGCAACCTCAGTTGCCTTCGCCTCGTCAGAGAAAACACCAACGACAGAAGAACCCTCGCAGCGTTCACCACGAGACACAATAAACACATAAGTCATAAGACCTCCTTTAAGTTTATGCTATGCTTGAGGGTGGTAGGTATCTTCTTCATACTCTGCGTTCGGGAGCACCTCCCAGTAAATCAGATCGATCATTTCAGAACCTAACTTATCCCAATCTTTATTTTTGATTTCTTCTGCGAAATGCTTTTCAACCAATGCTTCTGCATGGTTGGCACCCACGATATCTACTAAGTCTTTGTAGATTACAACGCAATCTTTTCTAGTCATATCAAACTCCTTTTATCAGTTACATATACATAAGGGTTGAAGTTTTTGAAAACATACTGTTAATAGAAAACTTAATTTAAGAACTCCCCTGAACCGTTGCTCAGGGGACGAGGCATTAAGGTCTTTTCAAACCTCTCACCGCAACAATGTGTCCTTTTTCATTTCTGAGAGGGTTATCCGACGGGGCTGTCATCGGAACCAAGATATCCTCTCTTTTAAGAACAGCTCCCACCATTCCAGAGACGATTAGGATTTGACTTTTCATTTCTGGGATATTTGACATATCCCCTACGACTTCCTTTGTCGCAGTATTAAAGATCACCACTTCTCCTGAAGTGTCTGGAGAAAAGATTTCAATCCCCATAACCGTTTCAATTTTATCTCCTTTCTGGGTATTCACTCTAAGAGAGAAACCAGAAGGGGCTAGTGGTCGGGTTCTTCCATCAACATCAAGGACATTGATAGTATGTGGTGTCATATTTAGGACTGTGAAACCACAGCCCAACTCATTAGTTTTTGGATTAAAATCAGTCATTTTATACCTCCTCAGGTTACATATACATAAGGGTAGAGGGTTTCTAAAACATACCCGAGCAGGGTTTATTTTTTCGTGGTAAAGTAAGTTGTTAATACTAGGGAGAATATTTATGGATATATTAGCGCAGTTAGATGACTTAGGGAAACCTGATGTAACCCAAAAACCTTGGATGTCAGAAGTAGAACTATATCTAGGTACAGTTGAGATGCTGGCTCAAATTGAAAAAGAGTGTATAGAAGCAGGACTCTATGGTATTGACTTAGAAACTACAGGTTTAGATCAAAGGGCTTTTCCACAAGGCGATGGAAAACGAGTTACAAATGATAAGATAGTTGGGGTTTGTTTAGCCCCTAGCACTTCCAAAGGATACTATATACCCATAAGGCATAAGGAAGGTCAGAACGTACCTCCTCGGATTGTAATGGAAATGCTTGAAAGGATTAAGAAGTCAGGTTCCGTAGGGGTTTTTCATAATGCTAAGTTTGACTTGAAGTTTCTTCAATGTGAGCCATCCCACCAAATGGATTGGGACAACATTAAGGCTTGGGAGGATACCTATATACTTGCTTATCTAAGAAACCCAAAAGAAAGAAGAAAGGGCTTAAAACACCTCGCTAAATCTGAACTAGACCGAGAAATGATAGAGTTACCGGAACTATTTCACGCAGACCATATCAAAGCCAAGAAAGATTTGAACTTCTCTATGCTAGATCCTGATTGGGAAGCCGTGGTTTGGTATGCTGCCGTAGATGCTATAAATACCCTAGCACTTTATAAACTCCTAGCCCCGACAGTTCTAGAAAAGGATAAGTTTGGGTACTCCCAAAAAACAGTTTATCAAATAGAAAAAGTTGGCTTGCTAGGAACCTTATATATGGAGCAATGCCGTATAGGAATTGACCGAGATAAAATTAGAGAACTAATAACCGCAGGACAAAAAGAATGGTGGGAATGTATTCAAGATGTTTATTCTTTTGGCTCGGAGCTACTTGAAAGGGATATTCGTCCTGGGTGGGTTAAGATATTTGAAGAAAAGTTTGACCCTTCCGACTTGGATACGGATTATATGAAAGTTAGAGCAGAATGTATGCGAAACTCTCCTCCGGATACTGGAGTATCTGAAAAGTCCGTACCCACCCTACAAAACCCCAAAGTTAGGGAAACAGTACAGTTTCCCTTGGCTTATGATGTTACAGTTCCTACTCCTCTTGGAAAACTTCTTAGAGAATGCGGGGTTAGAGGGTTAAAAGCAACTGAAAAGTCTGGCCAAATAAAAACCTCTAAAGATGAGTTAGAAAGGGTTATCGGGGAAGCTGGAGAAGAGTTCCCTTTCATGGCTAAAATCAAAAGGTTCCGAGAAGTGTCTAAAGCACTAGGGACTAACTTGTTCAATATATGGGAAGATACGAAGCCTGGGAAATCTCCAGATGGTCGGGTTTGGGCGAACTTTAATGGGTTCAAAGTAGATACAGGTCGTTTCTCTACTCCAACACCAGATAAAAGAAAGAAATACTTCGGGCAAGTAAATTGGAATATCCAAAGTACTCCTGCAAACTATGATAAATCCAAACCCCAATGCGTTTGGCGAATGCGGGAAATGGTAAAAGCCCAACCCAACCATCTTTTATTTGCTGTGGACTTTTCTGGAGTGGAATTGCGTATTGCAACTAATGCCTCAGGGGAACCTAAATGGGTTAAAGAGTTTTTCCGTTGCTCTACTTGTGACAATGAGTTTGACCGTTCGGTAAAGCCTCCTCCTTTTTGCCCTGAATGTGGGTCCGATAAAATTGGGGATCTACACTCCCTTACTGCGATTTCCATTTATGGGGACGGTATTAAAGGTACGAAAGACTTCAAACTTAAAAGACAAACGGGTAAAATTGTTAACTTCTTACTTTGCTATGGTGGAGGAGCTGGTGCTGTTTCCCGTTCCACTGGGGTAGATCAAACTGAAGGGTATAGAATTAAAAACCAGTTCGATAAGTCTTACAAAGGTCTTATCAAATGGTGGAAATCCCAACATAATACCGCAAGAAAACAAATATATGTCCGTACTTCTTTCGGGAGAAAATATCCTGTTCCGGATATAACCCACCCTGAAAGTGGTTGGCGTTCTAAAGCTGAAAGGAACTCTGTTAATTCTCCTGTTCAAGGAACTTCCGCAGATATAATGAAACTTGCTATGGGTTTGTTATATAAAGAGTTCCGTGCTAGGGGTTGGGAATATAAAGTTTTGATGACGGTTACTATACATGATGAGATTGTATTCGAGATCCCATACGACTTATGTGAAGAAGCCGTTGATGTTATTGATGACATCATGTGTGTTAAAACGGTTAAAAACCTTAACTGGGCTGTTCCTCTTAAATGTGATGTTGAATTCGGAGAGGATTGGTCGGTTCCCTACAACCTTACGGAAATGACTTGGAATAAAGGTGGGGGTGATTGGGATGAAAGGCTAGTATCCGTTTTCCCTAACAAATACCAACATTATCTTAAATGTGGGGGGAAACCTTTTGGGGCTTTGCCGATCCAACCTGTAAAGGAACCTGTGGTTAGCATAGACACCTCTACAAACCTTTCCAGTCCAGAACCTACACAAATACCGACCCCAAATAAAGAAGAGCCCAAACAAGTTGTTAGAGGGGCTTCCGGAAACCGTTATGTTGTGTCAAAACAAGTAATGACTCCTGAAGGAGCAGAAAGGTTAGCGAAAGTCATAGCCCGATGTATCGGAAAAGGGATAGATGAGTTATCCCTTATAGATGAAAATGGCAACGACTTACTGGGTAAAACAATAAGGGTTGCCATTGACGAGTTTCAGGTTATCGCCCAATATGAGGGAGTTTAAGAACCTTTCAAAGAGGCTTTCAAAGACCGGATTTCTTTAAGGAGTTCGGTCGCACTTGAAAGTTTTGGATAACCATCAAAAGGTTGGTAATCCATAGTTCTTTTAGAATCTGGCATTAGAAGTTCTGCAAGGGCTTCTTTTTTTGTACGGAAACCACCGTATTCCCCACTCTTCCCACTATGGTGCCATTGCTTATCAAAACCTTTCCAGACTTCTCCAAGTCTCTTAATTCCTTTATAAACAATAATACCGTTGTCTGCATCGGGGTCTCTTGAAGTGTGGATTTTATCAGACTTCATTTGAGCATCTGCTTTTTTCTTTAATCTTGCGATTGCTTTCCAGAATGCTTGAACACTAAGTTGATAATCGTCATCTAAGTATCTGTCAAAAGGGTCCGTAGTCATACCGACGTACAGTCCAGGTGTAGGCTGCACCCCCCTCACCATTTCTGCTATTTCATAGTCACCAAGCCGTGTAGGAAACCATACCTTAAACCCATCACTGGTTTTCCTTGCGGATAAGGGATAACCCTTTTCACGACTATAAGAATTAATAGTTTTAATTGCATTTGCAACTTCTTTATCTGTCCACATAATATTTTCTCTTTAAAGGGTTAGGGTACGACTATAACCGTAGTATAAACTACCTATTGATCACGCACAAGGATCATCGGTAGGATCTTCACTTGGATAAGGTGCGATAAATATATCACAATCTGGACCGATTTCTGATCCTGGTTGATATAAAGGTTTTCCTTCTAACCGATATCGATCAGCAGCACCGTACCCTTCACCCCAACCAGTTGGAGAAGTATATCCCTCTAAGGCATAACCCTGTGGGCATGTTATTCCCTCTCCGGTTACAGCGTAGGTAGAAATAACCATTTGTAATTCACCACCATAGGTTCTAGTAACATTACCAGTAAAGGCTTCTTCTTGATAATTTCTCACCAAGTATGCCCTACCTGCTAGGACGTTACCTTTTACAACAGGCAAGTTTTCCGGAGAGAACCCAGTCATTCCAAAATCAACAGGTCCTCCTGGGTTTTGTGGGTCTAGCACATAAAGAGAACCCCCACCTCTAAACAGACGAAACCTTTTTGTACCTGAGTCGGAGATACCTTGTCGGTATGGAGTGTATCTAAGAATAGAACCATCCGCCATTCCCATAAACCCAGCTGAACCTATGCGCCCATACTCTTTACCAGAAGGGTCTAGAGGAAGTCTTAGTTCTTTAGCTGGGGAAATACCCCCTGACTTCACGGAAAGGGTCTCACCCGTTCTTATGGGGTCCTCACCGATAAAATCAGAGTCTTGCATAAGGATACCGAGAGGTAATCTTTCAATAGACCCTGTCATCTTAATTGGAGTGGTAGCATTAGAAGTTCTAGCAGCGTTCATTGGTATATCCTTACCAGAAACAGTTGCTCTTAATTGAGTAGTTGAATCTAGTTTAGAAATATAAATCCCGGAGATAGCCCCTGAAGCATACAAACTGATAAGTGTATTTTGTTTTCCAGGAAACTTATTTCTAATTGTTAACACGTTTCCGTTAGCGAATAACAGTATGTTCAATCTGTCTTGGTAAGGTTCAAAGCTGGTATATATTGCGGAGATAGTATCCGAGGCAGTAGCCCCTGTTGTAATATTTCTGAGGAGGCTCCGGTCATTTTCAACCCGAACATTAAAGGTTGCAGGCAAAACTGAGTTGTCAAACACAACTATTTGAGCAGTTCCAAAATCAAGGTTGTACTTTGTACTTTGACCTTCCGAAAAAGCTCTTACAAGAGGTTGTTTCGGATTATCCGTAGCAGTAAGGGGTATTTTAGAACCACCTTGTAAGTTTCCTATATCCAGACCTGTGTTTTCATGTATAGGTCCACCAACCTTACCTGTTCCCATAGTAGTCCAGAAATCCACAGTCGCTACAACTTCAAGAGTTCTACAATTAACATGCTCAGGTGTTTGAGTGTTATTGGTATAAAACTGTTGTATTGGAGTCGCTAACTCAAAAGAACTAGCAACAGGAACTTGCCCGTACCTGTGAGAGTAATCCGCTGTTTGTAACGTTTCCCCATCCCTTGTCATATACGGATCTCCTTGGTAAGGAGTTCTTTCATATGCAACATATCCCTGATAATTTGAGGTAGTTCCTGCAGCTGCAGGAAGTATCATGTTTATATTTGTCAAATCAGAAGGATTAACCACACCAGCAGGGAGTGCTGCCAAAGCAGTGTATTCTTGACCATTTCCGTCATACTTCCGAGGAAAGACGAAGTTATTGTAATCAATAAAACCCCTAGCGAATACAAACACTTCCATTTCAACTATAAACTCTAAATCCTCAAAAGTTTCAGAAGAAACATAATTTGGACTTAGTTGTATATTCACAGCCTCTTCCGGGATCATATAAGTGTGCGCTCCACCACCTGCAACTACGTCAGATGCCCCATCCCTAAGAATCCAAAGAGTTTGCTTATCAGCGTCTGTCCTAAGAAGATTTTTAGAAGGGGATCCAGTTGTTTTAAGAGTTGCCCTGTCTGTTTCAAAAGCAGAGGACCCCGCAGTGCTAACCCAATCTCGAGCATCATAAACACCATACACTCGGGCTATCCCTATAAAAGGAGGAAGTTGTATTCCTCGCAATCGTTTTTGGAAGTCAGATGAACGACCATTTAAGTCCTCATATAAGCGACCTTGATAAGCAGATCCTCCAGTTATCAAGCCATAGCCCCCATATAACCTTCCAGTAGCTGCTTGGGTCGTTAAAAGTAAAGGATTAACCCCACCTGTAAGAGAGTTTGCACCCCCTACAATATTATATACTTCGGAAGAACTTGCTATGGAACCAATCTCATCCGAGAAAAGATGATTTATTCCAAATAATATGTTTTGAGAACCTGTTGCCTTTCTAATTGGTATATCTTGTCTTCCAAACTTAGGCATATAGTCTAAAGGAACATTGTAAATTGCTTCTCTACTTCCTACTGCGTCATTTGGAACTTTAATTCCGGCACCATCTATAAGTGTTACCCCATCATCGTAGAACTCCGGGAAATAAATGGCAGCATCTGCGTAAAACGAGGTGAACATTGACATAGCCACTTTTTGAAACGGTCGGAAAATTAAAGTTTTAGAACCTTCATCTACAAAAACCTCACTTTCACGGTACATATTTGTTAAGTACCTTACATCTTTAATGTAATTTAACGGGATAGGAGGGTAAGCACCTTTTGGTTGCAACCCGTTCCAAACCTGTGGGTTTTGATCCACAGGAAAATAAACTTCCCCTTCCGGAGTTCCGGAATCGTTATCAAATAAAGGGTCTAAAGCAGAGTTTGCTTCCCGTAGTAAGGAGTTGTCAGGATCTAAAACTGCAACAGTTCTAATTTTGTCCGCAACCCTAGAAGTACCTCCCCTAGATGAACCGTAGGCAACAGATAAACTTATTACCATTTGATCGTTTATTCCGTTAGTTCTGTAATCGGATCTTGTAGTTAAATCCCCTAGAACAATTACTGCAGAGGATGCACCGGAAGCAGAGGAGGTAGGACCATCTTGGGTGTTAGTATATTGAGTTCTTGCTTCTGCTGTAACAACTGCCCCATTTACAACAGTTCCTGAAGCATGAACAGCTTGTACTACGAGTCGGTCATTTACAGATGCGCTTACATTTGTAAAATAAGAAGCTGTACCTGCACCAATTACCCTATACACTCCGTTATTGCCAGCGTTTGTAGCATCTCGAACAACAATATAAAGTTCAGACTTATCACCGTTTAAATTAGAACCTCCGTTACTAAGGAGATCAAATAAGTTTCTCTTTCCATACAATAATAACTTTGTAATACCTTCGGTCGACAACGCTCCAGGCGAATAAAGGAAGGTGCTTGCTTCAGCCCAACCAATATTAAAGTTTAGTCCTGGATATTGAATCTCATCGAAACCATCCGGAGAAGAACCCAAACTTATACTAGCATTAGAGGCATACAAGTCAGTATTCGCTATACCCCCTAAAAATAAGAACGGGGACTCAAAAAAACTATCTGTTCCGGAATACTCTGGAGCTAAAGGACCGTAGTTGGTTTGCGGAACGGACGGAGTACCATGTATTTGACGAGGCAAGGACCATGGAAACTGAAGATTAACAGGGGAAGTCATAGAGGGAAACTGGTAGGTTGAAACCCCACCTACTTCTTGCTTCCAAAACTCTTTCGGAGACACAAACCGCATAAACTTGTTTGAAGTTAAAGAATCAGTACCTCTTGCCCCAGAGTTTCCATCTACACCACCAATCCAAAAGTCTATAATGGTTCCTTTTTCCCAGCCTTGTCCATTTGGCTGTATTCCGGAAATCGCAAAGTCTGCCTTCACATCCCACGCCCCAGCTCCTACTGTAAAGTCATTTACAACTGTTACACTTGATCCACCTGTGGTTGGCTTTAAAAGGGAAGTAATACCTCTTTGTACCACAACACTGTCAGAAAAATGAGTTCTAATACCATCAAACCCGTCTAATCTTTCTGTTGCATTTGGTGTGGGGTTAGTTGCAAAACCTTCACCCATCAAAGAATCCGCAGCCATGAACTGCACTCCTTGAGTTTGAGCGTTATTACCTTGCTTGTAAGATGTTCTAAGGTCTCCTCGGAAAAGTTTATCGAGGTTATGCTTTAGCATTGCCTCATAATCCCATTCCCCTGTGGTAACACTTCTTCTTAAGTCTAGAATGTCGGTGGGGTAGATTGCATCCGAGAACTTTTCATCTGGCCGAAAGTTAAAGAGTTTTAAAACTGCTCCAGCAGAATGAAAAGAATCTTGAGTTCCCCATCTTCCCCTACCTTGTCTAGAAGCAGGGTTAGATATAGTTATAGTTCCTGCTCCTGCATCGACAGAGTCTAGGGCTAATATTTCACTACCAAGCATTAAGAATGGGGTTTGAGTCGCCAAAGCACCAGACCAATTAAGCAAAGAGTTATCTAAACCTGATCCGGAAAGCCCTGTTACGGAAACAGCTCCGAAAACCCCAGCACTTAAATCAGAAGTTAAAGTTACCTCAGAAAAAGTTCTTGTTCCATCTACAGGATTTGTAGAAGATGCGGTGGGGTTTCTATCAAGCCCTCCCATTTGGTTAGGGTTTCCTGAATTTATCCTAGCGATATAAGGAGCTCTGTTTCTTCTAAATACTGCGCAAATAGGAATGGCATAAGAATAACCGTCCACAGTACCTAGCGAGTTATTTGCATCCCCATCTCCAGAACGCCAAAGCCCAGGATCTCCAAGTGTGTCCTTCATATTTTGAAAGTTAAAACTCGAAGGTGTAGTTGGAGTGGCTTGTCCGAAAACATTAGGGTCATTCAACCCATCAGGGTATTGAGATAAGTCATTAGATGTTCCCTTAGTAGAAATACGAATAGCATATTGTAATTGTACTCTTTCCGTAGTCTCAAACCCTATTGTAGGGTCTTCTAAGTCATCCGCAGGGTTAGTACCCCCAAACAAAGTATTACCGAACTTCCAGACGGTCTGAGCAGTGGGCTTGTTTTGTGTAGAAGGGTTTGGTGCAACTTGTGCTTGCCAAACTTCTAAATAAACCATATCTATACGAGTATCCGTATCAGGACAAGGGAAAAGATTAACACGGTTTGCTTCATCACCATCCATTAAGTTAGTTCCTACAACAGGGAGAACCCAACCGTTCACGTTCGCATACAGCATATCCCCATTAGAACTCGGGTCTGGTCTTCCAAACTTAAACCAGTTAGACCAATTTACACTTGTCTGGAAATCTCTATCCGATTGCATTGGGTCAGAAATAAACCCGGAGTGCATTTGCGAACGGACCTTTTCTGACTGTCGTTCCCAATCTACTTGGGCAACGAGGTTTAGTTCAGAGTCTAAGGGAGGTTTATTTGCCTGCCAAACCACTACCTGAAAGTTCCTGTTTGCTGCAGATAATGTTCTGCTTACCCCATTTCCAAAATCTTGAGCCATGTTATCTCCTTATCGCAATTGTTTTTGTATAGTCGGATTATTGCTTAGTTCAACAATTCTCTGCAAAATCATTTCTTTTTGCTTTTCCGAAATACCTTCTCTTCTAAGAGACCTTCGTAACATTTTGGTTTTAGCAGCCAACCATATTAGATACCTATCGGAGCTTAGGTCTTTGTAAGATATATGTCTCATAAAAAACTCCTTACGGTAAGTCAGGAAACAATATACAATACCCTAGAAGATAAAGGGGGTCATCTCCTTGATTTACAAATGCTATTCTGATGTCTTTTCCGGAACTCACAAGATCAACAGGTTCCAGGTAGGAAGTTTCATACCAAGAAACCCCATTATCATTTGAAACCCAAACTGAAAAGTCAAAGGGTTCTTGTGCAATTTCTTCTATACTGTTAAGGGCTGGGGTGTCGGTTCCAGTACCGTATAGTGTTTTAACGTCCTGTGTTGTATTAAACTTTGAGATCCTCCACCAAACTAATACTTCATCTGTTCCAGGATTCGCAGGGTTGTAGGACGTTATATCCACATTCTTCGATACAACGGAGCCATACACGTCAATGGCTTTCGTAAAAGACCTAGATAAAATAGCTGTTCGGTTTGGCGCCATTCCTACAGGACCTGGACCAGAAGACCTTCCAGTCTTACACCTAGAATAAGTTGGAGCAGCAAGCCCTCCTGCTAATGCTGGAGTTGTATTAGCAGAAGTTGGATGTGGAACAGAAGCACCCAAGTCTAACGAACTAATATCTGAGTTATCTAATAAAAAGTTGTAAAGAGCGTGGTCGTACATTGGATACCGAACAAGTAAGTCCTGAGCAGCTTTTCCGCCGATGGAAGATGCGTTCTGGGGGAATATGTAAGATGCTCCGTCAACAACTACGGAAGAACCCTCCGGAATTTCTAAAACATACTGTCCGTTTAGGGTTGTTTGTACAGAGGTGTCCGGTGTCTTATCGTACTTTATAATTCTTCCAGAAGAAGTTCCCGTAGGGTCATGTCCCCCAAGGTCTATATATACTCTCATAGTTTATTCCTTCCTCTTAATTTATTGTTTTCGTTGCTAGGGTGTAGGTGTAGTTGAAAGTTCCAGCAGGGTTTCCAATATCTGGCCAAATCGTTGAAATATTTCCTTCAGCTAGAACATAACTTGCACCAGAAGTGTATGAAACATTACCTGTTAAAAGGCCAGCGTTAGCTACATCTTTCGGTCCGGTAAAGGCGATAGCTAAATAGTACTGGTCGTAACCATAGTACCCTGAAGCCATATCCCGGACAGTATAACCACTCGCATTATTTCCTTGAATCATCCACCCTTGGCAAACAAACTTCAAGGAGGCATTCCCTGCATTAGGGATAGCAGGGTTTGGGTCATTTAATGACCAACGACCATAAGCTGGACAGGTGTTTATTAAGAACCCGGAATGCTGTGTGGCCTCGTTTGAAAGCCAGTCCCCTCTAAGGGTATTGTTAGAAATACTCAAACCATAAACAGCGACAATTGAAATATTTCTACCTGCAAGTACCGTTCCCGAGTAATTTACTGCGTCAAAGCAAAGATCTGCAGTGTTTTGTATTGGGTATTGGGTATTAACGGAGGTACTCCGAGAATACCTAGAGTTATAGCTTATCTGGTTTGAATTTATCGCAAAGTTTTCCCATTTTACAGCCCTTACACTAGTTGCGAGTGTTCCGGCGAGGTTTGTACTAACCGAGAAGTCAATATCCCCGAAACTTTTTGTTGCAATTCTTGCTGTATGGGGGGTTCCACCGTCTGTAGCATACAAAGAATTTCCGTCGGAAGCTAAGTCGTTCTGGAAAAAGGCAACCCCATTAGAAGCAGTGAAGGCATGTTCCACTAAGAGGCCATTACTCGGATAAACTGGTGATACATCCGCAAACCTCGCAGAAATGTTATTGTTAGAAGCACTCAAGTTCTTCACAGCGCAGGTAAGTTTTAGGTGGAGTCCATAAGTCGAGGTGTTTTCCACATAAGTTAGTATGGTGTTATTGTCTACCGAAATACCATACACTTGGAAGCAGGCATCGTTGTTTCCATCAAAAGTTAAAAGGATACCGTTCGAGTTTGTTGCAGTAGCGTGATGGTGTATTAAGTTTCCATCGAGCTTTAAGTTTTCTAGTTCTATTTTGACGTTAGGGTCGGTTGGTCCTGTGAAAATAATTCCCTCTACAGGGATTTCATATCCAAACGGGTCCCCGTCCGGGAAGGGGCTTTCCGCAACAATAGAGTTACTAGAACAGGATATATCTTTTAGCATCCAATGTGCGTCTTTAAAGTCTAAGTGGATACCTTTATCACATACAATCTTAGAAATCTTATTATTAGATATTGAAACTCCTGCTATTCCTGCAGGCTTATCCGCACCGTAAGTTACATCAGGGTTTTTCGTAATCAGAACTCCGGAACTTGAAGCAGTTGTCAACGCCACATCGTAAATCTGATTGTTATCTATACTTACAGAGTTAGAGTAGTCTCTCGTGGCAATAGCAGATGTAAGAACCGCATCCGCATATTCTACCGTAATTACCGAATCTTCTCTAGAAGCGTTCCACGTTTCAATAAGCCCGAAAGAAACATTATTTCCTGAAACATCTATATTTTGAATTAACTCGTCGCTACAAGAAACAAATACCGCAGGTGCTGTAATATTTGTTATAACATTATTAGATATTGAAACTCCAAATATAGCATCCATCTCGAAAATATGAATTCCTCCGAAGGCAGGATCCCCAGGTGTAAAAGAGTTTCTAGCGTTAAGGTTATTGTTAGAGACAATTATATTATTTGCAGACAAAGTCTGAGTAATGAGGTCATTATCTATATCTATTACTGCCTTCTTAGAAGTATTAACCTCAGCAAGTCCTGTTGGGGAAGGCAAATGAGTATTACCTACAACCGATATATTTATAACCTTAATAGGAGGAAGAGTTCCTATATTAGCTCTTTCAAAAACAAATAAGTGTCTTCCTTGCGAAGTGTTTCCGGAACAAACGAGGTTTTCAATGTCAGCACCAGTCTTACCTCGAATGTCTAAACTAAAAGCTCTTTCTAACTCGCATTGGTTATTTAAGAAAGAAATATTAGAAACATCTACACCAACTCCAAAAGAAAATCTACAAGAAGAATATGCAGCCACAGCATTTCCAGAATCTCCAAAAAGTTTATTCCCAATTACTTGAATGTCTTTTACCTCACATATTCTGGGGGCATGTTGCCAGTTAATAGGGGAACCGTTAATTCTTCCAGAGTCACTTAAACAGGTAATCGTATTGTCACTTATTTGCACGGACTCCACACTAGTGCTACCAAGAGAAAAGCCTATTCCATAGTTATGATAAACGATGGACCCAACAATTGTTTGGGTTCCGTTTACATTCAAAGAGTTATTAGAGATCTTTAACCTTTTTAAGTGACTTACTCCAGCTAATTCAGGAGTGCTGGACACAACATGTATTACAGAGTTGGCCGAGTTTTCTACAAGGTTCCCTTGTATAGCCCAGTCTTCCCGAACCCATAACGAATAACCGTCATGTTCCAACCTAATTCCGAAGTCTGCATCCGAAAAGTCTAATCTATTGTTTGATACTTGTAGCCCAGAGCAAACCCCGTCTGCAGCAATTGCGGAACCAGGAGATTTCTGCCGTATATGTATAGAGCCTCTTTCGTTTGCTGTAGTCCAATCCGAAGTAGTTGCAATGCAATCATTACCAGAAACTTTGATTTTTGTTAGACTTGAAGTAAAGGTATCTGTTTGTTCTATATCTACAAAGATTTGAACATTAGGACCTGAAACTATGTTATCAGAAATACTTAGACTCTGTAAAGTAATAGAACCTCCGTTGGTATTTCCGGAAACTCGAATTACTCCAGTTGTCTCTAATTTTGCAACAGCGTTTTCTGTGCAGGAACAAGTATTGTCAGTAATATCCCAGCGATAACCTGTAAGGTTACCTGTTCTAGTTGTACCAAGGTCTACCCAAATAGAGTTTTGAAAGCTGTTGTCTAAGATATTGCCGGAAACCTTCAAACTTGAAGGTTGAACTGCCAGAGAACAATCTAAATAAATACCTTCCTTAAAGTATTCCGTTGATACATCGGCTTGAACCGTATTCCCTGTTACTTGGATGTTTGTAGAAATACCTCGGAACTGAAAAGAAATACCTTTTGTGTTTTTCAAACTTCCGACGGAAGTATAAGGAACTATATTATTCCCTGAAACATTAAACCCTTGTAAAACCCCTGTGCATCGAATACCATGAGACTCCTTAGTATCTACTGCCATCGGGTTAATAGTATTGCCCGAAATAATAACTCCTGTACTTATACCTGCGGAAGCACTGTTTCCACTTACAAGGATACCATGAAGTTCTCCGTCTACAGACCCTGTAACGGTTCCGGAACCTGATTCTATAATAGTGTTTCCAATTATAGCACAGTCTGACACATTACTTGTTCCACCTGCTAAATATATAACTCCAGTGGCATTTACTGCATCATTACTCGCGATACTCTTGAAAGTATTTCCCTGTATAGTTATATTGGTGGGTTGGGGAATGGTGATTCCACCAAAGAAACTTTCAAAATGATTCCCAACAATTTCAGAAGAGACGTTTTGAGCGGAGTTAGAGGCAAGAGCAAATCCTGTTGCCCTTATAGTTCCTGCGTTAGAGTTGAAGTTGTTACCTATCAACTGACAGTTATTCAGGTCTATCTGGTTAGTAGAACCTCCGATAAAAGAATTGTTTGAAATAAACTTTTCTCCAGTCCCTAAGATACGAACGACCTGAACGGACTCCTCTTGAGAAAAGGTGTTTCCTGAAACACTCAGCTTTCCAACACTACCTGTTTCGAGCCTTGAAGTCCCTAACCCTACCGTATCGTCCCAAAAGATATCATTGTCGTGTATTTTGGCTGTTAATGCCGTGCTCACGTTAATGTTTGCAGTATTGAACTCCGAGTTATTTATATTCAGCTTAATTGCTGCGTCACTAAACAGAAAGTTATCGAAGTTGTTAAACTTACAACCAGAAATTGTTATTTCCGCTGGTGCAATAACCTTACAAAACTGATTACTTGCAGCTCCTCCGGATCGCCCAAAGAAAGAAGAGTTTGTAATCCTTGCAAAATAAAGGTTGTTTGTAACCCCTCCAAAGAATTCAGCTTGAGTGGGAGCCATTACAATAGAACAACTATCCATCCAAAGATTGTTTATTCTATTGGTATTTGAAAATTGAACAATGTTGGAAACATCACAACCACTAATGCGAACAACAAGGTCAAAAGAGCCTGTGTTCTCGAAAACTGCGAGGTAGTTAGATATATTGCAGTTATTCAAGGTTATGTTTGAAGCAGCTCCAATAGAAAATAACTTTTCTGTTATTGCCCCAACCATCTTAGAAGACTCGACAATATATTTGGCAGGGTAGATAACCAAACCCGAATTGCTAAGGTTGCCCGAAAGATCACAATTAGTAATAAGTATTTGCTCTGAAACCTCGTCTGCAGAAAACAAGGATATACTTGTTGAGTTTGCCCGAGTGGAGCATCTATTAAAGGTTAAACTTTTAGTTGAACCTGAAAGAGCTACAAAATCAGTAAGAGTAGCCGTAGCTCCTCCGTTCTTGAAAGTAATCCCTTCGATATAAACTCCATCAGAGGGATTGCTGTCCGTAGAGGTGGAAACAGTTAAAGACAATAAGGAAGTGTCAGTATATCCACCCACACTTGAAATAGAACTTTCCCCATCCCCTACAATATGAACCCCATATCCGACATTAGAGGTTATTGCCTTTGACAATAGATGATGACCTCTAACTATAAGTGTCGCCTTATATTCGTCCGTTACACCAGCCCCTCGGTCACGATACACTTCAAGCCAAAGAAATGCTGCTTCAAGATTAGCGAAACAACCTTCCGACCAAGCATCTACGTTTTCACCTTGTCTTGAGGTGTAAGAGATCTTTCTATCTAAGTCTCTAACAAAAAACCTAGCATCTGTTTGAGCTGTATAAGCTGCACCGTCATGGGTTATCCTTGCTATTAAAACTTTTTCTGCTGCGACATCTGGTAAAGTTGTAGAGGCTAAAAGGTTTTCAAAATCCGCTGAGGCTATATCCGTTTCAACATACAAATAATAGGTTCCGGGAGCAGAAGTAGCAGCTCCCCCTACAGGGTCAAGACCTGTAGAAAAGTCGTAAGTCTTTCCGGATATGTCAATACTTCCACCATTTATATGGGCTAAAGAAGTCGTATCAATTGTAATATTTGGATAGGTTCCTGCATAAGTCCCTAACTCGATTAACCCGTTCAACCTCATTCCTGAAATAGCACCTGAAACCCCGCATAGTTCTTGCAACGCTCCTTCTACTTCATCTGAAACAAAGCAACTAGCAGCATCAACAATCCCAATGGCAGAGGCCATGTGCGCCCGACTTGGATCATGTAAATGAACTCTTAAAGGATCTACATCCCTAGTAGGGTTTGCGAAAGAGTTATCTTGAACGGTTCCTGCAGGAACCGAACCCTTACCTCTTTTTATCACAGTAGTTTTTCTTGGCATGGCTTATCTCTCCGAAGCAAGGATTAGAATTCCGTTTGTTCTATATATCGCAGCACAGGAAGTGTTTCCAGAGTCCTCAAAAATGACATTATTTTCATCATCAAGAACTGCAAACCTTGAGACTACAAGCAATAGCACTTCACCTTTACGGAAATAAACGCTATCTATTGTGGACTGTACCAACATTGGTATAAACACCTTATGTTTAGCAGGACCGGAAAGGTTCCTTGCCATCGCAGTAGGTCTATAAGTGGCAGCGTCTGAAACCTTATAGTGTAACCTCAAGTCTGTATCTTTATCTAAATCTGTAAAGGTTAAAGTTGAATTTGAATCTATAGGAACAACTGTATGAAGATTTAATAACCCTGTACTAACATCAAAATCCGAAAGGGATATATCTGCTTGGGCTTGTAAAACCCACTCCCCAGGAAAAGCTCCAGAACCTACAAGATCAGCGTTCACCGCAATTTGATCACTTGGGTTTATATAAGGGTAGGGAAGCTCGTTTGAACCAACCGAGATATTATTTGTCCAAAGGTCCCGACTCATAACAAGGGGTTGTACTGATAAGGTTGCGGGCATCCCATTAACATAACCTGTACCCTCTTGTGTTGCGAGTGTTTGAGGAGCATTACTTCTATAATAAGTGGATATCTGATAACCTCCACCCGCAACCCCAAAGTTTGGAACTGGGTCCTGGGCGAAATAAGTAACTTGGATTAACTGAGAAAGAACAGTAGAGCCTGTAAAGCTCAGTACCCTTTCGGAACTACCCCAAGTGGTATTTACAGCATCAAGAACTAAGGCATCTCCGGAACCACTGCTTTCTGTTAAAGTTGGTGGGGTGACCGAATCGTAGTTTATCCTTCTCGGTAGTCTAAGGTTATTTAAGTTGAAGGCCACCAATAGTTCTGCAATTGGAGTTCCAACTCCGGTTGCAGGAGTGTAATCCCCTCCAGCTTTATATTCCAAACCTATTTCCCTTTTCCCAGCTCTAAAGGTTGGGCTTGGTAAACCTTCCCAGTCATTTGGTCTTTGAGCACTGTCATTTTCAATAGCTGAACCAAAATAAGCAGGCACCAAAGTGTTAGGATTTACTTCTAAGTCTGGGGTGTCTGTAGTTCCGGAACCTACAGGATAAGTTATTTCTAGTTCTACAAAAATACGTCTTGGGGAACCTGTATCGGTACCAACGACTTGCGAAACTACAAAAGGGTAATCCGCAGCACCCGAAACACCACCATTTGCGAGTCGGGCGTTTGCACCAAGTAGTATTTCTACGTGAGGAGTTCCAATACCAAGAACACGGTCTACTTGAACTTCCGGAGAATTAGCAGTACCATATTTCCCATCGTCATGATAACTTACCAGAACGTCCGTTATCTTAGTTCCTAGAGGCCAAAAGTTAGAGACAGAGGAACCTGCGAGGGAAGAAGTAGCATTAGTCCAATCACCTAAACCTGTAGCATTCAAACTATCCAAGTCTATGTTTATAACATCCCCTTCTGCCCAAGTAGCGAACGCTGCTGCATAGGCTTCTTTAACCACATACTTTCCTGGCTCACTTGCCGGAGCGTCGTTTGGAAGTATTGGGAATATTCTTCTTTCTACAACACTTTGATCTCCAAACCTTCTTCGTACATGATCGAAGTTGGCTATCGTATCTCCTCTCGTGGTATCCCCAGATATAGGGGAATTCCCACCGTGGGCAGCGTCTCGACCTATCTCATTACAAACAAGGAACTGACTAGAAACATCTCCGGAACCGTTACCCAGTTCGTTTTTAGATGCTCCATCAAGAGCCCAAGTTTTAAGGTTTCCATCTAAAAGAAGGTTCATTTGTTTTTCTAACTCTGCCTTCAAATCTACAGTGTTTTGAGATACTGTTCTTCTTAAGTCTAAAATGTCTCCATCAGTTATAGCATTATGGAACTTTTGATCTGGACGGTCAGAAATTGTAGCAGGTATAGCACCCAAGCCATGGGTATTTGCAAATCCTGCATGGTTAAAATAAAGAGCACCATTCGTATTGTTCAAAGGGTCGAAACCCCCTGTACCCGAAGCGTCATTTCTGCGAAACACAAAGCATATAGGTATCGCATATACATAACCATCTACTGACCCAAGTGCCGTGGCTGCTGTTTGCGAACCATCTCCCGCAACGAAAAGACCTTGGTCTATAATTCCATAGTTTGGAGCTGAAGAATTTAAATCAGTTGTTGTATTATCCGCTGGTACAAAAGGGTAACTTGCAACGCCTGAAGATTGTGTTCCTCTTGCTAATACCGAAGTAGAAGCATTTAAATCATTACGGAAACCATTTTGGGTTTTGAAGTTTATCGCTTCCGATTGCCCTGTAACTCTAATTCTATATTGTAGTTGTACTCTTTGAGTAGATTCCGTACCTACAACAGGATCTTCTATATTATCTACTAGATTTACACCTGCCGGAGAAAGAGTATTACCATGCCTATATATAGTGTCTTGACTTGGCTTGTTAGAACGGTCAGAACCCCCTGTAAAGTTTCCGCCACCAGGAGTAGGTATAAGTGCTGCTACATCGGACGAAACGAAGGTTATATTACCTGCCAAGCCTCCGGAGACGGCTCTTAGATTTACTTGAGTGTTGGTAGTAATATCTAACTGTGCCGTACATATAGTAAGGAAAGAGTTCCCAGGAAGGTTAATAGCATCCCTTATATTCCCAGCAGTAATTATTGCAGTAGCCCCAATTTGAAACTCATCTACAGCAGGTACTCCTGCAGTTGCCGTTAATACTGTTCCCGCAAGAGTTATAGTATCTCCCGGAGTTACAGCCAAAGGGTCTGCAACTTCAATTGTCCCAGTACCGTGAGGGGAAGGAGCAACTAAGGCTCTAAAAACTTCCAAGAAAACAAAATCCGTGCGCTTAACAGCCGGAGGTGCACCACCATTAACAGGAGCAGTATCTAACTGAATTCTATTTAAGCCAAGGTCCGTTATATCCGAATACTCTATTACAACAGGCATTCCTGCAACGAGGGCTGTAAGTTTCGGCATTATAAAAGAATCTGCCAGGAACAACCCAGAACCCACTGCGGGACAAGAAAAAGCCCTATATTGGGAATCATCAATACCTGGACCTCTAAGGAACCCTGAGGGAGTCTCTTTTTGTAATAAAAGGTTTTGTATTTCTCTCCCTAATTCTTGACTAAGGTTTAATTCTGAGTCCAGAACAGGCTTCCCACTTTGATATACATTCTCACCCCAAGAAGATTCGGAGGGAGACAAATATCTAGAAACCGTAGTTCCCGGAAAGTATTTATCTTTTATTGTCATTTATTTCTCCATTTGGATTTCTAGGGTTCGTAAGTCTTTCATGCACCGGAGTCCGTAAAACTTCCGAAACCCTGTGAACCTTAGATGCCTTTCTAGCCCTAGTCTTCACCGCAGCCTTTATACTGGTTTTCTTTCTACAAGAGCAACTCATACTTTTATTTCTCCAACTATGTTTTAGCATAGTATATTTATTGCCGGAAAAAAGTTTCTAGTTAAGGGTAGGTTTTATAATACCTAGAACCTTATGTATAGGTAATTGTAAGAGGTAATTTATTATGTATATCCGAACTGCAAAAGAAAGACTTATAGAACCCGATAAAGGGTTGCGCTGTAAAGTAGTAAAGGGAAGGAAAGTCCCCTTAGCTACCGAAGGAGTTATATTCTGGGTTGGGGATCGGGGATATGGAACCTCGGTTGGATTTAAAGACTCAAGTGGGGTAACTCACTGGACTGCTATCGGTAATATTATTACAACAGGGTTTGGTCTAGATTTCGGAGAGGATCCTCCGAACGGGTGGGATGAACTAGCCCTTCAAGTTTTGAAAGCAAAAGAAGATGCGAAAAAGTTGTCTCATCTTCCGGAAATCGGTCACACCGTAGCTCTTGTATCAGACCCCAAAAATGCAGGGATGGTTTTTTGGGCTGAGGGAACCCGACTAGGGTTTAAAAGAAGCAAAAATGCCGAACCAACTTGGGCTGAGCTAGACGGGGTAGTCCGGATACTGCTACCTCCAAAAGGAATCAGCGTCTATGTTTTAGAAGAACCCGTTCTTCCAAACTTTTCTAAAAAACCTTTAGAAAAAGAATTAATCTCCGAGGAAAATGCAATTAAGGGTTTGAAGTCTATTACGGACTTACCCGAGCCTCTTTGCAACATTAGACAAATAACGAAAAATGAAAAAGGTATCTGGGTCGCACTTGATTCTGAGGGGGATTTAGTAACCTTACTTCCAAGAGAAACTGCCCTTGAGGTATGCCGAATACTTGAATCAAAGGGTGAGGAAGGGGTTACTCCCTAGAACGCCGAAACTCGAAATTACTAGCAATATACATGAATTGAATAAATAAAAAAACTAAGGAGAATAAAATGGAATTCGAAGACCTTTTCAAGCCACCTGCTATCCCAACAGCAATCAACATAGACTCTGAACCAGCTGAGGTTCTAACTTATATTAAACATCACGGGTATCTCTTGGCAGATATAGACTTCCTCGATGATTACCTCTACCAGCATACTCCTTCTCACCCCGATGAGTGGGAAGCGGATGAGGATGCTATTGGCGAAATTGAGTTCTTCCGAAACCTTGCTGAAGGAAAGCAAGATGCAGAAGAAGGTCGATGGTTGGCTGCTGTAAATGACCCAACTCACCCCGAATACAAAAAAGAATGGGAAGAACTCAACAATACAAAAGGAGAATAAAATGAGATGTTCAATATGTAATGAAAGTATGGAAAGGGCTCTAGTGAGAAGCCCAAAGGCTTGGGCTGAGGGGCACAATGCCCAACCTATCAATAATGGTAGATGTTGCAGTACCTGTAATATGATAGTGGTAATTCCTGCAAGAATTAAAGAAATGCAAAACATAAAACAACAAACAAAAGAAGGAGAATAAAATGCCAAACTGGTGCGATAATACTGTGACCATAACGGGAACACAGGAAAAGATAGCAGAAATAAGAAGTGCAGTAAGCCGATACTTAGATGAGTGTTACGGAGAAAGTGATACTATCACAGGGAAAGGTTTCTTGACCTACTGCCTGCCTGAGCCTGACTATACAAAGGTTCCTGTAAAAGAAACATACCCTAAAGAGGGTGAGACTAATGAAGCGGCAATACGCACGGACTCTTGGTGGGACTGGAGAGTTCAGAATTGGGGAACTAAGTGGGAGGTGGAAGCACAAATTGTAAATGCCGACGATGACCTCCAACTCATTAGGTTGATCTTTAACAGTGCATGGTCTCCCCCCGTAAAGGCATATGCAGCACTCTTTAAGCAAGAAGGTATTACTAGTGTATCAGCTTTATACTACGAGCCGTCTATGGACTTTGCAGGGAGCTTTGAAGATGGTGTGGAAGAACTGATACTGCTAAGTGCGTTAACACTATCCGACATTGAGTCGAAGGATGTAGTAGGAGAGCTAGAAGCGTCTTTCGATATTTACAATGATATTATGTTGTCCAACCCTCTACAGTTACACCCAGAGTATGAAGGAGTCCTAAAAGGGTTAGGCATATCCGATTGTCGGGAAATGGATTCTGAGAATGTTGAGGCGATATACCAAATATTAAAGGGGAAGGATATCCAGCAAGGATCTATTGAAGTCAAAGAGGGTAAATTTGGATCCCCCGACAGATTTATGTTTGACAATACGGAGTATTCTTTATGACAACGGTATGTTTTTAAAGCTCCCTAACCTTATGTATATGTAACTAATAATAAGGAGTAAATGTTATGCCTAGTATTGAAACAAAGTTTCACCATTCCCATGGACTTTCCAAAGAGCATATGCTTTTTGTCTTGGAGTCTTTGTCGCAAGATAAAGGGTTCGTAAAGAAGACTGTGGACCTTCCATCAAGTCTACCCTCGCTAAATAATGACCTTATTGGTCCTATTTGTGGGGATGCTCCAGTAGAAGATATTCGCCACATGGTTCGTGCGGGAAGAGAATGGCCAGACCGTATGTGCTTTGCAAAGGAGCGTCCATCTAGACTATTGACTATCGTTGCGATGGTATCCGATACCAAAGTAGAAGTATATACCTGTCACGGAGGACCCTTAGCAGAACGGAACCCCTACGAGATGGTTCAAGCCTACTTTGATGGGAAAGCCTCTAAAGAGGAGATGGAAAGTTCTATAGAGTTTTGGAAAGTCCACGCCTTAGCAACTCCAAACCTTGCTTAAAAGGGGGATACCGAAATGAATCTTTTAAATGATCCAGATTGTGTTTGGTGTGAGGGTGAAGAATGTCTTTGCCCTTGTAACTCCCCGACAATAAATCTTCGGGTGGTTGTAGAACTAAATTGTAAGGAGGGAAATTATGCAAGTACAAGCGTTTGTATCAGAACTGCCCGAGCTTAAGCAGTACAGGTGGAAGACAACCCACCCAGCCCCCAAAAAGCCTCACATATATAATGACATGCATCTTGAGATATTGTCATTTCCTAAAAAGTTCTGGATGGCCATCATAAAGAAAAGGGGTTTGGAGTATTTCTGCTTCATAAAACACAAAGAGCAGAACATGGTTGTGTTCTGGGAGGTAGATCACCCATTGCTCGGAACGTACATAGGTTTCTCCCTACTTAATGAGTATGATACAGAGCGCAAATGGTTCAATAGAGATCATCTGATCAACTCCCTAGGACTTCTGCCCTGTATCCTAACCAACGGTATGTACAAGTACCAAAGAAAACTATAAGTACGGAAAACTTATATTACAGGTATGTTTTAAGTTCTCCTAACCTTATGTATAGGTAACTTATAATAAACCTGAGGAGGTTATTGATGCGTAACGGAAAAGAATTTAAGACTATACTTGAGAACCATGAGTTATGGTTATCCTCTAATAAAGCACAGGGTTCAAGAGCTGAGCTGATTGGTAAAAATCTGAGTGGCTGGGATCTTAGTGGAACTGACCTGAGTAGAGCTGACCTGACGGATGCTAATTTAAGAGGTGCTAATCTAAGTGGTGCTGATTTACTAGGGACTAATCTAAATTATGCGGACCTTAGTGGGGCTAATCTAAGTAACGCTAATATCTGCGATGCTAAAATGCTTGGGGCTGACTTGAGTAAGGCTGACTTAAAAGGAGCTGATCTTCATAGTGCTATGCTTAGAGGTGTTAAGCTGATGGAAGCAAACCTTAGTGGAGCCGATCTTAGTGGTGCTAATCTTTATGGAGCTGAACTTATGGGAGCCGACCTTAGTAATGCTAATTTCAATGAGGCTAACCTTAGTTTTGCAAACTTTAGTGGTATTGATCTAAGTAAGGCTCAGATGGTATGTGCTAGATACAATAAGCATACCATCTTCACGAAAGGCTTCAACCCTAAAGATAATGGAATGGAACTTAATAAAAGAAAACAAGTCTACGAACGACTTCCCTTGAGAAGATCAGTAGAAGGGACTTTATGAGTCGAAAATTACATGACAAAAATATAGTGCTAGGAATGCATTCCGATGGGGGTTCCGAGGAAGAAGGTAGTTGCTTAATTCCGACCCCTGTTTGGATTAGAGACTGTGAGATACAAGTAGAGGCTAATGAACATCAAAAGGTCTCTATCTCCAGAGAGCGTGGTAATCTTGTTGTTCACTTCTGGACAACAGGTTTAGCACATACCAGTGGTCCAGATTACAAGGCAACCCTTACTAGATTAGGAGGGGAAGGTAACAAAACCTTCATGTCCTTTGAGGAATGCATAAATGAAAACTCCTAGCTGGTAAAAATCAGAGGAGAATAATTATGACGGCAGAAGATTTAGATAAAATACTGGGCAACCATAAACTATGGCTGGACCCAGAAAATAAAGAAGGAACTAGAGCAAACCTCAGTAGTGCTTTCCTTGTGGGTGCTAATCTGGTCGGGGCTGACCTGAGTAACAGTATCCTCTGTGGTTCTAATCTGACTTGGGCTAATCTTACAGGTGCTAACCTTAAAAATGCTGACTTGAGTAACGCTAATCTTAGAGATACGGATCTAAATGATGCCGACCTGAGTGAGGCTAATCTAAGGGGTGCTTTTCTGCTAGGGGCAGATCTCAGGGGTGTTGATCTTAGAAATGCTACTCTCACAGACGCTAAGTATGACGAGGATACAGTATTCTCTAGCGACGTAAATCCTAAAGAAAGAGGGATGACCAAGAAGTTATTTTAAACAAAGGAGAAATAAAATGAAACTATTCAAAACAAAATATATCATTGCCCCCTATAAGGAAGATCCTAAATATTGGACAGATCTTGTAATGCGGTTTTCTGCTTATTGTGTTCGAAGATGCAACGGCAAGTTTGAGGATTACATGCCTGTGATTATAGAAAACTGTCACGCTACAATTTTATCTGGTGGCTATGGTTCAGACGCTATTGCAGAAGAAAGAGAAATTGGAATAAGACAAACCTTGATGAAAATAGAAAAGATTGCATCCGAAAAGCAGAATGAACTGATTATCATAACTCAGAATAATGGAAGAACGTCTAGTGGAGTTATTAAGGAAGTTGCTTTGTGGGCTGAGACTCGGAAAGAATATTGGGCGACAGGTACACAATTCCTGACAGTATCCCAAGCCGAGGACTTTTTAAGGGCAGAGACAAGGCTGCTCACCCGAATGCAAACCTGAGTATAAGGAAAGATGAAATGAAGAAAGAAGAACTAGATAACATTATCCTCAAAGCAATTGCCTGTCAGATAATATTGACAGAACAGGCCATATACAAAGGAGAAAGCCTTGTAGCTGGGATAGACCAACACGAATTATCAGAACATCTATGGGAGGAAACTGCCTTTCACGCACAACTCGTGACCCTGAGAAGACAAGAGTTAAAAGAGTACCAAGAAGCGTATGCTTCCCTAAGTAAAAAAGAAGAGAAATGAAGGAAGAAACCTTATACCAAGTCTACACGACTATAATCTATAACGAGAATGGATCTCTTTGCATTCCTGCTCTCAAAATGTACACAGGTGATCCTTCAAGCAAGGAGGATGCTGAGGCATATGCTGAAATGTGCAATAAGGCGTGTGAGTCTCCCTCGTATATGGTGGCTGTCGTAACGAAAGATATGAGACACCCAACCATGAAAACTATCTAAAAAGAAAAGGGAAGTGAATAATGTATGCAAAATGTGAAGGAAAAGGCTGTTCAAAGAAAGAAACGTGCCGAAGATTTACTGATCCTCCGAATGAGCCTCAACAGTCTTGGGCAGCCTTTGACGAGTTGGAAGAATGCGATCAACATAGACCTAATGGAAAACTCTGAGTTCTTCCATTAGCAGGGTTTATATTATAAAAATAACCTAACTAAAGATACCACAAAACACTTGAGGTTATTGAATGCAAAATCTATGGAATAAACTTTTATGTATTTTCGGGCATCACTCATATTATAAAATCAAAGAACTCTCGGACTATTCCGTAAAAGTAGGGTGTGCTTGTTGCTCCAAGCAATGGGGGATGCACCACCCGACCAAATCTTTTATTGAGTGGGATAGAGACCTAGAAGATATTTATTCTAAAAAAATAACTTGGGAGGATTGAAATGAAGAAAGAAGAATTAGATAAGATCCTGTCTGATCACAAATTATACAGAGAAACATATGGTAAGGAGGGGCAGAGGGCAGACCTAACTGAGGCTAATCTTAGTAAGGTTAATCTGAGATGTGTTGATCTTAGTAATGCAAATATGGTTGGGGCTGATCTAAATAAGGCTAATATGGTTGGGGCTGATCTAAGGCAAGCGAACCTTGTTGGGGCTGATCTGACGGATGCTAATCTAAGTGGAGCTAATCTTAGCAGTGCGAATCTGCAAAATGCTAATCTAATTTGTGCTGATCTTAGTGGTACTTTTCATCTGAGAGATGCTAACCTCTTAGGAGCTAAATAC
>Ga0114994_10000492_pt1 | contig 26420 bp, 23 predicted proteins | sample ArcticOcean_MG_C_9_FD_87043 | JGI IMG/M metagenome (GOLD analysis project Ga0114994, IMG submission 87043) | Marine microbial communities from western Arctic Ocean - ArcticOcean_MG_CB2_152 | ecosystem: Environmental > Aquatic > Marine > Oceanic | place: Arctic Ocean: Canada Basin | collected...
ATAACATCCTCACTTTGACATTGGTCTTCAGCACTTGATTTAGACATATATAAATTATCTTAATAATTTTTGTTTAAATCAAACTAGTTATTATATATTTTTGATAAAGCATTAAGATTTTTAAGATATTGAACACATTTCTCTTTGTTATCTGATTCTAATTCTCTTAATGGTTGTCTTATCTTGTCAATGGCTTCTAATACTTTATTCGCACCCCCTTCGTCCATTTTTAAGTCATTGCTGTAATCTTTTTTTAAAAAAAATTCCAAATTTTCTTTTTCTATCTCTTCTTCGTATTTAATACATATATATCTATACCATACATCTACTATTTTTTTCGGATTTGCTTTCCTTAGCATTAATAGTCCGGTTTTAGATGTCCTTATATCGTTATTACTTGGAAATAATATTGATATATCTTCTAAAAACTCTTCGAATTGAGTATTAAATGCTTTTAAGATTGTGCTTTTATCCATTTTATTTTGATATTAAATAATATTTAAATTATTTTTTATTACAATATTAAATTCCTCTTTGTCCACCTTGTTTACTCATTTGTTGCATTTGTAAGTCTTTATTTCTCTCTTCTTCCATATCTTTCATTGCTGTTTCTCCAACTTTGTCAGGTGACCATTCATCTTTTGGAGTCTCTATTACACCTGTTTGATCTACTGTGGCATAATTATACATTTGTCGTGTTCCACCGTTTCCTTTTGCTAATAATTCATCACTTCCTTGGTCCCAATAACTAAAATTATCACTCGCTACTCCAAATCCTCCAATGTTATCATTTGCTAAAGAAAATGCTGATGGCTCTCCATTAGATGCATGTGGTTCTCCGTTAAATCCGGTTGCTTTGGCTGCTGAATATTCTTCTTTGGGTTTCACTTTATCCATAACATCATTTCCAAATATCACAGTATTACCCTCTTTTAACAATAACATTGCCGGAACTTTTTGAATTTGTGGGGGCAATAATATTTTTTGTTGAGTTTCTAAAGTTACATAAATTCCTCCAGATTGAGGATCTCTAAATCTTTTGTCAATACAAACAAAATGCATGTCGTTTTTTAAATCGCTTTTTCCAATTAATCTTAGGAGATCTTTACACTTTTCACAATAATTACTATAATATAATATGCTACTCATTATATTAATAATTAATTTTTATAATAATGTTTAAACTTATTTAATTTATTAAAAAATTGATTTAATAAAATAATTATTAATATAATATATATTCAATGATGATGGAACCTAAGATTACAATTACCTCTGAAGAGTCTAATGTATTAAATTTTACATTAAGTGAGACTCATTTTAGTTTAGCAAATTCATTACGAAGAATCGTGCTATCTGAAATACCTACATTAGTATTCAGAGCATTTCCTCATAGTGAAAGCAAAATCGATATTATTTCTAATACCACTAGATTAAACAATGAAATTATTAAACAGCGAATAGGGTGTATACCTATTCACATTACTGATGTTGATTTCCCTTATAAAGAATATGTTGTAGAAGTCGATAAGAAAAATGATTCAGATGTTATTCAACTGTTAACAACTGAAGATTTTAAAGTTAAAAATATTGAAACTGATAAATATTTATCACCTACAGCTGTTAAGGAATTATTCCCACCAAACCAAATTACAGGAGATTATATTCCTATCACTCGGCTACGCCCTAAATTATCTGAAAATATTGAAGGAGAGAATATCGAATTTACAAGTCCCTTTGATATTGGAACTGCTAAAGAAGATGGTATGTATAATATTGTATCTGCTTGTGCCTATGGAAACACGGTTGATACTGTTAAAGCTAATGATGTTTGGAACGATAAACAAGCAGAACTCGTTAAATCTAATACAGACCAAGAAGAAATTGATTTCCAAAAAGCTAATTGGTTCTTATTAGAGGCCAAAAGAATTAATGTTCCTAATAGTTTTGATTTCATTGTTGAAAGCGTGGGTGTATTCTCAAATTTCAGCATAATCTACAAAGCATGTGATATTATGGTTCAAAAATGTAAAAAAATGATTAAAGAGCTTACAGATGAATCAGATGTTAATAATATTATTATTGAAAAAAATTCAAATTCAACTATTGATAATGAATTTATTATTACATTAAAAAATGAGGACTATACATTAGGTGGTGCTCTCAATTATTTCCTATATGAAAGATTTTATCAAGGTAATGAAAGTTTATCGTTTGTCGGATTCCGTGTTCCACATCCTCACATTCCCAATGGTGTTATTCGAATGGCATTTAATAAAGATGGAGATAGTGCTAGAGTTTCACAAAACTTAATTCAAGCTGCCGAGGATATTATTACTACTTTCACTAACATCCAAAATAAATTTAAGTAATTTAAAAATTACAAATAAAAATTATTATAAATTTTTTTATAATAATTTTTTATCTTTTTATTTATATTAATTATTGAGATTCATCTGTAACATTTTTTACTGGTTCTACTGGTTTACTATTATCAAATTTTTCCTTGGCAATATAATTTTTTCTTACATCATAATTTAATACATACATTTGTTTTGCCGGATGAAGACCATTGAAATAACCTATTACAACTGCTTTTGTTACATATGATTTTTTTGGTAATAATTCTTTTAGAAATACCTCATGATGAAGATTATACATATGTGTTCTATATTTTTCAGGAAAATTTTTCAATTCATTCTCTTTCTTAATATAACAACTAATATAATTAGTAAATAAACCACCTGTATATGTATGTAGAATATTTCTGAATTCATTAAACATTGCTTTATGTTCTGGATAATATTTTAAATATTCTGTTAGTTTACTCTCAGTTTTGTCTTCATCCTTTGGAGCTTGTCTAAGATTTAAATATTGATATTGAAGTTTGGGTTGATTACCTCTAAGCCGTCTAACATGTTCATAATTTGGATTTCTAAATTTATATCTTTGACCTAAATTATTCTTGATAATAACTCCTACTGTGCTATAATTTGTATTTACTGATGCGGCTGTTTGTTTACATAATTCCAATTCCTCTTTATTTTCAATTGGATTTACTTGAACACTTAAAATAGTATTCTCCTTAATTCCAAATAAACTCATATCCTTAATAGGAATAATATTGATTGTCTTATTTTCTACAATTTGATATACATCTACCAAATATAATCTCATCTCTTTGATAATTTTAACAATACGATTTCTTGGATGTTGCATTACAAAACTATAAACATATTCCTTGTTCAAATCATTCAAATTTAACCCAATATGCTCACATACTTCATTAAACATATATTTAAATGTATCACTTTCCTTAAAACCATTTTCCATAAAGAAACACATCTCACCGCCTACACTACTTCTAGTAGCTATCTCCCATGTTTGACTCTCCTTCTCATAGAACACATTAACCATAGTTCCTTCAATAAATTTTTCAGCTCTATACTCCATATTCGAATCTATCGTCAAATCATCATTATTATATGACTTTGGAGGAGCGAAACAAACTACTGTTCCATCATCCTTAAAAATTAACGATCTTAATAATCCAATTGATGAAATAGTATCTCTACTCAACCATTCTTTGTCATACTTTAGAATATGATAATTGATTCCGTTTTTATGCTTCCATACATTATGTTTCAAATTTAGTGACTTTGCTACTTCACCTCTATTCTCACAATCGAATAGTAAACCATCAATTTGCGAAATATTGTTTAAACTATATGACATCTTACTTATACTATCTTTATTTCTTTAATTGATTTTAATAATCAATTTTTTCGTAATTCATAATAATTTCTACTGTAAATATAAAGTAATGGCTACATCAAATGAAATTTATTTACAATTAGGAGATATTATTCAAATATCTGCTCCAACTAATCCCGAGTTAAATGAGCAAATATTTGTTATTGATTTTATAAATGACAAAAAAATTTATATAAAACAACCTGAAAACTCCGCTACTATTACTTTAAATATTAATGAAGACGGGACTCTCGCCGATGAGAGTATCGATAATATTGATATATTAAGCCGTCCAGAATATAGAGGCTATGCTCGACAAAATGGATTATTGCCCAATACTTGGATTGATATTCATTTTGCTGGAGATATTCCTATTACTGGCCAAATAACCAACTTGGAAGAAGATATGATAGAAGTAGAAATAGTCAATGAAAAAGATGAAAAAGAATTAATTTACATTGATTTTGGTTATAAAGGTATTCCTGAAAATATCCCTATTGAAGAAATCGTTGTTCGGTCTATGCCAGAGTTTCTTCAGAAAGAGAAAGAAGAAGAAAAGTTAGAAGAGGTGAGAGAAAAGAGCAAACAATTAAATATAGATGAGTTTGATGGTAGCGATGAAGATGAAGATATTCCTGATTATTTGGAATCTCCTGTTGATATTCCTGTTGATATTCCTGTTGAAACTATTAAAACTCAAATTAAGGATATTCTTCTTGATGCTGACCAAATCGAATTCGGCCCTGAATTAGCTGCCATTACTACTGAAGAAGAAGTTCCTGAAGAACAAAAAAGATATGGTATTGAAACTCAAACCAATGAATTACTTGATGATTTATTATCATCTATTCCTAATACTGAAAGAACTAGAAGTGTGTTAAACAATATTCATATAATGATTGAGAGATTTAAACAATTGAGAAATGATTATTCTACCTTTGATGATAATGGAAATGCTAATAAACCATTATTTAAAGGTGCTGATTTTAAGCCTCTTGTTGATAAAATTAACAATTTGAATTATAAATTAAATTGGATTTTACCCGTCGCACAAAATGTTAAAAAATTATATGATTTAGATATCTCTCTTGAACAAATTAATGAATCAAATGATGTTGTTCCATTAACTCTAGCAGAAACATTAACTAGTCAATATGATATTAGAGAAATGTATAAAACAAATAGTGATTCATATTCTACCTATATGAATAAACTTCAACCCTCATTAACTCCATTTGATGTTGATTATAACCCACAAGCTCTAACAAAACAAACTGTATTAGAAAATTTTGATACTGTTATTGATAATTTGGATGATTTTTATTCTTCTGTATCTAAAAATGATGAAATGAAGCGAAAACGATTTTTAATAACTAGATATAATCTTGGACTCTCTAAACTTCAAACAACTGAATTAACATCTGTTAAAATGAAAACAAAAATTGTTCCTATGACTCAAAATGATACTATTACAGTTAACTCTATATTAACTTTTAAAGAACCTATTGTTAGATTTTCCAATATTCATCTTCCAGGAACATCTATAATAGATAAATCCAGTTTAAATACGCATTTTTTGAAATATTGGAAATTGTTTCGCGAAAATACTTCAGTTACTAGAAAATACATTAATAACTTGGATTCAACTATTCAATATACCGATGATACTTATCTAAAACATAAAACACAATATATGCTTAGTGAAGATAATAATGATCCGGAAAAATTCAAGAAATTTCTTAATGTTATTATACCAAAAACAAAAATATTGTTCAATCTTATTAAGAAATATATTAATGGTAAATTATCTCTCGTTACAGTTGTAAATTATTTACAACCATTCTTAGTTTATCTCGATGATATTTCTTTTATGCAGTATCAAGAAATTAAAGATTATATTGAAGCAGAAATTTTATCATATAAAACTTCGTTTGTTAAAAATCAAGAATTATTTAATAAACTGGAATCAAGCCCTAATTTTATGTATACATCTATCCTTTACAAAATTTTAGAAGGAAGACATGATACCGGTAATGTTGTATTAGAATCTTATGGACTTAATACAGAAGGAAAAAGATTTATAGGTAGACTCTCTGATACAGTTGTCTTATCACCCTCAGAAATTATTAAATATATGAATACATCTGATTATGGTATATGTTTCAATACTACACAAACATTATTGAATATCGACTTGTTTACACCATTTAATTTTGATGATTTATTAGAAGAAAAAAATGAAGAATATAAAAAAGAATTGGATAAAGCAAAAGAGGGTAACGAATGTGCTCAATATGTATTAGCAAAAAGATATATATCATTAGAAGATTTAACAGCAGATGATGGTATTCCTCTTTATTTTGATAAAAAATATGATCCGACTGTATATGATATTTTAGATGAATATAAGTCACAAAAATCTGAAATGGATAATACTGTCTTTAAAAATTTCATTGTTGACCAATTAATTCAAAATGTTGGATTAAAACGACCCGATGCTCTTTACGAAGCTACATCGATGATTGATAAAAAACGACTTATTAAAGACGGTCAATATGCTGTATTGGAAATTGATAATATTGATAATGTTGTTTACTATTATTATAAGAGAGAAGATGATAAATGGATTCGAGATGAAACTATCCCCGATAATTCATTTTTCGGTTCTAATGAATTATTTTGTAATATCCAACAAAAATGTATTAAAATTGATAAATCATGTGCTGATACAGAATACGGTAGTGAACTAGTTAAAAAGGAGCTAATTAAAGAAATGTTTGATGAATTTGATTCCACATATACTGAGAATATGGAAATTAGTAAGAAAAGAATGGGTGAACTCTGGAAGACACAAATATATAGATTAGAAAAACTAAGAACTATTAATAAATTTCTGTTATATAAATATGAAAATGATAAATTAAAGCTAATTAAAAATTTGGAAAGTGAAGAACAAATTATCTCTCCAGTTGCTGGTTTATTAAATGTTATTATGGGTCAAGGTGATTTTGTTAAAAAACAACATGATATTGTTAAATTTGTTAAAAAATATACTAGACAAATGAATCCAGATATAGATACACAGAAAAATTGTAATTCTGATATATGTGAAAGTGCTTGTGAATATTGGTTATACTGTAATCAAACTAATACTAAATTATTACCAACATTCGTATACACATTAGCAAGTGTCTTTATAGAAGATAGTAATTACTATCAAACTATTACCGAAATTAAAAATAGTCAAGGTGTTGAAGTAGATGATCGTATTGTAGATGAACATAGTGGTCTTGAAATTGAAAAGATTGCTCTTAGCACAGATGAAGGATATGAAGATAGTGGATTCAAATCACAGTCTAGAGAGATATTAGAACAAAATGCAGGGGATGCTTTATTTCAAACACCCAAAGAACAGAATTTAATTAAAAAGGAATTATTAGCTAACCCCAAAGGTAAAATTATTAATAATGTTATTTCAACTGTTTCTAATAATATGGGTATTGTATTGGATAATTATAGAGACGATATTATTCAACATACATTAAAAGCATTAGATGAAACAGTTGATTCCGAAGATGTCCATGAAGAGAAAGTAAAACAAATAACCAAAGAGGGCAGAAAAATGCCATCTTATAAAGATATTTTTAATAAGTCATTAATGTCTTTTACATTGGCGTATATTTCTCTCTATATTGCTGTATCTATTCCTTCAATACAATCTAATAAAACCTTTCCTGGTTGTAAACGCTCATTAATAGGTTATCCTATTAATGGTGATGAGGATTTGTCTAATATTACATACATAGCTTGTGTAGCAGCTGGAATTAAAACTAGCGTTTATCCATGGAAAGCTATACCCAAGTCTGTTGAAAAAATCAGTATAGTTATTAAAAAAACATTGGATTCTTATGTTTTGAAACAAAGCGAAAATAAGGTTCTTGTTAGTGAAAAACAAAATTATTTGTTACAAAATGAAGATGATTTTATTCCTATTGAACATGACATTAAAAATTGGATTAACTTCTTACCTCCATTACAAAACATTAAAAACAAAACTCCTAGTAACCTAGACAATAGTTTCCGAAATTCATTCAAAGAAGATATTAAGACTGGTTCAAAAGACCAATTTGAAAAACAAAAGGTGATACAATCAAAAATTATTTACTTTTCGATGGCTATTATCCAAGCAATTCAAAAAACTGTTTCAAAGGAAAATCCTATATTAACAAATTCTAGTAAGGTTCCATTTCTTCAAAATGCTTGCTGTAATAGTGGCGAATATAGGACTATCGACTATTTTACTAAAAAAGAACCTTCAATTATCAAGGACAATGATATAGTTTCTTACTTACATAATATTAATTTTGATATGGTTAATATGGCACAACCTACTTTATTAGTAGATCCTCAAAATAGTAAAATTAAGTTTCCACTTATTAGTAGTGAATTTTCCGAATCTACTATTATTCAAGGATTTATTGAGTTTTGTCATTATAATACAGAAATTCCAGTAAATAATAGGTTATTAGATTATTGTTTGACCAAACCAGAAGCATATGATAAACAAAAAACACTACAAGATAATATTGAGATTATGAAAAAACATGATGTTTCTTATTCACTAGAAGCTTTTAACCAATTACTGGATGCTGTTAACAAGTTAAATATTGTTCCATTGGATATGGTTCATTCAGTTCCATCATGTTTATCTCAAATTAGAAATTTAATTGATTATATGATAGATTCCCAAAATTCTCTTGGATCAGAATTTTTAACATTATATAAAAATGTTCTAGATACTTATAGTATTGAGAATGTGGAAGGTAATAGTGATGTTAGAGAATTAAGAAATTATCTTGGAGAGAATATTAAAATATTGGAAGATAGTGTTTTTGATTATTTGAATAAATTTTCTGATATATCTCAAGGACATAAAACTCAGTTATTTGAATTTATTAGTAATATTATGGAATTTAATATCAATGGAAATGACTATTTTACTAATGCAGATGATGAAACATTATTCCGAGCTATTTCATTTGTTAAAAATTCAATGTATGAATTTATTAATGTCTTTCCAAATATTATTATAAATAAGGTTAATTATGAAGAAATTAAAATCCCTGCCCATTGGAAATTATCGAAAGATCACAATAATGATGTAAAAGAAATTATAAAATCACATTATAAATCCTTTGAAAAATTTTATAAAGACCCTACTATAACACCTTATCTAGAGAAAAATGAACGGGAATTGATGGATTTTTTCAAATTAGTAGAATATACTAATTTATATGCGTCTATTATTCATTTAAATGATGATGAAACATTATCAATATTAGATAATAGAACTACATATCAATTATTCAAATATTTCTTTTTATTTATGATTAAACATCTTTTTGAATTGACTGATGACAAATCATTATTGAGAGAAATGATTGTACCCCCAAATGAAGAAGATATTATTGTAACTACGGAAATGAATGAAGGTGATGACTTAGGTGAGATAACTGAATTAGATGTTGTTAGAGGTGAACAAAAATCTATAAGAGAGAAAATAGCCAATATATCAGTTACAATGCTTAATATATTCAAAAAGAATAAATCCACAATTAATTACAATGTAGATATGATTAAGGATAAGATTAATAGAAAGAAAGATAAAGAAAGACATAAGATTACATCTACATTGCGAGATATGGATAGAGAACATCGTGAAATAGAAAATTTATTTAAGAATCATCGTTTAGAAAGATGGGGAAAAGGATTACAAAAAGGTTTAACACAATATGTTGCTAAGAGTTATGATGAAGAACGAAAAGACAGAGAAAAGGAACAATTAATGGAAAAACAATGGGAAGAATCAGGATTATTACAACAAGCTGTAACAGCAGACAGGGATATGATGACTCTAGAACACCAAGAGACTGAAACTACAGTTCAAAGAATAGAAGATGAAGTATATGATATGTCACATATTCGCGACGACGATGATAGAGGCGATGATGAAGAAAATGATGATGATTATCGATTAGAATTTGAAGAAGAAGAATAATTTATAAATTTAATAAATTCGAACTGTAAAAAAGGTTCTATTTCTATTTAAAATATTTTAGATAGAAATAAATATAATTTCGGTATAGGCTATAGTAATCAAGAATAAAGGACATTCTTACTAACGAATAGTTCCTGCGCAGTCAATACCGGTGTCTACACCATCCTGAATACCACAACCAGGATAAGGAAAAGTATTGGGCCAGACACTGACCTCAGTAGTAAATTGAAGTCGTTGAATAAGATCTCTGGGAATAAAACCAGGAAGAATATCTATCTTAGGAATGAGAGCATCAATCTTGTTCTTAGCATACACAATATCAATGAAGAATGCTACCCAACGACCATCATCTGGGGCATCGATTTGTGCAGTGTATGTCCGCATACCATCCGCATTTTTGTCTTCAATAAGTTTCTTCGGAGTCCAAAAAGACTTCAGGTTAACACACATACCTTGAGCTTCAATACCACATTCACATGGACTATCAGTATTGGCTATACGGAAATCACGCCTCTTCTTTCCATCAGGATTATTTCCACAAGAGTATGCGTACCAAACTCGTGCTTCCTTAACATCGCCATATTCGTTCAGGGTAGCAGTTATAGCACCTGTTTCGTCAGAAATATCCCAAGTAAACTCAGGAATTATCTTATCTTCTACAAGATTATTAATCCACACACTAATAGCAGGAACTATTTCTAAGATACCTGTAGCCTCACTATGTTCAGCATTAGGGGTCATAATAAAATGTTTGGGTCCAGGCATTTCGTCCCACCAATAACGGGTATCGTCAGGTTGTTGGAACTCATCAGCAACGGCATTAACAACAAGTTTGGGCATTGTAAGACGATTTCGGTAAAAATATGGATCAACCAATTTCTGTAGACTAAGCATATTGGGGTCATCAATACGAGACATAATATTCATATCTAGATAATCAGAAAGTGCCCAACTCCATCCATCATAAGATTGGTATTGGTGGTGCATAACCTGAACAAAATTAATAGCGTCAAGAACAATAGGAACAATTGCTACCACTCTATCAGGATCAACCGCGCCAAGATCCCAAGTAGTCCATCCGCGCTTGGACGCACCAGCAACAGTATAGTAATCCAAAGAAGTTTCAAGGTCGGGTAACTTTTTGGAAACAAATTCAGTCATAGCATCCATTGCCCTAAGAGAACCCTTTACCATAGGAAAACGAAGCAACCACTCAGTATCTTGAGGATTATTCAAAAAATGATCCCATGTGAAAGCAATAATAGCGTCCTCACCTCGGCTCTTCTGAATTGGGTCAGACGCAAATGTTGTATGCTCGTTGGGAATCTGGAAAAGACACCCAGTAATTATACCGGTAGAAATAGCCAATGCGGCAGCAGTTCGGATATCCTCATCCTTAGCAGTAGGAAGATTAGAACCATCAGGATTCGGTTGACCCCAACCGGTAATATACATACTGGCATTATTCTTATATTTGACATCATCCGGAACAATAACAACGAGGATATGATACCAAATACTACCAGAACTACTAGTGCTGGCAAAATCTTCAGGAGTAAGCCATTGTTGGGAAGTCACATTCAAAGTATAACCTTTCCATCCTTTATTAAAATGTAATATTCCCTTACCGCTAATCTCATGTTCTTTAAGCTCAGTCCAACCATAGTTATTGTCCTCGGCCCAAACATATTCATCCAGAGCGGTTTTTCCATTATTAGGAGGTTGACTCGTTTGAAGAACTGGAAGAGTTTTAGCGATTGTAAGGTCATAAATGCTCTGGTTCACGAACGGAATCCAAAAATCACACTCTGCTTGCTTCAGAGATTGTACCGATTGAATATTATCATAGTCAACAATATTCAAAACCGATGGATTGGTATCTGTATATTGTGGCCAATCGGGCAACAGTTTACTACCTGCATGGTGTTCGTTAGGGTCACCTTTTTCAGACAGAAGAAAGTTGGTCCAATAGCTGGACATAATGTCCGACATTTTCCTATCTTTGATATTAAAAAATATATTCTTGAGATGCAGCACAAAAGGCAATTCTGACCCATGAATTACTAAACCATCATTTTTGTTAGCGTAATTAGTCACATGTTGAAAGAAATACTGGAATACGGGTTGATGATTATGTAATTGTGTTGCGGCGTAGTTAGCTGGACAAGACATGGCTTCATCACCAAGTGAACGCATTCCAGCCCACCAGTATTCGGTTGCCCCGTCGAGTTCGGGATAGGTTTTGCCGTCCAAATACACACCAGTTAGAACTTCTTGGCCAGCAGCATCAACATCATATAATGTCCAATAGTCGTGTAAGTCGTCCATAGTAGCATCCTTTTGTAGGTCGCAGAACATTGAACCTTCATCTCGATTGGTTCCAAACATAATAGGCACTTTATTAACGTCACCATTAGCTGCGGCAATCCATGGATGAACCGTTGCTTCTACACCATCAATAGTTGGACCAAAGATAAAAGGATCTGAAGAACTGACATCGCCAGCAATAGCTTTATAGGCAGTATGGATTTCATCGAGACTAAGTGCCTGTAAACACTCAATGTCTTCAGCAGTACAATCAACAAAAGAGATGAAAGCGTCGTAATAGTTTTGTGCATGGGACATAGGCTGCATATTCCATTCAGCAAAGGCGCCTGATTCCAGCACGGCACGAGAATACAAGCCAAAACTTTTCTTCATCGTCAAATGCATTGTCATACTACCTGCTACTGCGGATTCTCCAAAAATCATCACCTTGTCAGCGTTTCCACCAAAGGCTGCGATGTTTTCCTTCACCCATTGGAAAGCGAGGCGTTGATCTTGGATACCCATATTACCTGTAGAACTGTCTTGGGTATCGAGGACCCGTAATTGCGAGGAACCCAAGAAACCTAAAGCACCTAGTCTATAGTTGATAGTCACGACGATACCCTTACCATCCATAAAGTTTACCAGAGGTCCACCTGGATAAAGATTTCCACTACCAGACATATAAGAACCACCATGAACAAAAATAGCCACAGGTAGTAGATTTCCGCTATCGATAGCTTGTGTGGTTGCATTCGTCCCCGTGAAAATATTTAATAGGAGACAGTCTTCACTACAGCCAGTATTAGTACAACTACTTTGGGGACATACGAAACCCAATTTTGTAGCGTCGATGACGTCATTGGTAGATGGTGTATATATCAATGGTGGAGCAAAGCGCAAAACTCCTTCGGGTGATTGTCCATAGCGAATGCCTCTAAATGAGTCACCATCGTGCTCGGTTTTACCTTGGTATTGAACCCCATTATTAAGTTTTACTAACGGGCCTTCAGACGCTCCGACAAGTGAAGTACACATCATACAAAAAGCAAAAGAACAAAATACATTTATAATTAGTGTAAATGCCATACTAATTTATATATTATATTGATTAAAATAATATATAATTAAATACATTTTTTATATACTATTATCTTCTTTTAGATTATGTAGTAAGTCCCTACATATGTAGGGAGAAATATGAACTGAAAAAAAGACACTGTCAATGATACTTGTAGGTATTTTCATTTTTACTTTTTTTCACAGACCTAAATCAGAAAATCAAAAAAGGACATCAAAAAAGAATGTCCATTTTTAAATATTGAAAATAGAATTGGAAAAGTTGGTAAAAAAGTGGTTTACAGCATAAAGCTCTCATTTTCATTTCAGAATATTTCATTTTGTTATTGTTATTTTTTAAAGTATTTATGAAAGTATTTAGGCATTATTTTCTGTTTCATATATATGAAACAAAGTGAAACAAATTTGATGCCAAAAAATGCCAAAAAATATTATTGTGGAAAATGTGACTTTACATGTAGCAAAGAAAGTAACTGGATAAAACATACAATGACATTGAAGCACAATAATGAAACAAATGAAACAAATTTGGAACAAAAAAAGAACATAAAATGCCAAAAAAAATATGAATGTGAATTTTGTGAAAATATATTTAATAGTAGAACAACATTATGGAGACATCAAAAGACCTGCTCCATTGTTCAAGGGGAAGAAAATGATGTAGATCATATAGTAAAAATAAAGGAAAATTCCACCGAAGTAAATCAAGAATTTACTCAAAAAATGATTGAAACTGTTATGTCACACAATCATGAATTTATGAATATGTTTATGAATAAAATGATGGAAGTAATGCCTCAAGTAGGTAATACTAATACTAATACTAATCATAGTAATAATAATACCCATTCTCATAATAAAACTTTTAATATCAATATGTTTTTGAACGAGCATTGTAAAAATGCTATGAATTTAACTGATTTCATTGAATCTCTCCCTATAACAAATAAAACATACGATGAAACAATAGAAAATGGATTAACAAAGACAATAACGAATATGATGGTGAATGGATTAAAAGAATTAGATGTATTGGATAGACCAATACATTGTACTGATACAAAACGAAAAACACTATATGTAAAAGAATCAGATATTTGGGAAAAAGATAAAGAATGGAATAAATTATTGGAAGCTATACAACAAATAGCTTCAAAACAAAGAATGTTAATAAGTAAATGGCAAGAAGCCAACGAAGGATGGGAAATAGAAGAAAATATCCAAACAAAATTAACCACATTAATATTTAATATAATGTCTGATATAGAGAATAACGAAAAGGAAACAAAAAGGATAATAACTGCTATTGGGAACAAAGTATATCTAGACGAAGAAATAAAGAATAAATATTTGTAAATACATTTGCTGAAATACTACATAGTCCCTACATATGAAGAGAGAAAATATAGGCAATAAAAAGTGGTTTGCTTTTGATATATGTAGTAAATTTCATTTTTACTTTTTTTCACAGACCTAAATTGGAAAATCAAAAAAGGACATCGAAAAAGTATGTCCATTTTCAAATATTGGAAATAGGATTGAAAAAGTTGGTGAAAAAGTGCTTGAGAGCATAATGCTAAGAATCCAAATAAAATAATTATGATTTTGTTACTGAAAAAATATAACTTATTTGAAAACGATTTAGGAATTTTGTGTGTGTAGCATATATATGCTACAGAATGCTACATTATCGGCGTCAAAAAACGCCGTTAAATTTTATTGTGATTCTTGCTTATTTGAATGTAGGAAGAATAGTGAATGGAATAGACATTTAGTCACTACAAAGCACAAAAATGCTACAAAAATGCTACATGATGCTACATGTCCAGAGGATTTACAGGCTAATTTATCATCAGGCGTTAAAACGCCTAAAAAAAACGCCACATCATTTTACAGTTGTGAGTGTGGAAAGATATATAAGCAACACAGTAGTCTTTATCGTCATAAAAAAAAATGCTTCATCACGGAAGCAATTCCTGAAGTAAATTCTCAAGTTTTGGAAGTATGTAAGGAAAATCAAACCGATTTTAAAGAATTAGTTTTATTACTTTTAAAGGAAAATAAAGATATCCAAAAGAATTTTATTGATTTAATACCTCAAATAAAAGGATATAGTAGTAACAGTCATAATACCATAACAAATAATACTACAAATAATAATCAATTTAATATTAGTATGTTTTTAAACGAACATTGTAAGAATGCTATGAATTTGACTGATTTTATTGATACATTACCAATCACAAATGAAACATATAATTATACCATTGAAAATGGATTAACAAAAACAATAACTAATATGGTAGTAGATGGATTAAATAATATGGATGTTTTAGAACGTCCTATTCATTGTACTGATGCTAAACGAAAAATAATGTATATTAAGGATGATAATATATGGGAAAAGGACACTGAATTGAATAAATTATTACACGGAATCAAGGGAATAGCTTTGAAACAACGAACAATGATAAATAAATGGCAAGATGTGAATGATGGATGGGATCAAGATGAAGATTTACAAACAAAATTAACTAAACTAGTATTTAATTCAATGACATCCATTGAAGATGACGAAAAAGAAACGAACAAAATAATTAGGGCTATAGGTAAGAATACATATTTAAATAATGAGATTAAAGACCAATATAAGTAATTTTTATATAATAATTAAAAAATTATATAAAAACTGTTTACATCTGAGTAGAACCGACACACATAGAGTATAATAATCTATTAGTGAAGTATGCTAAGAATGTAGGTAAAGAAATTAAAACGATTTGGAAAAGTGATTCTCTCTTCTTATCAAAAAAGAATACATAAAGGGCTGATAATAAGATGTATATTAAAAGGATAAAGTTAATAACAGTTAGGTAGAAAAAATAGTCACAGTAGATTTTTCCTAAAGGGGCAAAAGGGGTTTGAAGAAAGGTATCTGAATGATCCATTATACTATAAATGAATAAAAAAAATTAAATATATTTCTGGTGAAAAAGTATTAATTATATATATATAATGAATTATGCTTTTATTAGAAAAAATATAAATAGTTTTGCGATATTAATCTTTTTAGTATCTTTTCTATGCTTGAATTATTTTCAACCAGCATTTATCTATAATAAAGATGGTTCTTTACGAGAATTTGGTTTAGGACAAAAACGAAAAACCATATTGCCAATATGGCTATTAAGTATAGTTTTAGGAATATTGTCATATTTACTAGTTCTGTATTATATCACAATTCCTAAATTTTAGGTAAATTATTTACTCATATGTCTTGTAAATTATTTGACCATCTTGTTTCTTTTGTTGAGCTTCTGCCATTTCTTGTTCTTGTTGAACATATTCATTATGTCTCTTCTCCATCTCCGCAACAGATTGAGTACAACCAGAATTTAGAATATAATTATAACTTACTGATGTTACTAATACTCCTGTTAAGGCATACCACATAAATTCTGCTATTTCTGTTTTCATCTTAATGTATCCCATTAATTCATTGTATTGTTGGTCTCCTACACCCGATTTTAATAGACCTCCTTTCTTCATAGTTTCCCACCACATTGATAGGTTACTAAGAGTCATAGAATTAATAATTAGTGATTTGTCTTCATATACATTGTTAATAGCAGTTATCATATCTGCTTTTTGAGGTCCAAGATCTAATGTTTTTCTGTCTTTTATAATACTTTTAAAAAAACCATTGATTCCTGTTACATATACGAATAAATACCCAATTGTGTTAGAAAATGGAGACAACCAACTAGGAAATGCCATTAATAATACATTCAATAAACCAAATATAAATAGCCACGGGACTATGGTCGTCTTAAGAGCAGTACTATATTGTGTAAATCCACATATTTCATTTGTTAATCCTAAATTAATGAAGAACTGAACTATAATTAATACTAGAAAATAAATTCCAGTCCATATTTTAATCATACTAGGAGATTTAGTGTAATACTTAAATATAGAATATGCTAGAGTTAATATTAAAAAGAATACAATTGATGCTGTTGGGTCTGCTGATGCCATATAATAAATATGTATAATTTAATTTGAAATAATAAGTCTATAATTTAATGGATACATTAAGAAATATTCGACCTCGTTTAATAGAACCTGGAGTTAAGTATTTTATGAGTTCTACTTTAGAACAATGTCATAATTTCAAGTCTAAATATTATAATTTATTGTATAATTTAGGACTATTAATAGCATTTATTTTAGTTGTAGGTATAACTTTGTATATAAAATATAAAAATAAGAATAATTTAAAACTTCAAGAGGAAAAGAAAAGAAAAGAACAAGAATACTTGTTAAATAAATTGAGATTTATGCAAGACTATAAAAAAAATCAAATGAATGATATGATGTCCGACCTTTCTAATTGGCAAAATAATCCTGAAGTTCAATTTTTCAATAGAAAAATATTAGCTTAGTTTATATGACTAGTCAAGAAGATAACATCACTGCAGATTCTATAGACTCAATTCACTATCCAATTATTGTTGCTCAAGACAAAGAAAGTCCTGAGTATTTGGAAAAGTTGAATCGATATTATTCAATTAAACATAATTATGAAGTTAAGAAACAAGAAAAAATAAATAAAATTATTAAAAATCCAGAATTATCATTAAAACAAAAACAAGATGCTTATTCTAAAGTTAAAATGAATTGTATGAATTGTGGTAGACGAGTTGGAACTATTTTTGGCAATGATGATGGTGTTTTATCTGCTATTTGTGGAGATAAAACAAATCCATGTACTTTAAATATTAGTATTAATACAGGAAAATTTGTCCAATTACAAGAATTAATGGGTGCTTTTCAAGACGGGATAGATGATAGTAAAACAGATATTATAATGACTAAATTGGATTTATTATTTGGATATGAGAACGAAACTATGGTTTTATCTACATTTAAAAAAATAAAAAAAGAATTATTGGATGATTTAGAAAGTTTAATGATATATAGAACTAAATTTATTGAAGTAATTGAAAATCTTGATAATAAACCCGAGATTAAGATAAAAGTAGATTTGTATTATGATAAAATTGATTTAATTAAAAATACGATTGAGGAATTTGATGAAACTGGGCAAATTAATCTTATTAAAGATATGATAGTTGTTTATCAAGATGAATTAATGCCTATCATAAATGATTTAAATAATTTAAAGTATAAATATTATGCTATGGAATTAAATGAAGATGATAATACACACCATTTAATTAAGAAACAATATACTATTTCGCAATTATTAGATACATTTGTAGAACCAGTTGTAAATAGTTTTGAAATGAATAAAACTGGTATTAATTCAGAAAAGGTTAATATGGATGAATTAAAAAATATGGGAAAAAGACTTCAAGTTGATGATCTTGATTGGGGTGATGATGATGAACAAGAATCAAAACAAGAATCAAAACAAGAATCAAAGGAAACTATTCCAAAAATTAAAAGAATTGTTAATGATAAAAATGGACAATATGGTAATAAAGATGTTATTATGTTTGGTGATAAGATAATTGTTACGGAGAATGATTATGAAGTAAATCAAGGAATTATTGAAAATAATAAAAAGGTATCAATTGAAGCATCAAATAATAAAGAAAAATATCAACAAGAAATGATTTATGTAGCTCCTAGTCATCCTGAATTAGTTGCTATAGATAAGAATACGGGTGAGATATTTGTAGTTGATCTAAATACAATGCCTAAATATACATCACCTATACCTATAGAAGGTGTATCGTCAACATCACCTATAGAATCACCTCCTTCATCCCATACACCAGATTATTCTCCGCCACGCACACCAGAAGGTGTATCGTCAACATCACCTATAGACTCACCTCCTCCTCATTTATTGAAGAAAAGTATAATTAAAGATGATGAATACGATGAAGATGAGAATTATAATATAGGTGATTAAATTCAAATTTATAATAAATTTTTAATAAATAATTATTATAAATGAGATTTCTTAATTTACCTGCGTTCTTAATAAGTTTTTTATTTGGAATATTATATGTTTACTTTACCAATCCTACTCCTGATAAAATAACTGTGTATCCAACTGACGATAATAAGCATCTATTTCAATTTAGGGACAAAGTTAATAATTGTTTTCAATTAAAACAGAATATTGTAAAATGTTCAAATGATGTTGAAGAAATCCCAATTCAATTATAGTTTATATTATCATAATATATATGGAAATTAAGAAGTTTTTTAATACTGAGACGGGAAAAATAATTATGTCAATATTATTAGGTCTAGGATTAGCAACATTGTTTAGAAAAAACTGTCATGGTCGTAGTTGTTTTGACTTTATAGCCCCAACTTTAGATGATATGAAAAATAAGAAATATAAATATGGTAATAAATGTTTTAATTATGAACTAGAATCTATTATTTGTGATAATAAAAAGAAATCTGTGGATTTTGCGTAAATATATATTTCTATCAATCTTATTAGTATATTAGATATGGCTGATACTACAAGTCTTACCGATTTACCAACGGATCCTGTGGCAGGTGGAGGAAGCGAGCAAAATGTTGTCCTTCAAACAAGTGAAATATCTACCAATTATGACCCGAATTCAACTCCTAATACAGCAGGTAGCGAAATTGCTGATCAAAAAATGATGAATGAAGTGGTTACAGGTATTCAACAAGCAAACGCTAGTGGTGGTTTAGAATTACCTTCGAGAGATATCCCCACCAATACTGTTCATTTTGCAGATGAAGCAGTTCAACCGAATTATGTTCCACAGAAAGAACAAGAAGATTATATTCAAAATACAGATACTGAACAAGAAATTTTAGCTAGAAGAATGAAAAATAAAAATTCTCGTGATTCTTTAGAGATTTTATATGATGAATTTCAAATCCCTATTATTATCGGATTATTGTATTTCATTTTTCAACTACCAGTCGTGAGAAGTAAATTAACAATTCTTATACCATCATTGTTCAATAAAGACGGTAATCCTAATTTATCCGGCTATATTTTTAATAGTATATTCTTTTCTCTTTTGTATTATGTAATATCTAAATCGATGTCACACCTTCAAAACATTTAAAATTTTTATAATATTTTATAAAAAAATTGATATAAAAACAATTTGAATTTATATTAATTATAACAGAGAATGAGTAACGAATTAAGTAAACACGATTACATTATGGTAAAGGATGCTTTGAATGCTATAAAGATAGCAGAATGCGAAGACTTTGTCAAAAATTTTGATAATAATCATACAGGATTTATGTTTTCAGAGCATCCATCAAGTGATAAAATTTACCAAAATATTAAATATGCTGGACATTCTGGATGTTCTATGGCGTGTACAATGAGAAATGCGCAATATTATTTAAATAATATGGATGAATGGGCTAACATCGAATCTAATTTTGAAAATATTCCTGAACTACCAAACACTAATATAGATTAACTAATAATAATTTAAAGTATAAAAGTTATTATTATTAATATAATGGAAGATTCCCCTATTACTGTTATGGACGCTTTTACAAATTATGTTGATGATGTTAATTATGATACTTTGAATGATTTAAGTAAAATGAGGTATAAATTAAATTTATTAGAATCAATGATTTATAATGATTCTTTTTATTTGAAGAAATCAGTTGATGATGATGTTCCAAAAAACAATCCCACTGATGACGAAGAAATAATGATTGATAAAATAAAAAAAAGAATAGATCAATTGGAGAATACTGTCAGTGTTGTTATTAAAAAAAAACAATGTCAAAATAGATTAGATTATTTAGAGCCTCTGGTTTTTTCTTTGTTACAAAATGATTTATTTAAAGAGAATTAATTTAAAAACCACAACCATAGCAATCACTAGCAAATACACAGTCATTTGATCCACCTCCAGGGAATTGACATCCCCATCTATCATTACCTACATTAGTACAACCGTCTTTACATGTGCTTCCAAACCAATAGGCACCTGTTAACCAAGGAACATATCTGGGAGCATATCCAGGATAATAATCTGGAGAATATCTTACTACGGGTGGTGGTCTATAACGATATCCCAAATTACCACCATACCATCGTCTTCCTCCTCTTCTATGACCTCCACGCCCACGTCCTCCGCGTCCTCCACGTCCACGTCCTCCATGACCGCCTCCTCCTCTACCTCGAATACCTTCCAATATGCTAAATGTTTCTGTTACTGGATCACATACAATAAGTATTAATAAAAATACAAATAATATAATTATACTGATATACTTCATATAATTATACATTAGATTTAAATGTTAATTATGACAATTATAAAGATTTATTTGTGAAAATTATAATTTAACAATTTCAACATTAGATATAGATTGAAAGTATTTAACTAGAGGATCATTCTTATAATCATTAAAATAATTAATTTTTTTTATTCCGGCGGCACACAACATTTTCATACAATGAATACATGGATAGTGTGTAATAAAAGCCTCACAATTATCACTACTAACACCTCGTTTAGCACAATCAGTAATTGTATTTTGTTCAGCGTGTACAGTAGCTTGTTCATGGTCATTAACTACCATTGATTCATGTGGCGCACCTGGTAGAAATCCATTATAACCTTGAGCAATAATTCTGTTATCTTTTACTAATATACAACCGACTTTTAATCTATGACATGGTGAACGTTTAGATGTTGTTAAGGTGATTTCTTTAAAATATTCATTCCATGAAGGTCTATCCATATAGAATAAGTATACAAAATGAAAAATTAATGTAAACTTACAATAATGGCTTTAAAAGCATTTATATCTAGTTTAATTAAAAATGTTCCCAGAAATAATATACCAAAAGATGTGGACTTAATTTTAGATGGAGGAGCATTCAATGGTGTTTATATGTTAGGAGGATTATTTTATATTAAAGAATTAGAACAACGAGAGAAAATAAATATAAAAAGAATTTCGGGGTGTAGTATTGGAGCTGTATTAGGATTATTATTTATGTTAAATAAAATGGATATTTCTATTGATATTTCTACATATGCTTTCAAATGTTTACGAAAACACCAACACTTGAAACAATTAATAGAAACAATTAAGAATAAATTTAATGAAATAGTTCAAGATAAAGATATAGATAAAATAAACAATAGATTTTATTTAACCTATTTTGATACAGTAAAAGGTAAACAAGTAATAAAAAAAACATATAAATCGAAGGAGGATTTATTAAATTGTTTAATAAAATCTCTCTATGTTCCATATTTAATAGATAAACAGTTAACAGATAGCGATGGTTGTATAGATGGGGCATTTCCTCATATTTTTAAACCCAAAAAAAATAGAAAGATACTATTTTTAAATCTTCAGAGTCTGGATAAAATAAAGAAAATGATATTTATAAAGCACGAAAAGAATATTTATCCAAGATTATTAGAAGGACTAATGGATACTCATAATTTTTTTGAAACGAATACTAGTAATAATATGTGTAGTTATGTAAATGATTGGGGACTATTAGATATTTTATTTTTTAGATTGAGAGAAATTATCTATGTAACATTGGTTTATATTTTCAGATTGGGATTAAAAATAGACACATTATTTCCTGAAAGTTGGAGGAAAGATCCATTTATTAGACAACATATTTCTGTATTTAAAAATATATGGAGAGATATAATTTTATATCTAACTGTTTAAAAATTTCAATAAAAACTAATTTTCTAATAATTTATAACCATCAAATGGTTTGGATTGAAAAGGTCTTGTTATTTTATGGGGTAATAATCCATTAAATAAATAACAATAACATTTACCATCACCCATATGCCACGAACCAAAATAACCGTCAGCACAACTACAATAGCCATTGTCTACTTGTGATTGTATTGGTGTTTTCATACAAAAATCCATTGGATATCCTTGTTCAATACAAGTAGTATACGATTCAAAACCTTCTTTAACTGGAACAGATGAAACGAATAGAGAGACAATAAATATAATTATAAGAAAAATAATTTTATTGTTCATATAATTTATTTAAATATTAAAAATATTGAGAATATTTTTTCTTGTTTTATTTGATTTCCCTTTTTTCCTTGTTTTACTTTTTTTCCCTGTTTTACTTTTTTTTCCTGTTTTACTTTTTTTCCCTGTTTTACTTTTTTTATTTTCTTTTTCTTCCTGTTTTTCAAATGGAATATAACGCAAAAACCAGGATTCATACTCTTTGGAATCTCGTTTGTTTTTCAGTTCTTTATATTTCAAGGCTTTTGTATTTCGCATTTCTTCCAAAGTATCTTGTTTACCATAACAATTTATACTAAATCTTTTTAATAATCCTTTTTGTTGAAGTCTATTTTTTTGTTGAACATCAAACAGATATTGAGCCATACATAATATTCTATTGACATCATAATAACTTCTATCACTGTAATAGAACGCAAAATAAAAACTTAACATAGTATCGATAGTAGCTACACGAATAGTTTTGTGTCCTTTTTTGATAACATTGTAACTATGACAAGCTAACGGTTTATATATAAAGGCAACTGTTTCGTCAATATTATCAACCTTTACTTTAATTTCATAATGAGGCGCAATCAATTCACCAATACCATCATGCTTAATTAATTTAACACCTTTATAATCAAAATCCTCTAATCTTTCTTTTAAAATTACAGCGGCTTGTTCAGGTTCTTCGGCCAAAACATCAAAATCAGGGGTTTTTTGAAATAATTTTTTTTGTTTCGTTGACATATATGATGAATATAGAAAACTAGCATATCCGCCAAAGAAAATCAGTCCTTGATCGATAAAAGAATCGCGAACAACATAATATAATTTTTCTTCCTTTTTAGAATCTATTTCTTCAAATTGTCTTTGAAATTCTTTAGGATCACAATGCTTTCCTCTTAAAGGATAATTTTTATTTAATAGTAACAACCGTTTTAATACTTTTTCCCAACGGCTTATATCTCCAGCAGGTCTAGATAATTCTAAATACATATTCATACGAAGATAGGTTGGAGGACAATATAATATACCATACACGCGAATCGCCGATTTTTGTATTCTTTTAAAAAGAGCCCTTTCTAAATAAGTTATATCTGCTACAGGAATAAAATTAACATAAACTTTATAAGTTCCATGATGAACTCCTGCTTTAGCTTCAACCTCTTGAAATCCTTCCTTATAATAGATATCTGCTAATTCTTTGGCATCGTCTAACGCGTCAGGTGAATAAAAGTCATAATCAGGTATTTCAATATCTTTATTATAAAATTGATCGGCTAATGGTAATATATTATTGATAGCAGTTCCACCATAACAAACAAGTTTTTTCTTTTTAAGAAAGTCTTCTAAAATAGCTATTATTTTTTTAACATCAGGGTCACTGACAACTTTTTTACCCTTTTTTTGTTCAGCAATATCAATAGCCTCTCTTAATATTGCTATCTCTTTTTCTTCTAATGTTAATTTTGGGTTACAAGACGACATATATATATATTTATTATAGAAAAATATATATACTCTTGATTATTTAGTATTATATAAATTAGACACTGAACGAATAATAATCAGTAGCAGTAGTTCTTGTAGTAAATGAATTAGCAGGATCTTGAGGTGTAGGAGCAGGAACAGTAACAGGAATATAACGAAGATGTTCTGGTTTAAGAGCAAATGAGTGACCTACTTTATCAAAAAATAGACTATAGAACTGCATATTAGCATCAAAATTTTGAAAACACATACCAACCCATTGACATCCGTAACCAAAATTTAACGCAGCGGAAGGATTACTATCATATGCACTTAAATCAGGCATAGACAGAGTCATATTTTTCTTATTGTATTCAATAAGTTCTTTGGAATCGGGTGTAAATTTAATATCATAATCTCTCGATGCTCTTAAGAAAATAGAATTAGAAGCAATATTAACATACTCTTTAAGAGGGGTTTCTTCGAAAAGTGGATTAGATCTATCTATAGATATGATAATTTTTTGAGAAAATTCTTTTAAAGGAACTGCTCCTAAATTATGACCAGTATATTCATAACTATATTCTTTTCCTAATAATTTAGACTCAATTGTGGAATAAATAATATCCGCCATTTTATCATATATTTTTTTATTATTACTAGATATTCTAAAATGTAATATTAATGGATCGTTTGGACACGGAGTTGAACCTCCACTAAATGCGTAAGAGTTAACAATATTTAAAGCTTCTTCAAATGGTATTTGGTTATACATTTCTTTACTATGAAAATTAGTTACAGAAGATGTAGCGATTACCGGGTTATCATTAACTGAATAAATTTCGAAATCCAATACTCTAGCACCTTGAGCAATACAATTTTTTAAAGCACATACATTTACCCAGTCATTTTTAAATTGACCTCCACAGCAACAGTTATATGCTGTTTTAATATAGTAATCTCTTAGAAGGTATTTGTAAGCAGCATTATCAGGGTTAAAAGATGATAATTTTGGAAAACCTGTGTATATTTTTGATAGATTATTACAATTGGCATCGTTTAATCTCATCTTATTGGTAGCATAACCAAAAAAGGCAAATATTAAAAGGGCTACAATAAAATAGGATATATACTTAATCGTTACTGCTTTATTTTGTTCTAAATTTAATTTGGAAAACATTTGTTTAGCTTTTTCTATCATACTTATATTAGGATATGAAAAAATTCTTCCATATAATTTACAAGGTTTTTCACTAAATATAACTAATGTTATTAAAAAAAGTTAAATAATATTGTTGATAAGTATATATATGGCTGGAGGTCTGTTAAACATAGTATCTTACGGAAATCAAAATGTATATTTAAATGGAAATCCTTCAAAGACATTTTTCAAAACAACATATAAAAAATATACTAATTTTGGTCTACAAAAATTTAGAACAGATTTTGATGGATTAAGAAATCTTCGGATGACAGAATCGTCAAATTTTACTTTTAGAATTAAACGGTATGCTGAACTACTAATGGATACATATTTAGTAGTAACATTACCTACCATTTGGAGTCCAATATATCCTCCACAAACATGTAATGATATGTGGGCACCATATGAATTTAAATGGATTGAAAATGTGGGAACATTAATGATTGAGGAAATAGAAATTTCTGTTGGTGGTCAAATATTAAATAGATATACGGGGCAATATTTACAAGCATTGATCGAAAGAGA